>JRHI01001559.1_pt1 | contig 18611 bp, 19 predicted proteins | sample 215371 | NCBI WGS metagenome assembly JRHI01 (sample SAMN02929681, study PRJNA255918) | sediment metagenome | biome: cave system; feature: Ice Cave; material: Sediment; isolation source: sediment from deep within a dark volcanic ice cave with no known source of... ...
GCAGCTTGAAGACGATGACGTCGCCGCGCTTGGGCTCGGCCGCAAAGATGCGGCCGTTGAACGGGATCAGGTTGTAGAACGAATAGCGGCTGTAGCCGTAGGAGAGCTTGGAGACGAACAGGTAGTCGCCAATCAGCAGCGTCTCCTTCATCGACCCCGACGGGATGTTGAAGGGCTGGTAGAGGAAGGTGCGCACCAGCATAGCGATGGCGAGCGCTTCGATGACGATGGTGGCTGTTTCAATCCAGCCGTTCTTTCTTGTGTTAACCGTTACCGCCATTCAAAGCTCCCGACGCGGGCGTGCCCGCACTTCGCGCCCGCCGCCTATAGCGATTTTGCGGCGGGGGCGCAATTCACCTGGCATTCGTGTCGCAGCGTGCCGCCAAGGGACCGCCATCAGCGCGAGTCGCCCTTCTCGGGCAGGCCCGAGATGATCACAACCGCCTCGGCGAGCGGGAAATCGTCGGTCAGGGTCAAATCGATGCGGGCCTCATAGCCGTCCGGGGTAATGGCCTCGAGCTGCCGGGCTGCTCCCCCGGTCAACCTTATGGTCGGGCGCCCGGAAGGCAGATTGATGACCCCCATGTCGCGCCAATAGACGCCATGTCGCAGCCCGGTCCCCAGCGCCTTGGCGCACGCCTCCTTGGCGGCAAAGCGCTTGGCATAGGAGGCGGCGCGCTGAGCGCGGTGGTCCGACTTCCGCCGCTCGGCCTCGGTGAACACGCGATCGAGGAACCGCTCGCCGTAGCGCTCGAGCGTCTTCTCGATGCGACGGATGTCGATGATGTCGTTGCCGAGCCCGATGATCACGCTGACCTCACTGGCTCGAGCACGCCCTTGCGGGCCTCGTCCATGAGCGCGCGCATGCGGCCGACAGCAGCGGGCAGGCCTCCGAAGATCGCCTCGCCGATGAGGAAGTGGCCGATGTTGAGCTCGACGATCTCGGGCATGCGGGCGACCGCGGCGACCGTGTTGAAGGTGAGCCCGTGGCCGGCATGGACCTCGAGGCCCTCGCCCGCGGCCAAGCGCGCCGCGCGCGCGAGCCGATCGATCTCGCCGGCGACACCCTTCACATCGTCCACGAGCGCTTTCTCGCAGTAGGCGCCCGTGTGCAATTCCACGATGTCGGCGCCCATCGCGGCCGCGGCCTCAATCGCCCCGGCGTCGGGCTCGATGAACAGCGATACGCGGATGCCGCCGGCCTTGAGATCGCGCACGATGCGCGCGAGTTGGGCGCCGCCGCTTATGACATTGAGACCGCCCTCGGTCGTACGCTCCTGGCGCCGCTCCGGAACGATGCAGCACGCGTTGGGCAAATGACGCAAGGCGATCTCGAGCATCTCCTCGGTCGCTGCCATCTCAAGGTTGAGCGGACAAGTTAGCTCGGCCTTCAGGCGCCTGATGTCGCTGTCGGAAATGTGCCGCCGGTCCTCGCGCAGGTGCGCGGTGATGCCGTCGGCGCCACCCTCGAGCGCGAAGCGTGCGGCGCGCAAGGGATCGGGATGCCGTCCACCGCGTGCGTTACGGATGGTGGCCACGTGATCGATATTCACGCCCAGGCGCAGATGGGGAAGCGTGCTCGGCTGACGCATGCAGGAACAGACCCGGACTAAAATCTACTCGGCGGCGGTGGGGTGCCGCGTCATACGACGATGGCGCCAAGCTTGGACGCCATTCCTGCAAATATAGTAGACGACGGCGCCCGTGAGCAGACCCAGAGGGATGCTTCCCGCCAGCATGGGCCAGACGAGGGGCCACAACAGCGTCACCGTGGCATCGAGAAACTGCGGAGACCGCTCCACCACCGCCGCCCAAACGAGCAGCATGTTGTGCTGGAAGGTTGCGGGGTCGAGCACGCCCTCGAGGCCGACGATCTGCAGGCCCATGGCATAGGTCGATACCCAGATGAAAGGCCAGCTCAGCGGATTGCCGACGAAGGTGCCGGCGATGGCCGCCGGGACGCTCCCACGCAGCAGGCTTGCCAGCAGCACTGCGAGGATAGTCTGCACGCCAAGCAGAGGTGTCACTGACACGAACGCGCCGACTGCACAGCCAAGCGCGATCTCATGCGGGCTCGCCCGCAGATTAACGAGCCGGCGGGCCACGGCCTTGAGCCTCTGGGTCCACGCACCCAAAATGCCCGAGCGCGCCTCCCCGGAAGTGGGAGGCGAGATGCCGGCACGACGAGGAAGCACCATCCTTCAGCTCACTCCAAAGCCGCCGAAAACTCGAAGGCACGCCTCGCGCCTATGGCCGATTCTCCTATCAATCGAACACACGCTCAACCCTGTTGACCACTGCTTTCTCACGAAGACCCGCGATGATGTGGTTTAGATGCACCAGGTCTAAGACCTCGAGCTCTATACGCATTTCGGTGAAATCGGAGGCTCTGCGCACCATCCTGACGTTGTCGATGTTGCCCCCCGCCTCCCCTATAACCTTGGCTATCTGGGCAAGAGTTCCCGGCTCATTGAGGGCAATCACGTTGATCCGGGCCGGAAACCGCTGGGGGGTGTCGGGATCGATATCCCAGGTGACGTCGATCCAGCCCTCGTGCTCGAACTCTTTCAACCGGGGCGAGTGTATCTGGAAGATGCGTATGCCCTCCGCCGGGATCAAGACGCCCACGATGCGGTCGCCCGGGACCGCGCCGCCCGGCTCGAACGTCACTGGCAGGTCGTCCTTGACGCCCCGGATGGCAAGGCCGGTGCCCTTCGGCTCCTGGTCGGCCCGGAACTTGAGGCTCATCACGCGATCGATGTTGAACCAGCCCTCCTGGCCGCGGGCGCGCCCGAAACGACGCGTGCGGCGGTAGGAGGCCTTCTCGCTCTTGCGCTTGTCCGCATCGGGGATGGCCGCGCGCACCACGTCCTCGATCGAAAGCTCGTTGCGGCCGATGGCGGCGAGCGCATCTTCGAGCGATTTGCGCCCGAGACGGGGCAGCGCTTTTTTCAGGATGTCGTCGTTCAGCTCCTCGCCGAGCTGCTCAAAGCGCGAGGCAAGCAGCCGGCGCCCAAGCTCGCGGTATTGCTTGCGCACGGCGTCGCGGGCGGCGCGGCGGATCGCAGAGCGCGCGCGTCCCGTGACGACGAGGTTCTCCCACGCGGCGGGCGGGGAGTGGCCCTTCGCCGTCTCGATCTCCACCTCGTCGCCGTTGCGCAGCGGCGTATCGATCGGCACATGCCGGCCATTGACGAAGGCGCCGACGGCGGCATTGCCGATGTCGGTGTGCACGGCGTAGGCGAAGTCGAGCGGGGTGGCATCGCGCGGCAAGGCGATGAGGCGCCCTTTGGGTGTGAAGCAGAACACTTGGTCCTGGAACAGCTCGAGCTTGGTGTGCTCGAGGAACTCTTCCGGGTTCGAGCCCTCGAGCAGCGTATCGACGAGCCGGCGCAGCCAAACGTAGGGGCCGCTGTCCTTCTGCAGCGATTCCGTCGTCTTGGCGCCGGCGCCCTGGCCATTGAGGCGCCCCGCATCCTTGTACAGCGCGTGCGCGGCGACGCCGTACTCGGCGATATCGTGCATGGCGCGCGTGCGGATCTGCAGCTCGACGCGCTGATGACGCGGCCCGACGACGGTGGTGTGGATCGACTGGTAGTTGTTCTGCTTCGGTGTCGAGATGTAGTCCTTGAAGCGGCCCGGCACCGTGCGCCACGTGGTGTGTGCGACGCCGAGCACGCGGTAGCAGTCGTCGATGGTGTTGGCGATGACGCGGAACGCGTAGATGTCGGAGAGCTGCTCGAGGCTGATCTGCTTGTTCGCCATCTTGCGCCAGATGGCGTAGGGCTTCTTCTCGCGCCCCGACACCTCTGCGTTGATGCCGACCTCGACGACTTTTGCCGCAAGGGCCGCGTGGATCTCCTCCACCAGGCCCTTGTTGGATTTGCGCAGCTCGGAAAGCTTTGCGGTGACGGCGGCGTAGGCCTCCGGATGCAGCCAGCGGAAGGCGTGGTCCTCCAGCTCCTCGCGCATCGCTTCCATGCCCATACGGCCGGCAAGCGCCGCGTAGATGTCGAGCGTCTCCTCCGAGATGCGCTGGCGGCTGTCGGGCTTCATGTGCTCCAGCGTGCGCATGTTGTGCAGCCGGTCGGCCAGCTTCACGAGCAGCACGCGGATGTCTCTGGAGATGGCGACGAGGAGCTTGCGGAAGTTCTCCGCCTGCTCGGCCTTCTTGGTGACGAGGTCGAGGCGGCGGATCTTCGTCAGCCCGTCGACGAGGGTGCCGATCTCCGGCCCGAAGAGCTGGTCGATCTCCGCCCGCGTGATGGGGGTATCCTCGATGACGTCGTGCAGCAGCGCCGTCACGATGGTGGCGTCGTCGAGCTTCAGGTCGGTGAGGATGGCCGCGACCTCGAGCGGGTGGGAGAAGTACGGGTCGCCGGAGGCACGCTTCTGGGTGCCATGGGCCTTCATGGCGTAGACGTAAGCGCGGTTGAGAAGGGTCTCGTCCGCCTTCGGATCGTAGCTGAGAACTCGTTCGACGAGCTCGTACTGCCGCATCATGGCCCGCCACGCTCCCTGGGCGGACGCCATCGGAAAGCGAAAATGCCTCCTCCGGCACTGCTAGCGACCGGCGCCGCCAAGGGAGACGCCGGTAACTAAGGCTCAGCGCACCCGGTCGCGATCCCGATCACGCTCACGCTCACGGCCGCCGCCGTTGGGGCCACCGTTCGCGGACGGCTCCGTCGGGGTCATGCTTTCGAGGCCGCGCAGAAGCTGCTCCTCGGTCATCACGTCAACGACCGCGTCGCTCGTCTGATCGTCGCGGCCAAGGACGGGGGCGCGGCGATCCGGCGGCATGAGCGGAGCCGCTACGGCTTCCGGCTCGTCCACCTCGACGTTCTTCTGGATGGAATGGATCAGCGACTCGCGCATATCCTCGGGTGGGATGGTGCGATCGGCGATCTCGCGCAGCGCAATCACCGGATTCTTATCGTCGTTCACCGGCACGGTAATCGCGCTGCCGTCGGCGATGGAGCGGGCGCGATGCGCGGCGAGCAGAACCAGCTCGAAGCGGTTCGGCACCTTGTCGACGCAGTCTTCAACTGTCACGCGTGCCATGATCGAGCACCCCTCTGGTCCCTGGCGGTCTGACTTGGGAGACGAAGTGCGGCGCCAGCAAGCCGGCAACGCGGCGCGACCTCGTCGCTCCTAGTCGCATGAAACGTTGGGCGAATCAAGCGAGGGTCCCCTCAATTGACGGCGGCATGCGGTCATCCTGTCGCCACCAAGATCCGCATATTCACATTTATTGTTGGTATATGTGGTGGTCCAGGGCGGAAAGCCTCTTAAGAGTGGCCATTGCGTACAGGTGCGTTGTGCGCCACATTGTCGCAAAATTGCCAACCGCTTGAATGTCTTGCTAAAGGTCACGTGCCAAGCAGCGCCCTGTCGGCTTCGTCCCAGTTCGTTGCGACTTTCAGAAAAACCACTTCAAGCGCTCCTTGGCGCGCGCGGCCTTAAAGGGTGAAGGAATGCATTTCTATCCAAACGAACGGATTGCTCTGTTTATCGATGGGGCCAACCTCTACGCCACCGCCAAATCGCTCGGTTTCGACATCGACTACAAGCGGTTGCTGACACACTTCCGCGCAAAGGGTCAGCTCGTCCGCGCGCTCTACTACACCGCGTTGGCCGAGGACCAGGAGTATTCCTCCATCCGGCCGCTGATCGACTGGCTCGACTACAATGGCTTCACCATGGTGACGAAGCCGACGAAGGAATTCACCGACGCCACCGGCCGGCGCAAGGTAAAGGGCAACATGGATATCGAGCTGGCGGTGGACGCCATGCGTCTTGCCCAGTCGCTCGATCATGTCGTGCTCTTCTCCGGCGACGGCGATTTCCGCAGCCTCGTCGCCGCCCTGCAGCAGATGGGCAAGCGTGTCAGCGTCGTCTCAACGTTGCAGACACAGCCGCCGATGGTTGCCGACGAGTTGCGCAGGCAGGCGGATCAGTTCGTCGACATCGCCGACCTCGAGCAGCTCATCTGCCGCGATCCGGCAACGCGCGTAGACCGCGGTGGCACGCGCCCCGCCGGCCGCGGCCCGAACTACGCGCCGCGAGAGCCCGGCTACCAGGACAACGACGACCTCTCCGAAGAGGTCTGATAGGCGCATCTCACGATGGCAGCGCAGACTTCGGCAGCCGAACTTGCGGAGCCGCCGAAGCTGTGCGCGCTGTGTCCGCGGCTCGTCGGTTTTCGCGAGCTGAATCGCGCCAAGGCACCCGACTGGTACAACGGCGCGGTGCCGTCGTTCGGCGATCCGGCCGCACGCGTGCTGATCGTCGGCCTTGCACCGGGACTCAACGGAGCTAACCGCACGGGCCGCCCCTTCACCGGCGATTACGCGGGCGGGCTGCTCTACGGCACGCTCCTGAAGTTCGGCTTTGCCCGCGGTGAGTACGCGGCGCGAGCCGACGACGGGCTTGAACTCCTCGACTGCATGATCACCAACGCCGTGCGCTGTGTGCCTCCCGAGAACAAGCCGACGCCGGAAGAGGCCGCGACCTGCCGAGGATTTCTCAAGGCGCGGTTCGCGGCGCAGTCCAACCTGCAGGCGATCGTGGCGCTGGGCCGCGTCGCGCACGACAACACGCTCGCCGCCTTCGGATGCCGAAAGGCGCTGTTTCCGTTCGCCCACGGGGCCCAGCACGCGCTTCCCAGCGCCCCAGCACTCTTCGACAGCTTCCATTGCTCGCGCTACAACACCAACACCGGACGTCTCACGACGGAGATGTTCCACGCGGTGTTTGCTGCGGTTCGAGGTATGCTCCCCGAGACGACGCCCGCTGCCCAAGTCAAACCCGGCGGCGGGAAGGGATCGAGCACGGTGCGCTATTGAAATTGAGAAGCATGGCGTTGCCCGGCTCCTGCGTTCATTGCGTTGCGTGTACGCTCGAGCCAAGGCTGCGCCAGGCGTTTAAGGCTCGGTTAGACTCGATCGGTATTTTGTCGGGGACGTGCCCCTAGAGAGAGGCTCGACCATGGCGATCGAAATTGCCCCCGAGAAGGTGGCCCACGTCATCATCAAGGCGCGCGAGTACGACGCCAAGGTCGGCGCCTGGAACGACACGCGTGAGGAAGGCGATGCCGAGGAGGATCCGAGCGCGATCCTCGAGGATTTTGCCGACGATCCCACGCGCGCCGAGCTGATCGGCTTCATCGAGGCGCTCAACTACGACGAGCAGGCAAATCTCGTGGCGCTTGCGTGGCTCGGGCGCGGCACGTTCGAGAAAGAGGAGTTCGCGGAAGCCGTCGAGACGGCCCGGTCCGAGCGCATCAACGCGACCGCGAACTATCTCATTGGCATTCCCATGGTGGCCGATTTTCTCGAGGAAGGCCTCGAGAAGATGGGCTACTCCGTCGATGAGATCGAGAACGACGTGCGCTAGGCGCCACCTCGGCGGCGCGAGGGATCCAACCAAGCGAGCACCTCGACCGCGTGCGCTTCCGGCGGATGCACGGGGTAGAACACGTGCCCGATGCGCCCATCGCGCACGTAAAGTGTGAGCCGCCTCAGATAAGGCGCTCCACCCGCCTCGAACGTCGGCAGGCGCAATGCCTTCTGCACGCGAAAGGCAGCATCGCTGAGTAGCGGAAACGGGACGGCGAGCCGGGTGCTCAGCTCAAGCTGATGTTCGGTGTCCTGTGTGCTCAGGCCAAACACCTCGATGCCGAGTGCCTGGAAGGCCACGTAGGCGTCGCGGAAGCCAGCCGTCTCCGGCGTCGAGCCGTGCGCGCCTGCGATGTCGTCCCAGCCCTGCGGATCGGCGAGCCCGGGGCGCCCTGTCCACGGATAGACGTAGATAATCGCCGCCTCCGGCAGCGTGCCGAGGTTGACCTCGCCGCCGCGTGTCGAAGGGAGCGCAATGTCGGGTAGCCGCGTACCGGGCACGAGGTGCGCTGCGCGACCATCGTCGGCGGGCGCCGGTGCCGGGCTCATCGACGATGGGCCTCGAGCCACGCCAACAAGTCGGCCGCGTTCCGGTCCGGCGGAAACACCGGATAGAACACCTTGGTGATGGTGCCATCGTCGGCGATGAGCGCGAGCCGCCTCAGCATTGAGCGGCCATCGACCTCCATGCGGGGGAGATCGATGGCTTCGGCGAGCCGGTCTCCCGCATCGGAAAGCAGCGGGAATGGCAGGTGCAGCCGGGCGGCGGCTTCGCTCTGCTGAGCCGTGGTCTGCGTCGACAATCCAAATACACGAGTGGCGCCTGTTGCCGACAGCTCCGCATGCAGGTCGCGAAAGGCGCAAGCCTGCGGCGTGCATCCGCGCGCGCCGGGAATGGCATCCCAGCCGTCGGGGAGCGCTTCGCCAGGACTGCCGGTCATTGGGTAGGCGAACACGACCGTGCGGCCCGCAAGTCTGCCGAGGCTGACGGCGCTGCCGTCCGTAGCAGGCAGCGCCAGATCGGGCAGCGCAGAGCCTTCGAGATGGCGCGCGCCGCCGTCATCCTCGGGCGGAGGCAAGCGCGACCAGTCGATATCGAGGAACGCGCGATCCGCCGATGTCATCCCTTGTCCCGCATGAGGCGCGCCTTCTCGCGGTTCCAATCGCGCTGCTTTGACGCCTCGCGCTTGTCGTGCAGCTTCTTGCCCTCGGCGACGGCGAGCTTCAGCTTGGCGATGCCGCGCGCATTGAAATAAAGCTCGAGCGGCACGATCGTCATGCCTTGCCGCTCCACTGCCACAGACAGCTTGTGGATTTCCTTGGCGTGCAGCAACAGCCGGCGCTTGCGTCGCGGCTCGTGCTGGAAGAAGCGTCCGGCGCCCTGGTATTCGGGGATGTAGGCGTTGATTAGCCACAGGCCACCGTCTTCAGAAGAGGCATAGCTCTCCGTGATGTTGGCCTGCCCCTTGCGCAGCGACTTCACCTCCGTGCCCGTCAACTGCAGGCCGGCTTCCATCGTGTCGGTGAGGAAGTATTCGTGGCGCGCCTGCCGGTTCTCGGCAACGACACGGCGGCCATCGTCCTTTTTGGCCGCCATGGCCTACACGCCTCCTGAACGCGGGCTCGGACTCGCCTACTCGGCGGCCCGTGCCTGGATGAGGCCGACCCGCGCCAGCGCCGCATCGACGAGCTTCTTGGAGGCCTCCGCGATCGGCGCCAAGGGCAACCGCGTGTCGGGCGCGCACAGCCCGAGGCGAGAGGCGGCGTACTTCACGGGACCGGGGTTTGACTCGCAGAACAGCGTATCGTGCAGCGGCATCAGCCGGTCCTGCAGCGCAAGCGCCGCCTTGTAGTCGCCCTTGAGGCACGCGTTCTGGAACTCCGCGCACATGCGCGGGGCGATGTTGGAGGTGACCGAGATGCAGCCGTGGCCGCCGTGCGCCATGAAGCCCAGCGCAGTCGCGTCCTCGCCCGACAGCATGTTGAAGTCGGGCCCCATGGCCGCGCGCTGCTGGGAGGCGCGCGCGAGGTTGGCGGTCGCGTCCTTCACGCCGACGACATTCTTCAGGTCGAAGCAGCGCGCCATCGTCTCGACGCCCATGTCCACAACCGAGCGGCCGGGAATGTTGTAGATGACGATGGGGATGTTCACGGCGTCATTGATCGCCTTGTAGTGGCGGAAGAGCCCCTCTTGCGTCGGCTTGTTATAGTAGGGCGTGACGACGAGCACCGCGTCCGCGCCCACCTTGGCTGCGTGCTTGGTGAAGTCGATCGCCTCGGCGGTCGAATTGGAGCCGGCACCAGCGATCACGGGCACGCGCTTCTTCGCGGTCTCGACGGTCAGCTCGACGAGCCGCTTGTGCTCCTCGTGTGACAGCGTCGGGCTCTCGCCGGTCGTGCCGACGGGGACGAGGCCGTGCGTGCCCTCGCTGATCTGCCATTCGACGATGCGCCGGAATGCATCCTCGTCGATCTTGCCATTGGCGAACGGCGTGATCAGCGCCGTGAAAGATCCCTTGAACATTTGGTTACGATCCCCGAGCTCGCGGCCCTTTTTCGCGTCTTCTATCGCGTGTTGTCGTTTCCTGGGCGGTTCTCGCGGCGTTGTCGGCCGCCGATGCCACGCTATCGCCGCATCTGGAGGCATCCTGCGGCTTAACGTGAGACGGCGCCTTGTCCCTCGCGGGCCTGCTTGATACTTTCGCCGCGCCTCGCTGACAGAGTCGCAACGCGCTCATGGAGCGCGACATTAGGACCTTGACCTACACCTCGCAAGCCGGCTTCCGATGGCGCGTGTGGAAGGATGTTCATTGGCTCAGCCGCAAACGCAGCGATGTCCCATCGGCTGCCCGAAGGTCACCCGACCCTCTCGGGGCCGAAGGTTGGCGTCTCCGCTCCTAGCCACCGTCATCCTTGCCGCGCTGTGGGCCCCTGCTGGGGCCGAACCCGTGGCCGTCCCCAACGTCGCTCCGGGGCAACAGAGCCCGGCCAAATCGACGCAAGCCGCCACCGCATCCCCACCGGCGGAGACCGGCGCGGGCGACTCCGTCGCTCCGCCCGCGGCACCTCCATTGCCGCCGTCACCGCCCATGACGCCGAAGGCGCGCGAAGCTGCGCACATCGAGCGCCTCGATAGCCTCATCGCGCCTTTGAGCAAATTCGATCTCCCGGCCGACGACGCCCCTAAGATCAAGGGCGCCATCGAGGCGCTTGCCGCCAACAATCCCACCAAGGCCGCGGAATTCGCAAAGGACGTGAGCGACCCCATCGGCCGCAAGCTGATCGCCTGGTACCGGCTGCGCCAGGGCCAAGGTGAGGCGCGCGACTACCTGACCTTCCTCGACGCCAACCCCGACTGGCCGAGCCGCGACTACCTGCGCCAGCGGATGGAAGAAGCGCTGTTCATCGAAGGCGGCAGCACCGACCTGATCGCCACCTACTTCAAGGACGGCAAGGCGCTGAGCGGCTCCGGCCTCGCGCTGCTCGCCTCCGTGGAGCTTGCGCACGGCAACAAGGACAAGGCGAAGGCGCTCGCCTCCGAAGCCTGGCGCAAATACGATCTTCCCTCCTCGCTCGAGCCCGGCTTCCTGACCCGCTTCGGCTCGCTGCTGACGGAGGAGGACCACAAGTGGCGCCTCGACCGTCTGCTCGTTGACGATGTGCGCTATCAGGCAAACCGCAAGGAGCGCGCCGAGGTCGCCAAGCGAGTTATTCCGCTGCTCTCCGAGACCGAGCAGAAGAAGGCGCAGGCCCGGCTTGCCGTATTTCTGCAGTCGCATGGCGCGAAGGCGAAGTTGAAGGCCGCCGCCCCGAGCGGCAAGGGCTCCGACTGGGGGCTCGTCTTCCACAAAGTGCAGACGCTGCGTCAGGCCAACAAGCTCGATGAGGCCGCGAAGCTGATCCTGACGGCACCGGGCGATCCTGCCGTCGTCGCCAACCTGGACGAATGGTGGATCGAGCGCCAGAAGCTCGCCTACATGGCGCTCACGGCGAACAAGCCCAAGCTTGCCTACGATCTCGTGCGCGAGGTCGGCGGCATCAGCGGCAATGAGGCGAACGAACAGTCGTTCATGGCCGGCTGGATCGCGCTGCGTTACCTCAAGGACAAGGCCGCTGCCGAGCGGCATTTTGAGGCGTTCAGCAATTCCGCCGACGGTCCGTTGAGCCGCGCCAAGTCGCATTACTGGCTTGGCCGCCTCTACGAGGCGAAGGGCGACCGCACGAAGGCGACGGAGGAATACCGCGCCGCCGCCGCGTCGATCGACACCTTCTACGGCCTGCTGGCGATGCAGAAGCTCGACCCCGGCAACCGCCGCATCTCGCTGTCGCCACCAGCCGAGCCGACGCCTCAGCAGGTCGAGCGTTTGAGCAACCTCGACATCGCGCAAGCGATCTTCGTTGCCCGCAAGGCCGGCCTCAACACCTCGATCCCACGCATCATGTTCCAGCGGCTTTATACGTTGGACGACAGCGAGAGCTGGGCCGGCTTGATTGCCCATCTCGCCCGTTCCGTCGGCGACACGCAGACGGCCGTGCGCATTGGCAAGCAAGCGGTCGCGCGGGGCCAGAACCTAGTCCTGTACAGCTATCCGGTGCACGCGCTGCCCGACTACAAGCCGCTTAGGGCACCGCCCGAGGCGGCGCTCCTATTCGGCCTTGCCCGGCAGGAGACCGAATTCAACTCCGATACCCTCTCAGGAGCGGGGGCGCGCGGCATCCTGCAGGTCATGAAGGGCACTGCGAACCACGTCTGCCGCGACTACAAGATCAAATGCGACCACAAGCAGCTTCTCGTCAACGGCTCCTATAACACCATGATCGCGTCCGCCTACGTTGCCGATCGTCTCGCCGAGTTCGACGGCTCCTACGTGCTCAGCATCGCGAGCTACAATGCCGGGCCCGGCCGCGCGCACCAGTGGATCAGCGAGTTCGGGGATCCGCGCAAAGCAAATGTCGACCCGATCGACTGGATCGAGCGCATCCCCATCGAGGAAACGCGCCGCTACGTCGGCAAGGTTTTGTCCAACATCCAGATTTATCGCGCGCGCCTCGGAGACGAAGCGACGGCTTTGCGACTCGACCAGGACCTGGCTCGGGCGCGCGAAGCCTCGCTCTCGCCGCCTGAACGCAAGGCGGCCAACACCGACACGGCGAAGTCCGAGTGACGAGCAGCCGGCATCGATAGCATTCTTAAAGCGGCCTGACGCCAGGCGGGCAAGCACGACGCACTGGCGTAGCGGGGATTTCATGACGTCGGAAGCTGCGTCCTTCGAGGACATCTTTTTCACCGCCCGCGACGGGTTGAAGCTGCATGCGCGCCGCTATCCCGCCTCCAGCACCACTCGCGCGCGTCCGGTGCTGTGCCTGCCGGGCCTGACACGCAACGGCCGCGACTTTCACGACCTTGCGGTGGCCCTTAGCCGCCACCCCAGCAGCGCGCGCACCGTCTATACCTTCGACTACCGCGGCCGCGGCCTCTCCGAGTCCGACCCCGACTGGCTCAACTACACCGTAACGGTCGAGATGCTCGACGTGCTCGACTTCATGACGCTCGTGGGCCTGTCGGAGGCGGCCGTCATCGGCACTTCGCGCGGCGGTCTCATCACCATGCTCATGGCGGCCGTGCAGCCGACGGCGCTGGGCGCAGCCGTGCTGGTCGACATCGGCCCCGTGATCGAGCATGACGGGCTCGTGCGCATCAGCGGCTACGTCGGGCGTATCCCGTTGCCGATCTCATGGGCGGACGCTACGCGCATGGTGCGCGACCTCAACCGCCGCCACTTCCCCGACGTCCCCGAGTATCAATGGGAGGAGGTCGCGCGGCAGTTGTACAACGAGCGCAACGGCAAGCCGACGCAGGGCTACGACCAAAAACTCGGCAAGGCGCTATCGGTGCTATTTGGGCCATTGCCGGAGCTGTGGCCGCAGTTCGAGGCGCTGAAGCGGGTTCCGGTTCTGGTGGTGCACGGGGAGAACTCCGACGTGCTGACGGCTGGGACGGTGGACGAGATGCGGCGGCGACACCCGGCGCTGGCGACCGTCACGGTGCCCAATCAGGGCCACGCGCCGCTCCTGAAGGACATCGGCACCATCGAGGCCATCCGCCACTTCCTGATTGCCGCCGAGTCCGGCCGCACCATCTCGACGCTCGCTATCGCGTAACCCTCAAGGGTGCGGAAAGAGCTCGTCGCTGCGGCCCATCAGCCGGTAGGCGATGAGCCCGCTCCACTCGTGGACCGCCATCTCGAGCCGCTTCAACCCTTCCGACGGGGCGTCGAATAGCCTGTATAGGTCGCGCTTATCCGCTGTGCGGTAGTCGACCGGCCAGGGCTCGACCGGGAAGCCGACCTTGCGGAAAACGGCGACCGCGCGCGGCATGTGGCTGGCCGAGGTCACGAGCAGCCAGCGCTGACCTGGCCGGGGCCGCACGAGCGCCTTGGTATAGACGGCGTTTTCCCAGGTGTTCTTAGATGCGCTCTCCGGCATCAGTCGATCCGCGGCAATGCCGAGGTCGCGAAAGATCTGGTCGGCAGTCTCGGCGCCTGAGACGCTCTGGCCTCGATAGCGAATGGTGTTGCTCGTGAAGACGACCCTCGCTTTGGGATAGCGCAGGGCGAGCGCGGCCGCTTCCGTGATGCGCTCGGCGGATTCATTGACCGCGTGTACGTGTCGTCCGGCGGCGACGCGGGCGTCCTCCGCCCCGCCCAGGACGATGATGCCCTCGATGTCGGTGCTTCCGAGATTGGCGCGCGCGAAGCGCTGCTCCAACGGCATCGTCAACCAGGTGCTGAGCGGGGAGATGCCACCGATAAGGAAGAGCGCCGCGCCTGCGACAACGAGCCCGCGCCCCAGCCTCCAGTGCCGCGTGAAAAGGAGCGCGGCTCCAACGAGCAAGACAAGCAGCACGAACGTCGAGGGCTGCAGGGCGGACCAGAGGGCCTTGGAGATCAGGTGATACATTGCAGGCGAGCTTCCCTTCCCGAGCTGTGCCTCGTTCGGCGTGGCCTGCTACCTCCGCCCCGGCAGACGGCCCACCGGCTTAAAGTCAAACTAGGTGTGGATAGCGGGTTCACGAAGGCGCGCCGAACGCCTTCGGCAATGATAGTGAAAGCGCCATGGATCATGGCCTCATGCAGGATCTTGCGCACTTCGCGAGCGAGGCGTTGGAGACGGCGAGCTTCGCCGTCATCCTCGGATCAGTCGCCATTGCGACGGTCCTGTTCCTCATGCACCTGGGTCGCGAGGACTTTGAGGCGAACTATCGCGCCTACCGCGCCAACCTCGGCCGCGGCATTCTGCTCGGGCTCGAGCTCCTGATCGCCGGCGATATCATAAAATCCGTGGTCCTCGACCCGACCCTGCAGAGCATGCTTGTGCTCGGCGGCATCGTAATCATCCGCACCTTCCTGTCGCTCTCGCTCGACGTAGAGATCAACGGCCACTGGCCGTGGGAGACGACGCGCCTTGCGTTAACCCAGACGCGGCCCCCCGACGAGCCCCCCGCACCGCCTGCCCAATAGGCTGCCGCTGCGACGGCCGCCATTGTGTCGCAGGCGTCGCCCCGACCCCGCCATGCGGGGCGGGCTAGATATGCAGCATGTCGAACGTTTTTCCGGTCTATTCGCGAGGCGAGCTGATCGCCGATGGCGCCCTCCATGTCCTTGGCGTCACCGCGAGCCTCATCGCCGCCGTGAGCGTCGTGCTTTTGGCTATCGGCGAGCTTCCGCCGGAGGCGACGGTGAGCGTGCTCGTCTACTGCACAGGCCTGCTGGCGGTCTTCGTATGCTCCGCTGCCTATCACCTGGTCACGCGGCCCAAGCTGAAGGCGCTGCTGCGCCGCTTCGACCACGCCGCCATCTACCTGAAGATCGCCGCCACCTACACGCCCTTCGCGGCGGTCAAGATGGGCGGGCTCGCGGGCATGTCGCTGCTCGGTGCGGTGTGGGTAATTGCGGCGATCGGGATCTTCACGCGGCTGGCGCTGCCGGGACAATTCGTGCGCACGGCCTACGTGCTCTATCTGGCCCAGGGCTGGGCGTGCCTGGCGGCGCTCCAACCGTTGCTCGAGGCGGTGCCGACGTCGTCCATGACGCTGCTTCTGCTGGGCGGCATCCTCTACACCGCCGGCGTCGCCTTCCACTTGTGGCAGAGGCTGCCCTATCACAACGCCATCTGGCACGCGTTTGTGCTGGCGGCCTCGGCCTGCCACTTCGCGGCGGTCGTCGACGCCGTGGTGCTGTAGGGAACATTAGCCGGAATTGCTCATCCCAGGCTGGTGCGGTCGAGAAGATTTGAGCTTCAGACGACTAAGTTTCTGAAAGGTCGAGCTTTTTAAAAGCTGTCACGGTCCCCAACCGTAACACTTAGAAGGATCGTTTGGCAAACCGGCCCCCTTGCACTAAAGGGCCGCCGCTGCACCGTGCTCGAGCCACCGGGCCGACAATGCTTCCGGCAGCGGGGCCTCATCCATCGCGCACTAACTGAGGGCATTTTACCTATACATTGGTCAGCTGAAGGCTCAAGTTGTGGATGTCGCTGGTTCACAGTCGATTGGTGCACTTTCGCTATTCGGAGCGCGCCTAACGCTCCACTCACGTGCCGACGTTCTTGCGGCGATCCCCTCAAGGTTTCGCCGAGTTGGTCAGTTGGTTGTGAAAGTTAGCGACGCGCGCAGCACCCTCGCGGATGACCTTGGCGTTGTTGGTCTCGACGTCTCCCGCCGCCACTCCGTCGACCTTCACGTCAGGGCTCGACCAAATGGGGCGCCGCGGACAGCCGTCGCAGCTGTCCTTGTAGCTCATCATGGTGCGCCATTCCTTGCCGTTTACGAAGCCGTGGCCGTAGGGGAACGGTTGGGTGCTGTCGTCGAGGGCGCGGTCGTGGCGCGCTCCGATCAGATGGCCGATCTCATGGGCAAGCGAATACATGGTGGCCGCGCACTCGTGGTCAACCACGGTGAAGGCATCGGGAGCTTCGGGGGCGATGCGGATAGATAATCCACAGCCCATGGGATTGTCCACGACAAGGACGGCAACGTCGGCGCCGTGCTTGGCACGCAAACCGTGGATCTCATCCAAGAAGCCGTCACCCTTGTTGCGGAACCGGTAGACATCTTCGAAGTGGCTACCGCTCTCGACGTAATCGGTCTCATAAGCGTGCGCGAGCTTGACGTGCACGTTGCCGGCGCCGCTGTCCCGAAACGACTGGTTGGTCTGCGCGATGGCCACGTCGATCAGGTCCTTCACGATGTCGGTGTAGTGGCTCGCGGCCTTCTTGGTGTAGGCGACGATGAGCGTGATGGTCGCCTCCTTCGGCGCATTCTCGACTGGTGCCATCTTCGTAGGCGGAGGCTGCATTTGCGGCGGCAGCATCTTGCTGGCATCCCCCTCGTGCACGAGCGGGTCGGTGCGCATACTCATCTTCTGCATGAGGTCGTGGCTGGCGGCGCCGTGGTCAGGAGGCATTTTGTCGGGTGTGAGCTCGAGCATGCCGTGCATGTTGCCCCCGAGGTTCTTGATGACATACGCGTGCCCTCTGTACGTGACCGTTCCCGAGAGCCGGCCGCTCGGCCACCACAGCAGCGTGATGGGCTCGCCCGTCTCGTCGATGACACCGCGCCAGATGTAGCCGTCGTCGGTCTTGCTGATCTCCGTGCGCCGCGCAGTCACTGTGAGCTTGTCTTTGAGTGGGATCAGCACCGCTTGCGGCGCGCTACCCGCCGGCGCGTTCATCCTTTTTGTCAACGCGTACTCCGTCGTCGCCGCATCGGGCAGCAGCATCATGCTCATGCCCACAGCCGCCTTCGAGTCCATCGATTTGCGCATCATCTCCTGCTGCGCCGGCGTCATCTTGCTGCTGTTCATCACCGTTGCGAGCTCGGGGCTTGCGCTGTCGTCGAGGCGGCGCACGGTAGCGCCCTGCTTCGCGGCCGCTTCGCGCAATGCAGCGTAGTGTGCGTCAGGCACGGTCCACATCTCAGCGCCCGTCATCGCCACATCCTGGCCACCAATCGCTCCGGCGACATCGCGCAGCGCCTTGTATTCGACGCTCTGCTTTGCGGGGAGGTGCGAGAGGATGACGTCAGTTTGTTCATCGGCAGAGACCGCCGCGAGACCGAAGCCGGCGAACAACGCCAGCCCGAGGACGGCGAGCTTTGCGGTTCTACGAGGCGAGCTGCGCATGTCGATCTCCGCCGGAAAGAATTTGTCCAGAGACACTCAGGTGCTCGAGGGGCCGCTCGATGACGGGGCCCGAAGGATCAGCCATTGTCGGCCTTGGACTTCATGTCCGCTGCGAGGACGCCGTCCCAAACGCCGTGCGGCAAACTTGCAGGGCGGGCGCCCCTGATCGCGCCAGGAGAGCCCGCCCATTAAGAGCAATGGAAGTTCTTACTTCTTGCCCATTTCGGCGAGGATGCCGTCCCACACGCCGTGCGGAGTGATCGAGTTGTCGCCGGCCATGCACGAATCGTACGCGCCGAGCCCCTTGCGGATGTATCCGGCAATCTCATCGCCGCTCATCTTGTTGACGTAGGTGGACATCTTGCTCACGAAGTCCTTGTAGCCGGTGCCGCAATCCGACGTCGCGGCGAACGCAGGCGTCACACCGGCGATAAGAACGGCGGCGATCATTGATAGCGCGATCTTTGTCATGAAAATTACTCCTTTTGATGTTGAGCACCTGTCCCCTCAACGGGGAAGGTTGCGGTGATGCACGTCTCACAGGGCTACATTCGACAGCCGTAGGCAGAGAGTTACATTCGCAAGTGCGGTCGTAAAAAAAAACGCTACCCAACTGTCAATTTTTTCTGCAGGAAAAATTCGGTGCTCAATCGTCTACAAACAAATCTAAATGGTGCCCTCTATGATGGCGACAAGCATCACGATCCCGAACGGCATGCGTCAATGCGAATGAGACCAGGCAGCAGCGGTGATCCCCAATGAATACTGGCGTCCTTGGCCTTGGCAGCTATGGCGATCTGAGATGTGCCGGCGCCGCTGTACTCGGCACGGCATGTAACAAGTACGGCTTGTTGGCGTAATTGGAATCGAGGCCGTCGTGGACCCCATGCAGCGCAGACCGGACTGGGATGTCTTGATGCACGCCGCGGTCGGCGGCGATGCAAAATCCTATAAGACCCTGCTGGAAGTACTACCGGGGGTTCTGCGTTCGGTAACACGGCGTGGCTACGCGCGCTTTGGCGTCGAGCCAAAC
>JRHI01001560.1_pt1 | contig 18600 bp, 21 predicted proteins | sample 215371 | NCBI WGS metagenome assembly JRHI01 (sample SAMN02929681, study PRJNA255918) | sediment metagenome | biome: cave system; feature: Ice Cave; material: Sediment; isolation source: sediment from deep within a dark volcanic ice cave with no known source of... ...
CTTGACAACGCCTTTTCTCTTATCGAGGGGCACCCTCCGTGTTTTTGTGATTTGCAAATATCGTTACGAGACGACGGGGTTTAGTTTTTCGGGGTTGATGCCGAGTTCTTTGATGGCTTTATCGATTACGCTGCGCTCGATTTTTCCGTCGATGAAAAGTTCGTGGAGCGTGGCCAAGGCGATGAAGCGGGCGTCCACTTCGAAGAAATCACGCAACGCAGCGCGTCCTTCGCTTCGACCAAAACCGTCGGTCCCGAGAGATGCCAGGCGGCGCGGTAGCCATTTGCTGATCATGTTGGGCAAGGTCTTCAGGTAATCGGAGGCGGCAACTAACACTCCGGGAGCATCGCCCAAAGTGCGCGTAACGTAGGGGACACGGGGTTTGCTGCCAGGATGCAGCCGGTTCCAGCGCTCCGTTTCGTTGCCATCGACGTAGAGTTGCTTATAGCTGGTAACGCTCCAGACGTCGGCGGCCACTCCGAACTTCGACTCAAGAATTTCCTGTGCTTGCAGCGCTTCGCGAAGAATCGCGCCGCTGCCGAAGAGCTGGGCGCGCAACTTGGCTTTTTTGTTTCCGGATGCGCGGAATCTGTACATGCCGTTGAGAATGCCTTCGGTCACATCGCCCGGCATCGCGGGCATGGGGTACTGCTCGTTCATAACGGTGATGTAATAAAAAATATTTTCGCCGTCTTTGTACATGCGGCGAATGCCGTCCTGAATGATCACGGCAATTTCGTACGCGAAGGCTGGATCGTACGCACGCAGATTGGGAACACTAAGCGCCAGCACGTGGCTGTTGCCGTCCTGATGCTGGAGGCCTTCGCCCGCCAGTGTTGTGCGGCCCGCAGTTCCGCCGAGCAAGAAGCCGCGCGTGCGCATATCGGCGGCGGCCCAGATAAAGTCCGCGATGCGCTGGAAACCAAACATCGAATAATAAATAAAAAACGGAATGGTATTGATGCCATGCGTGGCGTATGCGGAGCCCGCGGCGATGAACGAAGCCATCGATCCCGCTTCGGTAATGCCCTCTTCGAGAATCTGGCCGTCTTTGGCTTCCTTGTAATAGAGCAAAGTATTTACGTCCACCGGTTCGTAGCGCTGACCGACGCTGGAATAAATTCCCACGGTGCGGAACAGCGACTCCATGCCGAAGGTGCGCGCTTCATCGGGAACGATGGGTATAACGAGCTTGCCAATCTCCGGATCCTTCAACATTTTGCGGAGCATGCCGACAAAGGCCATGGTGGTTGAAACTTCGCGGCCGTCGCTGCCGTCGTGAAATTCCTTGAAGAGTTCATCGTGATCGGCGACCAGCGGCTTTGCGCGGACGCTGCGCTGCGGAACGTAGCCGCCCAGCGATTCGCGACGCGCGCGCAAATATTGAATCTCCGGGCTGTTGTCTGGCGGACGATAGAACGGGACTTCCACGCAATCTTCATCGTTCAAAGGAACGGCGAAGCGTGAACGGAAGACGCGCAGCTCATCTTCATTCAGTTTTTTCTGCTGATGGGTGACGTTCTTGCCTTCTCCAGCTTCTCCCAGGCCGTAGCCTTTAATGGTTCGCGCCAGGATAACCGTTGGCGCGCCCTTGAATTCCGTGGCCGCTTTGTAGGCCGCGTAAACCTTGCGCGGATCGTGGCCACCCAACCGCAAGCGACGCAAGGCGTCGTCAGCGAGAGGCTCGACCAGTTGCAGCAGGCGCGGGTCGGAACCAAAAAAGTGTTGCCGGACGTAGGCGCCGGATTCGACGACGAGTTTCTGGTATTCGCCGTCGACCAGTTCGCCCATGCGCTTGACCAGCAGACCTTCCGTGTCGCGATCCAGAATGGGATCCCACTCGCTGCCCCAGAAAACCTTGATCACGTTCCAACGCGCGCCACGAAATGCGGATTCGAGTTCCTGAATAATTTGACCGTTGCCGCGGACCGGTCCGTCGAGGCGCTGAAGATTGCAATTGATGACGAAGATGAGATTGTCGAGTTTTTCGCGCGACGCGAGAGTAATCGCGCCCAGCGATTCCGGCTCATCCGTTTCGCCATCGCCGAGGAAGGCCCAGACCTTCGCGTCGGACACCGGCTTCAAGCCGCGGTCTTCGAGATAGCGATTGTAGCGAGCCTGATAAATGGCCATCAGCGGACTCAGGCCCATGGAGACGGTCGGAAATTCCCAGAAATCGGGCATCAGCCACGGATGCGGATAGGAGGAGAGGCCGCCGCCGGGTTTCAACTCACGGCGAAAATTTTCTAGTTGCTGCGGAGACAGGCGCCCTTCCAGAAATGCACGGGCGTAAATACCGGGCGCGGCGTGTCCCTGGAAATAAATCGTGTCACCTTCAAATTGTTCGGTGCGCCCACGAAAGAAATGATTGAAGCCGACTTCGTAGAGGGTGGCGGCGGAAGCGTAGGTGGAAATGTGGCCGCCGATATTGCTCTCCACGCGATTTGCGCGGACGACCATGGCGAGTGCGTTCCAGCGGACGAGACTCTTGATGCGGCGTTCGAGCTCCTGATCGCCCGGAAAGCGCGGCTCCAGGCGATGCGGAATGGTGTTGGCGTACGGCGTGTTGGCGGTGAACGGCAGGTCGATGCCGTTTACCGTGGCGTGGGCGCGCAGGCGTTCCAGAATTTCCGCGGCAACTTCGGTGCCGCTGGACTCCAAAACGGCGTCGAGGGATTCCAGCCACTCCTGAATTTCTACGTCGTCGATACCATGGCGCGACTGGGTGAATGCTTCATTGTTCATAATTTCGTTGTTCATAATACGGAATGGCCCTTATCTACCGCAATGGTAGCGCCCGAGAAAGGCGCGAAAAATATATTCGTTTGGTTAGCACGATAGAATACACCGTCGCGCAAGTTTATGCTGCGGTGGATTGCTGTCGCCAGGTCCGCCAAAATTTTGGGGTTGCAGATTTGGCTTCGGCTAAAGCGTCCTTCCGCCGTCGAGTACCAGAACCTGCCCGGTGACGAATGGTGAGTTCACTAAGTACGACACGGCGGAGGTAACGTCGTGCGGCGTGCCGGTGCGACGGAGCGGCGCAAGCTTTATGTAATTGGGCGCCCACTCCGGGGGATCGCCGGGCATGCTGATGGTGCCAGGAGCGATGGCGTTGACGCGCACGTCGGGCGCCAGTTCTTTTGCGAGTGCACGCGTGAGCATGATGATGCCGGCTTTCGACACGCAGTGGGGAATGTAACCGGTCCAGCCAAGAAGCCCGCCAACATCGGAGAGATTGATGATTACGCCGCGGCTGTGTTTCAGCAGCGGGGCGGCGGCCTGCGCGCAGAAGAAGGCCGCTTTTAGGTTCACGTTGATCGATGCGTTCCAGCTTTCTTCCGTGGTGGATTCAAAATCGGTGTGTAAGAAATTCGAAGCGTTATTGACGAGAATGTCCAGCCGGCCAAATTCTTTGGCGGCATGGTCGAACAGGTGCTTGATCTCGGCGTTTTTGGCCAGGTCTGCCTTGATGCTTGTCGCGCGGCGTCCCAGTTTTATAATTTCCGACACTACTTCGGCAGCTTCGGCGTGAGAATTATGGAAATGGATGACTACGTCTGCACCTTCTTGAGCGAGACCTAGAGCGATCGCTCGCCCCAGGCGTTTGGCTGAGCCGGTTACGAGGGCGACCTTTCCAGTGAGGTTTGAGATGGTGGAATCGGAGGCGGGCATAGGCTGAATAAAAAGTAACATATTCGGGTGGCGTTTTGGTTTGGCTGGATTTCAACCCCAAGACCCAGGTTCATAATTCAACTGCGAATCTGGGGACCCTTCGCGATGGCCGCGATGGTCGATTCTGGGCGAAGGTGCCTGCGGCGTACGATTTTGGCGAGCCTGCTAGAATTGGATGTGAGAAATGGGGGATTCATGAATCTTGATTTGCTGGCAATTGCCGCGCATCCCGATGACGTAGAGCTGAGCTGCGGCGGCACGCTGCTGCGCATGGCGCAACAGGGATACAAGACCGGGATACTCGATCTAACCGCAGGAGAGATGGGCTCGCGGGGCACGCGCGAAACGCGCGCGAAGGAAGCCGCCAAGGCCGGCAAAATATTACGGGTGGCGTGGCGCGGAATTCTTGGGATACCCGATTCGGATGTGCAGGAAAGCCGCGAAAACAAGTTGTTGCTGGCGGAGAAGATCCGCGAGCTGCGACCAAAAACGGTGATACTACCCTACTGGGAGGCGCGTCATCCGGATCATTACCATGCGTCGACGCTGGGATATGAAAGTTGTTTTCTCTCTGGATTGAAGCAGCTGCCCATCGGCGGCGAACCTTTCCGGCCATTTAAAATTCTATATTCGACTTCCTACGCAACGGCGCGGCCGACATTTGTGGTGGATATTAGCAAGCAGTATGAGCAGCGGAAACGGTCCATCCTGGCGTACGGCTCGCAATTCCGGCCAGCGGTTTCGCAGAAGAAGAGCGGCGTACACCTGGGACTGGACGAACTGGAAAATGAAATGAACCAACTGGCGCGGCACTACGGGCAAATGATTGGCGTGAAATATGGCGAGCCCTTTTTTATTAAAGAACTAATGAAGGTGGACGACGTGGTGAAGATGGAGGTTCGGTCGGTATAGCTTCAGCCTGCCAAAACGACTTGCCAATCGGCCGCTCCGGTCGGGATGCCAGGTTTTTGCCTGGAGTGAGATTTGTTGGTGAGAACTTTGTCGAATGTCGAAGGATTGTTGAACCGGTCTGCGATTTACATTCGGAGATTCAAACTCTGTTGAAAATTCAAACTAGAACTTTTCGTCCTCCTGCGCTGGAGAAAAACCGGGGATGTTTTGGCCGGTGGGGGTGCGCTCCGCGCGGACTCGTGTCAATGCTTCCTCTTCGGAGCCGGATTTACGCAGAATTACCATGGTGCTGAGGGCTTCGGAGTACATGCGAGTGACCAAGTAGGTGTCTGCGGTGCCGTCTTTCTTCCAAAGTTGGCCAATCTGAATTTTCGATACGCTCATAAGGTAACTCCGAATGTAGAGCGCATAGGACCGAGTGTCAACTGGGTCGAATAGCGATGGGGTAAGTACGGGACAGTGACGCTGCCCGATCGGGAGAATATAGGGTACTGGCTGGGGAAGCTCTTTTGGCCGTTTGTAAGAACCTCGAGGAAGGAAACCTTCTCAGCGCGCCTGTCATCGTACTTAGTGCGTGTTGCTGTACGAAGCTCGTTCGGGTGGGGTGTATACTTTGGATGAGCTGGAAGAGAGTTACCTCCGATGATCCCATCAACATTACGCAAAGTATTGGTGCCAGTGCTTGCTGGAGCGCTTGCGATAGCACCGGCCCTATCTGCCGCGCAGAATCAGCCCTCGGGGCAAGATCCCACGCAGCAACCGGCTTCGACCACAGCACCACCGCAACAGCAGCCGGCTCCTCCACCGCCGGCTCCTACGCCAGCATCGGAGCCCACACCACAGAAAACGCAGAAACCCGCCGCCGATCAGCCCGTCCAGCAAAAAGATACCGTAGCGCCGAAGAATTCCAAGGAAGACGTCGAGGCTATCGGCAATCGCGGAGTCGGCAAAGGCGTCAATTTTTATTCTCTGGAACGCGAGATTGCGCTGGGCAAGGGATTGGCGCAGGAAGTAGAACGCTCGTCAAAACTGATCGATGATCCGGTCGTGGTGGAGTACGTGAACCGCGTGGGGCAAAACCTGGTGCGTAATTCTGACGCGCGCGTCCCTTTTACGATCAAGGTGATCGATTCGGACCAGGTGAACGCGTTCGCGTTGCCGGGCGGATTCTTCTACGTGAACAGCGGCTTGATTCTGCGCGCGCAGGAAGAGTCGGAACTGGCGGGCGTGATGGCACATGAAATTTCGCACGTAACCGCGCGGCACGGAACGAAACAGGCGACCAAGGGCGAACTGATGCAACTGGCTACCATTCCCCTGATTTTATTAGGCCCGGGCGGCATGGCGGGATATGGAATTTACGAAGCCACACAACTGGCGATTCCCTTCTCGTATCTGAAGTTTTCGCGCGATGCGGAACGAGAAGCAGACTTTTTGGGTTTGCAGTACATGTACAAAGCGGGTTATGACCCGAATGCGTACGTAACGTTCTTCGAGCGTATCCAGACCGATGAGAAACGCCAGCCGGGTACGATCCCTAAGATTTTTTCGACGCATCCTCCTACGCCCGAGCGAATTGCCAATACGCAAAAGGAAATCGCGCGCATATTGCCGGCTAAACAGGAATACGTGGTGACTACCTCGGAGTTTGATCAGGTGAAGGCGAGGCTGCGGAATATCGTGTTCTCGCGCAAGGTGCAGGATAAGGCACCGGGCAAGCCAACGCTGAGGACCAAGACCGAACGGGCGGACAAGAAAACGCAAGGCTCCGATCCCGGGACGGACGATGATCGCCCGACCCTAAAGCGTCGGCCGGACACTCCGTAAATTAACTAAAACTATCGGTTAGCCGTAATTCAAAATGAGAGGGTGGCTGCTACCTGGCCGCCCTTTTTATTCCCGGGTGTCGCGAATTCGGAGGGAGTAATAACCGGAGCGGGCCTGGTCCTTATCAGTAGCTTCTTTCAGTCTTGCGATCATCGGGGACGGCGGCGATGCCCAGGCGGCGCAGCTCGTCGGCGTAATACTTGCGGTACATGACGTCCCATTCTTCACTGCCTTCGAGGATCTCTTTTTTCTGGGAGGTAATTTTCTTTCGAACTTCGAGGTCGGCCTTTTCTTCTTCACGCAGCGTGGCGGTAATAATCTGAACAACCTGCTGACGAATGGTGTCGCGGTCTTCCACAAATTCCACGTCGTTGCTGGCCACCAGCACGTCGGTAAGCTGGTGAGACATCCGGATAATTTTTTCGCGGGTCAATCGCATCGATTAGACAGTTCCCCGATCGCAAAACAGTGTTACTGCTAAAAATGTTCTCTTCTAAAGGATTACAGACTGCAACTCGTAATCGCGCAACGCCGGATTACCGGAACTAACGCAGCACCAGCTTGCGATCACGAGCGAGCTGACCCTTCACCTTCTTGTACATCTCCTGATACGAAACTCCGGTGCGGCGCATTTCGTCCTGGTGGTCCTGGAGAATCTGACGGACTTCGTCGTTCAAACGATCTTCGACGGCCAGCTCCTCGTTCATGCGCTGGCGAATGCGCAGCGCGACGGCTTGCGCCGCGTCGGTTTCAATCTGATTGCCTTCCACGAGGCGTTTCACAATTTCCGCAGCCATGTAGCCGACATAGTCCCGCGCAAGCAGCATCTGAGAATCGTTTCCTTTTTGCGTAAATTGTAAGAAGTTGAGTTTACTGGCTGCGTCTATAAAGTGCAACAAAGAGAGATCGGCGAAGAATGAACAATAGAAGAAGTGCTAGAAGGCTGACGTTAGCGGCTCCTAAAATAGCAGTTGACTCCGTACCATGGTACGGGGTTTAGACTCAGTTATGAAGACAGGGATGGCGACGAAGCAGCGGACAATCGGCGTTCTGGCCAAGGAAGCGGGCGTAAATTCCGAAACTGTTCGTTATTACGAACGTCGAGGCTTGTTGAGCAAACCGCCGAGAACCGCGACAGGCTACCGGCTGTTCCCTGTAGATGCAGGCCGACGGCTGAAATTTATTCGGCGAGCCAAGGAACTGGGATTCTCGCTTGCCGAAATTCGCGAACTATTGTCGTTGCGTGTTTCACGGAGTACGACCAGCGCGGAGATCAGGGCGCGTACGGAAGCGAAGATCAGCGACATCGAAGCCAAGATGAAAAGCCTTGGACGAATGAAACAGGCGCTACGTAAGTTGACCAAGGCTTGCGCCGGATGCCGCCCAGTTGCCGAGTGTCCGATTCTCGAGAGCCTGGGCGAGGACGACCAATGAATCCTACTTTGAAGCAAAACTTACTGGCATTGCCGGGTATCGGTGCTTCGATACTTCCCAAACTAGCTTGTCCCGCGTGCTGGCCGGCATACGCAGGTTTGCTGTCTTCGATCGGTTTGGGGTTTTTAATATCGGCGGCGTACCTGCTTCCAGTGACCGCTGTGTCGCTCGCTTTAGCCATCGTGACGATGGCGTACGGAGCAAAAAAACGTCACGGGTACGGACCTTTGCTAATTGGGTTGACTGCGGGAGCTGCTGTTTTGCTTGGAAAATTTGCGTGGGAAAACAAAACCGTCGTGTACGGTGCATTTGGCCTACTGGTGATCGCTTCGCTATGGAATGCGGGGCCGCGGCGCGCAGTACCGAGCGAGGTTGCCATCTGTAACGATTGCACCAGCGACAAAGTGCAATGAACGTACTTCCAAAAGGAGAATAAAAGTGGATTCAAAAAAGAAAATCGAAGTCTTCAGTGCGGGTTGTTCCACATGCAAGGAAACCATTGAGCTGGTGAACAGAATCGCAGGCTCGACACATGAAGTGGTCGTTCATGACATGCAGCAGGCTGATACCGCCTACAAGGCGAAACAACACGGGGTCCGAAGCGTCCCTGCCGTGGTGGTGGACGGGAAGCTGGCAGGATGCTGCGCGGGACGCGGCCCTGATGAGCAAGTTCTACGTGCTGCGCTAGCCTAGTAATATGTTGAAGGCAGGCGGAGAATCCGGGTAAGGATTGCTTCGCCAAGGCCGCGAGGTCTTCGATGCGATTGGATTGTTGTTCTTGTACGTTCGTTGACCATCGTAGGCGCTTGCGGTACGATGAAAAGCGTAAGGGCGGTTAGCTCAGCGGTTAGAGCGTTCGGTTTACACCCGAAAGGTCGTCCGTTCAAATCGGACACTGCCCACCATCCGTGCGTAACACCCTTCAGCGGGGACGTAGTTCAGTTGGTTAGAACGCTGCCCTGTCACGGCAGAGGTCGCGAGTTCGAGTCTCGTCGTCCCCGCCACTCTTTTCAAACACTTACAGCGGACCCGAATAAACAATCTGGGTCCGTTTGGGTCCAATAAGCGTCAAAGCACTCCGCCCGCCGCGCACTCCCTCGAACAAATTCTGGAACGCGCTCTCCAACACCAACTATTGAATGAGCGTCGATTTGCTCATCGACAGCACACCGCCGGGCAAGATCGCATCCACCAATTTCCCTTGCGCCAGCCGTTTGCGCTCCGGTGTTGCTTGAAGATACTTGTTCGTCACATGGAGATTGCTGTGACGCAAGTAATCGCGGATCGTGAGTTGATGTTCTCCCATGTCCGCCAGCATGGTCCCGACCGTGTGTCGAAACGTATGCCAGCCCACTCCCGTGATACCGACCTTCGCAAAAGCCGGTTGGATCTTCTTTTTGAGAACGGCGGCAAGGTCCAGCGGCTTCTTTCCCTTGCGGCGACGGGACGGGAAAACGAAATCCCCAGGTCCGTTGTAGTCGGTCTGCGACTTCCATTCCAGCAACGCATCTTTCAGCGCCAGATGCATCGGCAACACCTTGGCCGATGCTTCCGTTTTTGTCGCCTTCAGATGCCCACCTCTGCGCCAATAATACGAGTGTTGAACGCTGAAGCTCATGCTGTCGAAATTGCAGTCCGACCAGCGCAGGGCACCGAGTTCGCCTCGACGTGTGCCCAACGCTCCATCCAGAAACACGAGCAACTGGTCCCGAAATTCTAATTTCGTCAGACCAAGTTTCACTTGTTCTGGTGACAGGAACAGGGGTGCTTCTTGACGTTTCGCACTGACGCGCACGCCAGTGCTTGGACCTCTCTTTCCTCCAGCTCCGACTTGAATTCCCGACGAGATCGGATTGTGGCCACAAAACTCCCAGCGAACAGCGTGTGAGAACAAAGCCGACATCACGCACTTGAGCTTGGCCTTGGTCCCATCCGCCACTTCCGCCGCTCGTAGCCAGCGCTCCACCTCGACGGTCTTTATTTCTTCCAACAGCATGTTGCCCCACCGTGGGAGAATCCAGTTTTTTGCGTAGACGCTGTATGCGTCTTGCGTGGACATCTCCTTGATCGGCAACTCTTCGCGACAATAGTGTTCCCACAAAATGTTCACGGTTGTCTGCCGAAGATTTCTGCGGTTGGAAGGATTGTTGATCGTTAGCCGAAGAGCATCCGCTGCCGCTTGTGCCACAGATTCGGTTGAGTATTGCGTGGAGCTTCCGATCTGCAGTTTGCGACGTACCGGCTTTCCGTTGATGTTTCTTTCCCACCAGCGGTATACCCATACTGCGGGCCCTCTCTTCCGCTCTTCCAGAACGAGACTTCCCTGTTGATAGCGTGTCCGTCTAAACAAAGTTCCTGCCTTGTTTAAACGGCACTGACAGCCCAGTGCAGAATACCCGAAAGACGTGAAGGCAGCGACGCATTTCCTACTCAACTGGAATTTGATGCGAACTCGGAGCTCTTTCCACCCAGCGGTCCAGGGCAGACGCACGAAATCTCCATACTCGACCGACCTGAATTCCGGGAATCTCACCACCGCGCGCCTTGGTTCGTAGGGTCTTCGGGTGAATCCTCCAGCTTGGCCGCTTCCCTAACATCCAAGAGTGGCTCAAAATTGACGTTGCCAGTGCCACTTGGCAAACGGTAGCTTGGCTCCCTCATTTCCCCCACTGTGGCCCTGTTCGCTTCAGTGAGCGGCAAATCAAAGACTTCTACACTGCTAGTTCCAGACGAGGATGCAGTGACTTCCTCCTGCAACAATTCAACCGCTCTCGCCGACTGCGGTGACGACGCATTTACTGCAAGGCGCGGGGCATGCTGTCTTGAGGACGCTGTATTCTCGCGCACACCGAATTGTGTTGAACGGACTTTCATGTCTGTTACGCGGTCTTGGTGAGAGCCTCTCCTTGGTTCTGTTCTCGATTCTGATCGTTACGTTGTTGGCCTAGCCAGGCTTTGAACTCGTCATCACGTTTGAATAGGACTTTCAGAGCCTCAGTAATGACGTAGGACGGAGTGGAGTCGATGAATTTTGCGTATTGGTCGAGCTGCGTTTTCACGGAATCCTCGACTCGCGCTTGAATCGTCACTGACTTTGGTTGTTTGGGTGGTGCCTTAATGATAGCCATGTGTTCCTTCTGTTCCTCCTCTTCGGTTTTGTCTTACATCCTGTCTTACAGAAATTGCTACTTTCCTCCCTCCTGCGCGGCCAAAACATGAGCTGCGTTTTCCAGCAGCAAGAGGCGGGAGTGACCCCCGAAGCCCGAAGGGATCGGGCCGCGATTTTGCGGCACGATGGGGTCGCTCCCGCCTCTGATCGTGTTTTGGCCGCGCTCCGTTTTCTTGCCGTCTCTGCTGCATCTGCCTACTCTTTCTACCTCTTATCTCCATGCCGGGGTGACGCTGGAGGTGAAATCTCCCGGGAAAGATGTCTCCTCTGAACCTTTCCCGGCCACAATGACCGGTTGATGTGGATGCCGCTCAAACAATGCCGCCTGCCCGTTCACGGTCGCGGAGATGAAGATCGCCTGCGAAGGCATCTGGAATTTCACGGATTCAGACCGTACAGCGTTCTCGGTGATCTCTCCTGAACGCCATTTCCGATACAGATCTTCCATCCCTGGGTTGCCGAATCTTTCTTTTGCCTGGTTGAGGAAGATGACGTCGTGCTCCTTTAACTTGCCGTAGTTCTTCTCATCCCAGGTTCGCCGCGTCCGGAAGTAATTGAGGAGCCCCGACGGGCCATCGGGGTCCCAAAGCCTCTGAAACATCCCATGGAAAAGCTTTTTGGCGCGCTCGAAATTCGTCTCGCGAGTGGCGACGTAGTAGAAACGGACCTGCGGAAGCTTGGTGAAAAGAGTCAGGTATGCGTCCAGATGCGTCCTGAAGCTGTCCATGCTTTCAAAGCCTGGATCGATAAAACTGAATATCACCACAGGGGACATAGAGACGGCAGGGTTGTAGAACATGGGAAATTTATCCACGAAATAGCGGTCGGTGTATTTGTCCTTGATGGCTCCCAAGTAGCGTTTGTGAGGCAGGATTTTCTTATCGATCCCCATCTGGTCGCAGAAAAACGACAGCTTCTGCTCCTCGGATTCAAGGTAGGTGAAGCTCTGATTTCGAAGAATGAAGTCGAGCGCGATGAGCCGCGTTCGAATGTATTCCGTCGAGTGTGCACGTCGAAAACGGACGTTCTCTCTGCCGATGGCTTCATAGAGATTCCGCGAGAAGAGATGAAAGACTCGGCCATGCCGGAGATATTCCTTCGAGCTGGCGTGCTTCTTCTCCACGACCTTGCGGGCAAAGGCGACGCTGCGCTTGCCGGGTTTCATCTTGATGAACTGCAGGAACTGCTGGCAGGTGAAATAGCCCGAATGCGTAGCCACAAGGTAGAGGAACCGAGCCTCGTCTTCGGTGTAGCCGAAATACCGGAGTGCTTCGGTGTGAATGGGTAGGATTTTCATAGGGCAAAGATCCTTGCGCTGATTTCCTGAGTGTCGAGAACACGGCGCAGCTTAGCGTGGTCTTGTTGGCGGGCGAACATGTGAAACCCCGCCTTGGCTTTTTCACCTAGCCCTCGGGGCCGGTAGTCGCGGGTGGCGATTTCGAGATCGAGGCGGCGAACGTCCCTGCAATCGTCTTCATACTCGATGCGCAGGTCGGGAATCGGAATCTTGCCGTCCACAACTTTGAGATCAAACTGGCCCGCAATGAAGATTCGTTCGTACCTCGGGTCTTTGTCGGGCCGCATCCTGGAAAGGGATTGGTAGAGGTCTTTCTTCAATTCGAAGTCGAGGACGACGCGTCGAACCTTACCGCCGGTGCGTTCGATTTCTCTGGCCACCTTCTGATACAGCCGGTAAAGGTCGGCGTCGTGTCGGGCCTCCTTGGGTTTTACAAAGCCGTGATAGGTGGCTTGCCTGCTGGAAACGAGCTGCCCACGTACAAGGAGCCGATGACCTTCCTTCGTTAGAGTGAGTATCTTCGCCGCATAGGATGAATGGCCTTCGATGGTCCGCTGTTCGACGAGCCCCTGCCGGCTGAGGCTGCGAACATCGCTTTCCATCTGAGAACGGCTGCCCTGGTATCCGAATCGGGCGAGGTCGTCTGCCGGAACCACCTGGAACTTGCCAATATCGGTGAGCGTCCGCACTTCGGAAGCACGCAAAGAGTATTCCCGGTCCCGGCCGCGATAGATCGTTCTTGAGCGGTCGAAACCACGGTCGGACCGAGCGGAATTCGATCCTGCGTCACGATCCGCCTGACCATGGTCTCTATCACTGTTTGAACCTCGGCCCACCCTCTCTATTAAGTCGGGGCCGGATTCCCGGTCCCAGCGAGTTGGGAATGCGAAGTCGGAAATGCTATAAGGACGGTCCATTGAGAGACTCCTTTCGGTTCAGCTTGGCGAAGGGTTAGAGATAGACTTTGAGTGACTTGCGTAGAAAAACGTCCGGGACTGTGAACTGCAATACGTCATCTTGCTCTTACTCGAGGCGAGGCTCAGACTGCGGGGGATGCTGCCTGGTCCTGCTCCTCGGGATACAGAAACACCTCTTCTACGTTCTTTCCAAAAGCGCGAGCGATCTTGAAGGCGAGCGGAAGACTCGGGTCGTACTTGCCGGTCTCAATGGCGTTGATGGTACCGCGAGCGACTCCTACATGGGCTGCAAGCTCGGCTTGCGACCATTCCTTTTCCGCACGCAATACACGCAGCCGGGTCTTCATCGATACCGCCAAGAGTAAAGAATCAGTCCAATGCTCCACAGAATGATCATGAGCGCGGGAATGCCAAGCCAGGAAACAGCATGAAAGCCGAAGGTCTGGAGGAAGCCGATAGCTGCGGAAAAAACCAGCGTTCCTGTAAAAGCAAACGTCAGGGCACGGTAGTTAATCTGCTGTTCGTGCTCATCATTCGACCGAAGAAAGCGCCACAGGAGCAGGATCGCCGCCGCAGCTCCCGCGACAGCCAGAACGAGTAGGGGCGTGCGGAAAGACAGAATTCTACCGACAAGGCTGATGGCAATGACGGAGAGAAGAGCAGCAAGATAAAAGAGTAAGAGCGTGGTTCGACGGCGGCTGGCCAATTGATCTTGAAAGGGCTGATGGGGCACGGTCACCTCCCCCGGAGCACCTTTTAAAGTACGTCAAGAAACTCTTTATGTCAAGTATAAAATACTTTCTGTCTTGTGTAAGGTGGTGCTGTGGCCTTGAGAGGCCTCATCATTTCTTGCTCGTGTTTGTTCTCATATAAAGCTATATTTACACATTTTTAGTGTGTATTGATCTTTCTTGTTGAGAATGAACTCCAACTTAATTCTCACATAGATCTAGATTTACACACTAACAGTGTGTTATTATCTGTTCAGGTGAGAATTTCATGGAGTCTCAAGTTCCGTTCACCCTATACGCCCAATCCACTCCCCTGTTCACGGTCCGGGAAGCCCGCGATCGGTACGGGAAAGACATGCATAGCCGCTCCATCCTCAACCTGCTTCATCGCCTCAAGACCCAAGGCCGTGTGCGGTTTGTTGCGAACGGCGTCTACGCCGGCGCCCTCGCCGCCGCCACGCCCAACCGCTACCGCGTCCCGCGCGCCCTCCGCGACGACGCCGTCGTCGCCCTCCACTCCGCGCTCGAACTGCACGGCGTCGCCAACCAAGTCTTCCAAACCGTCTACTATTTCTCCGCTGGCGCACGCAAAGACGTCGTCTTCGACCACGTCACTTACCACCGCGTCGCTCCTTCCCGTGCTCTAGCTACCACATCGCATCGCCTCTTCCAAACCGAACTCGGCGCCGACAATATTCTCGCCACCGGCCGCGAGCGATCTTTGGTCGACTGCCTGCTCTTCCTCGACTACAGCGGGGGCGTCGAAGAGCTCGACAAGTCCCTGGCCATGTTTCCATCGTTTGACTTCGACGCGGCTCTCGCCTATCTCAAACTTCTTCGCCGGCCGTGGCTCTATGCCCGCCTTGGCTTTTTGCTCGACCGCCACGCCGACAAACTTTTCTTTCGCGGCAAAATACGCGATCAGTTCCTGCGCAAAGTTCCCCGCGGCGTCGTCTATCTCGCCGAAAAGCGACCCGGGAACCACTGGGTTCCCACCTGGAAACTCATGGTGCCCGAAACCTTCTTGCCTTCTAACGAAGACTCGGTGCACACATGAAATTCGACGCCGCGCAAATTACGAAGCTCGCGCGCGAGACCGGATTTCCCGCCGACAATCTCGAGAAAGTCCTGCGCCTGCGCGAACTACTCACCGAACTCCACAAGCATCCCTTCCTCAGCAGAAAGCTCGTTCTGAAGGGCGGAACGGCGCTCAATCTTTTCTATCTCGACCTGGCGCGGCTCTCGGTCGACATCGACTTAAACTGCATCGCGCACATCGACCGCGAGGCCACACTCCGGGAACGGCCGGAAATCACGAGAGCCGTCGAACAGGTCGCCACTGGACTCGGGTACAAGCTGCAAAGAGGCGTCGATGAACACGCCTTGCGCGAGTGGTATCTCAACTACCAGAACCACACGGGAAAACCCGACCGCATCCAGATCGAGATCAACTTCCTCATGCGCGCTTGCGCGCTCGCTCCAAAAGTCCTCGCCGCTGCGGCTCTGGCGGGCGCGCCGCCCTGCCAATTTCTTATACTGGAAACCGAGGAGTTGTTCGGCGGGAAGATCAAGGCCATGGTCGATCGCCGCCATCCGCGCGATCTCTACGATCTATTCCGCTTCACCAAGACAAACCTGAACCATAATCCCGAGATCCTCCGCAAACTCGCGGTGCTCTTCGCAAGCACCATGGACCGCGACTTCCGCACATATGCGATGGACCGCTTCGATGCCATCGATCCGAAAGAGGTCGAACGCCTTCTACATCCGCTACTCAGAGCCGACGACCGGCCGACCGCTCCCGAAATGCTGAAAGCCGTCTCACCGCTTCTCGCTACGGTCCTCGACCACAAGCGCGAAGCCGAGTACCTCGAAGCCATGACCGCAGGACACTACCGGCCGGAATTGCTCTTCCCGGACGAAGCCGCCATCGTCGGACGCATCCGGCAGCATCCAGCACTTCTCTGGAAAGCCGATAATGTCGCACGGCATCTGTCGCAATCAAAGAAGAATTCCTGACGCGTCGACGCGACACGTGGGGCTCTTCGTTACTTGAACACGAAGGATTTTATAACCCCGTCTTCGATGATGACTTTTGTCTGGTGTTTCTTTCTGCTGGGGCTTTCATAGTGAGAGACGGCAGCCTCCACAGTCATCCAAACGAGCGTAAGAATTTGGAGTTGGAGAACCCGTCGAGAGAGATCTGGCACTGCAGATGATGAGGCTGCTGTCACGAGAGTACGTTCCATTATTGTACTGCTCGTGGCGGTCGTGAGTCCGTCGAAGAGACGGACAGAACTCAACCGATGTTTTAGGCGAGAGCAGCACGCAGGACATGCTCGTCCGGGCCGCGGCCCGCGCAACACCCGGCGAGTTTACCGTCAATCACGACGGCTGGCACACTTCGCACGCCGAAATGCTTCGCTTTGGAAGCTACTTCGGACTGGTGCATGTCATGGATCAGTACCTCATGCGAAGAACCGGCTATCCGCTTGACGAGCTCGATTGTTTCCTTGCACGTTGAACAACCTGCGGTGAAGATTTCGATTTTCTTTTTTGTTGCCATATTTTTCTCCTAAGTGGTCCTTTAAATCGAGTTCATTAGAATTCTTCTCTTTAGCATTCGGGGCAAGTCTCCGCATCGCTATGTGTAATGCCATCATGCCCGCGGTGATTGCGGGGATCATCGCGGTCGTCTTGTCAGTGACCATCGGCAAGGAGTTTCTGCCCTACCTGGATGAAGGCTCGCTCTGGCTCCAGGTGCAACTTCCGCCCGGTTTGTCTCTTGAAAAAGCCGCCACCATGGCTGACGAACTTCGGGCTGCAACCCTGGAATTTCCTGAAGTGTCAACCATCGTCAGTCAACTCGGCCGCAATGACGACGGCACCGACCCGTGGACTCCGTCCCATATCGAGTGCTTTGTCGGCCTGAAACCTTACGACACCTGGCCCAACCACGGCGACAAACTGGATCTGATCAAACGAATGGCCGAGCGTTATTCCAGAATTCCAGGCGCAACCGTCGGCTTTTCACAACCCATGATCGACGGAGTGAATGACAAGATCTCCGGCGCTCACAGCGATCTCGTGGTAAAGATCTTTGGTCATGAATTCGGCGAACTGCGCCGTATCGCAAGCGAGTTGGTCGATCTTCTCCAGAAGATTCCCGGCGCTTCTGATGTCACGATCGACCAGGAGCCGCCCCTGCCACAGATTCAGGTGAGAGTGAACCGGGAAGCCGCCGCGCGATTTGGCATCAACATTGCGGACATCGCCACCATTATTGAGTCTGGGATCGGCGGCAAGGCGATCTCCACGTTGTTCATTGGTGACCGTGTATACGATATTGCGGTTCGCTTTCCTGAGTCCGTCCGTTCGAGTTCGGACGCGATTGGCAGCCTTACCGTCACTGCCCAGTGGGGCCCGCATCCCACTTTCGCAAGTGGCCGAAATCAGCACTGCAACCGGCGAGAGCAGCATTACCCGGGAGATGAATCGCAGGCATCTTACCGTCAGACTCAACCTGCGAGGCCGTGACCTGTCTGGCTTTTTTGCCGAGGCACGCGAAAAGATCGCACATGAAGTGAAATTTGATGGAACCAAATATCAGATTGAATGGGGCGGACAATTCGAGAATCAGCAGCGCGCTCAGCAGCGCCTCGCGTTTATTGTGCCCGGCGTGCTGGCGCTGATTTTCGTGTTGCTCTATTCCTCGTTCGGCACTTTGCGTCACGCTGGCCTGATTTTGACGATCGTTCCGGTCGCGCTTCTTGGGGGGCTGATTGCCCTGACGTTCCGCGGAATGACGTTGAACGTATCGAGCGCGGTTGGATTTATCGCTCTCTTCGGCGTCGCCGTGCAAAACGGCGTCATCATGGTCGCAAGCCTCAACCACCAGCGCCATGAGCACAAGGATCTGCAGGATGGAGTCGTCCTTGGGGCCTCGCAGCGCCTGCGGCCCGTGCTGATGACCGCGACGGTTGCCGCCATCGGTCTGCTTCCAGCTGCTCTGGCCCGAGGAGTCGGAAGCGATGTGCAACGTCCGCTGGCCACGGTGATCGTTGGCGGACTTGTCACCGCAACACTATTGACCCTTCTCGTGGTCCCGTCTATGTATTTGCTGCTGGAACGCAGATTCGAGCTGGCTCATCCCAAAGTTTCGCCTGATCAGGAGGACGTCTGATCTGATGAAACTGAGACAGCTTGTTGCGGCACTTGCCCTTTGCCCGCTCCTGACTCCGATCATCGCTTTGAGCCAGACCAGTGTTCAGGGAGCAAACCAAACGCTCAGCCAACCCTCGGAATCGGGCCGCCCGCAGATTACTTTTGAGGATTATGTTACTCAAATCCTGCGCTCGAACCTCGCCCTCGCCCTCCAGCGATCCAGTGTGGATATATCGAAAGCTGCAGTCACTTCTGCCTCCTAGGCAGCTCGAGCGAAATCTCACAAATAAATTGAGTTAGTTGTCCGCGGAAGACGCTTGCCGGATGCGTGGAATCTGGAGTGTGACCTTAATCGGGCCACCCCGAGAGTGCGTTTGCAGTCGAGCGAAAGTGGCTAAATCAAGATCCGAGACCTTCTTGCCTTGTGTTTGAGGGACAAGTGTCAACTCCGGTTGAAAATTCCCCGTTGTACCGGTC
>JRHI01001561.1_pt1 | contig 18592 bp, 20 predicted proteins | sample 215371 | NCBI WGS metagenome assembly JRHI01 (sample SAMN02929681, study PRJNA255918) | sediment metagenome | biome: cave system; feature: Ice Cave; material: Sediment; isolation source: sediment from deep within a dark volcanic ice cave with no known source of... ...
GAAGCGCGGACTGCCCATTCGCCAGGGCTGGCCGGCAACCTCCTGGGTGTCCTTGATCGCCACCGTCGACCCCGCCATCGGCCCTGAGCTCGAAGCGGTGGCGTTGAGATCGACGTGCACGTAGGCGGCCAGATAAGGGTTGAGGCGGGCGATCCGGCGGCGGTGGGTGTCGGGCACGTCTCCGGGTCCGATCCGGCCGGTCTCGAGCAGGCGTCGGATCGCCCCGAAGCCCAGCCATGCGAGCTCTTCGGCCATCCACCCTATTCTTCATGGATGACCATCGCCTGGACACATGAGCCCGAAGCCAACCGCCTGCTCGAAACCGATCCGCTGGCGCTGCTGATCGGGATGGTGCTCGATCAGCAGGTGCCGATGGAAAAGGCCTTCGCCGGGCCCTACGTGCTCAAGCAGAGGCTCGGCCATCTGGATTGCCGGCGGATCGCCGAGGCCGATCCGGAGGAGATCGAAGCCGCGTTTCGCCAGAAGCCCGCCCTGCACCGCTTTCCCGCCAGCATGGCCCGGCGAGTGCAGGAGCTCTGCCGGCATCTTGCGGAGCACTACGGGTGTCGGGCGGACCGGGTTTGGAAGGAGGCGGCCACCGGTGACGAGCTGGCCTCCCGGATCTCCGGGCTGCCTGGGTTCGGTGAGGAAAAGACCCGGATCCTGATTTCCGTGCTGGCCCGTAAGTTCGGAGTGCGGCCGCCCGGCTACGAACGCCGGCAGGCCGACTGGCAGACCATCGCCGACATCGGCGAAGAAGGAGTGACGATCGACGAGGTGAGGCTCGAGAAGCGCCGTCGCAAGCTCGGGGGACCGGCCTAGCCGCCGCAGCCCGGGACTCCGGCCGGAGAGGCACGGCGCGGAGGACGGGTGGGGGCTAAATGGTAGATTGGAGGTTCCGGGCCCGCCGTACCAGAGAAGAAAAGATCAGCGTCCCCACGCGGGCGAGTCGAGTCGAGTCAAGAGGAGTCCAGTCCGATTTGAAGCAACTTTTGTCCGGCCATGGCCGATCGAGCTCCGCCGGGGGCCGGAGCGGCGGCTTTTGATCACCTCGTATATCGCCCGGCTGGTCCGGGGCGAGTCGCTATCAGAGGCCGAGGCGGCCGAGTTGATGGCGCTGGTCATGGACGGCGAGGCCACTTCGGCCCAGGTTGCCGCGATCATGACCGCCCTCCGGATGAAAGGTGAGACGGCTGCCGAGGTGACCGGTCTCGCTCGCACCGCCCGGCAGCGAGCTACCCGCTTCCCGCTCCCCGGAAGCTATTTGGACACCGCCGGCACCGGTGGCGATGGGCTGGCCACCTTCAATGTCTCGACCCTGGCCGCGATCGTCGCCGCCGCTTGCGGGGTCAAGGTGGCCAAGCACGGCAATCGGGCGGCTTCCTCGGCCTGTGGCAGCGCCGACGTGCTGGAGGCGCTCGGCGTACGCATCGACCTCACCCCGGAGCGATCCGCCGCCTGCATCGAAGAGGTGGGCATCGCCTTCCTGTTCGCGCCGCTCTACCATCCCTCGTTTCGTCACGCCGCCGCCCCCAGGCGGGAGCTCGGCATCCGTTCCGTGTTCAACATCCTGGGACCGCTCTGCAACCCGGCCGGGGCCGAGTACCAGACCCTGGGCGCGGCCGACCCCGGCCTGGCCGCACTGATGATCGATGTACTGGCCAATCTCGGCGTGCGCCGGGCGATGGCGTTTTGCGGTGAGAACGGCATGGACGAGCTCAACACCGCCGGGGTCAACCGCGTCATCGAAAATTTCGAAGGCCGTCGCCGTGAGTACGACCTCGACCCCGCCGAGTTGGGCTTGGGCCGCTGCCGGCTGATCGATTTGCGGGGTGGGACACCGGTGGAGAACGCGGCCATCGCCAGGGCGGTCCTGGCCGGTGAACCGGGACCCCGGCGAGATACCGTGCTGCTGAGCGCGGCGGCCGCGCTGCTGGTCGCCGGTGCCGCCCTCGACTGGTCGGAGGGGATCGAGCGGGCGGCCGAGGCGGTCGATTCGGGACGCGCCCGGGGGGTCCTGGAGCGCTGGGTCGAGTTCTCGCGGCGAACATGACCACCGAGGTCGATCTTCTCCGACGGCTGGCCGCCGAAGCCGCCGCCGAGACCGCCGAGCGCCGCCAGCGGATTTCCGGAGCCGAGTTGGAGCGCCGCCTGCTGGAGGCGCCGCCGGTGCGCGACCTCCGTGCCGCGCTGGCCCCGCCCGGGCTGGGCGTGATCGCGGAGTACAAGCCGGCATCACCGGTCAGAGGCCGATTCACCGATCCGCTCGGCTTCGAGCGCCGGCTGGAGCGATACCTGGAGGCGGGCGCGGTGGCGCTTTCGATCCTGTGCCAGGTAACCAGCTTCGGCGGCGACCCGAGCCTGCTGACCCTCGCCCGCCGGCTCTCCTCCGTACCCGTCCTCCGCAAGGACTTCGTCACCGATCCCTACCAACTGATAGAGGCCCGAGTACTGGGTGCGGACGCGGTGCTGCTGATCGCCGCCATCCTCGACCGGAAGGCTTTGGCGGCCCTGGCCGGGGAGTGCCAGGGGCTCGGCATGGAGGCGGTGGTCGAGGTCCACGACGAGGCCGAGGTCGAGGTCGCCCTGGCCGCGGGGGCCAGAGTGATAGGGGTCAACCACCGGGACCTACGCGACTTCAGCATCGATCGCGATCGCACCGCCCGGCTCCGGCCACTGGTTCCCGAGTGGATCCCGCTGATCGCCGAAAGCGGTGTGGCCGGGGCCGCTGACGCCCGGCGGCTGCGGGCGGCCGGCGCCGACGCGGTGCTGGTCGGTGAGGCGTTGATGCGTTCTTCCYGGCCGGAGCGGCTGATCCGGGAACTGCGGGCGGCGTGAGCCTGGTCAAGATCTGCGGCATCACCGACCCGGCGGCGGCCCGGGCGGCGGCGGCCGCCGACCTGGTTGGATTCCACTTCTGCAGCAGCCGCCGGCGGGTCACCCCTGAGGTCGCTCGAGGTCTGATCGAAGCCCTGGCGCCGCGGCCGGTGGTGGTCGGGGTGTTCATCGACCAGAAGCCTGAGGAGGTGGCGGAGATCGCGGACTTCTGCGGTCTGGACATGGTCCAGCTACACGGCGACGAGGCGCCCGGGCAGCTCTGGCCCCGGCCGGTGATCAAGGCGTTGAAGATCCGCGACGGCGGCCTGCCCGACGCCACCGCCTGGCCCGACCCGATCCTGCTCGACTCCTGGACCCCGAGCCGTCAGGGAGGCAGCGGCCGGGCCTGGGACTGGTCGCTGGCCGAGCCCTTGCTACAGTCGAGGAAGGTGATCGTGGCCGGCGGACTCAACCCCGGCAATGTCGCCGATCTGATCCGGGCCCACCGGCCTTACGCGGTCGACGTGTCGAGCGGAGTGGAGCGAGAGGTGGGGAAAAAGGATCCCGGGTTGATCAGGTCGTTCATCGAGGCGGTAAGGCGAGCGAATGAACACATCCAGGGCTGATTCCGGAGGCCGAACCCGGTTCGGCGTCTACGGGGGGCAGTACGTTCCCGAGACCCTGATGGCGGCGCTCGACGAGTTGGAGGCGGCGTGGAACCTGGCTGCCTCCGATCCTGACTTTCGGGCTGAACTCGGCCGCATCTCGCACGAGTTCGTCGGCAGACCGACCCCACTTTACTTCGCCGAGCGGCTGACCGAGCACTTTGGTGGGGCCAGGATCCACTTCAAGCGTGAGGACCTGTGCCACACCGGCGCCCACAAGCTGAACAACGCCGCCGGCCAGGCGTTGCTCGCCCAGCGGATGGGCAAGCGCCGCATCATCGCCGAGACCGGCGCCGGCCAGCACGGGGTGGCGACCGCCACCATCTGCGCCAAACTGGGTCTCGACTGCGTCGTCTACATGGGAGCCGAGGACATGCGGCGCCAGTCAGTGAACGTGCAGAGGATGCGCTTGCTGGGGGCGGAGGTGAGGGCTGTGAACACCGGTACGGCGACCTTGAAGGACGCCACCAGTGAGGCCATCCGCGACTGGGTGACCAATGTACGTGATACCCACTACATCATCGGTTCGGCGGTCGGTCCCCACCCTTACCCGAAGCTGGTCCGCGAGTTGCAGCGAGTGATCGGTGACGAGGCCCGCGAGCAGTACCTGGCCGCCGAGGGCCGGCTGCCCGACGTGGTGGTGGCCTGCGTCGGCGGAGGTTCCAACGCGATCGGGATGTTCGCCGGCTTCCTCGACGACGAAGAGGTCGAGCTGGTCGGAGTGGAGGCGGGGGGCGAAGGCATCAGCACCGGCCGCCACGCCGCCGCGATCAACGGCGGCCGTCCCGGCATCCTGCACGGCAGTTACTCCTACCTCGCCCAGGACGCCGACGGGCAGATTCATCCCACTCACTCGGTGTCGGCAGGGCTGGACTATCCCGGGATCGGCCCCGAGCACTCGCTCCTGCACGATGCCGAGCGTGCCCGCTACGTGGCCGTCACCGACGCCGAGGCGGTTGCCGCCTTCGGGCTCTGTTCTCGCCTGGAGGGTATCCTGCCCGCGCTGGAGCCGGCCCACGCCCTGCACGAGGTGGGCCGGATCGCGCAGCGGCTGGGTCCCGGCGGCCGCGTGCTGATGTGTCTCAGCGGCCGGGGCGACAAGGACCTCAACAGCGTCGAGGAGTACGCCGCCGCGCATGGTCCGGCCGATGACGTCTGACCCCCTGGCCGCCCACCTCCGAGCCTCCGGCTTCGGGCTGATTCCATATGTGATGGGCGGGTTCCCCGACCATGCCCGGTCGGTGGCGCTGGCCCGCCGGTACGCCACCAGCGGGGCGGTGGCGCTGGAGATCGGTATCCCCCACAGTGATCCGCTGGCCGACGGGCCGGTGATCCAGGCCGCTGGCCACCGAGCCCTGGCCGCCGGAGCCACCGTCGCCGCTTGCCTGGAGGTGGCGGCCGCGGCCGCCGCCGAAAAGGCGGCGCCGGTGGTACTGATGACCTATCTCAACCCGGTGCTCGCCTATGGCCTGGAGCGGTTCGCGGCCGACGCCCGGTCGGCCGGGGTGGCCGGCCTGATCCTGCCCGACGTGCCGGTCGACGAGGCCGAGCCGCTGGCCCCGCTCTTCGAGCGGGTGAACCTGGCGATGGTCATGCTGGCGGCGCCGACCAGCACCTCGGAGCGTCTGCGGCGCATCGCCGACCTCAGCCGCGGCTTCGTGTACGCGGTCACGGTGACCGGGATCACCGGGGTCAGGCAGCACCTCTCGAGCGACACCGTACCCCTGCTCCGCCGGCTGCGCGAGGTCACCCAGCTGCCGGTGGCGGCCGGCTTCGGGATCGCTACCGCGGCCCAGGTGGCGGACCTGAGCGAGCACTGCGACGCGGTGGTCGTGGCCAGCGCGCTGCTGCGCGAGATCATGGAGGGGCGAGACTCGCTGCCTCTACTCGAGTCGCTGGTTCGGGCATGCCGGTGAGAGGGGCGCGGGGCGCCACCACCGTCGAGGTCGACACCCCGGAGGCGATCATCGAGGCCACCTCCGAACTGTTGCTCGAACTGGTACGGGTCAACCAGATCGATCCCGAGGAGATCTGCTTCGCCCACTTCACCACCACCGGCGATCTGGTAGCGGAGTTTCCGGCGGCCGCCGCGCGGGGACTGGGCTGGCACTGGGTGCCCATGCTCTGCGGTCACGAGATGACGGTGCCTCCCGACAATCCCCGGGCGCTGCCGCGATGCGTCAGGGTGGCGTTGCTGTACAACACAGATAGGGCCCAGAAAGAGATCCGGTTCGTTTACCTGCGCAGGGCACAGGCCATCGCGGCGGACCGGGACAAGACCCGGAGCTTGAACCAGCCATGATAATCGTGATGTCGCACGGCGCCACCCGCGAGCAGATCGACGCCGTGATCGCGCGTGTGCGCGAGGTCGGGCTGAGTGCCGAGACCATCATCGGTGAGGAGCGTTCGATCATCGGGGTGATCGGCGGCAGCGCCTATGAATACCGCGAGGCGTTCTCGCACCTCGAGGGCATCCAGGAGATCACCCCGATCTCGAAGCCGTTCAAGCGGGCCAGCCGTGAGTTCCGCCGCGAGGACACGATCGTGGAGGTGGGAACGGCGCTGATCGGTGGTGACAACCCACCGGTGATGATGGCTGGGCCCTGCTCGGTGGAGAACCTCGAGATGTTGCTCGAGACCGCCCATTTCGTCAAGAGCCTGGGGGCAAAAATTCTGCGGGGCGGAGCTTTCAAACCGCGGACATCGCCCTATAGCTTCCAGGGGCTGGGCGAGGCCGCGCTCCAGATGCTGGCCGAGGCCCGTGAGCAGACCGGGCTGGCCGTGGTCAGCGAGGTGGTGACCCCGGCGGACGTCGAACTGGTGGCCAGATACGTCGACGTGCTCCAGATCGGCACCCGCAACAGCCAGAATTTCGCCTTGCTGAGCGAGGCCGGGCGTTCCGGCAAGGCGGTGCTTCTGAAGCGGGGCATGTCGGCCACCATCGAAGAATGGCTGCTGGCCGCCGAATACGTGCTTTCGCAGGGCAACCGCAACGTGATTCTTTGCGAGCGCGGCATCCGCACCTTCGAGCCGGCCACCCGGTTCACCCTCGACTTGAACGCGGTGCCACTGGTGAGAGAGCTGTCCCACCTGCCGGTCATCGTCGATCCCTCCCAGGGTACCGGCCGCTGGTCGCTGGTGCGGCCGATGGCGCTGGCCGGAGTGGCGGCGGGCGCTCATGGGCTGATCGTCGAGGTGCACCCCCGGCCAGGCCAGGCGATGTCAGACGGTGGACAGTCGCTCGGTTTCCCGGAGTTCGAACGGCTGAGCCGGGAGTTGGGGCGGCTCACGGAAGCGCTGGCGCCACAGCCCGCAGCGGGCTGAGGGTCATGTCGACCGGCCGCCCCGGGATCGCCGGCCGCGGTCAGGGCCTGGCCGGCGCGGCGGGTAGGGCCCGGCCCTGGTTCGAGGCCGCGGCCGCATGACCGCCGGCCCGATCGGGGTGGTTGGCCTGGGCCTGATCGGAGGCTCGCTGGCACTCGCGGTCAGGGCCCGCCGGGCCGGACAGCCGGTGGTCGGGTTCGATCCTGATCCGAGGGTCCGGGAGCGGGCGCTGGCTCGGGGTGCGGTGAGCCGGCTGGCGGCCGGCTATGCCGGCCTGGCCGGCTGCCGGGTGGTGGTGGTGGCGGCACCGATTCCGGCTCTGGGCGAGGTGTTCGCCGGCCTGGTCGAGGCCGGGGTGAACGGCGTCGTCACCGATGTGGCCAGCGTCAAGGGCCCGGTGCTCGAGCTGGCCGCCGCCGCCGGTCTCGACCTGGTCGGCGGGCACCCTATGTGCGGGCGCGAGGTGAGCGGTATCGATTCGGCGACCCCCGACCTCTTCGAAGGAGCGACCTGGTTCATGACCGGTGAGCATCCGGCGGTGCGTGAGCTGGTCGAGCTGGTGGGAGCTCGGCCGAGCCTGATCGACCCGGACCGGCACGACCGGTGGGTGGCCCGGACCTCCCATCTCGCCTTTACTATGTCGGCCGCTTACCAACTGGCGGTGGCGGCGGGCGAGGACTGGCCCGCCGTACTGGAGGCCGCCGGTCCCGGTTTCCGCGACATGACCCGACTGGCGGCCGGAGATCCCGAGTTGCATACCGCGATCGCGGGACTCAACCGGCGTCATCTGCTGCGAGAGGTGGAGGCGGCGATCGACAGGCTGCAGGCGCTGCACGCCGCTCTGGCGGCCGGCGACCGGCCGTTCGCCGAACTGCTGGCCGAGGCCCGGAAGGCCCGCCAGCGGCTGGCCGGGGGTGGCCGGGGGTGATCGTGACCGTGCGGCGTCCGGGCCGGCTGCGGGGCACGATCACGCCACCGGGCGACAAGTCGGTGTCGCATCGCGCCCTGATGTTCAATGCGATCGCCGCCGGGACCGCCCGGGTCACCGGTCTCGGGCCGGGGGACGACATCCGCTCGACCGCCGCCTGCCTGGTTCGCCTCGGGGTCCGGATCGAGAACGGCACCGTCCACGGTCGGGGGCTGCGAGGCCTGCAGCCCCCGGCCGGACCCCTCGACTGCGGCAACTCCGGGACGACGATGCGGCTACTGGCCGGCATCCTCGCTGGCCAGCGCTTCCCCACGGTTCTAACCGGGGATGCTTCGCTGCGGCGGCGGCCGATGGACCGGGTGGCGGAGCCTTTGCGGCAGATGGGGGCAGAGGTCAGGCTGGACCCGCTGACCGTGGCCGGCGGGCGCCTGATCGGGCGCCGTTTCGAGATGGCGATCGCCAGCGCTCAGGTCAAGTCGGCGATTCTGCTCGCCGGTCTCTACGCCGAGGGCGAGACCTCGGTGGTGGAGCCGGTCACAACTCGCAATCACACCGAGCTTCTGCTCGCGGCGATGGGCGCCGAGGTGATGGTCAACGGCCGGACGGTCAGGGTCAGACCGGCCGCGGCGCTGGCGCCGGTCGATGTGGAGGTGCCGGGGGATCTCAGCGCGGCGGCGTTCTGGCTGGTGCTGGCCGGTCTCCATCCGGATGCCGAACTGGTGGTGGCCGCCACCGGCGTCAACCCCACCCGCAACGGTCTGCTCGACGCCCTGACCCGAATCGGGGTTCCGGTCGAGGTCGGTGAGCGGCCGCCGGCCGGAGGCGAGCCCGTGGCCGATTTGCGGGTGACCACCTCGCCTCGCCCGGCGCCCTTCGAGATTGCCCAGCCACTCACGGCCCGGGTGATCGACGAATTGCCGGTACTGGCGGTGGCGGCGGCGCTGATTCCCGGCCGCTCCGTGATTTCGGGGGCGGGCGAACTGCGGGTCAAGGAGTCGGACCGGATCCGGACCATGGCCGAGGGTCTGTCGGCGATGGGCGCCAGCGTCGAAGAGCGGCCGGATGGATGGGTTATCGAGGGCGGCCGGGAGCTGCGCGGCACCCGGGTGTCCGCCCATGGCGACCACCGGGTGGCGATGGCGATGGCGGTGGCCGGCATGCTGGCGTCGGGCGAGACTGAGATCGCGGGCGCCGAGTGCGCCTCGGTCTCCTATCCTGGCTTCTGGACCGAGTTGGAGCGACTGGGGGCCACGGTCTGAGCCCCGGCGGTGACCTTCTGCCTACCATTTGAACCAGTGAGCGGCCGGCGGCGCGGAGATTCGGCGTGATCATCGTCCTGGGCGCCGGGTTGGTCGGAACCCTGGTGTCCGGCGCCCTGGCGAAGCGCGGCTACCGCGACGTCCGGGTCTACGATCCCAACCCTCCCGCCGCCGGCTCGACCGCCGCCGCCCTGGGCGGCTTCCGCACCCAGCATGGGAGCCGGATCAACGTCGAACTGGCGCTGGCTTCGCTCCCCTACTTCAAAGCACGGGCGGATCGGATCGAGTTCCGCCAGAATGGTTACCTGTACTTCGCCGAGGACGAGGCCACCGCCGCCGAGCTGGCGGCGCGGGCCGCGCTGCAGGAAGAGTTGGGCCTGCCGATCGAGCACCCCGACCCCCGCCGCCACGTGCCCGAGCTCAATCCGGCCGGCTTTACGGCCGTCAACTACTGTGGGCTCGATGGCGTCTACCTACCCGGATTGATCCTGGGCTGTGCCCAGGAAGAGGCGCGCTCGGCTGGAGTGAGGTTCCACCATGAGCAGCGGCCGCCGCCCGGTCTGGTCGAGTCGGCGCGGGCGGTGATCATCTGTGCCGGTGCCTGGTCCCGGCAGGTCGGCGAGGAGTTCGGAGTCGAACTCCCGGTCGATCCCCTGGCCCGCACCGTGTTCCAGGTTGGTCCGTTCGACTGGCTTCCGGCGTCGACGCCAATGACGCTGTCCGCGACCACCGGGTATCACTTCCGGCAACGGGAGGGTTTCCTGTGCCTCATGGGCCCTGGCGACCAGCACGATTTCTCTCCTTTCGCCGAATGGCTTCGGGTGCGGCTTCCCCGTACCTACCGGGACCGGCCGGCCGGTCGCTGGACGGGCAACTACGAGATGACCCCCGACCAGCACGCACTGGTGGGAGCGACCGCGCGGACGGGGCTGTGGTGCGCGTGCGGCTTTTCCGGTCACGGTGTGATGCAGGCGCCGGCGGTGGCCGAGAGCCTTTCCGCCATGATGCTCGGCGACACCGTACCGCTCGACCTCTCCTCGCTCAGTCCCCTGCGCCAGGAACCGCTCTTCGACCGGACTCAGGTTTGAGGGTGGCCGGTCCAGAGCAGGTCATGGTGGTGAGGCGGGAGGATGCCTTCGCCGGCGGTGTCTGGCAGGGGATTCGGACGGAGGGCGTGGAGGAGCGAATGGCGAGGCTGCGCGAACGAGCCTTCTTCATGCCCAGAGCCGAGGTTGAAGAGGATGCCTCCTTCCAGCAGATCATCCCCTATGCCGTGTTTCGTCACGGCCGTCGCTACTTGCTCACCAGGCGCCTCCAGGCGTCCAGCGAGAAGCGGCTGCGCCGGCAGTATTCGCTCGGGCTGGGCGGTCACATCAACCCGCCAGATCATGCCGTGGGTGACCCCATCATCGAGGGTTTGCGCCGTGAGTTCGAGGAGGAGGTGGTCTACCGGGCGCCGCTTCGTTTCAGCGTCGTCGGGTTGCTCAACGATGATTCCAGCGCGGTCTCCAGGGTGCACCTGGGTGTGGTCTTCATCGCTGATGGCGACTCGGGGGAGATCCGGATCCGCGAGACCCGCAAGCTCAGCGGCGAACTCCTGACCCTCGACCAGATGCGCATCCACTACCTCGAGATGGAGAGCTGGAGCCAGCTCGTCTACGATCACTTGCTCCGGTTGGAGCCCGCCGGCTGACGAGGCCGGCTGGCTCCTACACTGGTGCCATGGCCAGAGGGGACCGCGTCGAGGTGCTGGTCGACGCCGGTGGCGGTACCGCCCGCAGCTACGAGATAGAGGCCACCCGGGCCGGCCGGCGGGTTGAGGTGCGCACCGGTCGGGGCGTGGTGGAGGTAGCCGAGCTGACTCGGAGCGGTCAGCCGGTCCGGACCGCCCGCTTCATGGCTTCCCGGGTGCTGGCGCTGGTCGAGCATCCCGCCTCCGACCGGCCCCAGTTGGATCGAGCCTCCGGTCGGGTGGCGGCCGGCGGGTGAGAGGCGATCAAGGCTTCAACATCCAGGGGCGGGGTCGTGAAGCGCAGGCGGCCGTTCTCGTCCAGGGGCGACTCCGCCTCTCATCGGTCCCGCTACACTTCCAGCCAGTTCCGGTCGGGGACCGGGAGATCCACCGCCTGGTGGATTCCATGGTCGGTTCGCCGGGCAGGGCAGGCAGGCATCTCTTGGGCGCCGGGCGGCGTCGGCCTGGGTGGCCCGACTCGGATCGCGGATGGCAACCTGCAAGAGTCCGCTGCTGCCGGCGGGGGGTGGCGAGCCATCCTTCGATTCGAACGTGTTGAACTCCAGCCGGTGGTGGTAGCCGCCGGCCGAGGCGAACCCGGGGTCAGGCGGGCGGGCCATCACGGCGAACCTGAGGATGCCGGCTCAGAAGTCGTGAACGCGGCCGTCGATCGGCCGGGGGCCGCGTTGGCCCGGGCCCGGCTGGTCGTAAGGTGGGCGGGCGCCGGGGATCAGGCCTGCTCCTGCTTCCGGAGCCACGCGCTCACCGCCTGGTTGTAGCGCCGCCGTTCCTCCAGGTGGGCGAGGTGGGAGCTGGCCTCGAACACGATCAGCTCCGATCCCGGTTGCAGGCTGCTGTACCAGGCGACGGTCTCGGGGGTGGCCTCGTCGTGGCGGCCGCAGGTCCACAGGGTGGGCACGGTCAGTTCACCCAACCGCGAACTCCGGTCGAACTCGCGGAGGTTGCCGGTGGCCGTGAACTCACTTGGTCCCCACATGGTTTGGTAGACCGGGGCGCCTTGGGTGGCAAAGGCGCGTTCGAGTTCGTCCGGCCAGGGGTCCAGGCGGCAGACATGGCGCCGGTAGTAGACGAGCATCGCCGCCTGGTACTCAGGGCAGCCGGTGAAGCCCGAGGCCTCGTGGCGGTCGATGCAGGCGTTGACGTCGTCGGGCAGGGCCTGCCGCAGGCGCCTGGCGTCCTGGACCCATCGCGGGATGCTGATGCATGGGCTGGCCATGATGAAGCTGGTGATTCCGCCCGGCTGGGTCAGACCGTATTCAGTGGCCAGCATGGTCCCCCACGACTGGCCCAGGATGTGCAGCCGGTCGAGGCCGAGGGCCTTCCTGACCGCGGCCAGCTCGGCGACCGACCGCTCGACCGTCCACAGGCGGGGGTCGTCGGGCCGCTCGCTGCGGCCGCAGCCGAGCTGATCGTAGAAGACCACCGGCCGCTCGGCGGCCAGATCCTCCAGGGAGCGTACGTATTCGCTGGTGAAGCCGGGGCCGCCGTGGAGCACCAGCAGTGGCAGGCCGCCGCGGTCGCCGGCGATGCGGTACCACACCCGGCCGCCGGGAACGTCGGTCATGCCTTCTCGCGATCTCATGGCGAGAAGCTCCAGCGGCGCCGGTCGGGCACCCTCAGCCGGCCGCCGCCGACACAGCCGGGAAATCACCGGCTTTCGCCAGCATGCCGGGCAGCTCCTTGCCCAGTTGTCGACCGAGCCAGACCGCCACCGAGGCCAGCCGCTCGAGGTCGATCCCGCTCGGGATGCCCATGCCATGCAGCAGGTAGACCAGGTCCTCGGTGGCGATGTTCCCGGTGGCGCGGGGTGCGAATGGACAGCCGCCGGTACCGCCCACCGAGGCGTCGAGCACGGTGGCGCCACTTTCCAGGGCGGCCACCGCGTTGGCGTAACCGGTGTTGCGGGTGTTATGGAAGTGACCCCCGGTGCGGACTCCGAGACCGGCCACCCGGCGGGTCAGGGCTGACACCTGGGTGGGCACCGCCACCCCAATCGTGTCCGCCAGCACGATCTCCTCGCAGCCGGCCTCGGCCAGCCGTTCGCACAACGCCACGACGATTCCGGGGTCGACCGCGCCCTCGAACGGACAGCCGAAGGCGACGCTGAGCGTGACCGTGAATGGGAGGCGGGCCTCCCGTGCCCGCCGGAGCAACTCGACGGCGGTCTCGAGGCCGCCCTCACGAGTCGTGTTCTGGTTGCGAAGTGCGAAGCTGTCGGTCACCGGGAAGGCGTAATGGACCTCGTCGACCCCGGCCGCTACCGCCCGCTCGAACCCCCTTCGGTTGAGGACCAGGCCCGAAATCGAGGTCGGTCTCGGGCCCCGACCTCGGATTCCAGCCAGCACCTGTTCGGCGCCCGCCATCTGGGGTACCCGACTCGGGTTGACGAAGCTGACCGCCTCGATCCGTTCCAGGCCGCACGCGATCAGCCGGTTGCAGAGCTCGGCCCGCACCTCTGGGGCGAGGATGGTCGCTTCGTTCTGCAGGCCGTCCCGAGGTCCCGTGTCGCAGACGATCACGTGCGGGCGCGCGGTCATATCACCTTCTCCTCGGCCAGCCGGCTGAGCTCGGCTTCGCTCAAACCGAGCAGGCCGCAATACACCTCCTGATTGTGCGCTCCGAGTTGCCAGGCTCCGGTCCAGCGGGGTTGGCCGGGGGTTCGGGAAAGCCGGGGCACGACGTTGGGGGCGGGCAGCTCGCCCAGTTCGGGGTCATGCATGGTCACGATCATCTCTCGCGCCCGGAAGTGGGGGTCTTCGAAGATGTCGGCGATCGTGTAGACGGGGCCGCACACGATCCCGTTTTCGTTCAGCACCCGGTCGATCTCGGCCGCGTCGCGCTCGGCCGCCCAGGCGGCGATGATGGCGTCCAGGCTCTCGGCGTTCTCACCGCGGTGCTGATGGGTGTCGTAGCGAGGATCATGGATCAGATCCGGCCTCTCGATCACGTGGCAGAGCCGCTCCCAGAGGTTGGGGGAGTTGGCGGCGATCACCATCCACTTACCATCGCGCGAGAGGTATACGTTGGAGGGGGCGATCCCGGTCAGGCCGGTTCCGCTCGGCTGCCGGACCAGGCCCACCTTGCCGTATTCGGGGACCGAGGACTCGAGCAGGGCAAAGCAGCTTTCGGTGATGCTGGCGTCGATCACCTGGCCGCGGCCACCGTGAACGTCGCGGTGGTAGAGCGCCATCAGGATGCCCTGAGTGGCGAACATGGCGGCCAGCGAGTCCCCCAGCGAGATCCCGGTGCGGGGCGGGGCCTGGCCTGGGTAGCCGTTGATGTACCGCAGGCCTCCCATCGCCTCGCCAGCGGAGGCGAAACCGGCGCGGCCGGCGTACGGTCCGGTCTGGCCGTAACCCGAGACCCGGGCGATGATCAGGCCGGGATTGACTGCCCAGAGTTCCTCCGGCCCCAGTCCCCACCCCTCCAGCGTGCCCGGCCGGAAGTTCTCGATCAGCACGTCGCCGCGGCGGGCCAATTCGAGGCAKAGCCGGCGGCCTGGCTCAGTCCTGAGGTCGAGGGTCACCAGCTTCTTGTTGCGGGCGTGGACCGGCCACCACAGGGATCGGCCCCGGTACCGGGCCTGCCCCCAGACCCGCATCGGATCGCCGCTGCCGGGCGCCTCCACCTTGATCACCTCGGCGCCGAAGTCGGCCAGCATGCGGCCGGTGAAGGGACCCGCGATCAAGGTGCCCAACTCGATCACGCGAACGCCCTCCAGGGGGCCGCGCGGGGTGGGAGAGGAGGTGGGCGAAGACTCCTGAAGCTGGCCGGCCATTGGTCTTGCAGTGATGCTACCTTCGCGGCCACCGGGCGAAGCCGCCGCTGGTCCCGCCTCGGTACCATTCAGGCAGGCGCCGCGATTCGGCGCGRCGGCCGGCCGGCGGGGCCGGGAAGGAGGGTCTTCCATGGAACTGATCCACCCCCGCGTACACGCGTACCGGGAGGATGCCAGACTGGATCCAGAAGGATTCTGGGCCCGGGAGGCGGGCCGGCTGCCCTGGTTCCGGGCCTGGGAGCGCGTGTTCGAGTGGACCCCTCCCACCTTTCGCTGGTACCTGGGGGGCCGCACCAACATCGCCTACAACTGCCTCGACCGCCACGTCCAGGCCGGACGGGGCGGGATGACGGCCCTGGTCTACGAGAACGAGCGGGGTGAGAGCCGGACGCTCAACTACGCCCAGCTGCTGGCTGAGGTGGAGCGGCTGGCCGCGGCACTGAGGGGGGTGGGGGTCGGGCGGGGAGATCGGGTCGGAATCTACCTCCCGACCGGAGTGGAGGCGATTGCGGCCATGCTCGCCTGCGCCCGGATCGGGGCGATCCACGTGGTGGTGTTCGCCGGGTTCGGGGCCAACGCTCTCGGCGACCGGCTCGGCCTGGCCGGCTGCACCGTGCTGCTCACCTGCGACGTCACCTTCCGCAAGGGCCGCGACGTTCCGCTCAAGGGGATCGTCGACGCCGCCCTTGAGATCGCTCCCGGTGTGGGCACGGTGGTGGTGTTGCGCCGGGGTTCCGAGCCGGTGCCGATGACCGCCGGCCGCGACCTCTGGTGGGAGGATTTCTTGGCCGCCGGAAGCGGCCGGAGCGCCGTCTGGGAAGAGATGGAGGCTAACGACCCGCTGTACATCCTGGCCACTTCCGGGACCACCGCCAAACCCAAGCTGGCGGTCCACACCCATGGCCCCCATCAGGTCTGGATCCATTCGATGGCTGACTGGATGTTCGGTCTGGGGCCGCAGGACATCTGGTGGTCCACCTCCGATGTCGGCTGGGTGGTGGGTCACAGCTACATCGTCTATGCACCCTTGCTGGTGGGCTGCGCCACGATCGCCTACGAAGGGGCGCTGGATCACCCGGATCCGGCCGCCTTCTACAGGATCTGCGCCCGCAACCGGGTGAGCGCGATCTTCACCTCGCCGACCGCCGCCCGACTCCTGATGCGTTACGGAGCCGAGGCCGCCGCCGGCCACGATCTCAGCGCGATCGAGCGCGTCTTCTGCGCCGGGGAGGTGCTCAACGCCCCGGCCTGGGAATGGCTGGCCAGAGATCTTTTCCAGGGCCGGGTACCGGTAATCGACCACTATTGGCAGACCGAGACCGCGGGCCCGGTAGTGGGCAATCCTTACGGCCTCGGGCTCTGTGCGGTCAAGCCGGGCTCGGCGGGCGTGCCCTTGCCCGGGATCCAGGCCCGGCTGGTGACCCCTGACGGCGAAGAGGTGGAAATGGGAGACAAGGGCATCTTCGTGATCGAGCGTCCCTTCCCCGGGCTGATCCAGACGCTATGGGGCGACCCCGAACGTTATGCGCGCGACTACTGGGACAAGGTGCCCGGGCGCACGGTGTACTTCTCGGGCGACTCCGCCAGCCTCGATGAGGACGGCTACGTCTGGTTCAGTGGGAGAGCCGACGAGATCATCAAGGTAGCCGGCCACCGGATTGGCACCATCGAGGTGGAGACCGCATTCCTGCGCCATCCCGCGGTGGCCGAGGCGGGAGTCACTGGACGGCCCGACGACCTGCGCGGCGAGGTGATCAGCGCCTTCGTGGTGCTCAGGCCGGGCCGGGCACCGGACGGGGCCCTGCGCCAGGAGCTGCTGGACACGGTCCGGGCCGAACTGGGGGCGGTGGCGGTGATCGGCGAGCTGAACTTCGTGGCATCCCTTCCCAAGACGCGCAGCGGCAAGATCATGCGCAGGGTGCTCAAGGCGGTCACCCTGGGTACGGACGCGGGCGACATCTCGACCATCGAGGAGGCGGGTTCGGTCCAGGAGGCGCGCGAAGCGCTCCACGCGATGAAGGCGGAGCTGAGCCGGTGAGCGGCCAGAACGCGCGCGAGGCGGTGCTCGAGGAACTCGGCGACGGCATCCACGCCTTCGTTCGCACCGACTGCGCCACCTGCCGGCTGGTGGCACCGGTGCTGGCCTCGCTCGAACGCGCGGCTGGCGTCCGGATCTACACGCAGGAGGATCCTGATTTCCCCGAGGGTTGCCATCCGGTGGACGAGACCGCCCTGCGCCGTTCGTACCTGCTCGATATCGAGGTGGTGCCGACCCTGCTGGTGGTACGCGACGGCGCCGTGGTCGAGCGCTTCGAAGGCTGGGAGCGGGGCGCCTGGGAGCGCATCACCGGACGCTCGGGACTCGGCGAAGGCCTACCCCCCTTCAAGCCCGGCTGCGGATCCCGATCGCTCGACCCGGGTGTGCCCGAGCGGCTGGCGGTGGAATACGGTGGCGAGCGCACTCGATCGCGCCGGATCGAGGTCGCGGCCCTGGAGGATGAACTGGAGGTGTGCTTCCGGCGGGGCTGGACGGACGGCCTGCCGGTGGTGCCGCCGACCCCGGCCCGGGTGCTGCGTATGCTGGCCGGTACGACCCGGGATCCGGCCGAGGTGGTGGCCCGAGTGCCGCCCGACCTGGTCGAATGTTCGATCGAGAAGGTAGCCATCAACGCGGTGATGGCGGGCTGCCTGCCAGAGTACCTGCCGGTAGTGCTGGCCGCGGTCGAGGCCGCCTGCACCGATGAGTTCAACATGCACGGCTTGCTCGCCACCACTCACTTCTCGGGTCCGATGGTGGTGGTGAACGGACCGATCGCGGCCCGGATCGGGATGAACTCGGGCGTGAACGCGCTCGGTCAGGGCAACCGGGCCAACTCGACCATCGGCCGGGCTCTCCAGCTGGTGGTTCGTAACGTTGGCGGTGGCCGGCCCGGTGAGATCGACCGGGCCACGCTGGGGAACCCGGGCAAGGTCGGTTTCTGTTTCGCGGAGGACGAGGCGGGCTCGCCCTGGGAGCCGCTCTCGGTTGCCCGTGGGGTGGCGCCGGGCCGGTCGGCGGTGACACTGTTCGCGGCCTCCGGCGTCACCGGTGTCGTCGACCAACGCTCCCGGACGCCCGAAGGTCTGGCCCGAACCTTCGCCGAGCAGCTGCTGATGGTGGGGCACCGCAAGCACGTCTTGAGCTGGGATGCCGCGCTGGTGGTCGCGCCCGAGCACGCCCGGGTGTTCCGAGCCGCGGGCTGGAGCCGCCAGCGGCTGCTGGAGGAACTGACCCGCCTCACCACCCGGCCCGCGGCCGAACTGCGGGAGGGAGCCGACGGCCACGCCGAAGGCATCCCGGCCGGCCTCGCCCGCGGTCTGCCCGAAGATCTGGCCGGAGTCAGCCTTCCCAAATTCCGACCGGGCGGCCTATTGTTGGTTCACGCTGGCGGTACCGCTGGCATGTTTTCCGCGATCATCGGCGGCTGGGTGTCGGGCGCGGCCGGCAGCCAGCCGGTGACCAGGGAGATTGGAAGTTGAGCATGGTGCTGCTGGATCCTACCGGAGAGATGGCCCCGGCCCGGCGCCCACTGGTCGAGCGCCCGGCCTCGGTGGAGGGGCGGACAGTTGGATTGCTGGACATCAGCAAGGCCCGTGGCGACGTGTTCCTGGATCGGCTCCAGGAGCTGCTGGAGGCGCGCGGAGCGGTGGTCAGACGCTACCGCAAGCCGACCTTTGCCAAACCGGCACCGGCCGACCTCCGTTACCAGATCGCGCGCGACTGTGAGGTGCTGGTCGAAGCCCTGGCCGATTGAGGCTCGTGCACGTCGTGCAGTGTGCACGACCAGAGCGAGCTGGAGGCTCAGGGGGTGGCCTCGGTGATGGTCGCTTCAACCGAGTTCGTGGCGGCGGCTGAAAGCCAGGCCCGCTCGCTCGGCTTCGAGCCGGCCCGGGTCTTCGTCCAGCACCCAATCCAGGATCGCACCGACGAGGAGATCCGCGAGCTGGCTGAAGCGGCGTTACCCGAGATCCTGGATCGGCTGACCGCCTAGATTGTCCTCTCCCCGAGTAGACGCGACACCCGGAGGT
>JRHI01001562.1_pt1 | contig 18579 bp, 14 predicted proteins | sample 215371 | NCBI WGS metagenome assembly JRHI01 (sample SAMN02929681, study PRJNA255918) | sediment metagenome | biome: cave system; feature: Ice Cave; material: Sediment; isolation source: sediment from deep within a dark volcanic ice cave with no known source of... ...
GCCGTACACGAGCAATATGGCTATACATTGCCTGCCGAGCAAGAGCAGCAACTTATTCAGCAAGTCACACAAACACTCAATAGCGATCCACACCTACGCGCCAATATTATCAACGCTATGAACGAAATCCTACGCCGCGAATTCTAATGCGTCGGCAGAAAATAGAGGTACAACCATGCAACCAGCCTCTGCATATACCGTCTCAGAAACGCACTCTCAGCGCCGTCGTGGTGGCTGTATCCCCGGCTGCCTGATGACACTCGTCATCCTTGTCATTGTGTTAGGAGGCGCTTGGTTTCTCATCGTTCGTCCATACCTGCACAACATCGCAACCACCCAACTCGATCAAGTATTATCCAGTGCTACAGCACAGATGCCCACGCAGGCTACACAGCTTCCGGCAGTGCCAATTGTAGTACAAGAAAACGCCCTTAACAATTTGATCGCTCTCAATATCGCACCATCCAGTCCTCTGCAACACGCACAGGCCCACATTACTACAAGTGGTATACGCCTAGATTTCCAACTATATGGCTATCAATGCGCCTTCACAGGCGTACCCAAAGCGATGAATGGACAACTCATCCTCACCAATGTCACCGTCGAGGGTCTGATTGGACTGATTATGTCCCCTGATGAACTTACTCCCTTACTGAACAAGCACCTTGCAGAGGCACAGCAAAAGATACATCACACCGTACTAGCAGTAAGCCTTAAAGATCAGCAGCTAGGTTTATTGCTGGGATAAAAAGATTATGCACTATTTGTCGGCTTGATCAGAAGCCTACATTGGCTTGATGCACTATTCGCACTCGTTGGAGGCATAGGAACACCATCAAAAACGGCGGCGGTACTAGGAAGCAAGCCGTCGTTATCCTGCTTAAAGGGCCAATACACAACGGTGGCACGTCCTATAATACTGTATTGTGGCACACATCCCCAATCGCGTGAGTCTGAACTGCCCGCACGATTATCGCCCAACACAAAGTACGCACCTGGAGGGATAATCATATCTGTGAATGATGGATATTGATTGCCCTGATTCTGTGATTTCACATAGGACTCATACAATGTTTTGCCATTCACGATGACTGTTGTATCATGAATCGTAATCACATCCCCTGGTAACCCAATAATCCGTTTGATATAGTCTTCTGGAGGAGTAGGTGGAACATAATGTATAAAGACGATCACATCTCCACGTGCGGGCGCGTGAAAATGATAGCTCCATTTATCAACGAGGATTAACTCTGTATTATGCAGGCTCGGCTCCATGCTATGCCCATCAATCGTAAAATTTTGTACCGCTAAACGGATGATCAAAAACATCAGCACCGTCAGCACGATGGTCTCGATCACTTCTCTGACTAGGCGATAATGTTTTTCAAAATTGAGTTCTGTATCCACTACATTCCCTTATCACTTTTTGCGGCGCGTGACGGCAACAAAAGCACCCGGCATCATCAATAACAGCACAAGATTCATATCTAAAGGACTACTACTAGAAGATGATATAGCACCTACAGCAGGTTTTGTAGGGTTGATGATGATCCTACATATGCTTGAAGTACCTTTGGCAGCAGTAGGAATTACCGGCGGCGCAGGAATACCATCAAATATCGAGGCTTCATTAGGTAGCAATCCATTATTATCTTGCCCAAAGGGCCAATAGACGAGCGCAGCACGCCCTATAATATTAATTTTTGGCAAGCAACCCCAATCACGTGAATCTGAACTGCCAGCACGGTTATCTCCGAGCACCAAATAAGCACCCCGTGGTATCACCATGTTTGTGAAAGATGGATACTGATTGCCCTGATTCTGCGACTTAACATAGAGTTCGTTCAACTGCTTTCCATTCACAATAACCGTTGTATTGTGGATAGTGACTACATCCCCTGGTAAGCCAATCACCCGTTTAATGTAGTCTTCTGAAGGATTGGGGGGCGCAACAAAGACAATCACATCACCACGTGTGGGTGCATGAAAATGATAGCTCCATTTATCAACCAGAATCAGCTCCAGATTATGTAACGTCGGCTCCATACTATGGCCGTCAATCGTAAAATTTTGTACCGCTAAACGGATGATTAAGAACATTAACACGGTCAGCACGATGGTTTCAATGATCTCTCTCACCAAGCGATAGTGTTTCTCAAAATCAAGCTCTGTATCCACCGCGTCTCCTCATCGCTTCTTCATTGTTTATAATAATCCTTACGATTATGAATGGGCCCTTACCACATTCATGACGCCCCGTCGTGACTCGTCCCCGCCCATCCCGCCACGCCGCCCCCACGGGGACGAACAGCCTTTCCATCATACAATCCCATCGGTATGCTTAGGTTGATGCCTATGGCGCCATGAATTGCGACCCCGTTCATATTGGCAATAGTCAGTATACCCCTATCAAGAGTACCACTACTAGTATGTACGATGCGCATAGTATTTTCGTTCGTAGAACAATGGTAGGAAATATTTGCTATGCCCCCGTTGTTATTATAAACGAATACGATATCAGGGCGCCCGCAAGGGAATGCCCCTACCATGACGACGCGCCATTGTAGGCCCCTTCGTATCTTTGTAGGGGCATTCCCTTGCGGGTGCCCTATCAATTTTTACCCACTTTTCTCCGCCATGACCTCTTGACGTTAGGGCAGTTGTGTAGTAGTGTTATATGGAACGTTTGTTTGTATCGCTACGCTTGGGTCTGCTGTACAATATATGTATTTGTGCAAACGCCTCTCTATGTAGTATGTACGAGTAAAATAACGGATGGTTCTAATCTATGCCCCAAGATAAAATTGTGATACGCGGTGCTCGTGAGCACAACCTGAAAAATATTAATGTGACCATCCCGCGTGATAAGCTGGTGGTCATCACCGGTCTCTCTGGCTCTGGCAAGAGTAGCCTCGCCTTTGATACCATCTTTGCCGAAGGACAACGTCGCTACGTTGAGTCATTGTCGGCCTATGCCCGCCAATTCCTCGATAAGATGGAGAAACCAGATGTTGATCATATTGATGGACTCTCCCCGGCTATCTCTATCGACCAAAAGGGTACTACCCATAACCCTCGCTCAACGGTAGGTACCGTCACAGAAATTTACGATTATATGCGCCTACTCTATGCGCGTGTTGGACATCAACATTGTCCGAACTGTGGGCGTGAAGTCAGTCAGCAAACCATCCAGCAAATTGTAGACTCGGTGTTGAGCCTCCCAAACGGTGTACGCATTCTGTTGCTTGCTCCATTGGTACAGGGACGCAAAGGTGAACACAAGAACATCTTTGAAGATATGCGCAAAGCAGGTTTTGTGCGCATTCGTGTCGATGGCACAGTCTATGACCTGAGCGATGACATAGAACTGGATAAGCAAAAGAAGCATACCATTGAAGTTGTGGTTGACCGCCTCCAGATTAAAAAAGGCAAAAGAGCTAGTACGGATGATACCGCTAGCGATGGACAACGCCCATTCCTGAAGCGGGTTGCCGAACGCCCTGCGCTCTATGATGTGAACGCCGCAAAAGAACCGCACATTGATGAAGAAGGCGTAGCAGAACCAACCATTCCATCGATGTTGCATGATGAAGTTGATCCAGGTGATCGACAGCGCCTTACCGACTCGTTGGAAACCACGCTGAAAATGGGTAATGGCGTCGTGTTGGTCTCTGTGGTCGATGGTGAAGAGATACTCTTCTCCGAAAAAGCCGCCTGCGTGTATTGTAATATCAGCTTGCCTGAGATTGCGCCGCGTACGTTTAGCTTTAACAGCCCACATGGTGCCTGCCCCGTGTGTACAGGTCTTGGCACACAGCAAGAGATCGACCCCGAATTGGTGGTTACTCACCCTGAGCTAAGTATTCAAGAGGGCGCAATCGCTCCCTACGCAAAGGCTGTAAACGGAAGCCAGTGGCATGGAGCCATTCTGCAAGCCTTGGCAGAGCGCTATTCCTTTGATCTGGAAATGCCATGGCGTGAATTGAGTGCAGATATTCGGCACAAGATTCTCTATGGTGTACCTGAACAGTTAACCATTCGTTACACACCACAGCATGGACATACACGCACGTATCATACCCACTTTGAAGGAGTGCTCGCACAACTTGATAAACGCTACAAAGAGACGAGTAGTGAGGCTGTGCGGGAAGAGATCGAAGGCTACATGTCGGCGCGTGTCTGCCCCTCCTGCCACGGCGCACGCCTCAAACCGGAGGCATTAGCAGTAACAGTCGGTGGACGCAATATCGTGCAAGTCAGCAGACTCTCTATTACTCTGGCCCAACGCTTCTTCCGCGAGTTAGAAGAAAATACGCTCACCATCAGCAAACCAGCTCTACCATTCCATATTGTAAAGCCCCCCGTTGCTGATGAGGATAATACTGATGAAACCGCGAAGCCCGCGTCACTACTTGGCAACCCGCTGACACCGATTGACCCCAACGGCCCTCTCGTGAGTGGCGCCATGAGCGAACGTGAACGTTTCATCGCTCGTCAGGTACATAAAGAGATTCGTGCCCGTCTACAGTTCTTGATAGATGTCGGTCTGGATTATCTCACACTCAGCCGTGCCGCCGCCAGCCTGTCTGGAGGAGAAGCACAACGTATTCGTCTCGCAACACAGATCGGTTCCGGCTTAATGGGTGTGCTCTACATCCTTGACGAGCCAAGCATTGGACTGCATCAACGCGACAACGAGCGCCTGATAAAGACCCTGGTACGCCTACGCAACCTGGGCAACACCTTGTTAGTCGTAGAGCACGATGAGGATACGATGCGTGCGGCAGATCATATTATCGACATTGGACCAGGAGCAGGTGAGCATGGCGGCCACGTTGTAGGCGAAGGCACCTACGCAGAGATTGTTGCCAATACCAACTCGTTGACAGGGGATTATCTCTCTCGCCGTAAAAGTATCGCCATTCCTAAACAACGGCGTGCAGGTAATGGCAACAAACTGATTATCAAGGGAGCACGCGAGAACAACCTGAAAAACATCACTGTTGAGGTGCCATTAGGCAAATTTGTGGCCGTCACAGGTGTCTCCGGCTCAGGCAAGAGCACACTCGTGACCGACATCCTCTATCGCAAGCTCTCGCATACCTTCTTCCGCTCACACGAGCGCCCCGGTGCCCATGATGATATCGAAGGCTTAGGCTATCTTGACAAGGTGATTGAGATTGACCAATCCCCGATTGGGCGTACACCGCGCTCCAATCCCGCCACCTACACGAATGCGTTTACGGGTATTCGTGATCTGTTCGCGCAGGTGCCAGAGTCGCGTATTCGTGGCTATGCAGCAGGGCGCTTCTCGTTCAACGTCAAAGGTGGACGTTGCGAAGCGTGTAAGGGTGAAGGTATCGTCAAAATCGAGATGAACTTCCTGCCCGATGTCTATGTGCCATGCGAGGTATGTCAGGGCAAACGCTACAACCGTGAAGCGCTGCAAATTCATTACAAAGGCAAGAGTATTGCCGATGTGCTGGACATGACTATCGAAGAGGCGACCACCTTCTTTGAGAATGTGCCATCCATTTATAACAAGATGAAGACACTCAACGATGTGGGTCTGGGTTACATGTGCTTGGGGCAACCCGCAACGACCCTCTCAGGTGGTGAGGCACAACGTGTGAAGCTAGCAACCGAGCTTTCACGCCGCGCAACCGGACGGACTATGTACATTCTGGATGAGCCAACAACGGGACTACACTTCGCAGATGTAGACCGCCTGCTCGAAGTGCTACAACGTCTGGTGGACACCGGAAATTCGCTCGTTGTCATCGAGCATAACCTGGACGTGATTAAGAGCGCCGACTGGCTGATTGACCTGGGGCCAGAAGGTGGCGACGCCGGTGGTAACATTCTGGCCGAGGGTACGCCAGAAGATGTCGCCGAAAACGATCAGTCCTATACCGGCTTCTTCCTAAAACGCATGTTTACAGAGGAAGCGGCTCATGCGATTGCACAGCAGAAGAGTCAGGTGATAGCTGGATAGCTACAAAGAACCCAAACACACAGGGCGCCCGTAAAGGGACGCCCCTACAAAGAGACGTGAATGTCGTCGTGCTCCACGTCTCTTTGTAGGGGCGTCCCTTTACGGGCGCCCTGTTCCCAACTACTCCCATGCATCTCATACTCTGACGGCGTACTCCGCGAGTCTTCGTCAGAGTTATTTTTTGGCAACAGAGTGGTCCCACCGGGTTGATCTGGTTCCGGACCACTTGGCCCAATATGTACGCCACGCTGCCGTTGTCTACGGTCAATCCAGGCAATCAAGACGACCATCGCCAGTCCCACCAGAGCAATGCCTACAGGCTTATAGAGCGGCGGGAGGTTGAGCGCCAATACACCAAAGACCAGTGTTAGCCCATAGAACACATAACAGATTTGTCGCACACTCAGACCAGTAGCGAGCAAACGATAATGCAGGTGCGTCTTATCATAATGCAATGGATGTTGACCGTGGCGCACACGATTAATCATCACAACTGCCACATCCAGAATAGGAATACCGAGCACCATCAGCGCGAGGGCAACTTTCGCACCGCCCATAATTGAGAGCACCGCCAAGCCAAGTCCCAGAAACTGGGAGCCGCTATCGCCCATAAACACCTTGGCCGGATTCCAATTGTGAGGCAAGAAACCAAGTACAGCCCCTGTGAAGACGGCTGCCAGAATAGCGATACTATCTTGCCGCAAGGTCCAGCTAATAATCGTAATCAAGAATGCAGTAATCGCCACCACACCGGTCGCTAACCCATCCATGCCGTCAATCAGGTTGACAGTGTTCATCATACCGGCTATCCAGAACCATGTGAAGAGGACCGCAGGGATAGCAGCAAGCGTGATATCGGGCTGATGAATAAACAAGGTGATCTCAGGTTGGCGATACCACGGCACACTTGCATGATAGCCTGCGACCCCAAAGGGATTACTAAATCCGAACAGCAATACACCATGAAAAACGTATTTGATACTCCCTTGTACAGTTTCCCAGCCAGGGCCAAGGATAATGAGAACGGCAGCCGTCTGCGCCAGCAACTTAGGAAGAGGTTTCAGCCCTTTGACATCATCATAGGCATGCACAAGCACAATCAACAATGAGGCAACAAGTAAAAGCCAGTAACTCACAATTTCGCTCGGCTGCGAACGTGGTCCAGGAGAATAGAATACCAGTGAGGCAATCACGAAGGCCAGAAACATGCCCACACCGCCCAGACGCGGCACCGCGTTGGTATGAATTCTGCGTGCTTCTGGCTTATCCAGCCAACCAAATCTACGGCAAACCGCGATCACACCGAATGTGAACAGGTAGGTCAGCACAAAAGCACACGCACCCCCAAGTAGCAGTGCCGCAAGATCGCTGAAAGCAGGCAGAGGGAACAACGAGAGAGGAAGCGCATGGAGCACATGAAATGTACTGGCATAGATCATAAAAATGCCTCCTGCTATGGAGAATAACAGCATACCGTGCTGATAAAACAATGAAACAACCCTATCTTCTGTACAAAAAACCATGTCCTAATAAAACGCTTAAAGTTTCACCTGTAACAACCGATCCCAACCTACATAATCTTTCTTAAAGCTTGTAACTGCATCAGGCCAATAATGGTTCAGTATTTTTATAAGCTGCTCACGCTGCGCATAACCAATCTCTAACAGTAAAACGCTACCCACGTTGAGTTTAGCAGATTGTTGTGCCTGAGTAAATAGACGTTCTATCGTGTCTAGCCCATGTGGGCCACTAAAAAGAGCTACATGCGGTTCATAATCACGTATATCGGACGCAAGTTCCGTCATCTCATGCATGCCAACATAGGGTAAGTTGGCCGTCAATACATCAACTGGTTCGGGCAGCGGTGTCAGCAAGTCGCCATGCAGCAAATGTACGCGCTGCTCCACGGAATGTTGCTCACAATTGAGGCGTGCTACAGTCAACGCGTCAGTCGAAATATCAGAAGCATAGAGCTTGGATAGACGTAGCTCCTCAACAGCAAGCGTAATGGGAATGGCTCCGCTTCCCGTTCCAATATCAGCCACAATGGGATTGTGGCCTGCATCAAGTCGCCTGCGAATAACATCCAGTGCCGCTTCCACCAACAGCTCCGTCTCCGGTCGGGGAATGAGCACGCGCCGATCTACCACAAAATCCAGTCCATAAAATTCTTTATGTCCAACCAGATACGCCACAGGCTCACCCTGTGTACGTCGTTCCAATAGCAAGAGAAAGCGCCGCTCCTGCTCATCAGTCACTTGGCGTTCAGGATAGGCATACAACGTCGCACGCCCAACACCCAACACATGCTCTAAGAGCACAGAAGCATCCAGACGAGCCGTTTCCCGTCCCGCCAGCCGTTGTGTACTCTGTGTCAGCAAGTCCTGAATAGTTGCCATGCACTCTCCCAGTCTCAATTCTATTACAAGCATACCAAACTTTATTCGGGAAAAGGGGCATTTTCTGCTCTTACAGCAAAATCCTCTTCAGGGTCTATGCCTTCATATACCTCGATTACCGCAAAATGAACACTGAGGCATGCCACCTCTATTTCGTCGTTGGCGCCAAAAGCGTAGTACACCCATTTGTTTTGCTCTTTGCGATACAGCTCAATCTTCATTGAGCGAGCGCTAACAAGCATATATTCCTCAATAGTGGGATGAGCAGTATAGTTTTGTAGTTTCCAGGTGCGGTCCTTCAATTCTGCGATTGGAGAAAGGACTTCAACGATTACACGGGGAGATTGCAACTGATCGCCTCTGCCCCGGTCACGCGGATCGCATGTCACGGTGACATCGGGATGGAAGTGGCGTTCCTTGGAAATGTAAACCTTCATATCAGAGCTATAGACACGGCACTTCCCACCTCGGAGCAACCCCCAAAGAATCCTATGTACATTTGACTTGATTGTGTCATGATTAAAAGTTCCACCCGACATCGCATAAGTGTAGCCATCAACGTACTCATAGCACATGTCAGGGTCGTGCTCTTCCAGCAGAAAGTATTCTTCCACAGTCATAGTTTGTCGGTGCTCTAATGCCATAAACACCCGCGTCCTTTACTCATCAACCTTTGCGATTGCCTCTTTCATCGCAGCTTACCTCATTATTATAACATTAGACCATACTCATGACCTAATCTATCATCTACCATAGGTAGGGCTGTCGTAGGGGCCCCATTCATGGCGCCCGTCGTCGGAGTGGTCAATTCCACCGACATCGTGCATTGCCACGACGGGCGCCATGAATGGGCCCCCTACGACGGCTTGTGTCAACTGAAGGTTGTCAATACAGTACCCTGATAGGCCCCTAGGTTTGTGATTCATATCTATTCATGGTACTATTTAGTAGGTATTGTACACAAGAGCTAGACTGTTGACTATACTGCTTGCAGGCTTTTCCGTTTCGTATTCTGATGTGTCAGGAGTTTGATGGAAATTATCGCTACTGATAGGCGGCTTACCTCTGCCTATCTCCGAAAAATAAGTTGCTATAACTATTTTGCCATCACAGGGTCTATTCTGATCATAGTGGTAAGTGCGTTATGGATGCTCTTTCATATTGGTGGCAATCATGGAAACGCACTCTTTGCCGATGCTGGCTACGCGGTAGCAGACTTTATCGGTGCCTGCTGGGTTTATCAGACCGCTTATTCTGCACGTTTTGGACCTGTGCGCCTTGGCACAAAGCATCAACTTGCATGGCTATTTGTCGGTCTGGGATTGACTGCTGATGGTATCGGAGGCGCGTATTATCTCTATTTAGAATACATCCAGCAGAAACCATTTCCCTCAACGGCAGATATTTTTTTCAATCTCACCTACCCTCTCTTCTTTATTGGCTTGCTGTTGATGCCCACGCAGTTACGCTTTCGCATACGTATGGGCTTGGATACTTGTATCACAACGCTCTGTATCTTGGGAGTGAGTTGGTTTCTTGTCATTGGTCCAGCTTATGTCAACATGAGGAATCAAGTCCCACCATCCGAACTTTTCACGGCACTCTCTTATCCTACCTGGGACATCGTGCTTATTCTGGCGATTGTCTTGCTTATTCAACGCCGTGCTGAACCTCTGCTACGCGGCTCGCTAATTATCTTTGGCCTAGCTATCCTCTCAAATACTTGGGCTGATTCGAGCTATACCTATTTTGACATATTTGGGATGTATGTATCGGGGACGGTGTATATTGATCCATTCTGGATGATTTACTCACTGCTTATAGGGATTTCCGCTCTGACACAACACGAAACACTTGTGCGACATATTTACAAAATACAAACGCTATTCCCATCCTCTTTAAAGCAGAGCGATGGGCCGCAGCCATACAAATATAACGGTATACGCAGCAAAGGGTGGCGCAGTCTCTCTAGCATGATTATCTACATCCCATTAGTGCTGTTGCTTGGGCTGACCGTCTATGGCGAATCCTTTCATGATGGAGAAGTATCTCATGTCCTGATCTTCATTACAGCTATCGTCGGTATTCTCGTTGCCTCGCGCTATTTGTTAGCCACTCACGAGAACGAAGTCTTATTACAGGAGCGGGAACAGCAACATGCAGAGTCAGAGCATTTACGTTATCTGAGCACGCGTCTCTCAGATACTCTTGAAATAGAACAACTACAAGAGCAAATTGTGGCACTCGCTGTGACAGAGCTGGCATTTGATGCCGCCATGCTTGTGCTCGTCGAAGAGCGCAAACTCCCAATCAGCCCACAGTCACACCTTCTCGTTAATACAGCGATGACAACTTCTACACGAGCGGGCCTGACGACTACCAGGATGAGTGATCTACACTACACCAATTGGCATTTCCAAGGCAACAACATCCTCTATCATACGCTCGTAGATGGTAAAGTAGCTGAGGTTGCTTGGGCAAACCATCTGCAGAAGGTGCCACAAGAGGTACAGCTCTGGCAACAAGAGTCGCACATACCTGCATTATTGTTCTTCCCACTTATCTATCAAGACAAAATAGTAGGCTGTCTCGGTGTGACACAGCGTGGAAAAGTGCAACCTGATTTGCATGAGATATCACTCATGAAAGCATATACCGAACATGTTACCGTTGCCATTGAACACGCACAGCTGTACAGGGAGAGACGTGAATATGAAAGCTTTGCACGCTCCTTGGCTAATATTGCTGCACGCCTCAATTTGGCAGTCGTAGATACCGCCGAAATTCAGCAATTGATTTGTAGGGAAGCTGCCTGTGCATTACAAGCAGATTACGCATTACTCTATATTGTCGAGAATGGAGAACAGCTTGTACCCACCGCAGTATCTATGGAGGGACATCTTTCTGCCGCCCCACAGGAAGAGTGGCCCACTATTTCTATGTATGAGCATGAAGCACAGGCACTTCGTGTTCAACAACCAACGCTTCTACAGATACAACCATCAACTCCACAATCTAGCAAAGTCACCAATCCCTTGCCTATTCTCACTACCTCGTTGCAGCATCTGGGCGCGCAGCCACGAATGCCATTTTCTCAGCCAGCTTCCACGCGTGTACTGACCGTCCCACCGAATTCGCGCATAGAGCCACGCCAACACCTCTCATTACGAGCACGCTTAGTACTTCTATTTGTACAGAGCATCGTTCTTGCACCGCTCATCATAAGTGGGCGTGCTGTTGGCTTGCTCATCCTTGCACGCTCATTACCACCTACTACACGCGACAAAAAATCGTTTGATGAAGGCAGCTTAGCACAGGTGCAAGACTTCGTAGAGCAAGCCTCTGTAGCCTACACGAATGCTCAACTCTATCAAAGGCTACACACCGCCCATCGACAACTGCAAGAGCTAGATCAGCTCAAAGACCAATTTATGATTACTGCCTCTCATGAATTACGCACTCCACTGACGGCAGTACAAGGATATATTGAATTAATGGCCGAGTATGGAGACATACTTCCCTCGGATCAACGACACGAGTTCTTACAAAAAGCACGGCGCAGTTGTGATGAGCTGGTTGTGATGCTAGGAAATGTCATGGATGCGAGCCGCCTCGAGATCGAGGCAGGCATTCGACAAGCACAGATGGAACGTGTCACAGTGCAACCGATGTTGAATAGCGTTGTCGAACTAATCGAACCACAAGTGACACAGCAACAGCGTGAGGTCCACATACACGTGCCACCACAGCTTGCAGTCATAGCTGATGCAGCACGCCTCCGTCAGGTAGTCATGAATATTAGCGTCAATGCTTTGAAATATTCTCCAGCCAATACGCCTCTGCTCTATACAGCGCGAGCCGTTATAGACCATATTCCCTGGGTTCTCATCAGTATTACGGATAAAGGCAATGGCATTACTCTACAGGAGCAAGGAAAACTATTTCAGCGTTTTTATCGTCTGGAACGTGATGTGAACAGCGCCGTACGAGGCTCTGGACTTGGACTCTATATTTCACGCCGTCTGATCGAAGCAATGGGGGGAAAGATTTGGGTGGAAAGTCAGGGTATTCCAGGGGAAGGTTCTACATTCCACATACAACTGCCCCTGGCCCAATAAGATCAATTACTTACTTTTTTGCATCATTTTTTTCTGCATTCGCAGCAACAGCCTCAGCCTGCTTTTTTACAAGTAAGGGAGCATGCTGCTCACAAAAGCGAAAACTACGTCCACCGGGCAACAATTGTGCATATGCCGCGGGTTCGCCGCATGTATCGCAACGCCCCACATGTGTCTTTACAGCCTTCATCATGAATCTCCTCTATAGAATATATATGAACACGGACAAGCTACGTCCGTTCTTCTCTAAGCGTCTGCTCTTAATCATACCATATTCGCTGTATGTTCATATATTATGAACAAATTACTCTTGTGTTTTATGTTATGACATAAAACACAAGAGTAATTTGTCTTATGTAAGACTCGTAAGAATTCTTCTCTCTATTTTGCACATATCACAGCTAAGAAATATGTAACCTTTGCACTCAAGGCGCTTAAAAACTTCCATAAGCAGCAACAAACATATAAAACACCGTGAAGTGAGACCAAAGAGTGGCTAAAGAAGGCATCTGTATACTATACATAGTGGTGAGTGATGATCGTGGGGTGCCAATTTGTTCTGTTGAGCATTGCTTCAGACATTGGCTAGCAAGAGGTATGTTCCAGGTATGTCGTGTTGAGTACTGCTCCACACAACCTGTTGAGCAACCCCATTGCTAGCGATGTCGCGTAGAAGTGATGTTCCAGACAAACTTCGGCCATCACCACCACAGACAGATAGATCATAATGATGGCTCTTGCCCTATTGCACTTTTTTGGTGCTGGCTAGGCGGCTCTGCAAGAGTACGACAATAAGCAGGAAGACACCGCGAATGACCGATTGCCAGGAAACACCCAGGCTAATGAAGCCAAAACCATTCTCAAAGTTTAAGATGTTGAAGACCAACCCCAGTAGCAATGCACCTACCAGCGATCCCCAAACAGAGCCCATGCCACCAGTCAGGAGCGTGCCACCAACAACGACTGCAGCAATGGCCGTCAGTTCCCAGCCTACTCCCTCGTTTGGCGAACCGGTGAACGTCTGACCTGCCAACAATACACCAGCCAGACCTGCCAATACACCACTCATCACATACACCGCCAGCTTGATGCGCTCTATGGGTAGACCCATCAGCCGCGCCGCTTCCTCGTTGCCGCCAACCGCCAGTATGTGGCGGCCAAACCGGGTAAAGTTGAGCATCATCGAACCAATAGCATACACCAGGATCAAAAAGACTGGAAGAGGAATACCATACAGAATACCCTGACTGAGTGCCGCCCAATCCGATGTAGCAGCCACGCTGACCGTCGCATCTCTAGCAAGGACAAGAGCCATACCGCGAGCAGCCAGCAGCATGGCAAGTGTTGCAAGGAACGGCGGTATTCTGAGCCAAGCGATAACCCATCCGTTAAAGAGTCCAACAATGAGACCTGTCAAGGCGGCAGCACCAATCGCTGCTAACAAGCCATACGGGCTTGCCAGGGCTGCCACGACGCTGCATAAGGCCGCTAGTGAACCAACCGAAAGATCGATGCCACCGGTCATCATCACAAATGTCATGCCCAGTGCGATCAAGCCAAACGTCGTGTTATATGAGACTACCGTAAGAAAGTTATAGGGCGAAAGGAAGTTATCGTAGCGCAACGCACCAAACAGAACCAGCGCGATGAGCGCAATCAATGCGCCTTGCCGCTGCAAGATGCCCTTGCTACGGGTCCATCCACTTGCCAGCCTACTACTACGACTCACTTTCGTTGTAGATATATCTGCCATAACTACTCCAATGAGAAGGACATAAATAACGATGTAGCTCCTGGCTTCTTTGTGACAAAGGAGGCGTGGGAAAACCTGAAAACTGGGAACCCACGCACCTCAGCTACGCTTTACGCTGCCGTTGCAGATAGACAGCCAGCAAAATAATGCCAGCTTTAATCACCTGTGCTACTCCGAATGAAACATTCTGTGATACCAGCGTCGCACCAATAAGATAAATGATTAATGCGCCGATGAGTGTTCCAGTGATGGCAGCCTGTCCGCCCGTGAGCGGAGTACCGCCAACAGCTACAGCGGCGATAGCGTCCAATTCTCCATTCAGTCCTACTCGCGTGGCATCTGATGATGAATTGATAGAGATGATAATAAACCCCGCTAGAGCTGCTAGCACCGCGCTAATAGTGTACACCGCCAGTTTTACACGGTTCACGGGAATACCAGCCAAGCATGCCGCAGCCTCATTGCCACCTGTAGCCAGAACATAGCGGCCAAAGGTAGTGATACGCACGATTACCGCGAAAACTGTCACGATAATAAGCATCAAGATCACCTGGAAAGGGATACCTAGTATATTCCCCTGGCCGATAAATTGAAAGCCAGGATTATTAAAGTCCTGAAGTTTGTCATTGGACAGGACCAAAGCTATACCGCGACCGCCAATAAATAAGATCAGCGTAGCAATAATTGGCTGAATACGAAATCTCGTGATCAGGAAACCATTGAAGAGACCAAGCAGGCCCGTCACTATGATTGGGATAATCAGGGCCAATATGTTTCCAAACAATGGATTGTTTGATAGCAATGGGCTTAGGAAGATGATCGCAGCCAGCGCACCAGCAAATGCCATCAAAGAACCAACGGAAAGATCAATGCCACCAGTGGCAATGACCAGCGTCATACCAGTCGCGATAATCGCAATTGGAGCTACTTCTTGCAGGTCATTGTACAGTGACTGCACTTGGAGAAAATGTGGCCTGAACAATATATTATACAGAATGATCAGCAACAGTGCCGTCAGTGCCCCATACGTCTGACCGAAATTACGCAAACGTTCTGGTAGAACGAAACGGTGCGCAACAGGCGTTGTGGCCGGGTCAAGCTTCGCCATGCTGCACTTCCTCCTCTTTTTTTGCTGTCGCTAGGGAATTGTCATCTCCTTGCGCCATCACTGCCACTACAGTATTCAGGCTGATTTCTTCACGCCCTAGCGAAGCCACCGTTTGTCCATCGCGCAGTACCACTACACGATCACTGCCTTCGAGTAATTCTTCTAGTTCGGATGAGATCATCAGGACTCCCAGTCCTTTCTCCGCTAATTCTTCAATTAACGCCTGTATCTCAGCTTTGGCACCAACATCAATTCCGCGTGTCGGCTCATCCAAAATTAATAGCTTAGGATGAAGACAAAGCCAGCGTGCCAGCAGCACCTTTTGTTGATTGCCACCGGAGAGTTCGCGTATCTTTTGTTCCGGCCCCGCAGTCTTGATACCAAGCCGCCTGATGAATTGAGCAACGACCTCTTGCTGCTTCTCGCGCGAGACAATACCATTACGAGCAAGCGTAGGTAGAGCCGCAAGGGTAAGATTTTCTCGCACCGAGAGATATGGGATAATGCCATCCATCTTGCGGTCTTCTGGGCAGAAACCGATGCCCGCTTGGATCGCATCAGCAGGTGAGTGAAAGTGTGTCGATTGTCCTTCGATACGTACCTCGCCATCTTCTAAAGGGTCAGCACCGAAAATCGCTCGTGCGACCTCACTCCTGCCTGAACCAAGCAGACCAGCCAGTCCGACAATTTCGCCCGCATGGACATCAATACTCGCTCCTTGCAATATGCGTCCGCGACGCAACCCACGAGCCTCCAGGAGCACCTTCTGGTCAATATGATGCTGCCCAACCTCAAAACTTGTCTGTCCATGCCGACGCACTTCACCCAGTTCCTTGCCTAGCATCTTGGCAACCAGTTCTACTTTCGACAGACCTTTCATCTCGCGTACATCTACTGTCTGACCATCACGCATAATTGTCACGCGATCACAAATCGCGTAGAGCTCGTCGAGACGATGGCCGACGAAAATCACAGAGACGCCATCAGCCTTCAATTGACGAATGATCGTGAAGAGAGTCTCAACTTCTCGCTCATTCAGTGAAGAGGTAGGCTCATCCATGACAACCAGCTTACTCTCGAACGAAATAGCACGAGCAATAGCTACCATCTGCTGAATAGCGATATTGTAGTTCATCAATGGTTGCGTCACGTCAATGGAAACGGACAAGCGTTTAAGCAATGTAGCAGTTTCTGCGTGCATTTTGCGCCAGTTTATAATACCCCAGCGTCGCGGTTCCCTACCCATGAACACGTTCTCTGCAACAGAGCGAAATGGGACGAGGTTGATTTCCTGATAGATAGTGCTAATACCAGTATTTTGTGCCTGTTGTGGAGATTGGAAATGAACGCTACGACCATTGAAAATAATGGTGCCGCTATCAAGATGATGGGCGCCGGTGAGGATTTTGATAAGCGTCGATTTCCCTGCACCATTTTGGCCCACGAGTGCATGCACCTCACCACGATTGACACGTAAATGAGCGTCTACCAGAGCAACGACGCCGGGGAAGGCTTTGGAGATATGCTCCATCTGCAATAGTGGGTCGTTCTGGTTCATTTCAGCACTGCTTTCCCTCTAACACTTCAGTGACTTCTCTATATATTACAAACGACTACAAAAATTGTCAATTACGTCATGAATGAGCATGTGGCTGATTGTTGACAATCAGCCACTCTAGCGTATGAGTACTCATCATGGATACACTAAGCACTACTAGAACGAATTGGCTAGGTTCTGCGGTGCGTTGTCTTTGGTGAACTGCATATCTTGCACAACAATCCAATCCGGAAGTTTCGTACCAGCCTTGTATTTGTCGATGGTATCGAAGGAAACTGGACCAAAGAACGGGCTGGACTGGACAGAGATACCCTCTTCACCATTGATAATTGCGTTGAGAGCATCCTTCTCGCCGTCAATCGAGACGACGATGACATCTTTACCTGGATGCCTACCTGCTGCTTTGAGGGCGGTAATCGCGCCAATTGCCATCTCGTCGTTGTGAGCATAGACAGCAGTTACATCAGGATGAGCCTGCAAGAGGGTCGCCATCACTTTGCGGCCAGTGTCGCGGTTAAAGTCGCCATCTTGTGAAGCAAGGAGAACCATGCCAGAAGCAGTTTTGATCTCGTCGTCAAAACCTTTCTTACGATTGATAGCAGGAGAAGCACCGGTAGTTCCTTCAAGCTCAATAATCTTGGCCTTACCGCCTGTATTCTGGATCAGCCAGTCGGCTACGCGCTTACCCTGCTGAACAAAGTCGGAACCAATGAAGGTCACGTAGTCCTTGTTGGGCTGGGCGAGCGTGTGATCTACATCGCGGTCGATCAGAATAACAGGGATACAAGCAGTTTTGGCTTGGAGTACGGCTGGTACGAGCGCTTTCTCAGTGATAGGAGCAAGCAGAATAACATCAACTTTCTGAGCGATCATTGATTGAACGTCAGAGACCTGCTTATCACCTGAGTTCGCAGCATCGGCATATACCAGCGTATCACCACGCTTGTCTGCCTCTGCTTTGATGCTAGCAGTCTCGGCCAGACGCCAAGGATTATTACTTGCATTTTGCGAAAAACCGACTTTGTAATGATCTTTCTTCGCCAATTGGGGAGGCGACCCACAACCACTAGCAGTAGTTCCGCCAGTACTACCGCCGCCGCTGCCGCCACAAGCGGCAAGCATGACACAGACGAGCATGCCAATCACTATTGGCATACTAGGATGCAGAGACGTGTTGCGCTTCATGTGCAAAATACCCTCCGTTGAGATGTAATGAATACAAAGGAATGATCACAGTTTTGTGCGGACGAGAAAGCTCCTCCTTTCTTTTTGCAGGCAGCAAGGCATATCGTTGTTCTGCTGCACACTTGTCTTCACAACAGCACGAGAGAGAAGTATAACAATGCATGTAAAGCGGCTGCATGCACTATTAGTAAGTGATCAATGAAGCGATTGGGTTGATTATGAAATAGTAGGGTCTAGAAAGGTACAAGTTATGCGTTTCGTACGTTAGCTTGTTTTTAGTTCGTATTTATCCGAATTGAATAAGTAAAGTGTAAATCAAAAAGTATCCGTTGTCAAGTGGCTAAGCTTCCAAATTATCAGCTTTTTGAGGGAATTGATAAAAATAAAAGGACTTCCTTGCGCTTAATAGTAAACTGGTACAACCCCGCTAACTGGTGAAGCTGCTCACGCGAGCTTGCGAGGT
>JRHI01001563.1_pt1 | contig 18564 bp, 9 predicted proteins | sample 215371 | NCBI WGS metagenome assembly JRHI01 (sample SAMN02929681, study PRJNA255918) | sediment metagenome | biome: cave system; feature: Ice Cave; material: Sediment; isolation source: sediment from deep within a dark volcanic ice cave with no known source of... ...
CTAGTTGTCGCCACCGGCAGTTCTAATTGTCGTTCGTCAAGGTCCCCAGTTTCCGCGACGCCCTGGATGCCAAGGGGTGGCACTACGTGCTGGAAGTGCCGCTGCCCACCCCGGTCTTCACCGCCGCCGCCGCCACCGCCGTGCCGGTCGGGATGGGCCGGGGCCGCAAACCGACCAAACCGCGCCTGGTCGATGGCGCCCCCACCGCCCAGCCGATCCGGGCGGTGCTGGCCGGAGTGGCGGCAACGGCGTGGCAGGAGCTGACGGTCGCCGAGGGGGCGCAAGGCCCGCGCACCTACCAGTTCGCGGCGCAGCGGGTGTGGGAGAGCCGGGACGGCGTGCCGGGGCGGGCCTGCTGGCTGGTGCTGCGGCGCAACCGCGACGGCACCGAGCCGAAAGCCTACCTCGCCAATGCCCCGGCCGACACCCCCCTGATCCACTTGGCCGAAGTCGGGGCACGGCGCTGGGCGATCGAGACGGCGATCCAGCAGGCCAAGGGCGAAGCCGGGCTCGACGAGTACGAGGTCCGGGGGTGGGTCGGTTGGCATCATCACCTCACGTTGGTGTTGCTCGCCGCCGCCTTCCTGCTGACGATCCAGCAGGCGTGGGGGGGAAAAGCTGGCCCACGTCACCGTGCCGCAGGTGGCGCGGGTGCTGCGCGAGGTGCTGCCGCGACGAACCTGGACCCGCGACGAACTGTGGGGGTGGCTGGTGGGCACCCACACCCGCAACGCGCGGGCCAAACAGTCCCATCGTCAGCGTCGCCTTTCCCGTAGCCGTGAACCGTCGTTGTAGTACTAACAGGCTATCCGGAAAGTGACCGGTGGTGCTCGATTAGGCAGGCGTGCAGGAGCGCCCGCCGGCTATCACGCCGGACGAGGGTCAGATTACCGAAGCAGTCCGCCCTCCGCGTCGAGGCGGCGGACGGAGGATAGGTTGAAGGACGGGCGATGACCCTGCGACAATGGCGGCATGGATGGCGAACGTCGCGAGAGGGAGTTGCCGCGTGACCCAGCTCTTGGTCGGCCGCATGGCCGTGAAAGCCCGTCAACTTCGTCCGGGCGACGGGTATGCCGTCGAAGTGCGGAAGGGGCAATCGGTTCAGATCACGACGATTCAGGGAAAACAGGTCTCCGACTTCGTTGCCTTCAACCGCGACGACCACGCGGAATACCTATCGACAGCGGTGACGCGGGCGAAGAACAGCTCAATCATGCTGGCGACCAGTATGAAGCTCTACTCTAACCGACGCAACCCAATGTTGGAGCTCGTCGAGGATACCGTCGGCCGCCACGATATCCTGTTCGCCGCCTGCGATCCCCGCCGGTACGCGGAGGACTTTGGGCTCGACGGCCACGCGAACTGCCGGGAAGCGTTGACGACCGCGCTCTCGGAATTCGGCATAGGCTACGACCAGATCCCCGACCCCGTCAATTGGTTCATGAACGTGGGGATCCTCCAGCGCGGCGAGCTCGAAGTGCGGGAGCCGCTGGCGGAGCGCAACGATTACGTGCTGCTCAACGCGCTGCTGGACATCGTCATCGGCGTGACCGCCTGCCCGCAAGACCAGAACGCGACCAACGGCGGCAAGCCGTCGGAGATCCTGGTCCGCGTCTTTCGGTAGCCGCCGGGGGCCGACGATCAGATCAAGCGCGGGCGGCGTCCGGTTCTGGGCACCGCCCGCCTGTCTTAACCCAGGCGTGGTGAGCGCTGGGCCGTCGCGAACGAGCAGGTCAGGCAAGACTGGTTGACGAGCCGTAGAGCCACCGCTTGCTGCGTCCTAGTCGAGGACAAACCCGGCAACCGAAGATCGTCGCCGGACTGGCGGGATCAGCCCTGGTGACACGCGCCACGCGTGGGAGCGGAGGACGGTGAACAGTGGCGAGTGGCATCATCTCGGTCGACCAGTTGATCGGCCTGGTCGAACGCGGCGAGATCGACACGGTGATCAGCGCGGTCTGCGACATGCAGGGGCGGTTAGTCGGCAAGCGGGTGACCGGGTCGTTCTTCGTCGAGCACTGCCTCGACCACGGCACCCATTTCTGCACCTATCTGCTCGGCACCGACATGGAGATGACCACGCCCGACGGTTTCGCCTTGATGAACTGGGAGTCGGGCTACGGCGATTACCTGGCCCGCGCCGATTGGGCGACACTCCGCGTGATCCCGTGGCTGGAGAAGACCGCGCTCGTCCTCGCCGACGCCGTCGACGAGACCAGCGGCGAGTTGGTGGCGGTGGCGCCCCGCTCGATCCTGTGCCGCCAGATCGCACGATTGGCGGTGCACGGCCTGCAGCCGATGATGGCGACCGAGCTGGAGTTCTACCTCCTCGGCGAAACCTACGAGCAGGCCCACGCCAAGGGCTTCGCCGGGCTGGCGCGCTTCGGGTGGTACAACGAGGATTACCACCTCCTCCAGGGGACCAAGGCCGAGCCGCTCTACCGCAAGTTTCGCAACCTGATGTCCGCCGCCGGCGTCCCCATCGAGTTCTCGAAGGGCGAGGCGGCGCCGGGCCAGCACGAGGTCAACATCCATTATGCTGACGCCCTCGAATCCGCCGACCGCGCGGCGATCCTCAAGCACGGCGCCAAAGAGATCGCGGTGCAGGACGGCTACGCCGTCACCTTCATGGCGAAACCGGACCATACCTGGACCGGATCCAGCGGCCACATCCACGTCAGCCTGTGGGACGGCGGCACGCGCAACCTGTTTCACGACGCGGACGCCCCCGCCGGGATGTCGACGACGATGCGCCACTTTCTCGGCGGTCTGACCGCCTGTGCCCGCGAGCTGTCCCTGCTGATCGCCGCCAACGTCAATTCCTACAAGCGGTACGCCTCGGCGAGCTGGGCACCCGTCAACATCGTCTGGGCGCGCGACAACCGGACCTGTGGTTTCCGCGTCGTCGGTCGCGGCGACGCCCTGCGGATCGAAGATCGCTTCCCCGGCGGCGATGCCAACCCGTACCTCTCGTTGGCCGCTGTGCTCGCCGCCGGTCTCCACGGGATCGAGCATCAGATTGAGCCGCCGGCGGAGCACAAGGGGAACGGCTACCTCGCGAAGGGCGTCCCGCGCGTTCCCCGCGCCCTCTACGAAGCGATCGAGGAGTGGGAAGCGAGCGAGATCGCCCGCGAGGCATTTGGCGAGGACGTCGTCGCCCACTACCTGAACGCCGCCCGCATCGAACAGCAGACCTACGACGCGGTCGTCACCCATTGGGAGCGGGAACGGTACCTCGAACGGGGATAGCCTCCAGTACGGCGATCATCTCCGTTGGGCAGGCTGGCCGCCGACCAGGGCGCGGCAAGCAGCACTCCGGCAACCCCGCAAATCTATCCGGACAGAGCACGCGGCATCACGTCGTTATGTTGCGTCAGCCAATCGATCAGACGACAGCGGGTTGAGGACTCACGAGGCGTTGTTGCGTTCGGCTTTCCCAGATGGATGGTCGTTCGTCCCCGCGACGTGAACGATCAAGGGGGGCGGCGGCTCCGGCGCTCCGGTGACGCCAAGCCGATCTCCCGTCGTCAGGTGTCGCCCGGCCACCCAGGCTGCACCCGACATCGGACGCGCCCCGGCCGGTTGGAGGACATCCAGCCGCAACCCGCCCGAGCCGCAGGCGACGACGACACCGCCGCTGAGCACCAGCGAGCCCGGCGTCCCGCTCACCTGGCCCACGACCGACGCCTCATGCACTTGAACCGTCTCGTTGCCAAAGGTGGTCCAGGCCCTCGGCCAGTTCCACATCGCGCGAACGCGCCGTTCCAGTGCCTGGGCCGGATCCCGCCAGTCGAGCCAGCCGTCGGCCTTGACCAGTTGGCGGACGTGACTCGCCCCACACGCCGGCTGCGGGCGCGGGGTGAGATCGCCGGCCACGACCCCCGGAATCGCCGACACCGCAAGCGCGGCGCCCAGCTCACCCAGGCGTGCCGTGAGCGCCGCGGTCGTCTCACGGGGCAGCACGGGCGTCGCGACCACGGCAACGACCGGCCCCGTATCGAGGCCCGGCTCCATCACCATCAGCGACAGACCCGTCTCCGCTGCTCCGGCCAGAATCGCGGCCGCCACGGGGGCCGCGCCCCGGTATTGTGGCAGCAGCGAGGCGTGCAGATTGAGACAACCGAGGCGGGGCAAGGCGAGCGTCTTCCGGCCGAAGATCAGTCCGAACGCGGCGACGACGAAGAGGTCGGCCCGCGCCGCGGCCAGCGGCCGGCGCGAGGCGTCGTCGCGCAATGTCGCCGGCTGATAGACGGGGATCTCCAACGCGCGCGCGGCATCCTTGACCGGAGACGCCTGAACGACGTGTCCGCGACCCGCCGGCCGATCGGGCTGCGTGACCACCAGCGCGACGTCAAACCGCTCGTCGCCCGCCAGCGCGCGCAGCGCCGGCACCGCGTAGTGCGGCGTGCCGAAGAACACGATGCGCAGCCGCGAAGCGCCCCGTCCCTGCGTCGTCAATGCTTGCCTCCTCTGGAATTGTGGGTGTCATAGTCGTCAGCCGCCAGGCAGGCCGCATGGCTCGACCCTCGTGCTTGGTGGACGGTACAATCCGCCACGTATGATCGTCCGCCGACTGGCGCGCTGGCGCGCTCGTGCCGATCCGTTCAGCCTCGCCCTCGTCTCCGTGCTGGTCGCGGCCTGTGCGCTGCGGGTCTACCAGCTCAATTGGGACGAGGGCAACTATCTCCACCCCGACGAGCGGCACATTGCCGACGTTGCCTCGTCACGCATCTCCTTCGACTGGCCGCCGGATCTTGGAAACCTGCTCGACCCCGCGCGCTCGCACCTCAATCCCCGCTCCGACGATCCCACCACCCACCGCCCGCGGGAGTACGCCTATGGCGCCCTGCCCTTGATCGTGACCGAGCTCGTGGCAGGGGTCTTGAACGAGGCGACGGGCGCCGATTGGCAGGCCATGTACGGCGGTCTGCACAAGGTCGGACGATCGCTCTCCGCTCTGCTGGATACGGCCACGGCGCTCGTCGTGTACCTGATCGGCAGGCGTGTCTTCACAAACGTTGTGGGACTGGTCGGCGCGGTGCTGTACGCCCTGGCGCCGCTGTCGATCCAGCTCGCGCACTTCTTCACGGTCGACAGCTGGCTGACCTTCTTCGTGTCGGTGACGCTGCTCTGGTCGGTGCGCGCCGCCGAGTCAGGCCGCCTCCGCTGGTTCGCGGCGGCCGGCGTCGGCTTCGGCCTGGCGATGGCGACCAAGCCCAGCGTGATCGCGCTCGGCGGGGTGATCGGCGTTGCCATCCTCGCCGACGCCTTCCGGCGAGCGCGCCGCGTGGACTCCCTCCGGTTCGCGTTGGCCTTGGCGCCGGGCCAGACCGCCGTCGCCAGCCTGGCCGCGCTCGCCGGCTTCGCGCTGTTCGAACCGTACGCGCTGATGCGGCCCCAGGTCTACGTTGACCAGCTGGCCGTCCAGGCTCGGATCATCCGCGGCGCGATCGACGTCCCCTATACCCGCCAATACATCGGCACGACGCCCGTGCTCTACCAGGTCGATCAAATGGTCAGATGGGGTCTCGGTCCCGTCGCCGGGTTGCTCTGCGTCGCGGGTGTCTTCATCCTGGCCCGCCAGACCGTGAAACGGCTGAATGCCGGTCGCGTCGTCCTCTCCTCCTGGCTGCTCGGCCAGGGGATCGTCGTGCTCCTCCCGGAGACGAAGTTCCTCCGCTATCTCGCACCGCTCCTCCCGGTCCTGGTGCTCGCGGGCGGTCTCGCCTTCGACACCCTGCTCGGATCCGTGATCCGCTGCAAGGGTCGGAGAACCGCGATCGGCGTCGCCGCCGCGGTGCTAGCCGGTGTCGCCTACTGGACCGCGTCCTTCAGCTCCGTCTATGCGGAGCCGAACCCGCGGCTGGTGGCTTCGGAGTGGATCTACGACCACGTTCCCAACGGCAGCGCGCTCGGCGCCGAGGATTGGGACGATGCCTTGCCCGTCCCGCTCTCCCCAGGGTTGACGCCGTGGGACTTCCAGTATCAGACGATCGGATTCAACATCTTCCCCGACCGGGCGCCATCGAAGGCCGCCGACGACCTCTATCACGGTCTCGAACAGGTCGACTACGTCGTCCTCTCCTCGAACCGGGCGATGCGCGCGGTGCGCCAGTCGCCGTGGCGTTACCCCGTCCAGGGTCGCTACTACGACCTGCTGACCGGCGGCCTGCTCGGCTTCAAGCTCGTCGGGGACTTCCACACCGATCCCGGCATCGGGCCGATCCGGATCTCTGATCAGAGCGCCGACGAGTCGTTCCTCAACTATGATCACCCCCGCGTGCTGATCTACCACAAGGAATCGCTGATCGAGAAACCCGTCTACGACCGGCTCATGGCCTGGGCCGTCGCGCGACCCTTCTCCCCGACCAGACACGCCGATGCCACGTCCCTGATGCTCGATCAACCCGTCGGCGGCCTCCCGGCGGTCGATGACGCCCGGTGGAGCTCAGCGGTGACCGGTAACTCACTCGCCGCCCTGCTTGTCTGGCTGGTTCTGCTCGCGATCCTCCAAGCGGCCGGTCTACCGCTCGCGTGGTTGGCGCTCGGCCGCTTCGCCGACGCCGGCTGGGGATGTGCCCGACTCCTCACCCTCCTCGTCGCCGGCTACCTGGTCTGGATCGGCGCCAGTTTGAGCCTCCTTAGCTTCCGCGCGATCTGGGCGGCCGTCGCCGTCGCGCTCGTCGCGGCAAGCTGGCTGGTCAAGCGCCGTTTCGGACGCGACTGGCGCATGCGACCGGAGCAGCGGCGCACCGCTCTTGCCGGCGAAGCGGTCTTCTGGCTCGTCTTCGCCGTCTTCCTCCTCTTCCGCTACCTCAACCCCGACTCCTGGCACCCGATCTGGGGCGGCGAGAAACCGATGGAGTTCGCGCACCTCAACGCGATGCTCCGCAGCGCGCACTTCCCGCCCTACGACCCCTGGTTCGCCGACGGCTACATCAACTATTACTACTACGGGCTCTACCTGGTCGCCTTCTGCGTCAAGTTGACCGGTATCCCGTCCGAGATCGCCTTCAATCTCGCCCAGCCGACCGTCATCGCCCTTCTCGCCGGCGCGGGGTTCACCGTCGCGGCCACGCTAGGCCAGGACATCGCGACCAGACGGCGGCGAGCGGTCCCGACCGGCGCGATCGGAGCGCTCTTGCTGGTCGGGATCGGCAACCTCGACGCGTTCGTCCAGGTCGTTCGGCACCTGTCCAGCCAGGTTTCGCCCGATTTCTTCGGCTGGACTTGGCACGCGAGCCGGGCGATCAGCGGCGGCATCACCGAGTTCCCCTACTTCACCGGGCTCTACGCCGATCTCCACGCCCACGTCGTGGCGCTCCCGATCACGGTGCTCGCGATCGCTCTCACCTACGCGCTCGCCAAGGACCGGCGCCCGTTCGCCGTCTCGCTCAGCGCGACGCCCCGACGCGGTGCGGCGGCCCGCATCGTCGGCGCCCGCCTGGTCCTCCTGGCTCTTGTCATCGGTTCTCTCAGCGCGACCAACGCCTGGGACGTGCCGGTCTACGTCGCCCTGTCGGCGATTTCGCTCTTCATGGCCGGCGGGCTGATCCGCTCGATGGTCGCGAGGCTCGTCCTCAGTGCCGTCCTGACCGCCGCGGTCGGCGCGATCGCGTACCTGCTCTTTCTGCCGTTCTTTCACCATTATGTCGCGCTATTCGGCTCCCTCGAGCGGGTGCGGTCGCAGGCTGCCCTCGGCGAGTTCACCAATCACCTGGGTGGACTGCTGACCATCGCCGGGTTCGGTCTGGTCGTCGCCCTGCTCGGCTTGAAATCGTCCAATCGCCCGGTGATCGACTCCCCGCTCGCGCCGCTCGCGCTCATCGGGTCACTCACCGTTGCGCGACTCGCGGTCGAGGGGCGCTCTGGCTCACTGAGATCGGCGCTTGATCTGGTGCTGATCGTGGCGGTCGCGACAATCTTCGCCGCCGCGGCCTGGCCCGCCGTGTCCTCGCGTCGTGATGGAGCCGGAGGCGACCTGATTGCCCAGACGGTGCTGGGTGCCGCCCTCGTGGCCGTGCTCGCCGCGGTTGCCGGCGACCGGATCGTCCTCGGATTGATGCTCTCCTTCGCTGGCGCCGGCGCGGTCGTCTGGCTGCGCGCCGCCAGCTCGGCCCAGCGCTTTGCCGCCGCGATGATCGCGGCGGCCTGCCTGATCGTGGCCGGCACGGAACTCGTCTTCCTCGCCGACGACCTGGTCACCGACCCGATTTGGTACCGGATGAATACCATTTTCAAGTTCTACAACCAGGTCTGGGTTCTCCTCGCCCTCGGCGCGGCCACGCTGATCGCACTGATGCTCGATGGCGCCTCGGTCTTTTGGCCGGCCGCTTCCGCTCGTGTTCAGTCCGCGATCGGGCTTCTACCCCAGGCGCGGACGAGCGCCGCCCGCCCGACTACCCCCGACGCGACCACGACCCAGGACGTGCCGGCCGCGGGTCGGTGGTCCCGGATCGGCGTCGCCGCCGCCGCTCTGGTCACGGTCGCGTCGCTCTGTTACCCGATGATGGCCACGAAGCCGCGCCTCGATCAACGATTCGCCGATCATCTCGGCTCCGGGACGCTCAACGCCCTGGATTGGATGCACTACGGGACGCTCGTCACGGCCACCGGTCGGACCATCTCGTTCTCCGACGACCTCGCGGCGATCGACTGGTTCAACGAGCATGTCGCCGGTTCCCCGGTGATTGCCGAGGCGAGCATCGGCCCCTATCGCGGCGACGGCTCCCGCTTTTCGATCGCGACCGGATTGCCGACGATCATCGGCTGGGACCGGCATGAGCGGCAGCAGCGATATCCTGACGGCATCGAGCAGCGCGTCCAAGACGTCCGGCAGCTCTACACCTCTGCCGATCCCAATGCAAAGATGCAGATCATCAGTCGCTACAACGTCCAGTACATCGTCGTCGGCGACGTCGAGCGCCAGACATTGCTCGGAGACAATCCCGCCAACCCCTACGCGTCACCGACCGGCATCGCCGCCTTTCAGACTATGGTCAGCCGGGGCGTGCTCGAGGTCGCATTCTCGCAGGGGGCCACCATGGTCTACCACGTCAAATCGCCGGCCCGGTAATCGATCGCACCGGAACCGGACGGTTGCGACGTCGCCCTCGGGCCGGTCGGACCCCACCCGAAACGTCGCGTTTGACACCCATTTCGACCCGTCGCTATACTCGCCGGGACGGCCGGATCCGACGGGGTGTGGCGCAGCCGGTAGCGCGCGGCGTTTGGGACGCTGAGGTCGGAGGTTCGAGTCCTCTCACCCCGACCGACAGCCATGTGGCGGCCGTCTCATTCAAGCGGAAATACGTCAGTTGGTAGAGTGCCTGTCTTCCAATGACTCGTCCTAAGAAAGCATCCCGGGCCGGCGAACTCCCGCGCAAACCGCTCCAAACGTCCGGTTAGCCGACCTCCTCAGATTCCTCACACGTCCGCCTCTTGGCCGGAAAGACACGCGCGTTAGCGTCTGCGAGTGAGATGTGCGTACGGGGAAGGCGATATCTTCGACGGTGGCGATCTCCTGCCCGGCTTCCGCCTCTCGGTCGAAGAGATTATCAAGCAGCACGGTCCTGTGCGGCCGACCGCCTTGGACCGAGCACGACGAGGGGCGAAGATGACCGCCAATCTCCCCGCTTACGCGGACACCATTGTCGTCGGCGGCGGCACGGCCGGCGCGGCGGTCGCCGGACTGCTTGCCGAAGGGTCCGATCGATCAGTGCTCCTGCTGGAGGCGGGGCCGGATTACGGCGCGCTCGCGAACGGTGGGTGGCCGGACGATCTCCTCGACGCGCGTGAGCTCGCCTATTCCCATGACTGGGGCTACACGAGTGGAGACCAGCACGGGGCGCGGGTCATCACGTTGGAACGGGCGCGGGTGATCGGCGGTTGCTCCGCACACAACGGCTGCGCGGCGATTTGGGGGAGCCGGCTGGACTACGATGGCTGGGCGGCCCTTGGTAACCCCGGCTGGGCGACGGACGCGCTCCTGCCCCTCTTCCGTGCCGTTTCGGAGCGGCTCCGCGTCCGAATCCCCGGACCGGAGGAGATCACCCCCTTTCAACGGGCGTGTCTCGCCGCCGCCCCGGGCACGGGGATTCCGCGCGTCGACGACTTGAATGACCTGGATGAGGACGTTGGGATGGCGCCGAGTCCGGCCAACATCTACCAGGGCATCCGCTGGAATGCCTCCTTCGCCTACCTCGACCCAGTGCGGGGTCGGGCGAACTTCGCCGTGGGCGGCAACATGCATGTCGACCGGTTGGTCGTCGAGCACGGCCGGGTGACCGGGGCGCTCGCGGTCGGGCCGGCTGGGCCGGCGCGTGTTGCGGCCGGACGGGTCGTCCTGGCGGCGGGGACGTACGGCTCGCCGGCGATCCTCCTCCGCTCCGGCATCGGCGATCCGGACGAGTTGCGCGCCCTCGGCATCGTCCCCATCCACCCACTGCCCGGTGTCGGGCGCAACCTGCACGACCATCCGGCCGTCGTACTGCGGTTCAGCGGAACGCCCGAGCTCGAGCGGAGGATGACGGAGTTCGCCGCCGAGCACTGGATGCCGGAAGAGCAAACGATCGCCAAAGCCCGCTCCTCCTCCTGCAGACAGGGGTTCGACCTCCACATCTATCCGGAAGGCGGACCGTACGCGGAGGGTAAGACAGCCTGGGCCTTCGTCCTCCCGGTGGCCTGTCTGACGCCGGTGTCGCGGGGCACGCTCAAGATCACCGGCCCCGATTGCACCATCGCGCCCGTATTCCGGCACGGCTATCTCTCGGACGTCGACGGGGCGGATCGCCGCGTGCTCGGGGACGGGGTACGCCTCGCCCGCGCGCTGGCCGCGCAGGCGCCGCTCGCGTCGCTGCTGGGCACGGAGCTGGCACCAGGCCCCGGCATCCGCACGGCATCGGCGATCACCGCCTGGATCGATGCGACGGTCAGCCATTACTACCACCCGGTCGGCACCTGCAAGATGGGTCCCGCCTCGGACCCGCTGGCGGTCGTCGACGCGCGCGGCAAGGTCCACGGCCTGACCGGTGCCTACGTCGCCGATGCCTCGATCATGCCGGTCATTCCCCGCGCCAACACGAACATTCCGGCGACCGTGGTCGGCGAGCGCATCGCCCGCTGGCTCGTCGAGACCAAGCGGGCATGAAGCGGTGAGGCGGTGCGAGGCTCAGAAGCCCTCCGATGTCCGGAGAACCGACATCCGGTCGGCATGTGCCCGTTCGTGCCGTCTGATCCCCGTCCGTCTGAGCCTCTGAGCCCTCCCCCCGACCCGACCCAGAGGTCGTGAGCGGCCGATTCCGAACGGCGGCGGGGTGAGCGGACCTATCGGTGATACCGGCCGGGACGCCCAACAGCCACACTCGATGCAGGACATGCATCGAGTTGATGGAGGGTTTGGGTGTTGGGCACGGACGTTCGCCTGCCCCGGCGGCGATTTCTCGCGCTGGCGGCTGCCGCCACTTGCTCGGCTTTGGCCGGCTCCCGTTCGGGCGCGGAAGCGGGGTCCGACGTTGTCGTCCCCGCGCCCTACTTCCACCAGGGCAACACGGGGCGCAATTCGAGTACTAACTGCGGGCCGGCGACGGTCGCCGCGGCGATCCACTACAGCGGGGTCGCCAGCCCGTCCGTCGAAGACGTGCGGGCGGCGCTCGGTCTTGATGGACCGACCAACTTGGACCAATGGGCCTGGTTGCTCGATGCCTACAGCGTTCCGTGGTACTCGACCTGGTCCCAGGAGGAGATGGACAGCGCCCTGCGCAGGGGGCACGTCGTCGTGATCGCCGCCTGGATGGCCGACCTCTCGTACGCAACCGACGTCGAGGTCGCCTGGAGCCCGAATTGGGGCCAATCCGGCCGCTACCTCACCTACAACGCGGGCCACGCGCTCCTGGTCGTCGGAACCGCGGACGGCGGCGGCAACTACCTGATCCACGATCCGAACGTCTTCGACGATGGGACGTATTGGTACGACGACGGTTCGCCGAAGGGCGCATACCGCAGGTACCGCACGGAAGAGGTTTGGGGCACCATCTCCGGGTACGGCAATGGGCTCGGGCTCGCGGTGGCGCCACCGGTGGTGCCGGTGGCGCCACCGCCGGTGAAACGGATCCGACCGGAGCTGGGACAGGGTTTCTCTGGGCCGGGCGGCGGTTACGCGCCAACGCGTGGCTCCCTCGACAACGGACCAAAGGCGAAGCCCGGTGCCCAAAACGGCGTGCTGCCGCGCGGCAGCGCTGATGGCAAGTTCCGCTCCCCGAAGCTGGACGGGAAATAGGCATCGTCGCGTAAACTTCACTCGCCCCCGGACGGCTCTCGTATTCTCGCGCCAATGCCGGAAACCCGACGGGCCCCTCCATGCGGAGCGGCCCGTCTCGGTTTCGGGGCGGGGGCAGGGGGTGGTGGGGGAGGAGGCGATGACGGATCGGGAGGACGGCACGGTCCATGTCGTGGCGCTGGTGGGCAGCTTGCGGGAACGGTCGTTCAACCGTGGGTTGCTACGGGCGGCGGTGGACTTGACGCCGCCCGGCATGACGTTGGACGAGCTTCCGATCGGCACCCTGCCCTTCTATGACGAGGACCTCGACCACGACGATGGACCCGAGGTGGTGCGGAGGTTCCGCGCCGGCATCGCGGCGGCGGACGGTCTCCTCTTTATCACCCCGGAGTACAACTACTCCATCTCAGGTGTCCTGAAGAATGCGATCGACTGGGCGTCCCGGCCGGCGGGGCGGGCGGTCATCCTGGGCAAACCCGCCGCCGTGATGGGGGCGGCAAGCGGTCGCTCCGGCACGATGCGCGCCCAACTCCACCTGCGGCAGATCTTCGTCACCCTGAACATCCTCGGGCTCAACAAACCCGAGCTCTTCGTCCCCTACGCGGGCGAGAAGTTCGACCAGGACGCCACCCTGACCGATGAGACGGTGCGCGAGCAGATCCGCCAACTGCTGGCGGCGCTCAAGGATTGGGTAGAGCGGCTGCACCAGAGCTCCTGATCGGCATGCTCGCGCGACCGCTCCGCTTGAACGCGTCGCCGGCCCTCACCCCCGGCCGTGCCCCTCAAAGGGGTAGGTACACGCCGTCGCTGGCCCCTCTCCCTCCTGCCCCCTGCCCCCGAACTCGGGCTCACCGGGGAGACGAGGCTCATGCGCCCGGCGGAAAGCCCCTCCCCTCGCGTTGGTGGGCGCCCTTTGGGCATGGGTGGGGTGGGGGCCGACGGCAGCGCGCCGGCCGCTCCCTACCCCTTTAAGCGGCCGTGCCCAGAGGGCGCCCGGACCGAGCGAGGCGGCCGTGGAACGGGCGATGTCCGCCCGTCCCATGACCCCTCAGGCAGCGACCATGAACAGGCCCCAGGCCGCTTGCTCGGCACCGGGCCGGTCGCCCTTGCCGCGAATCGCTCTATTGCTCGTGATCCGGGAGATCGACGCTCTCGTCCTGTTCGATCTCGACCTCGGCCTCGGCCTCATCGTCACCGACACCGAACAGATCGAGGTCGTCCTCGTCGTCGGTCTCCTCGGCGAGATTGCTCGCATTGCTCGGCAGCAGACCGGACGACAGCAGCTCGGCGATGTCGTCCTCGGTGGCCGGTTCGGTCTCGAGCGTCGCGACGGCGTCGCGAGCGTCGCCGGTCATCACGCTGAGGGTTGACTCGTCGAGACGGCTGAGCACCTTGGCGCCCTTGCGGGACCCGAACCCGGAGCCAGCCGGGATCAACTTGCCGATGATGACATTCTCTTTGAGACCACGCAGGTGATCGACCTTGCCGTTGATTGCCGCTTCCGTCAGGACCCGGGTCGTCTCTTGAAACGAGGCCGCCGAGAGGAACGAATCGGTTTCCAACGACGCCTTGGTGATCCCGAGCAAGACCGGCATTGCCGTGGCCGGCTCACCACCCTGGGCGAGGATCTCCTCGTTGATCTGGTTGAACTCGAAACGGTCGATTCGCTCGTCCTGCAGGAAGTCGGTATCGCCCGGATAGACGATGCTGACCTTGCGCAGCATCTGGCGGCAGATCACCTCGATGTGCTTGTCGTTGGTGTTCACGCCCTGCGAGTGATAGACCCGCTGCACCTCGTCGATGATGTAGCGCTGGACGGCGTCGCGTCCCAGTGTCAGCAGGACCTGCTGCGGGTCTTTGGCGCCGTCGGTCAACTGCTGACCCGGCGTCACCCGGTCGCCGTCTTGAACGAAGATCTGGTAGGCGATCGGAACCTGATGCTCCTCCCGCTCCTCCCGCTCGTTGCGCACGTAGATCGTGCGGTCGTCGAGGAAGAAGTTGCCATCGATCGGCGCGTGCTTCTTCTCCTCGTTCGGCCCGAGGGCGACGACGGTCTTGTCCTTGATCACCATCGCCCCGGTCTGCAGCGCCGGCGTCCAGCCCTCGCCGAGCGGCATCGTCCAGGCGTCGTGCTCGATGCTGGTGATGGCCAGCATCCGACCGGCGTCCGTTTGCTCGACCGAGACGATGCCCTCCTTTTCGGCCAGCAGCGCCGCACCCTTCGGCATGCGCGCCTCGAACAGCTCTTCAACGCGCGGCAGACCGGTCGTAATGTCGGCGCGCGCCACACCGCCGGTGTGGAACGTACGCATCGTCAACTGTGTGCCCGGCTCCCCGATCGACTGGGCCGCGATGATCCCGACAGCCTCGCCGTCCCCGACGAGTGTGCCGCTCGCCAGGTTTCGTCCGTAGCACTTGGCGCAGACGCCATGCACGGCCTCGCAGGCCATCACGCTGCGGACCTGAATCTTGTCGACACCGGACCCGAGCACGTCGGCGACGACGTCCCGGATCTTGCCGTCCGCCAGCTCCAGCCGGTCAGAGAGGTCGTCACCGCGGTCCGCGACAAGCTCCCCGGTCCCGGGATGATAGACCGGGGAAGCCAGGATCCGGCCCGTGATTTTGGTCCGGATGTCCTCGTCGGCGATCGGCTTGCCCTCGCCGTCCTTGCGCTCAATCCACAAACCCTGCTCGGTCTTGCAGTCGTCAATCGTGATGATCACGTCCTGCGCGACGTCGACCAGCCGCCGCGTCAGGTACCCCGAGTCCGCGGTCCGCAGCGCGGTGTCGGCCAGCCCTTTGCGCGCCCCGTGCGTCGAGAGGAAGTATTCGAGGACCGTCAGCCCCTCACGGAAGTTCGACCGAATCGGGATGTCGATGATCTTGCCTTCCGGATCAAGCACCAGACCACGCATGCCGGCCATTTGGCTGATCTGGTTCATGTTTCCCTTCGCGCCCGAATCCGCCATCATGTAGACGGAATTCTGGCCGCGCAGGCGATCCTCAACGTCCTTCGCGAGCTGGTCGCGGGCACCGTTCCAGATCACTTCCAACTCGCGCAGGCGCTCGTCGTCGGTGACCAGACCGCGTCGGTACTGCCGCTCGATTCGGTCCGCCTCGTCATCGGCCGCTCGGAGCAGATCGGCCTTGGTCTCGGACTTCACGACGTCGTCCACGGCCACGCTCAGCCCGCCGCGCGTCGAAAACTCGAACCCGACCTTTTTGATGTCGTTGACGACGTGGGCCGTCTCGTTTGGATCCTTGAATTTGCGGTAGCAGTCGGCCACGACCCGCCGCAGCTGCTTACGGTCCATCGTCGCGTTGTAGAACGTGCCAATGCTCTCCGGCACCGCCAGGTTGAACAACACCCGGCCGACGGTCGTTTCAATCCGCTTCAAGTCGCCGCCGTCGCGATCGGTGCGCACGATGATGCGGGCCTGAAGATCGACCGCGCCGGCATCGTAGGCCAGCTTCACCTCTTCCAACGATGAGAAGAGCTTGCCCCAACCGCGCGGCACCGTGCCGTTTTCAAGATCGGCCTGGAGGTCGCGCTCGCTGGTCATGTAGTAGCAGCCGAGCACGATGTCCTGGGTCGGCGACACGATGGGATCACCGTTCGACGGCGACAGCAGGTTTTGGACCGAGAGCATCCGGCTGCGTGCCTCGGCCTGGGCCGCCTTCGAGAGCGGAACGTGGACCGCCATCTGGTCGCCGTCGAAGTCCGCATTGAACGCGGAGCAGACGAGCGGGTGGATCTGGATGGCAGACCCCTCGATCAGCCGAACCTTGAAGGCCTGGATCCCGAGCCGGTGCAGTGTCGGCGCACGGTTCAGCAGGACGACGTGATCCTGGATGACCTCTTCCAACACCTCCCAAACGCGCGGATCGACGCGCTCAACGTGCCGCTTTGCGGCCTTGATGTTGTGGGCGTGGCCGTGGTCGACCAGCCGGCGCATCACGAACGGCTTGAACAGCTCGAGCGCCATCCGCTTCGGCAGACCGCACTCGTCCAGCGCCAGGTCCGGGCCGACCACAATGACCGAGCGGCCGGAGTAGTCGACGCGCTTGCCGAGCAGGTTCTGCCGGAACCGGCCCTGCTTGCCCTTGAGCATGTCGGACAGACTTTTGAGCTTGTGCTTGCCCGACCCGGACACGACGCGGCCGCGCCGCCCGTTGTCGATCAGGGCGTCGACTGCCTCCTGGAGCATCCGTTTCTCGTTGCGGACAATGATGTCAGGCGCGCCCAGCTCCAAGAGCCGCTTCAGCCGATTGTTCCGGTTGATGACCCGGCGGTACAGATCGTTGAGGTCCGAGGTCGCGAAGCGGCCGCCGTCAAGCTGAACCATCGGGCGCAGCTCCGGCGGAATCACGGGCAGCGCCGTAAAGATCATCCAGTGCGGCTTGTTGCCGCTCTTCCGCAGCGCCTCGACCACGCGCAGCCGCTTTGTCGCCTTCTTCCGCTTGACGTCGGACGCCGCCTGCATCTCGTTGCGCAGCTCAAGCGCGAGCTGATCGAGATCGATACGGGTCGAGACGTAGTCGTAGACCGCCTCGGCACCCATCGCCGCCTTGAAGACGCCCGGCGGGATCACTTCCTGGAGCTCACGGTACTGCGTCTCCGACAGGATTTGCAGCTGCTTGAGATCATTGATCGCCTTGGTGGCCTCATCGCGCTCCTTCTCGGACTCGCGCGCCTGCTCCGCCACACGGTCTTCGATGCGCTTGCGGCTCGCCTCGGTCTCGAACGTCAACTGGTCGCGCTCGGCCCCGGCGAGGGCCTCGTTCCCTGACGCCTCGTACTTGGCAGCCGAATCCACCTTCTCCTGCAGATGCTCAAAGACCTCGCGCAGGTTTGCCAGGCGATCGTCGTTGACGGCCTCGCCCTCGCGCACGATCGTTTGGCCACGCAGCGACAGGTCGGCCGGGGCCGCTTCGCCGTGCAGGTCAGCGAGTTGCTGCCGGAGCGCGTCGTATTCGGCGCGCAGGGCAGCCATGTCGGTCTCCTGACGTTCGCCAATCGACGATGCCAGGCTCCGTTCGCCCTCGTTCAGGTTCTTGACCGCGACACCGAGACGCTCGCTCAGCTCGTCCAGCTCGTCCTGAGCCTTGGCCCGCAACTCTTCCACGGTCTCGTTGTGGACGTCGTTGATCTCCTGCAGCGCGCGCGCCCGCGCCTCTTCGTCGACCTGCGTCACGAGGTAGGACGCAAAGTAGAGCACCCGTTCGAGATTGCGCGGCGAGATGTCCAGCAGAAGGCCAAGCCGGCTCGGCGTGCCTTTGACGTACCAAATGTGCGCGACGGGCGCGGCCAGCTCGATGTGACCCATCCGCTCCCGCCGCACCTTGGAGCGGGTCACCTCCACGCCGCACTTGTCGCAGACGGTGCCGGCGTGGCGGATCCGCTTGTACTTGCCGCAGTAGCACTCCCAGTCCTTGGTCGGACCGAAGATGCGCTCGCAGAACAGCCCGCCATGCTCCGGCTTGAGCGTGCGGTAGTTGATCGTCTCGGGTTTGGTCACCTCACCGTACGACCACGCCCGGATCGCCTCGGGTGACGCCAGGCTGATCCGGATCGCGTCGAAATTGTTGACGTCGAGCACGCGACCGCGGTCCTGTCGATCTCCTCGGGAGTAGCCACCACCGCGCGAGCCGCTGGTGCCGCTCCCACCGAGCGATCGGGCGGAGGACTCGCCGGTTGCGAAATCGCGAATGTTTGTCGTCGCCATTGTTCCTCCGGATGAGCCGTCAGCCGTCAGCTTGCAGTCGTCAGCGTTCGCTGGTCGCCGGCATCGAGTGGCCGACGAGGAGCCAACCGCCGCTGATGGCTGACGGCGATCGGCTCCGCCCTAATCCTCCGTTCGCTCGAACCCGCTCAGATTGATCCGGTCGAGATTGGACAGCAGGTCGCGGGAGGTGTCTTCGGTGAATTCGACCGTCTGCTCGTCCTCATTGATGACATCGATCGATAGCCCAAGGCTCCGCAGCTCCTTCACGAGCACCTTGAACGACTCCGGCACGCCGGCTTCGACGATCTCCTCGCCCTTGACGATCGCCTCGTACGTCTTCACGCGGCCGACCACGTCGTCGGACTTGACGGTCAGCATCTCCTGAAGGATGTGCGCCGCGCCGTACGCCTCCAGCGCCCAGACCTCCATCTCGCCGAACCGCTGGCCGCCGAATTGCGCCTTGCCCCCGAGCGGTTGCTGGGTGACGAGCGAGTACGGGCCGGTCGAACGGGCATGGATCTTGTCTTCGACCAGGTGCGCCAGCTTCAGCATGTAGATGAT
>JRHI01001564.1_pt1 | contig 18545 bp, 18 predicted proteins | sample 215371 | NCBI WGS metagenome assembly JRHI01 (sample SAMN02929681, study PRJNA255918) | sediment metagenome | biome: cave system; feature: Ice Cave; material: Sediment; isolation source: sediment from deep within a dark volcanic ice cave with no known source of... ...
GTGTTGGAATGGGGGTTGCCCTACACGCGATACAACCGTGTGGAGGGGCTCTCGTCGGGCTTCGCTGTCAGGAGCGTGCTGGGACAGGGCTATACCGTTGACGTCGGTGGTCGCGGTTCGCTCGCAGACAAGCAGGTGAACGGCGAGGCGTCGCTCGTGCGCAGCAATGGCCGGTCGACGCTGCGGGGCGCGGTCTACCGGCGTCTCGTCGTCATGAACGACTGGGGAACACCGCTCTCGTTCGGCGCTTCGGTGCCTGCGCTGCTCTACGCGAGGGACGAGGGCGCTTATTACCGGGCGTGGGGCGCGGAACTCTCGGGCACGCAGCCCCGGTGGGGTTCGGTCGACTGGCGCCTGTTTGCCGAGCAACAGTGGCGGGCAGATCTCAGTTCGCGATGGACGCTGTTCGGCGGTGGGAACGATGCCCGTTTCATCGCCAATCCTGCGGCGCAAAAAGCGGCGGCATTGGGCGGTTCGGTGCGCGTGCATTCGAGCGCTGGGCTCGATCCCGAAGGGTTCCGACTGCTGAGTGACCTTCGCGCCGAAGCGGCCGGCGGTGACTTCCAGTACGTGCGCGGACTGTTCGACGCGACGCTCTCGCACGCGCTCGGCCACTCCCTCGCCGGTTCGCTCACGGCGAGCGCCGGATACTCGGGGGGCACGGTGCCCGTGCAGCGGCTTTTCTACCTTGGAGGGCTGCAGACGGTACGCGGGCAGACGGCACTCACGGCCTTCGGCGATGCCTTCTGGCTGACGCGGGCCGAGCTCGGCGTCGGAGCGGTGGCGTCACGGGTAATCGCGTTTGCTGACGTGGGATGGGCCGGCGACCGCCGGAACTGGTCGACGCCGGGGCGACCACTGAGCGGCGCTGGTGTGGGAACCTCGTTCCTCGACGGACTCGTGCGGTTCGACCTGGCGCGCGGTCTGTACCCGGCGAAGCAGTGGCGCGCGGACGTGTATCTCGAGGCCAAGTTCTGACTGCGTGGTGATTTAGTCCCGTTGCGGGTGGAGCGTTGTCGCGTCCTTATCATGACAATTCATCCACCAGACAGAACCATACTCGCTTCGTGAACACAGCGGCCGCCCTCGGTGGCGAACTCTCCAACGCAGAAGTTCTCCTCTGGCAGGGGAAGTTTCGGCGTCTGTTTGTCCTGCTGCTGGGCCTCGGCACGGTCACGCTCGAATGGTCGGATGTGATCGCGAACGACTCGGTGCTGGCCCGCCGCATTGGTGTCGACAGTGCGATGCTGGTCTGCATCGGTCTGATTTTCGCGTATCTCGTCCTGAACGAGGTCATTCTCGCGATTGTGAAGCGACGTTCGCAGGCGGGCAATCGTGCCGTCACGGCGACGGTCATCGCCGACATGGCCCTCCTGTTCTCGACCATGTATGCCGGCACGCCGGCCGCCGGTTACACCCGTGTGCTGCTCATCTCGATCTTCACGGTGCAGCTCACCCAGCTCTATTTCGGTTCGCGCGCCACGATGTACAACCTCGCGTGCGTGGCGCTCCTGTATGTCGTGCTCGTGCTGGTGGCGATGAAGGCCGGCGCTCCAGTTTCGGTGTCGGAAGAGTTCTGGAACCTCTCCCTGTATCTGGTGGGGATGCTCGTCCTCGTGGCGTTTCAGGGGCAGATGTCCGATCGCCTGAGGCGAATCACGGTCGCGTTCAATCGCGCACAGGAAGGGGATTTTTCCGTGCAGTATGACGAGAACCCGGACGAAATGCCCGACGCCATCACCGCCGTGGGCCGCGCGTTCAACCGGATGCGCGGGCGCCTCGAGACGATCGTGCTCACCGACCCGCTCAGCGGCTGCTACAACCGCCGCGGGTTCGACCACCTGGCGTCGCGCGAGGTCGCGCGGGCCATGCGCATCGGCCATTCGCTCGCCGTGCTGGCGGTGGACGTGGATCACTTCAAAAAAGTGAATGACGATTTTGGACACCTCACCGGCGACGAAGTCATCCGGGAAATGAGTGCGCTGCTGCGCGAGACGGCACGTCTGGGCGATATCGTGGCGCGAATTGGCGGCGAGGAATTCGAGATTCTCGCTCCCGACACCAACGCCGAAGGCGCGCAGATTCTTGCCGATCGCATCCAGAACGCCTTTCGCTCGACCAATTTTGAGAGTCTCGGCGGAAACCGGAAGATTACGGTCAGCATCGGCTTCGCCGCCGATGTGGCGCGGGGTGAGCGCGCGGTATCGGCGCTGATGGCGCGCGCCGACGAAGCCCTGTACGTGGCGAAAACAGACGGGCGTGACCGTGCCGAACTCTGGCACGCCGCCATGCGCGGGCGCGACGGCAGCGGGCCGAAACGCCGGGCGCAAAAGACGGCCGACTACTCCACCGTCTAGCGCCTTCCTCCCGGCGCCACCGTGCGCCGATTAACCGAGCCGGAGCGTACCCTCGCTCATCAGCACGGCACGCCCACCCACCCGAATGGCGGTGATCGCACCGCCGCTCCTGTCGGCCTCAATTTCGATGCGGCTCGGCCGCCCCATCTCCACGCCCTGGTCCACGGTCCAGCTGATAGAGCCGTCGCCGATCGGCGCGCGCGCGGCCAGGTAGCCCGCAAAGCAGGCGTTCGCTGAACCGGTGGCCGGATCCTCTGGCACGCTCATGCTCGGCACGAAGGCGCGGGCGCGGTAGTGCGTCGCACCGCCGTCGGGATCGCGCGCGAAAATGAACAAGTCCGGCGCCCAGCTCGACTTGAGGGTGTTTTCCCATTTCTCGATACGCACGCGGGCTCGCGACACCGCATCGACGCTCCGCAGCGGCACGAGCAGGAAAGGGAGGCCACACGAAATCGCCTGGGCCGGGTTCGACGAACCCACGAGGTCGTCGGTGTCGAGCGAAAGGATGTCGGCGAGCATGCCGCGCGACGGTGCGCTCGGACCGATCTCTGGCAGTTTCGCGACCGAGAATTGTGCGAACGATGGTCCGTCGTGACCTGGGCGAATCGTCACAGCCACCGGACCGATGCCCTCCTCAAGGATGATTCGCATTTCGCCACCCCGGTCGGCTCCCGCTTCGCCAAGCAGGTGCAGGGCGATGGCGGTGCCGACTGTAGGATGTCCCGCGAACGGCACCTCCATTGCCGGAGTGAAGATGCGCACGCGCTTGGCGTGCGCAGGATTCTCGGGTGGATAGCAGAAGGTGACTTCCGAGAAATTGAATTCACGGGTGATGGCGAGGAGCGACGACTCCGGAATCGCGCGTGCGTCCGGAAAGACCGCCAGCTGGTTGCCCCCGAACGGCGTGCTGGTGAAGACGTCAAGGGTGACGAATCGATGGCCGTTCACTCGGCAGCCATGAACGGGTACCGGTAGTCTGTCGCAGGCACGTACGTCTCCTTGACGGTGCGAGCGTTGACCCACCGCAGGAGGTTGACCTTGGAGCCTGCCTTATCGTTGGTGCCCGACGCGCGCGCGCCGCCGAACGGCTGCTGGCCCACCACCGCGCCAGTGGGCTTGTCGTTCACGTAGAAGTTGCCCGCCGCGTTGCGGAGTACGGCATGCGCCACATGAATCGCGTGCCGGTCGCGCGCGAAGACCGCACCGGTGAGGGCATACGGCGAGGTGGAGTCCACGATCTTCAGGGTCTCGAGCCATTTTGCATCGTCGTAGACGTACACCGTCACGACGGGCCCGAAAATCTCCTCGCACAACAGCCGGTAGCCGGGATCCTTTGTCTGCACGAGCGTTGGTTCGACAAACCACCCGGTCGTGCCCGTGGCGCCGCCGCCGCCGAGAATCTTCGCATGCTTTTTGGCGTCGGCGAGGTAGCCGCTGATGCGCTCGAATGCCCGCTTGTCGATCACCGCTCCCATGAAATTGCGGAAATCGGAGACGTCGCCCACGCGGATGTCCTTCATCATGGCGAGCGTGCGGTCGCGCACATCGTTCCAGAGCGACTTGGGGATGTAAACGCGGCTGGCGGCGGAACATTTCTGTCCCTGGTACTCGAAGCCGCCACGGACGATCGCCGTGGCCACGGCGGCCGCGTCGGCCGAGGGGTGTGCGACGATGAAGTCCTTGCCACCCGTTTCACCGACGATTCGTGGGTACGACTTATAGCCGGCGATGTTCGCGCCGATCGTCTTCCACATCGACTGGAACACTTCGGTGCTGCCGGTGAAGTGGACGCCGCCCAAGTCGGGATGCGTGAGCAGCTGCTCCGAAATCGTCGCCGCATCGCCGGGAATGAAATTGACGACGCCTGGCGGAAGTCCTGCCTCGAGCAGCAACTGCATGGTGTACCACGCCGAAAGAATCGCCGAGCCGGCTGGCTTCCAGAGCGAGGTGCCGCCCATGAGCGCCGGTGCGGTGGGGAGATTGCCGCCGATCGCCGTGAAGTTGAACGGCGTGACCGCGTACACGAACCCTTCGAGTCCCCTCAGATCCGTCTGATTCCACACCCCTGGCGAGGAGAGCGGCTGCTCAGCATAGAGTTCGCCGGCGAAGCTGACGTTCACGCGCCAAAAATCAATCAGTTCGCAGGTGGCGTCGATTTCTGCCTGATACGCTGTTTTCGACTGGCCGAGCATCGTGGCGGCAGCGAGGGTGCTGCGCCAGGTGGTGGCCAGCAGTTCCGCGGCCTTCATGAAGACGGCGGCGCGGTCCTCCCAGTGCCACGACGACCAGTCGAGTTGTGCCTTGCGGGCGGCCTTGATGGCGGCGCGCACATCGGCGGGTCTCGCCTTGTGCCACGTGGCGGTCACGTGGCCATGCTTGTGGGGCGATGTGGCCTTGACGATGTCGCCCGTCCGGACTTCGACGCCGCCGATGATGAGCGGAATCTCGGGACACTCTTTCTCCATTGCTGCGAGGCGCTTCTTGAGGTCGGCGCGCTCGGGGCTGCCGGGCGCGTACGAGCGGACGGTCTCGTTGGCGATGGGGGGAACGCGGCGGTGGCCGCCGAACGGAGCTGAAGACACGTGTCAGGCTGCAGGTTTGGGGAATCAGAAAGATATGCGACACGCAGCGGTCATCCAGCGGAGCAAGTTTGGTCGGATCGCTGGGCGGCGCTATTCTCCGCCATGCAGAAACCGGAGGGCAGTGGTGAATGGACGGGAGGCCGCCGCCGGAGACGGCTGCCCGGCCTGTTCGCGGTGCTCGTGTGTGTGTCGTGCGTGACCGATGCAGTGCACTGGGATGCCGAAACTCCCCTCGCGGGCGAGGTTCCGGCCGATGCTCGCCTCGTGCTCGAACCAGGCCGGGTGCCGCTGCTCTCCCGTCCCTGGGCGCCACCGAACCTGCCGGCAGGAATCGCCCTGTGCGCCGCGTCGTTTGTCGCCGTGCGGGGTCGCGGCGATACGGCCTTTGCCGCGTGGTGGACGCCGCGCCGCGGTGGCAGCGCGCTGCTCGCGGTGGCGCGGTCGACGGACGGTGGTCACGCTTGGCACGAAGCGGTCGCGGCAGATTCGACCGATCGCGGGCGCACCGGCTGCGCGAGACCGGCTCCATTCCTGACTTGGGACGCGGTCAACGGCTATGTGCATGTGGCGTATTTCCTGGTGGCGCCGGAGGGCCCCGGCGTGTTCGTGACGCACTCGATGGAGGGCGGCACGATGTTCCACGCGCCGGTGCCGATCGTCTACGGCGAACGACCCTCCGCCGCGGCGGTGGTGTCGCATGGCGACACCGTGGTTGTGGCCTACGAGGACCCGAACGCGTCTGTACCACAGCTCTCGCTCGCTCTTTCGACCGTAGCGGGCCACATTTTCGATCGACGGGTGAGCGTCTCGTCGGCGAATATGCTGGCCACGCGTCCGGCGGTTTCACTGAACGGGAACCGCGTCACGGTCGCGTGGCTCAGCGCCGCGCGCGGCGGCGGGGCCGGCGCGTACGTGCTTCGGACGGGCACCCTGCACTGGTGACCCACGGTTGCCCTCCGTGTCTCCCTTCTCACATTCGCCCTGACCCAAGTGAAGGCTCTGATCGCCGACGATGATCCCGCCATGCGGTTGCTGCTCTCCACCGTTGTGGGGCGCTGCGGGCACGAGGTCGTGGTGGAGGCTGCTGACGGAGCGCAGGCGTGGGAGGGCTACCGCGAGCGAAGCCCGCAGCTCCTGATTCTCGACTGGGAGATGCCTCGGCTGGACGGCATCGACGTGTGTCGCCGGGTGCGTGCTTCGGAAGGGGGAGCAGTGCCGTTCGTCATCATGGTGACGGCCCGCGATGGCGCGGACGACCTCACCGCGGTGCTCGACGCCGGCGCGGACGACTACCTCTCAAAGCCCGTGACGGCCGACAACCTGCAGGCCCGGCTTCGGATCGCGGAGCGCCGCATCGAGGTGGCGGCCGCGCGTCGGCGCGCCGAGGACGCGCTGCAACGCGCGCAGTACCTCGCGGGAATCGGCGAAACATCACTCGCGCTCCAGCACGAGATCAACAATCCGCTCGCCGCGCTGCTTTCCCATGCCTCGCTCATTGAACACGGTGTGGTGAAGAACGGCGCCGAAAAGGACGAGGCGCTGGCGACGATTGTCGCGCAGGCGCGGCGGATCGCCGATGTCGTGCAGCGACTCCGGCAGCTCGAGCATCCCACGAGCGTGGAATATGTCGGATCGCAGCGCATGCTTGACATCGCCGCGCCGGCCTCCTCACGGAGTGACGCATGAGCGAACGATTCCTTGGCGCACACACGCCCGATGCGGGCGGCGTGGTGCAGGCGGTGCGTCGGGCCGGCGGGGCAGGCATGCGGGCGCTGCAGCTCTTCACCGCTCCCCCAACGTATTACAACGAGAAAGTGACAATCAAACCCGACCGTGCCGAGCGCTTTCGGGAGGCGCTCGTGGCGGCGGGCATCGCAGCGCGGCATGCGATGGTGCACGGAGCGTACGTCCTCAACACGGCCTCGCCGGACGAGACGAAGGCGCTCCGTGCACGCGGCGGCCTCGCCAAAGAGCTTGAGCGCTCGACCATGCTCGGCGTCGGCGGTTGCTGTTTTCATCCCGGGTCCGCGGGTGACGGCGATCCGCTCGAGGCGTGTGATCGCGTCGGCGACGCCATTCGCCATGCACTTGAAACGGTTGGCGAGACCGCGAGCGCCACGCGCGTGCTGATAGAGAATACGGCGGGCGCGGGGCGCACCATGGGCCGGTCGCCGGCGGAGATTGCCCGAATGCTCGCCCGCGTGCCGACGGCATTGCGCCACCGAACGGGTTATGGGCTTGATACCTGCCACCTGTTCGCGAGCGGCCACGACATCGGGAGCTCGGCCGCGGCGCAGCGCGCGGTGCTCGATGCGTTCGAAAGCGCCGTAGGCGAGCGGCCCGCCTTTTTTCACTTGAACGACAGCCAGCACCCGTTCGCGTCGAACAAGGACCGCCACGCCTTGATCGGCGAGGGCGCGATCGGAGTGGAGCCCTTCGGATGGCTGTTGCGGGACCCGCGATCAGAGGAGATTCCGCTCATTCTGGAGACGCCGCATGGGCGCGCGGAACTCGAGGATGACGACCCGACGCCGGACCCCGCGGATGTGCGCATGATGACGCTGCTCACCGCTCTCCTCCCGACATGACCGGGTGGTCGCGCCGTTTTCAGAGTGAAACTCCCTCTTGCGCTCTCGGATGGCGGGCTTACTTTCGAGTGGTCGGACTCGTGTTCGCAGGGAAATGAATGCGAACAGCGCGTTCCTTCACACCATCCCTCCGAGGAGATCTGTCGATGGCCGCCAAGAAAAAGGCTAAGAAGGCAGTCAAGAAGAAGACGAAGCGGAAGCCGAACGCAGCGTTCATGAAGCCGGTTCAGCCGGACGCCCATCTCGCCGCCGTCGTCGGGTCGGGTGCGATGCCACGGACGGAGCTGACCAAGAAGATCTGGGCGTACATCAAGCGCAACGGTCTCCAGGACAAGAAGAACCGTCGCATGATCAATGCCGATGACAAGCTCAAGGTCGTGTTCGGTGGCAAGGCGTCCGTGAACATGTTCCAGATGACGGCGCTGGTCTCCAAGCACGTCAAGTAACAAGCACGAACGAAGTTTGTCGTAGCGGGGGCGCATCCAGCCACAGCGGATGCGCCCTCTCCGCTTCCATCAACCTGAATCCCCCGCGTGGCCACCAAGACGGAACGAAAGACCACCAACAGGAGCACGGGACAACCGGGGGTCGTCGCCGCCGCCCGAGGCGGAAAGCGAAGCTCGCGCGGCTTCTGGGCCTGGCTGTGGCTGAACATCAAGTCGCTTGCCGGCACCGTCGCGATTTTCCTGTTACTGCGCACCTTCCTGGTGGAGGCGTATCGCATCCCGTCGGGAAGCATGATCCCCTCCCTCCTGATCGGTGACTGGTTGTTCGTGAACAAGCTCGTGTACGGTCCGCATGTGCCGTTCACCGGGTTCAACCTCCCGGGGTACGCCGAACCAAAGCGAGGCGACATCGTGGTGTTCGAGTCGCCGCCCCAAATCGACCAGCCGGAAGACCCCACGCCGACGCTTGTGAAACGCCTGATCGGCATGCCGCTGGACACGATCTACATGCGCGGTGCGGTGGTATACGTCAACGGTCTCGCCCAGCGTCAGGGATACACGTCGCCGGAGCAGGCGAAGGGCGATCCGGACGAGACGTCGCCGCTCTTCGAGTGGCAGAAGCAGTTCGCCCTTACATCCTCGCGATTCGGCGCGGCGCCGGCGCAGCCGACGCATGACAACTGGGGACCGCTGGTCATTCCCGCGGGCCGCTTTTTCATGATGGGCGACAACCGCTACGGATCGAAGGACAGCCGCTATTGGGGACTCGTGCCGCGCAAGAACGTGCGAGGGCGGCCGCTGTTCGTGTACTACTCGTATGTGCCGGGCGAGGAGAGCGATCGGCCGCTCCCGTTCATCACCGACATACGCTGGAGCCGGATCGGACACTGGATTCGCTGATTCGGCGTTCGGAGTCGTGTTACGTACGGCAAACACAGGGCCGCGGACCAATCACGGCATAATGCCGGGCGTCCGGCCGCCCTCACCCGGAGGTCCCCATGCGACGACTGCTCGCCCTCACAATCATCGGTCTCGTTCCGTCTCTTGCCTTCGCGCAGGGGCCGGAATTCCTGGACATCAACCGGCAAAGCCCCGCGCCGTTCACGCCGGCGGTCCGCGTGGGCAACATCATCTACCTGGCGGGACAGCTCGGCACCGTCGGTGGCAAACTGGTGCCGGGCGGGATTGCGCCCGAGACCAAGCAGGCGCTGCAGAACATCAAGGACTTGCTCGAGAAAGTCGGTTCCGACATGGAGCACGTGGTGAAGTGCACGGTCTTCGTCGCCGACATAAAGGAGTGGCCGGCAATGAACGACGTATACCGCACGATGTTCACCCCGGGGAAGTTCCCCGCCCGCAGCGCACTGGGCGCGAACGGTCTGGCGCTCGGCGCCCGGACGGAAATTGAGTGCATCGCGGTCGTGAAATGACATGATGCTGGCGACCGCTCTCGCGTTGCAGCTCGCCGTGAGTGCGGCCGCGACCGGGAGTGTCCGCGCCGACACGCTCTGGTCGCAGTCGCTCGGCACCAGGAAGCAGGTAATGGTGTACCTGCCTCGCTCGTACGCGACCGCGCCGGAGCGGCGATATCCGGTGGCATTCTATCTGCACGGCCTCGGCGGACGCGAGAGTGACTGGACACAACTCGGCCGGCTCGACGCCGTTCTGGACTCGCTCGTGGCGGCGGGTCTCTCGGAGATGATCGTCGTGATGCCGGACGGTGACGACGGCTGGTACACCACCTGGAATTCACTGCCGTCGTACGAGGTCTGCCTCCGCAATCCGCCCACCCGGGAGCGCGCGCAGTCGTACTGCGTGCCCTGGCCGCACTATGACGATTACGTCGCCCGGGATGTGGTCCAATTCATCGATCGAAGGTATCGCACGCAGCCGGTGCGGGCGCATCGGGCGATTGCGGGACTCTCGATGGGCGGATACGGCGCGGTGGGGCTCGCATTGGCATACCCCGATGTGTTCACCGCGGCGGCCTCGCATTCCGGTGTCCTCGCGCCGTTGTACGCCGGCCCGCATCCGTTCGACGGCCAGCCGAGCTGGGCTGCCAACGGTGAGGCACTCGCACATGCTTGGGGCCGCCTCTATCCGCGCGTGGCTCCAGCGTTCGGGCGCGATACAGCCACGTGGTGGTCGCGCGATCCGGGACGACGGCTCGACCGCCTCGTGGCGGTCGGCGGCAACGCAGCGGTGCCTGCGTTGTTCGTCGACGTCGGCACGTCGGATGATCTCGCCGATCAGTCGCGTGCGTTCCGCGCCCACGCCGCGAGGCTCGGCCTGTGCGTCGACTATCACGAATGGCCTGGCGGACACGACTGGAACTACTGGCGCGCGCATGTGGGCGAGAGCCTGTCCTGGATCGCGTCACAGATCGCGCGATGAACGAGTTCTTCCCGTCGACGACGGGCACGTGGAAGATCGAGGAACCTCCGGCACTCAGGCGCGTTTCGCTGTCGCTTCCCTACATGGCGCTCCTCACCGGCGTCATGATGCGGCTCTGGCACTCGTACGTCCTCACCCACGGGGCTCCCGACAGCTGGCTGTGGGTCGGGGGAACGTTCCTCGGCGGCCTGGTTTTCCTCTTCCTGATGGCCACGCTGCATCTGGGGAACTTCACGCTGCGAAACTGGATCTGGCGCGCGCCGGCCTTCGCGGTCCTCGAGTCGGGCACTGAGATCGTGATGAGCTTGGCGCTCACGACGATCGGCCTCGAGCCGTTGGGGGCCGACACGGCGGAACTGTCCGACTGGCTTCCGACGGCCATCCGCATACTGTTTTGGCGACTCCTGGGGATCATGCTCTTCGCCCTCGTCCTCGCCGTGGTGGTATCCGTGGTGCGCCGCCTGCTGCTCGTCGTTGAAGACCGGACGTCCACCGCGGTAAGAATTCATCGCGCGTCGGCGGATCATGTTGCCGAGGGCGATGGCCGGCCACCTGCCACCTGAGGAATATTTTCATGCGCCGCCCCGTCCTGGTTCGCTCTACCGTGCTCGCGCTTTTTGCGGCCATTCCCTTCACGTCGCGGGCACAGCCGCTCACGGGCGGCCCACAGCCTGCGCGACGCTTCGGCACGCTTCGCGAACAGGCCGAAGTGCAGCGGGGATGGCTGGCGCAACGGCTGGACACGTTCCTGCCGCCGTTGATGCGCAAGTACGGCATTGACCTGTGGGTGGTGCCGATGCGCGAATACAACGAAGATCCGGTGTTTTCGTCGATCACCGCCGCGGAGACCTTTTCTGCACGGCGCCGCACCATCTACCTGTTTTTCGACCGCTGTGCCGCAACCGGCGCCGCGCCGTCGAGCGCGTGCGTGGAGCGCATCGCGCTCGGTGGCACGTCGCAGGGCGGCGTCTTCACGGTGCGTCGCTCGACGAAGGCCGTCGCGGCCGATGTCGGTGGCCGTCTCGCCGAGCTGTGGGGAGATGAACAGTGGCAGGAGTTCCGGCAGCTGCTGGAGGAACGCAATCCGAGGGTGATAGGCATCGACCGCTCGAAGACATTCGCGTTCAGTGACGGCCTGTCGAGCGGGGAACTGCAGGGCATGAGCGAGGCACTTGGCGATCGTTGGACTTCCCGCTTTCGCGACGCAGAGGGATTGCCGCTCGAGCTCATTGCGTCGAGGCTGCCACAGGAAGAGGCATTTTTCACGAGGATGACCGCGTTCGTGTGGGAAATGACGCAGAAGATGTTTTCGGGTAAGGTGATCACCCCCGGCACCACGCGCACCAGCGACCTCGTCTGGTGGTGGCGCCAGCGCGTGAATGACGAGGGGCTCGGCACCTGGTTCCAGCCCAGTATCGAGGTGCAGCGCCGCGGTACCTCATCGGAGCAGCTAGGTGACGATCCGGTGATCCAACGGGGCGACGTGCTGCACTGCGATGTGGGGATCACGGTGGCGCGCTTGAACACCGATACGCAGCACATGGCGTACGTGTTGCTCCCTGGCGAAGTGGATGCCCCGGCGGGTCTAACGGCAGCTCTCGCCCGCGCCAACGCCATGCAGGATTTCGTGATGGAGGAGGCGCGTACGGGGCGCACCGGCAATGAGGTGCTGGCCTCATCACTCGCGCGTACCAGGGAACGGGGTATCACCGGCACGATCTACTCGCACCCCATCGGCATGCACGGACATGGCGCCGGCCCACTGATCGGACTGTGGGACTACCAGGACGGGGTGCCGGGTCGCGGGGACGCGAAAGTGACGCCACGCATGTGGTTTTCCGTTGAGCTGCAGGCGACAACCCCCGTGCCGGAGTGGGGCGGACAACCCGTACGCATGGCGCAGGAAGAGGATATGATCATTGGGGCCGACGGACGAACGCGCTGGGCTCTGCGGAGGCAGGAAAGGCTTTTTCTCGTGAAATAGGGGTACGACGGCATGAAGAAAGGCGACAGACAGCTCCTCGTCATCGGAGACCGGGTATTGATCCGTGTTGAGGACGGGGAAGAGCGATCGAAGGTGGGACTCTACCTGCCGGCGACGGCGGTCGACAACCAGGCAGTGCAGGGTGGCACGGTGGTGGCTACCGGTCCCGGACAGCCGCTCCCGAGCGTCGAGGAGCACCTGGACGAACCGTGGAGGATCGCGGGCAGCAAAGACACCCGTTATGTTCCAATGCAGGTGCACGTAGGCGACTACGCGCTCTTTTTTCGCAAGGCCGCGGTGGAAATCACGTTCGAGAACGAGCGCTATCTCGTCGTGCCGCAGGCCGCGATCCTGACCCTCGCTCGAGACGAATTAGGAGACGGCATTCATGATGTATGACGAACGAATGGTTGGACCCATGCGCCAGGAACTCACGCGCCTCGGCGTTGCTGAGCTGCGCACTGCTGCTGACGTGGACGCGCAACTCAAGCAGCAGGTGGGCACGGCGCTGGTCGTCGTGAACTCGGTATGTGGCTGCGCCGCACGCAATGCGCGCCCAGCCGTCGCGACGGCCCTCGCCCACTCGGCGAAACCCGATCACAGCTTCACGGTGTTTGCGGGCCAGGACGTTGACGCCACGCGTCAGGCGCGCAGTTATTTCACGGGCTACGCGCCGAGCTCGCCGCAGATCGCGATGTTCAAGGATGGAAAAATCGTCTTCATGCTCGAGCGCCACCAGATCGAAGGCCGTACGGCTGATGCCATCGCTGCGGATATGGTCATGGCGTTCGACCGGTTCTGCGCCAAGGAGACCGCGGTAGCCTAGCGCGCGGTCGCTGATGCAATAATACTCAGGCGGTGGCGGCGAGCATTCCCGCCACCGCTCACGAGTACTTGATCCACCGCGCGAGCTCCTTCAGGCTCGGCCGCTTGCCCGTCATGAGCAGGCCGACTCGATAAATGCGGGCCGACGCCCAGATCGCGGCCCAGCAGGCCAATCCCACCCCCGCCAGTGAGCCAAGAATCTCGAGCGTCGGTACCTGCACCGCGCTCATGCGGAGCGGCATGATGACGGGGGCGGTGAACGGAATGAGGCTCAGCGTGACGGCCAGCTTGCCGGACGGGTTCAGCAGAATCGGCTGAATGAAGATGATGCTGGCCACCAGCAGCATGACGACTGGCTGCGCCGCCTGCTGGGCCTCCTCCTGGCTGCCGACCATCGCGCCGACCGCCGCGAACATCGCCGAATACAGCACGTAGCCGAAAAGGAAGAAGAATATCAGGGCGGCAAAAAGCGGAACGGAGACCGTCGGGAACGTGACATTCTGCAGTTCCGGCATGCCCATCGCCTTACCCATCGCCGCACCGTACGAGAAGATTGCGGCCGCGCTGGCGAACCAGATGAGTTGCTGCGTCAGTCCAACTGCGCCCACGCCCAGGATCTTGCCGGCCAGCAGGATGTCCGGTTTGACGCTCGCCATCACCACTTCTGCCACGCGGGTCATCTTTTCCTCGAGCACACCTCGAAGCACGTTCTGGCCGTACAGCATGATCATCATGTACAGCAGGAACGCGATCACGAACCCGAAAATCGCGCTGACAAGGCCGCTGCCGCCGCGTCCGCGCTCGTCAATCCGTTCGGTGGCCAGCTCCACCCTGACGCGAGTGAGTGAATCGATACGGGCGGGAGCAATGCCGGCGTCTTGCATCCGGGACGCCATGAGCGACTGTCGCACGGCCGCCTCGATCATCTGCATCTGGCCAATGGATGACGCGTTGCGGCCCGCGTAACGCGCGGTCTGCTTTGCGAGCGTGAGCGAGTCGAGCACCAGGTATCCCTGGGTCTCCTTCCGCATCACACGCTGCGTGGCCACTGACTCGGCTGCTGCCACTCCACCGGCACTCACCATCTCGACCGTGCTCGGCGCGCTCGCCGGCAGTGCACTGCCAGGTATCGACGCGAGCGGACCGGTCGGTTGCTGACTGGCGAGACGGTCGGCCACGCGCTGGCCGAGAGCCGTGCTGGTTGCGTCGAGGATGTGGATGCTCTGGACGCGAGCGTCCTTCATGCCGCGCATCGTCATATATCCGGGCAGGATCGTGATGACCAGAAAAAACACCGGGCCGAAAATGGTCATGAAGATGAACCACTTCGACCGTACGCGCTCCACGTACTCGCGCTTCATCACCACCCAGAGCTTAGCCATGTCCGGTCATTCCCGCTTCGACGCCCGTCGCGCCGACTTTTTCGAGAAAGATCTGGTGCAGCGACGGCTGAACGAGCTCGAATCGCTGCACGCGTGCCCCGGCCTCGACCAGCCGGCGCAGCAGGGACTGAGGGTCTGCCTCCTTCTGGAGTGAAATCTCGAAGAACCGGTTCGAGTCATCCACGCGCTCCACCAGCTGGTGGTCGCTCAGCACGCGCGCGACGAGCTGGGCATCGCCTTCAGCAAGCGACAGCGCGACGTTGTTGCCCCCGTGTTCCTGCTTGACGTCACTGACGCTGCCGTCGAGGACCTTCTCGCCGCGTGCGATGATACAGACGGAGTCGCACAGGCGCTCGGCGTTGTCCATGAGGTGGGTAGAAAAGATCACCGTCTTTCCCCGCCTCCTGAGGTCCACGACTGTGTCCTTGAGCGCTTGCGCGTTGATGGGATCAAGACCACTGAACGGCTCGTCGAGGATCACCAGATCGGGGTCATGCAGGAGTGTAGCGATGAACTGCACCTTCTGCTGCATGCCGCGCGACAATTCGTCTATCTTCGAAAGTCCCCAGTCCTTCTCCGGTGAGGACAGCGAGAAGCGCTCCATCCATTCACCGATGCGGCGGTCCGCCTCGCGCGCGCCGACTCCCTTGAGCGCGGCGAGAAAACGCAGTMCCCGCCGCACCTGCATCTTCTTGTAGAGGCCCCGTTCCTCGGGGAGGTAGCCGACGCGGTCCATCGCCGACGAGGCGGTGCTTGGCCGGCCGAGCACCGTGATGGTGCCTTCATCGGGCACGATAATGTTGAGAATCATGCGGATGGTCGTCGTCTTCCCGGCGCCGTTGGGGCCGAGCAGCCCGTATACCGCGCCCTTCGGCACGGCGAGCGAGAGCGCCCGAACCGCCGTGTGGTTGGCGTATCGCTTCGTGATGCCGGCGATCTCGAGCGCGAGTTCGGTCATGATCTCCCTTGTAAGGCGTGCGACGCGTCTCGAATATATCCCCATGCCCGGTCACGCAGAAACCGTACGATTCGATCGAAACGAAGTTTCGGGAGCGTTCGGCGATCTCGGCACGTCGCTGCCCCTCATCGTGGGAATGATTGCTGCCGCAAAGCTCGACGCGACGAGCGTGCTTGTGGTGTTCGGAGCGCTGCAGATTCTGACGGGGTGGCTCTACCGCCTGCCGATGCCGGTGCAGCCGCTCAAGGCCGTGGCGGCCATCGTGATCGCACAGCAGGCGAGCGCGGAGGTGCTCTACGGCGGTGGACTCGCGATTGGACTGTTGATGCTCGTGCTCGTCGTGACGGGGTTGCTGGAATGGCTCGCGCGCGTGGTGCCCAGAGTCGTCGTGCGCGGCATTCAGTGCGGGCTCGGCTTGCAGCTCGGGCGAATCGCGGTGGCCGATTACATCCCGGCGGGCGGTGCTGTGGGATTCGGGCTCGCCGGGCTGTCGTTTCTCATTGTGGTCACGCTGCTTGGAAACCGACGTTGGCCCCCCGCGCCGATTGTGCTCGCAATCGGTGCCGCGTTTGCCGTAACCGTAGGCGGCGCCGGCGCGTTTGCATCCGCCGGCCTCCACCTGCCTGCACCGCATCTACCGTCGGGCTCGGCGATCTGGCAGGGATTCCTCCTGCTGGCCCTCCCGCAGATCCCGCTCTCACTTGGAAACTCGGTGCTCGCCACGAAGCAGGTGGCTGCGGATCTCTTTCCCGGGCGCGCGCCGCTGACGATCAGACGAATAGGCTTCACGTACTCGATCATGAATCTCGCCGGCCCGTTCCTAAGCGGAATTCCCGTCTGTCATGGCTCCGGGGGCATGGCCGGGCACTACGCATTCGGCGGCCGTACGGGCGGTTCCGTCATCATCGCCGGCGCGGCACTGGCGCTCACCGGTTTGGTGTTCGGGGGAAGTGTGGGCGCGGTCGCCCTACTCTTTCCAAAGCCCATGCTCGGCGTGCTGCTGCTGGTCGAGGGGGTGGCGATGCTCTCGCTGCTGCGCGACCTCGCCAGCTCACCGCGGGAGTTCTCGCTCGCCTTGTGCCTTGGCGTCATCGCTGCGGCGTTGCCCTATGGCTACCTCGTGGCGCTGGTCTTGGGTACCGTAATAGCCCGGACGACCTGGCGCGTGACGACCGCGTGAGGGTTCCAGCCAGCGTCGAGCGCGAGCGCACGCGGGTGGTCGTGGAATGAGGGCTCGAGAACTTTGCGCGCGCGCTTCGTCGTTTGCCGTCATCGGCACCGCCTTCGTGGCGCTCCTCGTACCGGCACTCGGATATGTGCCGATCTGGGACGGCCACGTCTATGCGACGTGCGCGGTGCAGGCCGCCGGAACCGGACTTTCATTCGAGTCGCTGCGCTGCGCCGGACATCCCTCGCAGGGCTACGCCCTGCTGCTCGCGCTGGGGCAATTCCTGCGACCAGGCGACGTGCTTGTGCTCCACCTGACCAACGTGCTGCTCGGGCTCGTTGCGCTTGGCTGCATCCGTGCGGTGCTGGCGAGCGTGTTTCCGGCGGAGGCGTCTGCGCGGGAGCTTGACCTGGTGACGCTCGGGTGCGCGACGCACCCGGTGCTGCTCTCGACGCTCGTGCAGGTCAACCTCGATTTCGGCGTGTATGTGTTCTTCTTCGCGTCTCTCGCCGCGCTCCTGCGGCGCCGGTTCGGAATCATGGCGGTCGCCGGCCTGTTTCTCTGTTTCTCGAAGGAAACGGGCGTGCTCGCCTATGCGCTGATGCTCGCCCTCTACGCCGTGTTCATGTTGGCCGGGGATGCCCCGTCGATCGCCGCACGGTTTCGTCGGCTCGTGCCCATGTGGATTGCGGTGGGCCCGTTGCTGGCGTTCGCTGTGCACGTGCTTCGGTGGAACGCGACCCACAGACAGCCCGCCGTCTGGAAGCATGGATGGCAAGCGGGACCGCTCGATGGATTCAGGTTTTTCGATCTCAGCGAACCCATCTTCCAGAGTTACGTCGCGAGTCTTTTCGTGCTCGGGTTCATGTGGGTGCTGACGCTCGTGATCGGCACCGACGCGCTGGTGGGCGTCGCGCGCGCGGCGCGGAGGCGCAGAAGCCGCGAGGTCCCCGGCGCCGACCGCCAGGCGCTGGCGTTCGTGACCGTGTTGAGCGTTCTGCTCATCTACCTACTGACCTCGTATCGCACGTGGACTAATGTGCGGTACTTCGCGCTATTGTATCCGCTGCTCGTCCTGCTTTCCTTCGCCGCGCTGGTGCGGCTCCACGCCGCACGGCCCGTTCGCCTCGCCGCGTTCGCCGGCATCGCCGTGCTGTTCGCGTGGGGCACTTGGCGCTCTGCCGATCCACTCTCTCGTGCCGTTTACGGCACTTTTTCGATTGGTGATCGCGAGATGTACCGCATGGCGTCCATCACCGGCGAGTACCGAGGCCCGGGGCGCGACCAACTCGTATACAACCTTGAGTTCACCGGCTACCACTCGGTGCAGAACGCGCTGTTCATGCAACTGCGACCCACCGATTCGACATCGATTGCCACCGCACGCTCGTCGCGATGGAACATCTTCTCCCCGCTCGACGTGGCCTCGTTTCGCCGCACCATGCGAGGGGAAGGAGCCGTCCTGCCTCGGTACTGGGACGATGAAAGCTTGCTTGCAGCAGTGCCTTCCGCGCGGCCGCACGACATTTGGTTTCTGGACTTCTCCTACCGTGAGGATGCGGACTCGTCTCTACGGACACTCGATCGCCTCTACCACGAAGTATCCGTCAGGCGTGCGAGCGCGTCCGGACACACCGTCGTGGCGCATCACCTTGAACTGAGGGCGCCGTGAGCCGCTTCAAGGGCCTGTCGTGGGTCATCCCTTCGCTGCTGCTCGGCGCGCTGGTCTGGCCGGAGCGCGGGTTCGTGCCTATCTGGGACGGCCACGTGTACCTGCAGTGCGTCCTTGACGCGGCACAAAAGGGATTGAGCATCCACTCGCTGCGCTGCGGTGGGCATCACGCGCAGCTGTATATGGGGC
>JRHI01001565.1_pt1 | contig 18543 bp, 18 predicted proteins | sample 215371 | NCBI WGS metagenome assembly JRHI01 (sample SAMN02929681, study PRJNA255918) | sediment metagenome | biome: cave system; feature: Ice Cave; material: Sediment; isolation source: sediment from deep within a dark volcanic ice cave with no known source of... ...
CTACAACGCACTGCATCGCGGCAGAGAAGTCGTCATCGCGATAGGCACCCCGTTTCGCATCGTCCTCGGCGACGCGCTCGCTATGGGCGAGTGCTTCGTGCCGCCGCCATCGGCGCCCGACGTGCGCTGAACGAGCATTCTGAACTCACCGTACTCGCGGCGTCGTGCAATCGGCCAAAGGCGCCCTCGTATGCGCGATGTAAGCGCCCGACGGTATGACGACGCGGAATGGCCTCCGTTTCGCAAGACTCGCCGACGCGGAAGCCATAGCCGCCATTTACGCGCCGTTCGTCGCCGGGACACACGTGTCGTTCGAAGAAGTCGCGCCGACCGCAGCGGTGATGCGCGACCGGCTCGCAGCCGCGGCGGACCGGTATCCTTGGATCGTATACGACCGCAACGACGAGATCGCGGGTTACGCATACGCGAGCGCGCATCGAGCGCGGGCCGCTTATCGCTGGTCCGTCGACGTCAGCGCGTACGTGCACGAGCGGCACCGGCGCGGCGGCGTCGCACGCGCCTCGTACGAAGCGCTTTTCGCGCTGCTCGCCGTGCAAGGCTATTACAATGCGTTCGCCGGCGTCACGCTGCCCAACGACGCGAGCATCGCGCTCCATCGCAGCCTCGGATTTACGACGATCGGAAGCTATCGCGACGTGGGCTTCAAAGCCGGTGCCTGGCACGATACCCAATGGTTCCAGCGGCCCCTGCGCGCGCTCGAAGATCCGCCCGGCGAACCGCAATCCCTGGCGGCGCTGCCACCTGCACTGCTCGCGCGCTTCCTTAAACCGGATTGAGCGCCGCGCGCATCTCCTCATGCACGTGGGCGTTTGTCGCCAGAACCGATGCGCCGTCGACGGCGAAGGGGCGACCGTCGATGGCGCTGACGATACCGCCCGCTTCGCGCACGAGCAGCGCGCCCGCCGCGACGTCCCACGCATGCAAATCGAATTCCCAGAACGCTTCGAAACGGCCGCGCGCAACGAAGGCGAGATCGAGCGCGGCGGAGCCGTCGCGCCGCACCGCTTGCGCGACGCGCGAGAGGCGCGCGAAGTTTTCGCCGTTCCGATCGTATTTGGCCGGCATGAAGCCGGTGCACACGAGCGACGAGTCGACGCCGGTTATTGCGGAAGTGGCAAGACGCGTTCCGTTGCAGGTTGCGCCCGCGCCGCGCTCGGCCGCGTACATCTCGCCGAGCGCGGGCGCGTAGAGCGCGGCGGCAACGACTTCTTCGCCGCGTTCGTACGCAATCGAAACGCAATACAGCGGATAGTCGTGCGCGTAATTTGTCGTCCCGTCCAGCGGGTCGACGATCCAGCGTTCGTCGCTCGCCCCGCGCAACGCCCCGCCCTCTTCGCCGAGGATTGCGGCACGCGGGAAAGCGGCGTGCAAGCTCGCGACGATGAGCGCTTCACTCGCACGGTCGGACGCGGTCACCAGGTCTCCGCGGATACCTTTTTCGCGCGTCTCGAGCGGCATCCCGACGCGCGTGAGAAGCAGGTCGCCCGCCGCTCGCGCCGTTTCTATCGCACACTGTAGCGGGTCCACACGCCTCCTAAGCGAGAAGAGCGATGCCGATATGATCGAACGCATTGTTACCGCGATCGAAGTAACGGTCCTCGGTCTGTGGGGCGGCAGCATGGCCGGCTTCGCTTTCGTCTTCGCGCCCATCGCCATCAAGTTCGTTCCGCGCCTGGAGGTCTTCGCCGCCTTGATCGCGGCGACGATCCGTGGCATCGGCTCCTTCGGCGCCGCCTGCGGGGCGATCGCGATCGTGGCCGCGCTGGTGCGCGCGAACGCTCCCGACGGCCGCCGCTTCGCGTTCGCACGCGTCGTCCTCGTCGCCATCGCGCTTGCAGGCAGCGCCTATGAATCGAAGGCGATCATCCCGCGCATGGAAGCGACGGCCGCACAGATTCCGGGGCCGATCGACAGCGTCGCGAAAACCGACCCGCGTCGTATCGCATACGACGCGGAGCACAAAACCTCGTCGCGGGTCTACGGGACGGCCTTTCTTTGCGTGGTCGCGGCACTCGCACTCGCGCCCTTCGGGCGCAAAAAGCTCGCGCAAGGTTGACCCTGCCAAAGGGGCCCACCTATACTAAAGGCTGGACATCTCGCTAGGTGAGGCGTCTGCGAAACACATAAGCCGCTGCCCGGAAACGTCGAAAGACGCCAAGTGGGTGGAACAGGCTCCGCCGAGCTAAGGCGGCGCTCAAAGCGGCTGACGAGGATCGTCTACGGATCGCAGTGCTAAAGCTCGACGCGACTGAGATGCGGACCGGCTGATTTTGAGCCGCTCTTCAGACCGGCCGCACCCCGCGCCCGGTCGTTTTCTATTTATCTTTCGATAGAAGGGAGGTCGCTCCAAGATGCCATTTGCGGACGGCTATCTCTCAGAGCTCGTCGGACGTCAGACGGTCCTCGAAAACGACGGCGGACGCCGCTCGCTTGGACGTGTCGTCGACTTTTTCGTTAGCAAACCCGACGACACGTTTCCGCGAATCGATGCCGTCGTCATCAAAACCCGCCACGGCGATCGCACCTTGCCCGTTCGCGACGTCGTCGACGTCGATTCGAAAGGGGCAGTCGTCTTGCGGACGGTCCCGACCGAAGCGGCCCTTCCCGACGATCGCGCGCTCTATCTCATCAAGGACCTCTTCGATAAGCAGATCGTCGACGTCGACGGCCGCAAACTCGTACGCATCAACGATCTCGAAATCGCGAACACCGGCGGAACGCTGCGCGTCGTCGCGGCGGATATCGGCGTTTCGGGACTGCTGCGGCGGCTCGGCGTCGGTACGTTCGCACCGCAGCTACTCGACCGCGTCCCGCGCACGCTCATCGCTTGGGACAACGTCGCCCCCATCTCCGAACTCAATCCGGCGCAAGTGAAGCTCTCGGTCTCGGAATCGCGGCTCTCGCGCCTCCATCCATCCGAACTCGCCGACATCATCTCCGAACTTTCGGCGCAAGACGCGGCCCGCGTCGTGCAATCCCTCGACGACGAAACGGCTGCCGACGCGTTCGAGCATCTCGAATTCGATACGCAACGCTCTATCATCGAAGATCTGGGTTCCGAACGCGCCGCGGACATCATCGAAGAGATGGATTCCGACGACGCTGCCGACCTGCTCGGCGAACTCGGTGAAGAACAGCGCGCGGACCTGCTCGCGAAGATGGACGACCGCGCGTACGCGGACGAACTCGAGGACCTCGTCGAGTACGAACCCGACTCTGCCGGCGGCTTGATGACGACGGACTACGTCTGGATCTATCCGCACCGCACGACGGCGGCTACGATCGCTAAAATTCGCGAAATCGGGCCCGAGTCCGAGTTCATCTACTATCTTTATGTGACGGACGAACATCGCAAACTACTCGGAACGATTTCGCTGCGAACGTTGCTCCTGTCGCTGCCGACCGCGTTCATCCACAAACTCATGGACACGGATTTGGTGAGCGTCGGCGCCGCTACGAGCGCCGAAGACGCGGCGGCGACGATCGCGCGCTACGATCTGCTTGCGGTCCCGGTTCTCGACAACGACGGAAGGATTCTTGGCATCGTCACGGTCGACGACGCCATCGACGCGATCATGCCGGAGAAGATCGCAAATTCGCTTCCGCGCCTCGTACGCCACCACGCTAGACGTCCGCATGCAGCAAAGTAGCGCGATCCGCCGCCCGACCATGTGGCGGCAGATCGTTATGTTCTTTTCCATCATCGGTCCGGGCATCATAACGGCAAACGCCGACAACGACGTCGGCGGAATCGCCACGTACTCGCTCGCGGGCGCGAATTTCGGCTACTCGATGCTGTGGCTCTTGCTGCCCGTCACGCTCGCACTCATCGTCACGCAAGAGATGTGCGCGCGGATGGGCGCGGTAACCGGTAAGGGCTTAGCCGATCTCATTCGAGAGAATTTCGGAGTTAAAGTTACCGCAATCGTGCTCTTCCTCTTCGTGATCGGGGATCTGGGCAACACGGCGGCGGAGTTCGCCGGGATCGCTTCGGCATCGCCGATCTTACAGACCTACGTGCCGATTCTCTCGAAGTATCTGCTCGTGCCGTTTGCCGCGATTTTCGTCTTCACAGCCGTCACGCGCGGAAACTATAAAATCATCGAACGCGTTTTTTTTGTTTTCTGTGCGGTTTACCTCACTTACGTCGTCGATGCGTTTTTGATCAAGCCGGCCCCGCCGTGGGGGGCCATCGTGCACGCGACGCTCGTTCCGCATTTCACCCCGACGAGCGCATATCTTCTGACGGTAATCGCCGTTATCGGCACGACCATCTCCCCTTGGATGCAATTCTACATTCAATCCGCCGTCGTCGAAAAGGGTGTCCGAGTCAAGGACTACGGCTACTCGCGCATCGACGTCATAAGCGGCGCGGTTATCACCGACGTAATCGCGTTCTTCATCGTCGTCGCGAGCGCGGCGACGATCTACTATACGAACTCACATCTGGGACCCGGGCAAAAGCCGATCGTGGTAAACGACGCAGGCGATGTGGCGCAAGCGCTGCGCGGATTCGGGAACTATTCGTCGCTGCTCTTCGCAATAGGTTTGCTCAACGCCGCAATTTTTACGGCGTCGATCCTGCCGCTTTCGACCGCGTACTACGTCTGCGAGGCCTTCGGCTTCGAATCGGGCGTCGAGAACCGCTTCTCGCAGGCGCCTGTCTTCTACGGTTTTTACCTCGGCCTCATCGTCGCCGGAGCGGGCTTCGTGCTCCTTCCCGGCGCGCCGCTCCTCGCAACGATCTTCTACTCCCAGGTACTCAACGGCGTACTCTTACCGATCGTGCTCGTGTTGATGCTGCTCTTGATCAACAACAAACGGCTCATGGGCACCTACACGAACGGCCTCGCCTTCAACATCATCGCCTGGTCGACGGTCGTCATCGTCGGCGTGCTGACCGTCGTCTCGACCGTGCAACAAATCGTACGACCAACAGGTACCGGCGGATGATTCTTTTCATGCACGCCGCGGCTACGTCGTTGCGGCAACGCAGGCAGCGCTCGAACGATCGCGCTGCAGGCTTTCCATCCGTCATTCGCTCGCGCCGGGGATAGGGAGTCCACTATCACGTCGGATTCGTCGGCCTGGACCGCATGCTCGTCACCTTTCCGGACGGCGCGATGCACTTCTTCCGTCGCATCGTAGCGGCTCCGCAACGTGCCCTCGAAGCCCTCGTACGCCCGCCTCGGTCGTACGCCCGCAATCGGGTCGTAGACACGAGCGTGCTTCGTCAACTCCGACACGGTCGTAGTTATCGCTATCGGTCGTAGCTCGTGGGCGACGCCGTCACATTAGGCGGCAGGAGCCACCGCCCCCAGTGCGTGCATTCCTAGGTAGAATACCAATGCAAAAACGACAAAGCCGAGAACGAGCGCGGAAAGCACGAGCCCGGGGGGCCGTCCGCGTTTCTCGAAGGCGGTCGCCAGCGCATATGTGCCGCCGTTGAGGATTGCGAGAATCCAGTGCGTCGCTGGAGGCGCGGTCTTGGTAATACCCCACACGGCGGACCCGAGAACGATCTGGAGGACGAGCAGATACAGTATGTAACGACGTGCCGGCGCCCAGAAAATCGCCGCCAGAGAGGCGAGCACGATGACGAGTCCCAGACCGTAGTGAACGTTCAAAATTACCATGTTGCGGAGGCTTTCGCTTGATCGATGCCGCCGTCATGTCGAACGACGAACTGATTGACTTCGCCGAAGGCCTCGCGCGCATCGCGAGCACCGGAGGCGGGCCCAAAGCCCTTGCCGCGCATCTAGCGACCCTGCTCGATGCCGCCGTCCTCGTCGAAGATGCGGAATGGCGGCATGTGGCGCTTGCCGGCGCGAGCGTGCGTTCCGTTCCGCCCACGAGCCGCGATCTTATTGCCTCCGCGCGTAAAGAGGGCGCCGACGGTTCCGTGCATCTGCAAACGCCGGGCGACGCTCCCCCGGGGCTCGCCGTCCGCATCCGAGGCGGCGACGCGCCGCTGGGATGGCTTTCCGCGTACCCCGCCTCGCTTTCTGCCGACGGGCGAATCGGCGCGTTGCGCTTGGCCGCCGCCGCGATTGCGGTCGAACTCTCCCGCGATGCCGGCGGCGGCAAGAATCGGCGCAAATCGTTTTGGGATCGCTTGATATCGCGGGCTTACGACGACCCGATCGAGGCGAAGGACGATGCAACCGCGCGCGGCATCACGCTCGCTGCCGCTTACGTCGCGGTCGCAATCGAAGCGGAAGGCCTCGAAGAATCCGTCGCCACCGCCAAGATGGGAGAACTGCGGCGCATTTGCTTAGAAACGTTGCGTTCGGGTTCGGGCGATATCGCGGTACTCGAACGCGGCGGCGGTTTCGTGTTCCTCTGTCCCGCGCCCATGGAAATCGATGCGGCCAACGCCCGCACGGCCGCAACCCTCATTCCCCGCGCGGCGACGAAAGTGCATTTCGGCGCGAAAATCGTCGGCGGGGTCGGCCGCGCAGCCGAAGCCATCGCCGCCCACCGCACGGTCGACGAGGCGCGTGAATCGATGTTCATCGCGCGGCGGCTCTTCGGGGGATCGCGCGTGATGCCGTACGACGATCTCGGCGCGTACCCGCTGCTGCTGCGCGGCGGCGCGACGCAGGCGGAGCTGCGAACATTTTCTGACCGAATCCTAGCGCCGCTGCGCGCCTACGACGAGAAACATCAGACCGAACTCATCCGCACCTTGCGGCTCTACTTCGACGTCGGCCAAAACGTGAAGACCGCCGCGGCCGAACTCTCCGTGCACCGGCACACCGTCTTCTACCGCCTGCGGCAGATTGCGGAAATCAGCGGGCACAATCTCGACTCCGCACACGACCAACTCACTCTTCGAACTGCGATGGCTATCGATGCACTCAACTCATCCGAACGGTAAGGCCTTGCGCCGCGACGTCCTCAAACTCGCTAAAGACCGCGGCGTCCGCTTCGTGCGGCTATCGTTCGTGGACATCTTGGGGATCAGCAAAAACGTGACGATTCCTGTCGGGGAACTCGGACGCGCGATCGAAGGCAAAGTCACCTTCGACGGCGGTTCGATCGACGGTTTCGTGCGCGGCGAGGAAGCCGATATGATGCTGCTGCCCGATCTCTCGACGTTCGCGGTCTATCCATGGACCGCGAACGGAAACATCGAAGCGCGGCTCATTTGCGATATCGCCATGCCCGACGGCGAAGCGTTCGAAGGCTGCCCGCGTACGACGTTGCGGCGCGCGATCGAAGATGCGCGCGATGCCGTCGCGAACGTGCAGAGCGGACTCGAAGTCGAGTTTTACCTCTTCGATGTCGATGCGAACGGGCAACCGACAACCTCCTCCAACGACGTCGGCTCGTACTTCGATATCAACGAGAGCGATCGCGGCGAAACCGCGCGCCTAGAGATCGTGCTCGCCCTCGAAGCGATGGGATTCGGCGTGGCGAGCGCACATCACGAACACGGTGCCGGCCAACACGAGATCGATATCAAGGAGACCGGGCCACTCGCCGCTGCGGACGCCCTCATCACGATTCGCACCGTCGCCAAACACATCGCAGCTCGCCATTCCCTGCACGCGACGTTCATGCCGAAGCCAACGGAGACGCTCGCGGGCAGCGGCGTACACGTGTATTTCGCGTTTACCGACGGCGTCGACGCAACGCTCGAAGAAGGCGAGCTCGGCGAGGAGACGCTCTTCGCTATCGGCGGTCTCTTGCAGCACGCCCCCGCTCTCACCGCGATCTGCAACCCAACGGTCAATTCCTACAAGCGGCTCGTGGCTGCATGGGATGCGCCGATCTACACCGTTTGGTCGCATCGCAGCGCCAATGCCCTCGTGCGGGTGCCTTCACCCGAAGACGGCCGTTCGCGCATCGAGGTTCGCAGTGCCGATCCATCCTGCAATCCGTATCTCGCGATGGCGGTCCTGCTCGCCGGCGCGGCCCACGGGATCCGCACGCACCTGCTGCCGGGCGATCCGCTGACCGGCTCCACCTACGAGCTCAACGAGCGCGAGCGCGAACGGCGGCGCATCCGGACGCTGCCGAAATCGCTGCGTCAAGCGCTCATCGAGCTCGACAACGATCTCGTGGTCCGCGGGGCGCTGGGCGATCACATCTATCATGCCTTCCGCGACGCGAAGATGGCGGAATACGAACGCTACCGTCGCGCGGTGCATCCCTGGGAGCGTGACGCGTACCTGCGCGTGTACTGAGCAATGCCGCCGGCGCTGGTGTCAACCGTCACAGCCCGGAAAAGACCCTTACAATCTCTTTACTCGAGCCGGCACGCGCCGATATTTTGCTCATGACGGGGCACCCTCGATCCGAACAGCGGGCCTACGCCGTCGCGTCTGTGAGAGAGCGCTACACGGCCCTCGGGACCGCCATCGCGCTTATCGCCCTCACCGCGATCGCGCTGCCGTTCGGCGCGCGCTTCGCAGGCGAAAGCGATTCGCTCCTACCCGTGGTCAACGCGATGTCGCTCGTTGCGATGATCGTCTCGGCGACGATCTTGCGCAATCAATATCGTTCGTCACGTTTCGTGCCCTACGCGTTCCTGGGGATCGCCTTCGGCTTCACCGCTCTTCTTTTGGTGCCGTATACGCTCTCGTTTCCGCGAGCTTTCTCCGCAAACGGTTTTGGGTACGGACTTCAGGTCGAGGCGTGGCTATGGGTGATCTGGCACGCGGGTTTTATCCTGATGCTCGGCGCGTACGTTTGGTCGCAGAGTTTCTTTACGCGAAAAGACCTCGCCGAGGAGGATGCGGCGCGATACGTGCGCACGTATATCCTCTGGGTGAGCATCGCGGCAACGGTCGTGGTCTCCAGCATCTTTTTCTGGCACGCGTCGCTGCCGGTTCTCATAACTCCGGCCGGATTCGCACCGCTCTTCCATCTCCTAGTCGAACAATTGCTGCTCGCATCGTGCGGTGTCGTGCTCGCAACGCTCGTCGTGCGGACGTACCTCTTACACACCACGCACCTGTGGCTTGGCGTCGTGCTAATGGCGGTGGGCATCGATACGTACGTAAGCGGCGAAATCGTGACGGCGCACTTCACCGTCGCTTGGTATGCGGGGCTGCTCCAAAATCTGGTCTGGCAGGGCCTCTTTCTCGCGGTTCAATTGCGGCACGCAAACGAACAATATGCCGCCGATGCGAGCGATAAGCGCTCGCTTATCGAAGCGACGTTGCGCGATGCGCTGACCGGCCTCTATAACCGGCGAGGCTTCGACACGCGGCTCGAAACGGCGATCGTAGAATCGCACCTCGGACGCGTCCCCCTCGCGCTTCTCGAACTCGATCTCGATCACTTCAAAGCCTATAACGACCACTACGGTCACCTCGCCGGAGATGAGGCGCTGCGCGCCATCGGAGCCGCAATAGCGCCCATCGCGAACCGCCCCACCGACGCATGCTGCCGCGTCGGCGGCGAAGAGTTTGCGGTCATCCTCTCGATGACCGACGTCCGCGGCGCGAGCACGGTTGCCGAACGCGTGCGAGCGGCCGTTATGCGCTTGAACATCGCGCACGCCCCGGCTGCCCCCCAGCCGTTCATGACCGTCAGCATCGGCGTCGCCGTCGTCGACGGGAACCAGACGATCGTTCCGACCGAACTCTACGCGCGCGCCGACCGGGCGCTCTATGCAGCGAAGCATCTCGGTCGCAATTGCGTCGCCGTTTACAACGACCCGCGCGAGATCGTATCGCGCGAGATCGTATCGCGCGAGAGCGGGTCGCGCGACGCGGGACTGCGCGCCGTCTGATCGCGGGCGGCATCGCATAAGAGTTGCCATGCGCGGACCACATCGGCTTGCGTCGTTCGCTCGTTACCGATCGCGAGCCGCAGCGCGAGGCGGCCATCGAGCTTGGTCGTCGATAGAAATACGTCGCCGCTCGCGTTGACGGCATCGACGATGCGCGCATTGAGCTCGTCGCGCGCTTCCCCCTCGGGGACGTCGTCCGGAGCGTAGCGGAAGCAAACGACCGAAAGCGGATGCCGGGCGACGATTTCCCACGGCGCGGCCGCCCGCACCCAAGCGGCAAACTCCTGTGCGAGCGCGATGTGCGAACGGAGGCGATCCTGCATGCCGCGCACGCCCAAGTGGCGCATCGCGAACCATAACTTGAGCGCGCGGAAGCGACGGCCGAGTTGCAATCCGTAATCCATGTAGTTGCGGCCGTCGCTCTCGGGCGTGACGAGATAGTCCGCAACCAAACTAAATGCGCGACCCAGAAGCGCGAGATCGCGCACGTACAGCACCGAAAGATCGATCGGCACGAAGAGCCATTTATGCGGATTGACGACGACGGAGTCCGCCGACTCGCAGCCATGCAAGAGATACGCAAACTCGGGCAAAATCGCCGCCGGGCCCGCGTATGCTGCGTCGACGTGCAGCCATGTCCGATGGCGTTTTGCGACGGCAGCGAGCGCGGACACCGGGTCCGACGACGTGCTCGAGGTCGTGCCGACGGTGGCAGCCACACAGAGCGGTCGCAGTCCGCGCGCGAGGTCGTCGTGCAGCGCCCTCTCGAGCGCGTCCGGGCGCATCGCATAGTTAGTATCGACCGGAACGCGAACGACGTTCTCGCGCCCGACTCCGAGGGCAATTGCCGCCTTCTCGATGTGCGAGTGCGTGTGTTCGGTGAGGTAGACGCGTAACGCCGGAAGGTCGCTGCGGCCCGCCATGCCGCGCTCGCGAATCTGCAAGCCGAGCGATTCGCGCGCGGCTGCGAGCGCCGTGAAGCCGCCGATCGAGGCGGTATCGTACACAATACCGTGCAGACCCTCGTCGAGTCCGAGCAACTGCCGTAACCACACGAGCACCACCTCTTCGAGTTCCGTCGCCGCCGGCGACGTTCGCCAAAGCATCGCGTTGACGTCGAGGGCGGCAGCGAGCGCTTCGGCGATCACCGCGACGGGTGTCGCGCTGATCGCGAAATATGCGAAAAAGCGCGGATGATTCCAATGCGTTATACCCGGCACGACGAGGGCTTCGAAATCCTCGAAGATCGCGTCGAACGATTCTCCTTCGAGTGGCGCGTGCGCCGGTAGCGCCCGGGTCAGGTCGCCCGGACGCACCTGCGAGAGCACCGGAAACCGACTCGGATCGCGGTAGTAGTCGTCGATCCAGCGCGCGGCGCGTTCGAAGGAGAGTAAGAGATCGGTCAAATGGCACGCTCTCGGCGACGGCGAGCGCGTTTCCCTTTCGTCTGACGGCGCCGGAAGTGGCGGGCGTATCCCGAACGTTGCAGAAGAATGGGGCGCCAATCTGTAGGCGTGGAGGCAGCGGCAATCCGATGAAATACCGTACGTATCCGAAAACCCGCATCCGCGTGAGCGAGGTCGGCTTTGGGCTGTGGACCACGGCGACCGGCTGGTGGGGCGAGATGAGCGACGACGAGGCCAATGCCCTCCTCCACCAAGCGCGCGATCTGGGCGTAACGCTCTACGATGCGGCCGATACGTACGGCAACGGACGCAGCGAAGAACAGCTCGGCCGCGCCTTCGGCGAACGTCGCGGCGAGGTCGTTTACTCGACGAAATTCGGCTACGACTTTTATACTTACGCGGGCGAACGCAAAGGTCAGCAGGAAATTCCGCACGACTTCAGTCCGACGTTCGTGCGTTACGCGCTCGAACAGTCGCTCCGGCGGCTACGCACCGACGTCATCGACATCTATTCGATTCATAACGCGCACTGCGGTGAAATCGAAAATGACGAGCTCTTCGCCCTGCTCGAAGATTTCGTGCAAGAGGGAAAGATTCGCAGTTACGGCGTCGCGCTCGGTCCCGCGATCGGGTGGCTCGTCGAAGGTTGCGAAGCCGCCCGCCGGCGCAACGTCACCAACATCCAGATGATCTGGAACATGCTCGAGCAGTTTCCCGGCAACGAGATGCTGCGCGCCGCATACGATGCGAACGCCGACTGCGGGTACCAAATCCGCGTGCCGCATTCGAGTGGCATGCTGGAAGGCCACTACACCACCGAAACGACCTTTCCGCCGGGCGATCACCGCATCCACCGGCCGCGTTCGTGGTTGATAGCGGGCGTGCAGAAAATCGAGAAGCTGCGCTTCTTGGAGCGTGAAGAGCGCACGCTCGGGCAAGCGTCCATCCAATGGCTGCTCGCCGAGCCGCGCACGATGTCGGTGTTACCGAACATCTACGATCGCGAACAACTCGTGGAATTCGCGACGGCAAGCGACTGCGCGCCGCTGACGGCGCAGGAACTCGCGCGCGTGGCCGAACTCGCGCAATCGAACTTCGGGGTCGAAGAACCGCCGATGAAGTACAAGGGCACGATGTCGTACGACGACGTCCCCCAGGCTCCAACCGCGGCAAGCGTGTAGACACCATGGTGCTCGAACGAATATTGACCGCCGATGCGCCGGCGCCGATCGGCCCCTACAATCAGGCCATACGCGCGGGCGGCTTTCTGTTCTGCAGCGGTCAGATTCCGCTCGACGTTTCGACGGGCGAACTCGTTGCGGGCGATATTACGGCGCAAACGCGGCAGGTGATGAAGAATATCGGCGCCGTGCTCGCTGCCGGGGGCACGACGTTCGCAAGCGTCGTGAAAACGACGATATTTCTCATCGACATGAATGATTTCGCGGCGGTCAACGCCGTGTACGGCGAACCGTTCAGCGTCGACGCACCGGCTCGATCGACCGTCGCCGTCGCCGCATTACCGAAAGGCGCGCGCGTCGAGATCGAGGTCATCGCACAACTCGCGTAGCTTGAAGATACCGACATAGCGTGAAGGTTTTCGCCGCAATTGCCTGCATTGCGTGTGCGGCGGCCTTTGCGCTACCGTTTCCACACAGCCCGTTCGCGCAGAAAGTACGGCACCCGAGCGTCCTTCCCGCAAGCGCCGGCGAGATCGCGGCCGTGCTCGGCGGCGAAGAATTCGTGTTGGGCAAGCTGCAGTTTTCGACCGTAACGAGCGGCCGCAGCGACGGCGCGGTACCGGTATACGTCGCCCATGAATCCGACCCCCATTACCGTATCCACTGCATGCGTTATACGCACTGTCCGCTCGAAGGCGCCGACGTTGCAATTCCAAAGCGCGCGCGGCCCGCATTTAACCTCGAATACCATACCTTTACCGACGACGACGTGCACGACCAGCACATGGCCGTTCGCAACGTCGACACGCGCGTCGAAACCGATATGTGGCTAACCCCGCAGCCGAGCGGCAAGGGCGGAAGGCTCGAGATCGGCTACGGCCGGCAATTTTCGTTTGCAAGCGACGGCGTCGGGCCGGGCGGCGCGACCGCCGCCGGTTTCGCGCTCAGCCTAGGCCGCATCCGGGCGGGCGATTTGCTTGCCGGCCATATTCCGCACGCGCTGTTCCTGGTCGCGCCGTGCGAGAGCGGCCACGTCGCCCCGGCGACCGGCGACGACGGCGGACGCGACGCCGCCTGCCCGCCCATCGGAGCGCGCCTCTGGCTCGATGCGTCGCCCGCCGACATCGCGGCCAGCGGTGCGGCGCCGGATGCGCGGGCGATTTTGAACGCATTACACGAATTCGGCGGTTTTATCGGTGACCGCTGCACGCAATGCACCCTAGGCGTCGCACTCGTCGGCGGACTCGCGTATACGGCAGTCGGCCGTCCGAATCCATGGGCCGCGGTTGCCGCGCATTATCCGCACGAAGAGCCGAGCGGTCCAAATCACGAGTACCACATTCGTCTGGGCACCGGCAACCTCGACCTATCGCGCCGCCTGCACGTCATCGCGTACCCCTGAACGAGCGCTCCGACCACGTGAATCGGGCAGCAACGTCCCGTACGACACGGGTTGAGCTATTGCAACGATGTGAGATCGCGCGAAGCGGCGCGCGCGACATCCGGCTCGTCGCTGCCGGTAGCCCGCCGATACTCGGCCCGCGCCAACTCCCGTTTCCCCTGCGCGGAATATGTAACGCCCAAGAGATAGTGCAAGCGCCCATCGCCCGGAGCGATGCTTAATCCCTTGAGGAACGCGGCTTCCGCCAGAGCGTAGAGACGATGCTCGCCGTAATCGTAGCCGAGATCGACGTACGCATCGCGGATCAGCGGATCGGCTGCGATCGCACGAAGATAGTACGACACCGCGCTCTGCCAGCGTTGCGCGGTATCTTCGAGATAGCCGATATCGACCAGAGCCTCGGGACCGTCGGGGCGCCCCTGCGCGGCGCGTTCGAGTGGCGTGCGAGCCGCAGCGTATCGGCGCTGAGCGATGTAGGCGTCGCCGAGGTTCACGAGCGCCGCGTAGTCGCTCGGCTCGAAGGCGAGGCAGCGCTGCAGGACCGCGATTGCGTCGCCCGTGCGGTCGACGTCGAGATACGCGCTGCCGAGTTCGGCGAGCGTCGGGCATGAATGCGGCGCAAGCATCAGCGCGCGCTCGAGTTGCGGTACCGCGAGTTGCGTTCGATGCTCCGCGCGATAGACGGTCCCGAGGGCGTATTGCGCGCCCGCATCCGAGGGCGCGCTCTCGGCTGCGCGCCGATAGAGCGCCTCGAAGCGATCGAGATCGCCCAAACGTCGATGCAGCTCGACGAGATGGCCGTACGCGGAGCTACTGGGCAAGCTCTGCTGGAACTCTGCCACCGCGTCGACGACCCGGTCTTCGGCAGCGTAGATTCCCCCCAGACGGTTGTGCGTCTCGCGATCGGCGGGGGCGAAGCGCAGGATCGCCCGATACGTCCGCTCCGCCGCGGCCAAATTGGGAGTTCGGTAGTACAGGTCACCGAGATAGCGTGCGGGAGCAAGCTCGTTTGGATGTGCCGCGACGTAGGTGCGCAAGCCGCGCACGGCCCCATCGAGATCCCCTGCCGCCACGAGCTTGCGAGCGACCTCTACCGCCCCCGCGGCGTTGGAGGAAAACTCGTCGCCAACCCTCGTGTCGCCGGTATTGGCATGCTCGAGTTGGGCCGGCGCCGCCGTGCCAAAAATGACACAGGCGAGGGTGAGTACGGCGGCCTGAAGGACGAATGGCACGCTGCGCATCGTGGACCGGAGATTCGGCATCGGTTTGCGATGCTCCGCCAAGCCAGGGTTGCCCTACACTATATTGGTCGCCGTCCGATAGTCTGGCACGAAGCCATTTGAGACGTAAGCCGCGATAGCGTCGTCGAGCGCTGCGATCGCCGCGTGCAGTTCGTCTGCCGCCCCGGCGGCCGTTTTCCCGTCCTTAGCCGCGATTTCGATTCGTGCCGCGCACGCGGCAAGCTCGTCGGCACCGATATTGGCCGCCGAGCCCCTGATGTCGTGCGCTGCGCGCGCGACGCCGGACGCGTCGTCTGCGCGCTGCGCCGATGCGATCGGATGCGCCGTGAAGATAGTCCGCTGCTTCACGCAGCAGCTCGACGATACCGTCACGGTCGTCCTCGAAGACTTCGACGAGACGATCGAGCGAAAGCACGTCGCTCACAAACTCGACCTGCGGCTACGGATGCGTCATATCCCGTGGCACGACGAACGCGTCGAAGTCGGCGGAACTCACGTAGCCTAGCCCGAGCGCGGCATCCTTGAGGGTCGAACCGTCTTTGTGCGCTTTTTTGGCGATTTCCGCCGCTTTGTCGTAACCGATCTTCGGTGCGAGCGCCGTCACCGTCATCAGCGAGTCGGCGAGATATTTTGCGATGATACTTTCGTTTGCTAGCAGACCTTCGATGCAGTGCACCCGGAACATGGTGCAGGCGTCACGCAAAAGCGTCGTCGAGTGCAAGAAGTTATAGATCATCACGGGGTTGAACACGTTGAGTTCGAAATTGCCTTGCGAAGCGCCGAAACCGATTGCCGCGTCGTTCCCGAAAACTTGCACGACGACCATCGTGACAGCCTCGCACTGTGTCGGATTGACTTTGCCGGGCATGATCGAACTGCCCGGTTCGTTTTCCGGCAGCGTGAGTTCGCCGATGCCGGCACGCGGCCCCGAGCCGAGCCAGCGTACATCGTTTGCGATCTTCATTAGCGCGGCCCCGAGCATCTTGAGCGCTCCCGAAGCGAAAACGAAATCGTCATGCGACGCGAGTGCCGTGAACTTGTTGGGATGCGAACGGAACGGAAGGCCCGTGAGTTCGGCGATCTTCTTGGCCGCGCGCTTCGCAAACTCCGGATGGGCGTTGAGGCCGGTGCCGACCGCCGTTCCGCCGATCGCGAGATCGTAGACGTGGTCGGCCGCTTCGCGAACCGCCGTCATGGCGCGATCGAGTTGATTGACGTAGCCGGAGAATTCTTGCCCGAGCGTCAGAGGCGTCGCATCTTGCAGATGCGTGCGTCCTACTTTAACGATAGCGGCCCACTGCTTCGCTTTTGCATCGAGAGCATCGCGCAATTTTTGGACTGACGGTAACATGTCGGCGACGGCCTCGGCCGCAGCCATGTGCATCGCGGTCGGAAATGTGTCGTTCGACGACTGCGACATGTTGACGTGGTCGTTGGGATGCACGGGTTTTTTCGAACCCATTTCACCACCGGAGATTTCGATCGCGCGATTCGAGAGGACCTCGTTCACATTCATGTTGGTTTGCGTGCCGGAACCCGTTTGCCACACGCGCAACGGAAAATGGTCGTACAGCTTTCCGGCGATCACTTCGTCGGCGGCCGCTACGATGAGATCCATCCGCTGCTCGTCGAGTTTGCCGATATCGCGGTTCACGAGGGCAGCGGCCTTCTTCAACTGCGCCATCGCTTTGATGACTTGCCGCGGCATCACGTCGCGCGGCGTCCAGCCGTCTCCAATATCGAAGTTTACGAGCGAACGCGCAGCTTGCGCGCCGTAGTAGCGGTCGGCCGGGACCGGGACCGCGCCCATCGAGTCGGTTTCGGTCCGCGTCGCGGTACCGTCGGTCGGAGTCGTGGTTGTCATAGCCGGCAAGGTTCGCCGTGCGCGAGCGAATTCTGTCTCGATAAAGGTAGCAGGGAGCGCCAGGGCCGGGAGCGCGGCAAGCGTATTTCCGTAGGATGATTTTCCTCGCAGCGTTCCTGGCGTTCGCGCCGGTCGCGATCCCAGCGGACCGTTCCACGCCGCAAGCCGCCCAGCGCGAGAGCGTTTCCGACGACAGGCGTGCGCAAGCGCTCTTTGTGGGACTTGCAACCAACACGTTGGACCCCGCCGCGCTCACGCCGGATCTACGCGCCGAACTTACGAAACCGATGCTCGACTCGCTCGCACGTACGCTCGGACCGTTCGGCGTGCCGACGCGTTTGACGCTTCGTGGAAAGCACGACATCGACGGTATCACGACGTTTGATTATCTGGTCGGCGTGCGCCGCCCGACATCGTGACGAATGCCGCGAGATTTTCGTGGCAGTCGGCGAGTCCAAGCGAACTAAACGACCAATACGATACGTCCAAGCAACTCCCGGGCGGCGACGTCGCGCCCTATTTCTCGCGCTTTGAAGCGGAAAGCGAGCGGGCGCGGCACGATCTCGTACACGAAGCCGGTATCCCGTACGGGCCGCACGAGCGCGAGACGCTCGATGCGTTTCCCGCGCGTGAACCGCGCGCGCCGCTCTTCCTCTGGGTGCACGGCGGCTACTGGCGCCGCATGTCCAAGCGCGCATACTCATTCGTCGCGCGCCCGATCGTGCAAGCCGGGGGCGCAGCCGTGATCGTCAACTATCCGCTCGCGCCGGGGGCGACACTCGACGATATCGTCTCGGCGGTCGGTCGCGCGTACGTTTTCGCGCGGGATCGCGCACCCGCTTTGAATGCCGATCCGAAGCGGATATTCGTCGGCGGACATTCCGTCGGCGCGCAACTGGCCGCGACGATCGCGGCCAGACATCCCGTCTGCGGCCTACTTGCCATCAGCGGACTCTACGAACTCGAACCGCTCCGGCACACGCACATTAACGACTGGATCGCGATGGACGCGCCGACCGCCGCGCGCAACAGCCCGATACGCTTACCGCCGAGCCAATCCGGGCCGCTGGTCGCATCCGTCGGCGAGCGCGAGCAATTCGAATTCCACCGCCAACAAGATGAGTACGTCGCGGCTTGGCGTGCCTGGGGCGGCTCGGTGCGAACCATCGCTGCGCCCGAACACGATCATTTCTCGATCGCCCTCGAACTCGCGTGCGGTACGACGCCGCTCGCAATCGCTCTGCTGGAGATGATGGCGCTCGGCTCCGGCCGTTAAATGCCTGCGCCGACGAAGACCGCTTCAGACTCGGTTCGTAGACGGCGAGATTCGCAGCCGTACCAACTCATCTCCAAGAAGAAAGGAAAAGCCGGCGTTTGAGGCGAGCCGCATATCGTTCGATGTGCGCAATATCGTGGACTGCGGTGGGATTCGCAATAGAATTGCGGGCCGTAGACGAATTCGGTGACCGTCCGCGCCGGGAGGAGCTCGGGTGGCCCGAAAGCGCTGGGGCGGTAGTAGAACGCGAGCCGAACAGGCGCAGACCGAGGCCCTTAACGAATGGTAGACTTCCTTATTGGAGGGTAGAAGTGGGGATCAACGTCAAAAATGCTCGCGTCGAGGCGGCGGTCCGAAAGCTTGCGACGCAAAGGGGTGTCGATCTGACGGGAGCCATAGGGCTTGCC
>JRHI01001566.1_pt1 | contig 18543 bp, 15 predicted proteins | sample 215371 | NCBI WGS metagenome assembly JRHI01 (sample SAMN02929681, study PRJNA255918) | sediment metagenome | biome: cave system; feature: Ice Cave; material: Sediment; isolation source: sediment from deep within a dark volcanic ice cave with no known source of... ...
GTGACCGACTTCGAGGCGCGCGCGATCGGCAGCGCGATGCCGGTGGACTCGAGGCCAAGACGCGCGGCGAAATCGATGACGCCTTCCGCGCCATCGCCTTCCGCACTCAGGAGCACGTCGACCCGATCGGGGATCAGGTTGTTGTCCGAATCGGCCAGCGCGCCGTCGTTCGTGTAGACGCTCGAGAGATCGAAGTTTTCCTTCGCGGCGCCGCCGGGCCGGCGCGCCGGAGGCTGCGACGCCTGTTCCACCGCCCCAGCTCTCTGGAGATCGATCGACACGGCGCTGGATCCCAGCGCGTGGAGCCGGACCTGCAACGTGCGCACGTGGGCGTACGAGAGCGGGCGCTTGGCGTCACGGGCACTGGTGGCTTTGAACTGGTTCAGCGCAGCCATCGCCTTCACCAGATCGCCGCCGTTCGCCATCTGCAGCGTGACGGCCAGACGATCCGCGCCGTCGGTCGCACCGGTACCGCCGCGCGTGTAGATCGCCGACGCCATGGCGGACGACGCCGTCACGCCTTTCCCAATCAGAAACTGCTTCACGTCGTCGGCGATCTTGTCGGTGGTGGGGCCTTTCTGATCCCAGACGTACGGCAGGTGTCCCGCCAGCATCACGGCGGCGGAGCCGATGCCGGTGTCGTCCCCGAGCACCGCGAACGCGGGCTTGCCACCCTGCGTGAACGCCAGCACGGCGCCGTCGCCAGGTTTGAGGCCGGCCCCGCCGATGGCGTCGAGCGTCGCGCCGGATCCGGTCAGCGATTTTGCGCCCACGAAGATCGTGGGGGTCGAGTCACTCGCCTGAAAGGCTCGCGCTCCATCCGATCGCGCTCCATCCGGTCGCGATCCGTCCGCCCGCGCGTCGCCTCGCGCGATCGGCACCGGCAGGTTCATCGCGGAGGCTTCAAATCCGAGCCGCGCGGCGATGGTGCTCGCCGCCGCGAGCTCGCCGGACGAAGGCTGGTCCGGCAGCACCAGTCGCGCGTCGACGAAATCGACCACACCGTCGCCGTTTCGGTCTTGGAGCACGACGCCGGGTTTGAAGAACTCGGCCAGCGGAAGCGGCGCCGTCTCGATCGGCGCGGTGCGGCCGATCGCGCCGGTCGCCGAGACGATGAGGACGAAGACACAAACCCTTTTCATGGCGAGAACCCTGGCCTGGCTTACTTAGAGCACGTTGCGACATGACGCGTCGAACAAGGGGACGTACCCCTTTTTACCCTGGGGGCATGAAGAAGAAAAGGGGTACGCAGATTGGCGTTTGCGAAACCGGGACAGTCACCGTGGTCGCCTCGGTGAGCCCGCGTGCGCGGCGGAACCCGTTGACGGCGTCGAGATTCATATCGCGGCAGCCGCTGCCCGCGCATGGCGCCCGCGGGCAGGTCGTTCGTGTAGCCCTTTCCGTTGAGATCCAGCGAGCCGCTCGTGGTGAATCGCAGGCTCGAGCGGAAGTCTGCGATTGTCGAAAGCTGGAAGCCGGCCGGCAACTGGACAATGCCGCTCGCCACCAGACGATGGCGACGGTCGGCCGCGCCGTACCGTCCGATCGAATAAAAGCCGTACCGGGCCGCCAGCTGGTTGGTTGCGGATGTGTCCATCGCCTTGCTGAGGGTGTAGGACACCAGGAACTGATAGCGGTTGGCCAGGCGCTTGTCGATCTTGAGCAGCAGCGCGCGGTCGTCACGCTGACGTCCGCCGTCACGGCGATGTCCCGAGAAATCGAGCGGCTGATCCCGCCGTCGAACTGATGCGCGTACGGATTCACCGTATCGTGGGACTGGATCTCGTTCAGAAGGCCAAGCACATCCTCGTTGATCGATCCCTTCTGCAGGTCGTAGCGCGGCCCGAGGTTGAGAGTCAGTCCGCTCGCGATTCGCCAGTCGTCCAGCACGTAAGCGGCAAACGTCTTCGTTGGAACGTTTGCGACGTCGATCGTCTTCGCGTCGACCAGATGTGGCACGAAACGATTGGAGCGGCCGACCAGAATCGGCACGCCGACAGAGGCGGCGGCCGGGCGATCCGATCGCCGTACAAAACTCGACGCCGGAAAAACAAAAGGGCATCGCGTCATTGCGATGCCCCTCTGCTCCACTGGCCTGGCTCCCCCAGCATTCACGGCGCCCTGCCGTAATCAGACCAGCGACGGTATTCCCTGCAGGGGCAAGCGTCATGCCTGAATGTTTTGTTCGGAAAGCCGGGGAATTTCGTGCAGACATGTCTTCCTGCGCTCACGAGTTTGTGAGCGATCTTACAGATCTGTCTAGGGGTCTGCCCCCGATCCGGCCCCGGGGCCGTCCCCGATCCGGCCCCCCTCCGGCCCCACTGGCGCGCTATTTGTGCCAAATAGGCAACTTGGAGACCTGTTCCGCCAGCGTCGGGTGTCGTGCGTCCCGCGTGGAGAGGAGCGGGTGGCTTACGGGCCAGGCGATTCCGAGCGCCGGATCATTCCACGCGACGCCAATCTCACTCGCGGGGTCGTACAGATCGGTGCACTTGTACTCCACCTGCGCCATCGGGCTGACGACGGCAAAGCCGTGCGCGAAGCCGGGCGGCACGTAGACCTGTTGGAAGCTATCGGCGGTCAGCGTCACGCCCACCCACCGGCCGAACGTCGGCGACCCGCGGCGCACGTCGACGGCGACGTCGAAGATCTCGCCCTCGATCACGCGAATCAGTTTGCCCTGCGGACGCTGGAGCTGCAGGTGCAGGCCCCGGAGCGTGCCCACCACCGATCGCGAGTGATTGTCCTGCACGAACGGCCCCGCAATGCCGTGCTGGCCGTAGCGGTCGGCATGATACGTCTCGAGGAAAAATCCGCGGCCGTCGGCGTGCACGTCGGGTTCGATGACCACGACGTCCGGGAGGTCGGTCGGCACGACCCGCATGTCAGGCCTCGTGCTCGAGCACGCGCAGCAGGTATTGGCCGTACGGGCTGGATCCCATCGCGCGTGCAAGGCGGGTGGTCTCGGCGGCAGTGATGTACCCCATGCGGTACGCGATCTCCTCGAGGCACGCGACCATGAGCCCCTGCCGCTCCTCGATCGCCTGGATGTAGTTCGACGCCTGCATCAGCGACTCGTGCGTGCCGGTGTCGAGCCACGCGATGCCGCGCGCCAGCTTCTCGACGTGCAAGCCGCCCTGCGCCAGGTACGCGCGGTTGACGTCGGTGATCTCGAGCTCGCCGCGCATCGACGGCTTCAGATTCGCCGCGATGTCGATCACCTGGTTGTCGTAGAAGTAAAGGCCGGTCACGGCGTAGGACGACCTGGGCTTCGACGGCTTCTCCTCGAGGCTCACGGCTTTCCCGCCCGCGTCGAACTCGACGACGCCGTAGCGCTCCGGATCGCGGACCTGGTAACCAAAGACGGTGGCGCCGGTCTCGCGCGCCGCCGCGTTGCGCAGGTAGTCGGAGAAGTGCGCGCCGTAAAAGATGTTGTCGCCGAGCGCCAGCGTCACGCGATCCGGCCCCACGAAGGCGCGGCCGATGAGGAACGCCTGCGCCAGACCGTCGGGGCTCGGCTGGGCGGCGTAGGTGATCTGCAGTCCGATCTCGCTGCCGTCGCCCAGCAGGCGCCTGAACCCGTCCTGCTCATGCGGCGTGGTGATCACCAGCACCTGCCGGATGCCCGACAGCATCAAGGTTGCCAGCGGGTAGTAGATCATCGGCTTGTTGTAGATCGGCACGAGCTGCTTGCTGACGGCCCGCGTCAGCGGATGCAGCCGCGATCCCGAACCGCCGGCGAGGATGATGCCCTTCAGCATGTCAACAACCCACGAAACGCACGAAAACCGCGAACCACGACACACCCGAGGACAAAGGCTTTCTCGTCCGTGCCTTTCGTCCGTTTCGTCAGTTTCGTGGTGAATTCGATCACGCGAGCCCCAGTCGCTGACGATCGTATCGCCCCGCCTGCACCTGCCCGCACCAGTCGCGGTGCTCGAGGTACCAGCGCGCGGTCGCCGCGATCCCGTCCTCGAACGTGTGGCGCGGCGCCCAGCCGAGATCGCGGCGAATCTTCGACGCGTCGATCGCGTAACGGCGATCGTGTCCCGGCCGATCGGGCACGAATGTCTTCAGATCGCGGTAACTTGAGCCCTTCAGCGCGGGATTCGACGCCGCGGGGCGCAGCGTCTCCACGGCGTCGCAGATCCGGTCGACGATCTCGAGGTTGGTGCGCTCGTTGCCGCCGCCGATATTGTACTTTTCACCGGGGCGCCCTTTCGCGAGCACGAGCAGAATCCCCACGCAGTGATCCTCGACGTGCAGCCAGTCGCGCACGTTGCCGCCGTCGCCGTAGATCGGCAGCGGCCGCCCCTCCAGCGCGTTCAGCAGCATCAGCGGAACGAGCTTCTCCGGAAACTGAAACGGCCCGTAGTTGTTCGAGCAATTCGTGACCAGCACCGGCAGGCCGTACGTGTGAAAGCTCGCGCGCACCAGATGGTCCGCCGCCGCCTTGCTCGCCGCGTAGGGCGAATTCGGCGCGTACGGCGTCTCCTCGCTGAACAACCCGCTCGCCCCCAGCGTCCCGTACACCTCGTCGGTGGAAACGTGCAGGAACCGGAACGCCTCGCGCGCCGCCGGCTCGAGCCCGCCGGCGAACGCCCGCGCCGCCTCGAGCAGGACGAATGTGCCGACGATGTTCGTGTCGATGAACACGCGGGGGCCGTCGATCGACCGATCGACGTGCGTCTCCGCCGCCAGGTTGAGCACGGCGGCCGGCCTGTAAGTCGCGAACACCCGCGTCACAGCATCGCGATCGGCGATGTCCGCGTGCACGAACGTCACGCGCGGATCCTTCAGCGGCACCGCGAGACTCAGCAGGCTGCCCGCATACGTCAGCTTGTCGAGGACGAGGATGCGGTCGGCAGTGTGGCGGAGGGCGTATTCGACGAGGTTGGAGCCGATGAAGCCGGCTCCGCCGGTTATGAGCAGCGTTCCCACATTTAAAGACTGACCGCGGCGGGCGCCGAGAACGCAGAGCCCAGGTTCTTCTCTGCGGGCTCCGCGCGCTCTGCGGTTAAACGGAAGCTCCCTCCGGATACATCAGCGCGAGCCGCAGCTCCTTCGACAGCGAGTCGACCGTCGTCCCCGAACGCTTCCACGCGCCTTCGGTTTCGAAACGCAGGTCGCCGATGCGGCGGCCCCACGGCGCGATGACGCGGCCGATGGCGCGGAAGTCCGACCGATCCGCGTGCTCCTGATCGAGCCGCTTGATCACCTCGGGCGCGACGCGGACGAACGCGCGCAGCGCGGACGCCGAGCGGATGCTGTACTTCCGGCCGTTCCAGGCCCCGCCGAACACGAGTGCGATCTGCTTGAAGTAGTTGACGAAGAACTTCTTCGCGTCCTCCTGCGCGTCCGCCCCCTTCTTGCCGAAGACGCCGTCTGCGGCGAACAGCTTCTTGAGCTCCTGCGCGAGCGGCGCCTGCGCCACGCGGCCGCGGCCGACGCCGAGCAGCTTGATTTCGTCGTACAGGGGCGAATCCTCGCGGTCGTTCAGTGCGCGGACGACGTCGTGCCCGGTCGCGAGCGCTTCGTCGCGATACAGTTGTCGGCCCGAGAGGCTGACCAGGTGCGACGCGTTCAGCCGCGTGTGCTTCGCGTTGATCGTGACGAACATCTGCACCACGTGATCTTCCGGCAGACGGTCGAAGATGATCGCCGGCACCGCGAAGTCCTCACCCTGAAACCGTTCGATGTCGGCGTGCAGCGCGAGCAGGCGGTGCTGGCCGTCGATCGCCCGCAGGATGCCTTCGCGCTCCGGGACCTTGAGGATGCCGACGCGCGCGTCGCTCTCGGCCGGCTGGAAGCTGAGCTTCTCGTCGCACGAGATGATGACGGCGCCGGGAATCGACGGGAGATCGCGCGCCTGACGGCACTGCTCGTAGTACTGCACGAGCTCGTCGATCTTTTTTCGGATGATCTGGCGCTGGTACGCTTTGTCGCTCGACGCGATGCGCCGCTCGAGAAAGTCCCAGTTCACCTTCGACGGCTGCGGCACGCCCGGCCTGTGCCGCCCCCCGCGTACCGGCGCTTGCGCCGCGTCGCCGTAACTCAGCACCTCGAACCGCACGAGCTTGTCGATGTCACTGGCTGTCAACGAAGCTTGGTAGAATTGCACGCCGAATTGCTGCATACGAATCGCGGCGACGTTGATCATAGGTTCGAATCCAGGACGCTTCAGGCCGGCCCGATGTGATGATTCAGAGAGCCGAATTGTATCGCAGGTACCGGCCGGACACCAACCCGACAGCACGTTAGCTAAGTAGCACGTAGATAAGGAGTTCTGTCATGTCTCGGTGGAGACGCCTTGCGCGGCTTCTCATCTCGCTCGCCCTCCCCGTCTGCGGGCTCGGGGAAGATATTGTTGCGCAATCCACTGGAAACAAAGCAGTTGCGGCATCCGCCACTGCCGAAACCGGGCCGTGGACGACCTGGAGTTMGCCCGCCTTGTGAAGGAATGGACCACCAAGCCGGAATTCAGCAGCCCCTTGGTGGATCACCTCCCCAAAGTCGCGCGTGCTTTCCCCAAGGACGTGCCGGGCCACCACATCGGCGAACCGAAGAACTGACCTACTACGCGGACATCCTCAAGTACTACCGCGCGCTGGCAGCCGCCTCGCCGCGCGTGAAGCTGATCTCGATCGACAAGAGCAACGAAGGTCGCGACCTCGCGTCGTTTTCGTCGGCGCCGACGAGTCGATCAAGAACCTGGAGACATATCGCGGATACCTTGCGCAGCTCGCCGACCCACGGACGATCAGCAACGCGCGGGCAACCGACATCGTCGCCAGGGCCAAGCCGATCTATCACCTCTCGGGCGGTCTCCACAGCGGTGAAGTCGGGCCGTCGGAAATGTTGATGGATCTCGCGTACCGCGTGGCCGTGGAAGACTCGCCGTTCGTGAAGAAGATCCGCGACAACGTCATCGTCTCGATCACGCCGGTCGCCGATCCGGACGGACGCGATCGCAACGTCGACTGGTACTACAAGTACGGCATCAACGAGACCGACGGGCGCACGACCGGCGCCGGCGTGCCGTACTGGGGCAAGGACATCTTCCACGACGACAACCGCGACATCAATTACTCGCAGATCGAGATGCGCGCGCTGCTCGACTGGTATCTGCAGTGGCACCCGCGAACGACATCCGGAACCGCCCGGCGATCGTCGATCAGGTGTTGGGCAAGGGGCGCATCATCATGTTCGCCGGCAACCCGTGCTACCGGTGGCAGAACTTCGGCGAGTTCAACATGCTGTTCAACACGGTGTTGAACTTCAACGATATCAAGACGGAGGCACCCAAGCCGGCGCCGACGGACAACCCGGCGCGCGACGCTCGTTGACCGGCGGTAGGCGAGCGTGCCAGCGAGGCCGGCGCGAAGGCGTCCTCACCCGCGCAACGCCGGCGCGCCGGTTGGGTCCGTCGTGAACGGACAGACGGGGGTGGACGAGTTGAATCGAACCGGTCGTCCCTGCACGATGACCGCCGGCCGCGACGGCCGGCGACGCGAAACAGGAAGGAACCGCGAGCGGTTTCTTCCCTTAGACTCCTGTCGCCATGTATTTCTTGATCGCCGCGAGCGTGCGGTCGATGTCGGCGTGTGTGTTGTAGAAATGCGGCGACAGGCGGATGCCTGGGCGATCCTGGCCGCCACGCGTCGCGCAGCCGATGCGATCCTTCTGGTAGAGCGAGGTCGACAGCTTGCGGATGTCGAGGCCGCCCGGCAGGAACGACACCACGGCGACCGTGCGCGACGGATCCGGGCTCGTCCAGATCTTCACGCCGTCGATTTTCTTGAGCCCCCCCATCAGCGCCTGCGTGAGCTCGCGCGACCGCTTCTCGATCTGCGCGCGCCCGATCTTCGTCTGGAACGTCAGCGCTTCGCCGAACGCCATCATCGCCGGCTCGTCGCGCTGGCCGAACCCCTCGAACGTCTTCGACACGCCGATGCGTCCTGGATACGCGCTGAAGATGCTCGCCCAGATCTTCGACTGCGCGCTCTTGTTGATGTAGAGCACGCCGTTCTCCTTCGGGCCGCAGATCCACTTATGCGCGCTGCCGCTGTAGAAATCGGGCTGCATGTCGCTGAGGTCCACGTCCATCAGGCCGAACGACTGCGCGCCGTCGACCAGGCTGAGGATGCCGCGCTCCCGCGCGAGTCGGCAGATCTCCTTCGCCGGAAACAGATCGCCGACCGTGCTCGTCTGGTGCGTGAACGAGATGACCCTGGTCCGCGGTGTGATCGCCTTGGCGAACGCGTCGACGTAGTGCTCGAACCCGGGATGCGGGTTCGGCGTCGGCACGTCCTTCACGGTGAAGCCGAAGCGCTTGGCCTTCTCCTGCCACGCGGTATGGTTGCTCGGATGGTTGTCGGCGGTGAGCAGCACCTCGTCGCCCGCCTTCAGATCGATGCCGGTCGACACCAGATTGTTCGACTCGCTCGTGTTGCGGGTGATGACGATCTCTTCCGCCGTGACGCGCAGGAACTCGCCGAGCAGCTTCCGCGTGTTCTCGCGGCCGTCGCCGAGCTTCGCGCGGTTGTCCTGCGACGGATCCTGATCCATGTCCTTCGTCAGCCGGTACATCGTCTCCAGGACCGGTCCGGAGGAGGGGCACAGGTTGGCGGCGTTCAGCATCGTGAGCTCTTTCGGCATCACGAATTGCTCGCGGACGGCGACCCAGAACTTCTCGTCCGGAGACGACTTCTCGTCCGGAGACGCAGGCGTCGGTGGAACGTCGACAGGACGGGGCCACGCGACGCCGGGCGTCACGAACGGGGCTGCGCCGCCGATGGCGAGCAGGCGGGCGAATTGGCGACGATTCATGGTGCCTCCTGACAAAGTTTTACACCGCCGACCCGACACTTCGGGCGATTATTATCCATTTCCCTGCGGCAACTTTCATGAATCGTGTGACACGTCTCCTTACCGCCCTCTGCGTCGCCACCGCCACCACGGCGGCTGCCGCCGGTCCCATCGACTACGCGGCGCTCCGCAAGGAACGCCACCTCGAGGCGGTGCGGACGACGACTCCCATCACCATCGACGGCGCGCTGGACGAGGCGGCCTGGCGCGACGCCCCGATCGCAACAGGCTTCCTGCAGAGCGAGCCGCGCGAAGGCGAGCCGGCGTCCGAGCAGACCGAGGTGCGCGTCCTGTACGACGATGAATACTTGTATGTGGGCATGTTCGCGCACGATTCGTCGCCCAACGAGATTATCGTCAACGATCTCAAGAAGGATTTCGACCCGGGCTCGAACGACGCGTTCGAGGTGATCCTCGACACGTTCCACGACGAGCGCAACGGCTACATGTTCGCCACCAATGCCATGGGCGCGAAATGGGACGCGCAGATGGTGAACGAGGGGCGCGACGTCAACAGCAACTGGGACGGCATCTGGCTGGTCAAGACGCAGGTCACGAAGGACGGATGGTACGCCGAGATGGCGATCCCGTTCCGCACGCTCCGGTTCGGCGACGCGGATGTGCAGACCTGGGGCATCAATTTTCTACGGCGCGTCCGGCGAAGAAACGAAGACAGCTACTGGGCGCCGCTTCCGCGAATCTACCGCATCGTCCGCGTGTCGATGGCCGGCACGCTCGAAGGGATGCGCGGGGTTCGTCCCGGCAACGACCTCCGGGTGAAGCCGTACCTGCTGTCGAGCGCCCACACGGCGGGGAGCGCGACGACCAGGGGCGACGCGCAGGTCGGCCTGGACGCGAAGTACGGCGTGACGAGCAGCCTCACCTGGGATTTCACGGTCAACACCGATTTCTCGCAGGTGGAGGCCGACGAGCAGCAGGTCAACCTGACGCGCTTCAGTCTGCTGTTTCCCGAAAAGCGCGATTTCTTCCTCGAAAACTCCGGCGTCTTCCAATTCGGTGCGGGCAACCCGATGGGCGGTGGTGGGGGCGGCGGCGGTGAAGGCGGCGGTGGTGGAGGAGGAGGGGCGGGCGGTGGCGGCGGGGGCGGAGGCGCCGGGCGCACCAACATTCTCGGCGACAACATTCTGTTCTTCAGCCGGCGCATCGGTCTGTCGGAGGATGGCAGCGCCATTCCAATCCTGGCCGGCTCGCGGCTGACCGGCCGCGCCGGCGGCTTCACGATCGGCGCCATGAACCTTCAGCAGCGCGGCGCCGGCGCTACGCCGCCGACCAATGTCACGGCCGTACGGCTGCGCCGCAACATTCTCGCGAATTCGGACGTCGGCGTCCTGCTGCTGAACAAGGATCCGTCCGGGCCGGCGTTCAATCGCGTGGTGGGCGCCGACGCCAACTTTCGGTTCTTCCGGAACCTCAACGTCAACGGTCTGGCGGCGAAATCGTTCTCGCCCAACGCGGTGGTCGGCGCCTCTGGAAGCGACCTCGTCACGCGGGCCGGGTTCTCGTATCGCGGGTCGGTGGTCGATGGGCGCGCGGCCTACACGCTGACCGGCTCGCGGTTCCACGACGAGCTCGGCTTCATCCCGCGCACCGGCATCGGTCGCACGGATGCCTACGCCGGCCTTCATCTGCGATCGGGCCGTTATCCGGCGTGGCTGCGGGAATTCTTTCCGCACTATCAATTCGTGAATATCACGCGCGCCGACGGCGGCGCGTTCGATTCACGCTACGTCGATTATCACATTCCGATCACCCTGCAGAACGGCACGTTCATCGAGGGCGGCGTGAACGCGAACGCCGAAGTCCTGACAGAGGTGTTCACGATCAACTCGGGCCGCGGCGTCACGATCGCGCCCGGCCGCTACGACTTCAACGAGTACTTCGTGACGTGGAGAGGGGACCGCAGCGCCGCGGTGTCGTTCAGCGGCCGCTACGGCATCGGCGACTTCTACGACGGCTACAAGCATGCCTACCAGTTCGGCCCGACGTTCCGGTTCAGCAGCCACCTGAACACGACCGTGACCTGGACCCGCAACGTCATCAGGCTGGCCACAGGTGCGTACACGACCGACCTGCTCGGCAGCCGCCTGAACTACAGCTTCTCGACGCGCATGTTCGTCAACGCGCTGCTCCAGTACAACACCGACGCGAACCAGTGGACGTCGAACGTCAGGTTCAACCTCATCCACCGGCCGCTCAGCGACTTCTTCCTCGTCTACAACGATCGGCGCGACGCGGGGACGCGTACGCTGGTCGATCGCGCGGTGATTGCGAAGATGACCTACATGATGGCGTTCTAGTCAGATCGGGGCGGTTGCGGCTGTGCGGGCGACGCCGCGCCGCGCGCGCCAGAGATCGACGCCGCGGTCGCGCCACACGATCACACGGTACATCAGCGCGCAGAACAGCGCGTACGCGATGGCGGTTCCCCACAGCGGCAGCCGGTGGCGCCACAGCCAGCTCGCGTAGCCGTACACGAGCTCCACGTGAATCCAGTAAATGAAGAGCGAGTTGCGGCCCAGCCGCGCCAGCGGATCGATCGAGACGGCGGCCGTGGCGCGGCCCTGCAGGGCTGCGACGGACGAGGAGATCGCGTGGATCGCCGTCAGCGTGATCATCAGGATGCCGACACGGATGGCGAACCAGGTCGGCGAGCTCGTCCAGAAAGAGGATGACGCGAAGATCGACGGGCGGCGGGCCGTGTAGAACCCGAGCATGACGAGCGCGACGCCGACGGCGCCGAGGATCGCGTGCAGCCGCCGCTCCTCGGCCTCGTCGCGCGCCGCGGCGATCAGCGCGCCGACCGCGCCACCGGCGAAAACGAAGCCCGCCCACGGGAACAGCGTGAAGATCGTGAACTCGTTGAACGGCCGGCAGTACCACTGCAGCCAGAGCGGTAGCGCGTCGATCGCGGGCGCCGCCCGCACGACCGGTGTCGCCATCGCGAACGTCAACGCGATCGCGGCGTACCAGAGAACTCGCGCCTTCGTTGTTCGCGCCAGGCCCCATACGACGCCCGCCGCCGCCAGCGCCGGTCCCATGATGTTCAGGATGTCGACGCGGAACAGCGTCACCGGATGGCTGCCTGGCGTGATGATGAATCCCTGCAGGCGAAAGAGAAAGCCGAGGATGAAGATCTCGAGGCCCCGCCGGCAGATCAGCTCCACCGCCGCGCGCCGGCTGCCGGTGCGCTCTGCCGTGCGCGTCGCGGCGAGCACCGCGGCGAGGCCCGCCAGCCAGAGGAAGAGCGGCGCCGCGAAGCCGCCGAGCACGGTCGCGTCGCGAAACGACATCGTGCGCCTGACGTTCAGGCGCGTCCACGCATCGGCGGTGTGCGCCTCGATCATCACCAGCACGGCGATGCCGCGCGCCCAGTCGATGTACGTGAGCCGGCGTGCGGACCTGTTTCCGGCCATGGCGTCAGGAAGGCGTGTCGGGACCTCGGACCTCGTGCGTCGTGGTGAAGACGATATCCTGCCGCATCGAATGCCACACGGAGCAGTACTTCTCGTGCGACAGCACGATGGCCCGCGCGACGGCATCCCCGGGCACGGCGCCTTCCACCGTGACGTGCAGATGCATGCGGACGATCCGGTGCGGATCGTCGGGCGCGCGGTCGGCGACCAGATGCGATCGCAGCGCGCTGAACGGCTGCCGCCCTTTCGTCAGGATGTAGGCGACGTCCATGGTCATGCAGCCGGCCAGCGCGAAGGCGAGCGCCTGCACGGGGGAGGGTCCCGCCGTGCCGGCGCTGTCGAGCGTCATCGACGCGTGGTCGCTGGTGCCGGAGAGCGTGAGATCGCCTTTCCAGCTGAGATCGACGACCGTGGGAGGCCTGGCCACTGGCGGATTATAGGCGGGGTCGGGAGTCGTTTGCAGTTTCTGCCATCTGCTGCTGTGGAAACTGTGGATGCAGAAACTGCAAACGACTCCCGACCCCGCTTAGCGAGCCGCGGCGCCGTCCTATCTTGCCGCCGAACTCGGCGCGGGCGGCGCCGTGGGAACAGGCGAGGGCGGCTGAAAAACGGGGCGCTTCGAAACCAGCGACTTCACCCCCACCCAGCCGAGCGGCAGAATCACCAGCAGATACGTCAGCAGGTGACCGAACGCGCTGTCGGGCCCCCAGGATTCGGTGCGGTCGTGAATGATGTCGCTGTAGGGCAGGTAATGCTGCTCCGACATCTCGTGCGCGCCTTTGATCACAAGCTGCACGACGAACACGAACAAGAAGATCGCCGTGGCCTGGAAGAACAGCGCCAGGTTGATGCGGTGGCCGAAGCGCGACCATACCCACGCGACGCCGGCGGCGGCGGCAATCCCGAGCGCGGCGCCCAGCGCGAGATAGGCGGTCGTGTGCAGCTGCATCAGCAGCAGTGCCGTTTCCATCCCTTCACGGCTGATCATCAGCAGCGTGAACAGGAACACGCCCGTGAACGCCCCCGCGCCCGGGCGCACGGTCGACGATTGGAGGTGTCCTTCGATGTCCCCTTTCATGCGGCGGCCGGTGCGCCACATGTGCACGATCATCCAGGTGACCGACGCGGCGGCGATGATCGCGAGCGGGCCGTCCAGCCACTCCTGGTTCAGCGAGTGGTACAGCAGATAGCCGCCGAGCGCGCTGACCGCGACCGCCACGACGATTCCCCAGTGCACCGCGGCGGTCAGCGCGGCGCGGCCCGACTTGCGAAGGTAGGACAGGCTGATCGCGACGATCAGGAAAGCTTCGAACCCCTCGCGAAGGGTGATGACGAGCGCCTGGAGCATGAGTGGGCCGATTCTCAAAAATGAGACTGAATCTCAGAATGAGAAATAGTCTATCGCGGCATATCCGACCCGTCAAGTCGGCAATACAGGAGTCGGCAATGCAAGAGTGTCAAGATTTCGATAGAAATGCCCCGGTTCTCAACTCGATAGAAATGTCCCCTTCCCAATGAAGATGAGGATTCCTGCGGAAGCCCGTGGAAAACGATTCTGTAGTTTTCCAGGGGCGGTGGGCGCGTGCGTTTCGCGTCCACGGCTCCGGCCGCTTCCGACGTGTGGCGCGGTGGAAGTCACGCCCGCGTTCGGAGACGGCTTCTATTCGATTGAGGTAATCGGATTTCTACGGCCATGAGTCGTGAAACGATGTAGGCCGGGCATGACGACCGAGGCCTTTCTCCAGCCTGAACGCTCGGCTGAAGACGTCGCGCTACACTGGCGGGCTGAACCCGTCGCGCTGCACTGGCTGAAGCCGTCGCGCTACACTGGTGAGCTGAAGCCGTCGCGCTGCACTGGTTGAAGCCTCGCGCCGCACTGGCAGGCTGAAGCCTCGCGCTCCCTATGATGAACATTGTGGCTGCTGTTATCACGATCGTCGCGCTCGGCGATTCGACCACTGCAGGCACGCCGGCGTTCAGGTCGCCGATCGAAGCGCCGCCGAACGGATCGGGGAACGCCGAAAGCCAGTACGCCTACTGGCTGATGCAGGCGCATCCCGACTGGCAGGTGCTGAATCGCGGCGTCAACGGCGAGCGCAGCGATCAGATCCGCGCGCGGTTCCTCCGGGACGCCGCGCGAGTGCGGCCGGCGGTCGTGGTGATCATCGCCGGCGTCAACGACGTCTATCAGGGTCGTTCGGCGGAGTCGGTGCAGCACGAGCTCGAAGCGATGTACACCGCGGCGCACGCCGCGAAGATCGCTGTCGTGGCCGGCAGCATCGTCCCCTACAACGTGGCGACCGCGGATCAGAACGCGCGCATGCACGCGGTGAACGACTGGATCCGCGAGTACGCGGCGCGCCACGCGGGCAGCGTGGTGTTCTGCGATACCCGGGCGGCCGTCGCCGCCCCGGGGCAGCCCGACCGGCTGCTGTCCTCTCCCGACGACCTGCACCCGTCTCCCGACGGCTACAGGCGCATGGCCGCGGCGCTGGAACCGGCGATAAACCTTGCGCTGTCGAAAACACCGTAGGCCGTCGTTTTGGACCCGGCATTGCAGTAAGCTGAACCCATGACCGTTTGGAAGCCGTTGGCAGGCGCCGTGGTGTTCGCCGCCGCGATGTCGATGGCGCTCGCCGCGCAACAGGGGCCCACGTTCAAGTCCGGCACCCAAATCGTGTCGCTCTTCGTCACCGTGCAGGACCTGCAGAAACGTCTCGTGCCAGGGCTGGAGAAGACCGGCTTCGAGGTGTTCGACAACGACAAGCCGCAGCCGCTGGTGTACTTCGACAACAGCATCCATCCGATCAACGTCGTCGTCATGCTCGATACGAGCGGCAGCATGACGCTGACGATCGGTCTGCTGAAGCAGGCCGCCGAGCAGTTCCTGATCCGTCTGCTGCCGGACGACAAGGCGCGCGTCGGCGCGTTCAACGACAAGATTCAAATCAACGCGCACTGGAGCAGCGATCGCGATCAGCTCATCACCGACGTCAAGAATCTGGACTACGGCAACGGCACGCGACTCTGGGATGCGGTCGGCGCCAGCCTCGACGAGCTGAAAGGGATCGACGGCCGGAAGGTCGTGCTGGTGTTCACCGACGGCGACGACACGGAAAGCAAAATGAGCCTCGGCAACGTGATCGAGCGCGCGCGGGCCGAGGAAGTGATGATTTACGCGATCGGGCTCGAGAGCAACTATTTCAACGGTCAGCGACAGGTGCGCACCAAGCCGGACAGCGGTTTGCGGAAGATCGCGGACGAGACCGGAGGCGGCTACTTCGAGCTGACGAAAGCGAGTGAGCTCGCATCGACCTTCACGAAGGTCGCGCAGGAGCTGCACAGCCAGTACGTGATTGGCTTCACGCCGACCCAGCTCGACAACAAGGTGCACAAGCTGGTGGTGAAGATGAAGCAGCCGGGCATGACCGCGCGCGCGCGTCGCAGTTACCTGGCGGCCGGCGACAAGATGACCGTGTCGGCCAAGTAGCGGGCGTTACGCGCACGCGGTGACGAGGATCGCTGCCGCCAGCAGGAAGCCGACGACCCGCTCCGCCGACGAAGTAAAACTCCAAGCGCCGACCCCCCGCAAAGGTTTAGCAAGCACATGGCCCTTTCCGAACAGGAATTCCGCGTCAAGAGCGACGAGGCGCTGGACGCCGCGCGCCACGCGCTGCTGCCGCTCGCCGACAGCGACGGCTTCGAAGTCGAGCTGCAGAACGGCGTGCTGAACGTCGTTTTCGAGGAGCCGGTCGAGACCAAATTCGTCGTCTCGCCGAATGCGCCCGTCAGGCAGATCTGGGTGTCGGCGATGTCCAGAAGCTTTAAACTCTCGTGGGTGCCGGAGCTTGCCGCCTTTGCGCTGGACGGCGAGGCGCTGCCGGTGCTGCTGGATCGTCTCACGCGCGCATTTCTGAGCGGGTCCGCCTGAAGGCCTGCGCCTTGTAAATTTGCGATTTGGTCTGCTCCTGGAGGCTTCATGAAACGCACCGCGCTCGTATGGCTTGCCGCGTTTGCCGCGATTACCGTCTCCTCCGCGCAGCAGGGCCCCGAGCGTGTGCGCGCGCTGCCCGGCGACCGGCCGGCGCCGAACACGCGCGCGACGCGCTCGGCCGTGCTCGGGCGCAACGGCATGATCGCCACGAGCCAGCCGCTGGCATCCGCCGCTGGGCTGAAGGTGCTCCAGGACGGCGGCAATGCGATTGACGCCGCCGTCACGGCCGCCGCGGTCCTCGCCGTGGTCGAGCCGTCGATGACCGGCATCGGCGGCGACCTCTTCGCGATCGTGTACGACGCGAAGACGAAGACCTTGCACGCACTGAACGCAAGCGGGCGATCCGCGTACGCGGCGACGCCGCAGGAGTACGCCAGGCGCGGGCAGACGCGGATGCCCGGCTCCGGCGTGCTGTCGGTCACCGTGCCCGGCGTGGTCGAGGGATGGTCCGAGCTGCTGTCGAAGTACGGCACGCTGCCGATGGCGAAGGCAGTGGCGCCGGCGATTGAGTACGCGAAGAACGGCTACGCGGTGTCCGAAATCATCAGCGGTCAGTGGAAAGCCAGCGAGAAAAAACTGGCGGCCGATCCGGTGACGGCCGCGACGTTCCTCCCCGACGGACATCCGCTACAGCCGGGCGAGATCTTCGCCAACCCGCACCTCGCCGCGACGCTCGAGGCGATCGGCAAGGGCGGCCGCGACGCGTTCTACAAAGGATCGATTGGCCGCGCGATCATCGCCGACATGAAGAAGCGCGACGGCCTGCTCGACGAGCGCGACTTTGCCGATCACACGGCGGACTGGGTCGATCCCATCTCGACGACGTATCGTGGATACGACGTGTACGAGATGCCGCCCAACACGCAGGGGTTTCTGGTCCTCGAGATGCTCAACATCCTCGAGGGCTTCGACGTGAAGGCGATGGGCCACAACTCGCCCGCGTATCTCCACGCGTTGGTCGAGGCCAAGCGGATCGCGTTCGCCGACCGTGCCGCGTACCTGGGCGATCCCGGATCGGTGCCGCCGGCCGTGCTGAAGACGCTGATCTCGAAGGAGTACGCCGCGCGCCGGCGCGGCGAGATCGACAAGGACCACGCCGCCGAGTCGTACAAACCGGGGGTGATGCCCGGCGCCACGCCGAGCGCACAGGTGGCCGAGGCGCTGCAGAATTTCACGGGCGTCGATCGCGGCGACACCATCTACATGACCGCAGCCGACGGCAAGGGCAATATCGTCTCGCTCATCCAGTCGCTGTTCTCCGACTTCGGATCCGGCATCGTCGCGGGCGATACCGGCATCGTGCTCCACAACCGCGGGAGCGGCTTCAACCTCACGCCCGGCTCACCCGATCAGATCGCCCCGCACAAGCGGCCGCTGCACACGCTCATTCCCGCGTTCGTGATGAAGGACGGCAAGCCGTGGCTGTCGTTCGGCGTCATGGGCGGCGATCATCAGGCGCAGGGGCACACGCAGGTGCTCGTCAACGCAATCGACTTCGGCCTGAACGTCCAGGAGGCCGGCGAGGCCGCGCGCGTGACGCACGGCAACAACGGGCTGCTGGTGGAGAGCAACGTGCCGGAGTCTGTACGCGCGGCGCTGATCCAGCGCGGCCACGCGGTGACATCGAACGCGAATCCTGGCGGCGCGTTCGGCGGCTTTCAGGGCATCATGCTCGACCCGCGCACCAGGGTACTGATGGGCGGATCGGACGTGCGCAAGGACGGCCTCGCGATCGGGTTCTAGGCGGGCGCCAACCGTCGCCACGCCGTCAGGCGGGCGTCGTTCGGCCGGGTGAAACCTGCGTCCGACGTGGACGCGTCGCGCGCAGGCGCCCTGCAATCCGGCGATCGGCGGGACGGCCAAGGCAGGCTTCGCCGGAACGCGGCGTTCGTCAGATTCTGAAACCGTCCCTCAGCGGATCGGCTTCGTCCACGAGAAACGCGTGCTCGCCGGTGATCCAGGCCGAGCCTGCGATCTCCGGCACGATGGCCTGATACTCGCCCACCTGCGTGCGCGAGACGACGCGGCCGGTGAAGCGCGTGCCGATCAGGCTCTCGTGCACGAACGGCCTGTCGCTGCCGAGCAGCCCCATCGCGTCGATCACCGCCATCACCGCGGCCGTACCGGTCCCGCACGGCGAGCGATCGACTTCGGCGTCGGCAAAGATTGTGACGTTGCGCAGGTCGGCGGTCTCGTCGCTCGGCGGCCCGGTGAAGATCGTCCCGTAGATTCCGGTCAGACCGGGAT
>JRHI01001567.1_pt1 | contig 18528 bp, 17 predicted proteins | sample 215371 | NCBI WGS metagenome assembly JRHI01 (sample SAMN02929681, study PRJNA255918) | sediment metagenome | biome: cave system; feature: Ice Cave; material: Sediment; isolation source: sediment from deep within a dark volcanic ice cave with no known source of... ...
TAGCCGCCCGGGTGGCGTCCCGGCGCTGCTCGTCCGGGTCCATGGCGATCGCCGCCTCGAGGGCGGTCTTCAGCTTCTCGACGACGCGCGGCACCGCTCCCCAGACGGTCGGCCGCACCTCCGGCAGCACGCCGGCGACGGCGCGCGGGTCGGCAACGCTGGTGACCTGGATCCCGAAGACCATCTGGTTGTAGTGGGACGACCACCGATCGGCGATGTGAGCCGACGGCAGGTACGAGGTGATCCGCGCGCCCGGACGGATGGGCAGGACCTGGGCCACCGCCCGGCACTCGGCGAGCATGTTGGCGTGGGTGATCTCGACACCCTTGGGCGGCCCGGTGGTGCCGGAGGTGTAGATGAGGGTCAGCACGTCGCCGGGCTCCACGGCGCCCCAGGCGCCCTCGAAGTCGAAGGCGGGATCCCCCATCTCCTCGAGCTCGAGGAGCGACAGCGCACCCTCGGCGTGGCCGTCGACGCAGACCAGGTGCCGCGGCTCCGGCTGGTCACCGCGTGCGGCGCGGATGCGGTCGAGGTGGCCGCGCTCGGCGATGACCACCCAGTTGCCGGCGTTGCAGAACAGATGGGCGATCTGCTCCGGCGCCAGCGTGCTGTACACCGAGAAGGGGGTCGCGCCGAGGTGGATGGCCGCGGTGTCGCAGAGGTGGAACTCGGGCCGGTTGGCCATGAGCAGCGCGACCGTATCACCCCGCCGGACGCCGAGCGCCGACAGCCCGGCGGCGATGCGCCGGACGCGCGCCGCGTACTCGGCGAAGGTGATCTCCAGCGAGCCGTCGGCGGTCCGCAGCGCCACCTCGCCGGCGTGGTGCGCCGCCGTCGCCTGAAATGCCTCGCACAGGGTCCTCGCCTGCGCCACAGCGTCCACGATCTCCTCCCTCCTCATGACCGCCGTGGGTCACCGAACCCGGGGCGCACGGCTGCTCTGCCACGTTCCTGGGCCAGCATCGTCGCGACGATCTCCCGGGCCCGCAGTCCGGCGGCGTCGGCGCGGACGCTGACACCGCGATGCTCGGAGCCGTCGAGGTTCGCCTGGACCGCCTCCAGGACCGACTTCCGCCTGCGGAAGAACTCCTCGAACCTGGGCGCCATGTACTCGGTGATGGCCGGCTGTCCCACCGCCCAGTTGCGGGCGGCGATCCAGACGACGTGCGTGCTGGTCGGTCCGGCGGGGGTCAGCGCGTACGCCCACGCCAGCCGGTGGACGTCCCCCCGATCGGTGGGCGCGACGACCTCCCAGCCGCCGACCCAGAGCGCGGGCGAGACGAACGTGCCCGATTCCGACTGCTGGTAGTCCCGATCCACCGCCAGCCCGGTGGCGCCCGCCTGCCAGTCGCTCAGCCGGCCGGGCGGGAAGCTCCGGTGGTAGGAGACCGAGGTCTCGCTCACCTCGACCTCGAGTGGCGGCGGAGTCCGCAGCACCGGGGGAGCGACCTCGGGATAGACGAAGGGGAGCTGGGTGAGATCCATGAGGTCCTCGTGGATCAGCAGGTGGTTGGCCTCGATGTCGCCCCGACCGCCCCAGCTCGTCCAGCCCTCCTCGCGCAGCCAGGATGGCTGGTGGGGCGCGCGACGCCCGGCCTCCCCGGGGACACCGAGCCAGATCCACACGAAGGGCGGCTGCTCATGGACCTCGAACGACTCCACGCGCGCACCGTAGGGGACGTTGTCCTGGGAGGGAACGCGCACACAGCTCCCCGCCGCGTCGTAGGTGAACCCGTGGTAGCCGCAGACGACGAGGTCACCCTCGAGACGGCCCTGGGAGAGCGGGAACGAGCGGTGCGCGCAGCGATCCTCGAGGGCGACGACCGCGCCCGACTCGAGCCGGAAGAGGACGACGTCACGGCCGAGCAGGCGGCGACGGACCAGCTCCCGACCCACTTCGTTTGAACTGCCGGCGACGTACCAGCAGCCGAGCGGAAGGTTGGCGTCGTGGCTCACAGGTCGAGCACCAGCCGCTCGGAGCGGCACCGCGATACGCAGATCATCATCAGCTCCCCCGATTCGCGTTCCGCGTCGGATAGCACCGAGTCGCGGTGGTCGGGCACGCCCTCGAGGACCGACGCCTCGCAGGTGCCGCAGATCCCCTCGCGACACGACGCCAGCATGCTCACGCCGGCCTCCTCGCAGATGTCCAGGATCGACTTCTCCGGCGGGACGGTGATGGTGATCCCCGACCGCTGCAGCGCCACCTCGAAGGATGTCCCCGCCCCCGGCTGCGGGTCCTCGGCCTGGGGCCGTGCGGCGAAGCGCTCGACCTGGAGCGAGCCGGACGGCCAGGACGCGCACCGCGCCTCCACCGCCGCCAGCAGCGGCTCCGGGCCGCAGCAGTAGACCAGGGTGTCGTCGCGCGGCTCGCCCAGCGCCGCGGCCAGGTCGAGAAGGCCACGCTCGTCCTCGGGACAGACGTCCACCCGGTCGCCGTGCACGGCGAGCTCGTCGAGGAAGGCCATCGACGCGCGGCGCCGGCCACCGTAGAGCAGCCTCCAGTCCGCGCCCGACTGCGCCGCCCACTCGATCATCGGCAGCATCGGGGTGATCCCGATCCCTCCGGCGATGAACAGGTACCGTGGCGCGCTGACCAGGGGGAAGTGGTTGCGCGGTCCACGCACGCGCACCTGTGATCCGGCCTCCAGCAGGTCGTGGACGTGACTCGAACCACCGCGGCTGCGCGGGTCGCGCAGCACGGCGACGCGCCACGCGCCGGAATCGGCAGGGCTCCCACAGAGGGAGTACTGGCGGGTCAGCGATGCGGGGAGGAGGAGGTCGATGTGGGCGCCCGGCGTCCACGGCGGCAGCTCGCCACCGTCGTCGGGACGGAGGACGAGGGAGACCACATCCTCGGCGACGGCATCCCTGCGCTCGACGACGCAGTCGAGCTCGAGCTCCCGATAGGTCAGCCCCCCCGGCGTGCCGGCCCGGGTGGTCTCGGCCCCGGACAGCGCCGTGCTCACCGTCCGGACCTTCTGCGCGATCCGTACATCAGCTTCATGGAGCGCAGCAACAGCCGCGAGCGGCCCGCGCTGTAGGGATAGGTGTGAACGTCGCGCTGCAGGTGCCAGCGCGAGACGCAGACGGCCCGCCGCTCGCAGAACTTGCGAATCCCCTCGGCACCGTGGCGGGCGCCGAGACCGGAGCTCTTGAGCCCGCCCATGGGCAGCCCCATGGCCATGTAGTGGGTCAGGATGTCGTTGACCGACACGGTGCCCGCGCGGATGCGGGCGGCGATCCGCTCGCCCTTGCGCAGGTCGCGGGTGAACACCGTCGCGCAGAGGCCGTAGGGGCTGTCGTTGGCCAGCCGCACCGCCTCGTCGGCGTCGGCGACCCTGATGATCGGCAGGGTCGGGCCGAAGGTCTCCTCGCGGATGCAGGACATCGTGTGGTCGACGTCGACGAGCACCGTCGGCTCGAAGAACTGGCCGCTCCCGGGACGGCGGCGGCCGCCCAGCAGCACCCGCGCGCCCTTCTCGACCGCGTCGCGCACGTGGCGTTCGATCGTCTCCAGCTGTGGGGCGAAGGTGATGCCCCCCACCTCGGCGGTGCCCGGGCCCGCCGGCGGCGCCTGGCGGAGCCGGCCGACCTTGTCGACCACCCTGCGCACGAAGTCGTCGTAGACCGGCGCCTCGACGTAGACCCGCTCGGTGGACATGCAGACCTGGCCGCTGTTCACCATGGCTCCGTAGACGGCGGTGTTCGCCGCGCGCTCCAGGTCGGCGTCGACGAGCACGATGAGCGGGTCCTTGCCGCCCAGCTCGACGTAGGCCGGCGTGAGCGTCCGGGCGGCGCGCTCCAGCACCTTCTTCCCGGTCGCGGTCGAGCCGGTGAACATGATCACGTCCGCCTCGTCGACCAGCGCGGCCCCGGTCGCTCCGCGGCCGGTGGCGACCTGGAAGACCCCCTCGGGCAGCCCGCACTCGCGCAGGGCCCGCTCGAGGAGGATGCTCGACATCGGGGTCACCTCGGAGGGCTTGAGCACCACGCTGCAGCCCGCGGCAAGGGCCGGGATGGCGTCGCCGAGTCCCAGAGCCATCGGGTAGTTCCAGGGAGCGATGACCCCCACGACGCCCCGCGGCACGTAGCGCACCGTCAGCCGCTTCCCCAGGACGAAGGGGCTGAAGGAGCGGACGCGCTCGTCGGCCAGGTATCCGGGGGCATGCCGGGTCCAGAAGGCGAGGGCGCCGGCGACGGTGCCGATCTCGATCATGGCGTCCTCGAACACCTTGCCGGTCTCGGCTTGCACCGCGGCGATCAGCTCGTCCGAGTGCGCCATCGTCCAGGACTGCATGCTCCGGAGCACCCGGCCGCGGCCGCCGAAGCCGAGCGCCTGCCACGCCGGCTGCGCCGCCCGGGCGCGGTCGACCAGCCCCCGGACCTCGCCGGCGTCCATGTCGCGCACCCGCCCGAGCTCGGCGCCCGTGACCGGATTCAGCGCGACGATCGGCTCACGCCCCTCGGCGGCCGACGGACCGCCGGGTGCGACCTGTGCCCACGTCATCGCAGCGCCTCCCACCACATTGCATCGAACTCACTGTCGGACAGTATGTCCGGATAACTCGGCCGGCGTCAACCCCGCGGGACCCGCCGAACGCCGTATCTGACCGCCATGTCGATGCGGTCCTCGGTGCGCCATGCCCGCTCGCAGGCCCACACCGTCTCGAGCAGCTCGGCGTACTGCGCCAGAAGCACGGGAGCGCTCATCACGCTCTCCAGCGCTCCCTGGTCGTCCATCTCGGTCCTTCTCTGGGGGAACATGGGAATCGCCTCACGTCGTTGCCATCCAATCCGAACAGCTCCGATGCTAGGGAGCGGCGGAGCCCGCGGCGTCACGGCGGCCCGTAGTCTTCCGGGGAGGCGGTGGCTTTTTGTCCCACGGATCACCCCAGGGTGCGGGCTCAGCGCCGGGGCGCGTCCCCGTAGGTCGCCAGCCAGATGGCGCGGGCCAGAGCCTGGGCGAAGCCGCGGTCGGCCTGCTGGCCATGGCTGCGGACGTGCTCGGAGATGGAGCGCTCGACCGCCCAGCCGGTCACGAACGCGGTGGCGCGGGGATCGAGCTCCTCGGCCACGAGCCCGCGGCGCCGATCCGCCTCGAGCCGGCCCGCCGCCCGCTCCACATAGGAGTTGATCCGCCGGCGCCAGAAGGCGGCGACAACCTCGTCGTACCCCGCCACCTCGGTGACGGCCCGCAGCACGGCCTCGTGCTTCCTCCAGATCCGCACCAGCTTGAGCAGGACCTCGCACAGCGTGGCCTGGCCGCCCGACTGGTCGCCCATCCACCACTCGTTGGCACCCACGAAGATATCGCCCATGGCCCGCTCGGCGAGCCGTATCAGCAGGTCGGTCTTGTCGCTGAAGTGGACGTAGAACGTGGACCGCGACACCTCGGCGCTTCCGGCGATCCGCTCGACGCTCAGCTGGGTGAATCCCTCGCCGTCGGCGAGCAGCTCCGTCGTGGCATCGAGGACCCGGTCGTCGATCTCCTCGCGGCGCTCACGGGTGCCACGGCTTCGACGGGTGACGGAGGGCATGCCCGGAAGGTATCACGATCGGACATGGTGTCGCACCCGCCGTCCGGCGTGGCGCGCCGGCGACCGCTGGCGACTTGACGGGGACGCGCTACCGTGGTCATACTGTCGGACATACTGTCCGATCAACCGGGGCGAACGCATGGACAAGGCCACCCGCCTGGGGGTGACGCAGGTGACCAACGACCACCGCTTCCGCGAACGGGTGGCGCGGCAGGCGGTGCGCCTGGGCCGGCCCGAGGACGCCGTCGCCGCCGAGGCCTCCTCCTGTCTCGAGGAGATGGTCGCCACCCACGGGACAATGGCGACGGATGCGTGGAAGCGGTTCGGACGCCTGCTGCTGCGCGCCTACACCGTGGACGTCGACCGGGCCCGCCTCGCCGAGCTCCGCGAGCTCGACCGCCGTCACCCGCTGGTCTTCCTGCCGAGCCATCGGTCCTACCTCGACCCGGTGGTGATGCGTGCCGTGCTCCACGATCACGGCCTCTCCCCCACCCACGTGCTCGGCGGGATCAATGCGGCGTTCTGGCCGGTCGGCCCGGTGGCGCGGCGCAGCGGACACGTCTTCATCCGGCGGACCACCAGGGACGACCCCGTCTACCGGCTGGCGCTGCGCGAGTACCTGGCTCACCTGGTCGGCCAGGGGCACAACCTGGAGTGGTACATCGAGGGAGGGCGCACCCGCACCGGCAAGCTCCGACCGCCGCGCTTCGGACTGCTCGCCTACCTGATGGAGGCGTTCGAGCAGGGTGCGGCGGAGGACGTCGCGCTCGTCCCCGTCTCCATCGTGTACGAGAACCTGCACGAGATGACGGCGATGGCCGCGGAGGACCAGGGTGAGGTCCGGTCGCGGGACAACCTCGGCTGGCTGGTGGACTACGCGCGCGCACAGGGCCGCACCGGAAGCACCGTGCACGTGCGCTTCGGTGAGCCGCTCTCCCTCCGTGACATGGTCCGCACCCCGCCCACGGCACTCGAGCGTCCGGTCGAGAAGGTCGCCTTCGAGGTCTGCCACCGCATCAACCGGGCGACGCCGATCACGCCGACCTCGCTCGTGACCCTCGCCCTCCTGGGCCTGGAGGATCGCGCGCTGACCCTGACCGAGGTGGGCGCCGTCCTCGCTCCACTCCTGGACTACCTCCGGCGCCGCAGGCTGCCGTCCACGGGCGGAGACCTGCTCGATCGACCTGCAGGGATCCGCGCAACCCTGGATGCGCTCGCCACCCAGGGGGTGGTGACCTGCTTCGCGGGAGGGGCGGAGCCGGTGTGGGCGATCAGCCCCAACCGGCACCTGGAGGCGGCCTTCTACCGCAACAGCGCGGCCCACCTCCTGGTCAACCGGGCGATCGTCGAGCTGATCAGCGTCCATGCCACCGAGGAGCGACAGCCGGACCCGCTCCGCGGGGCGTGGGAGGACGCGCTCCGCCTCCGCGACCTTCTGAAGTTCGAGTTCTTCTTCGCCGGCAGGCGCGACTTCGATCAGGAGCTGCGCGACGAGCTCGCCGTCTTCGACCCCGACTGGATGGATCGGGCCTCCGATCCGGATGCGGTCTGGACACAGCTGACCAGCTCGCGCCTCCACCTCGCCCACCGCCTGCTGCGGTGCTACATCGAGGCCCAGCAGGTCGTCGCCGACCGCCTCGTGGCACGCGATACCACCACGCCGATGGACGAGAGAGCGTTTGTCGGCGAGTGCCTCGGGGTTGCCCGCCAGTACCGGATGCAGCAGCGCATCGGCAGCACCGAGACGATCTCGAAGGAGCTGCTCGGCACCGCGCTGCAGCTCGCCCGGCACCGCGGCCTCACCGAGCCGGGGAGCGATGGGCTGGCCCAGCGCCGCGTGGAGTTCGCCGCCGAGGTCGGTGCGGTGGCGCGCCGGCTCGCGGTGCTCCGCGACCTCGCAGTCCAGGATCTCGAAGCCGTGCGTCGCGGCGCGGAGGCACCCCGATGAGCCTCGCCGAGCTGATCGCGGACGTCGACGCCGGCCCGCGCGGTCCCCGCGTCGGAGCCTTCTTCGACTTCGACGGAACGCTGATCTCGGGGTACTCGGCGACCGCCTTCTACCTCGAGCGGCTGAGGAAGGGCCAGGTCTCGCCGCGCGAGCTGGCCGAGTCGCTGCTGGCCGGCGTCGACGTCAACCTCCGCGGGGCGGATGTCTCGCAGCTGATGCGGATCGCTGCGCGGGCCTGGGCCGGCCGGGCCGAGGACGAGCTCGAGCAGTTCGGCGAGCGGCTCTTTCAACAGCGGATCGCCGGCATGGTGTATCCGGAGGCGCGCTCGCTGATCCGGGCTCACCAGCGTCGCGGTCACACCGTGGTGCTGGCGACGTCGGCGACGCGCTACCAGGTGGAGCCGCTGGCACGGGACCTCGGCGTCGATCACGTCCTCTGCTCCCGGCTGGAGGTGGTGGGGGGCATCACCACGGGTGAGCTCGACGGTCCCGTCCTCTGGGGCGAGAACAAGGCGCACGCCGTGCGCACCCTCGCCTCCGGGTGCGGCATCGACCTCCCAGGAAGCTACGGCTACGCCGACGGTGACGAGGACGTGCCCTTCCTCGAGACGGTGGGGCGCCCCCGGCCGCTCAATCCACAGCGCAGCCTGGCGACGCACGCCAGGGAGCGGGGCTGGCCCTCGGCACGGTTCGAGAGTCGCGGGCGGCCCGGCCTCAGCCAGGTGGTGCGCACCGGTGGGGCGATCGCCGCGCTGAGCGGGGCGGCCGCGCTCGGGCTGGGGATCGGGCTGATCAACGGAAACCGCCGGGACGCCTCCAACCTCGCCGCGTCGGTGGGTGGTGACCTCGCCCTCGCGGTGGCGGGGGTGCGGTTGAACACCGTCGGACCGGAGCACCTCTGGTCGCACCGCCCGGCGGTGTTCGTCTTCAACCACCAGAGCTCCTTCGACATCCCCATCATCGCCAGCCTGATCCGCCGTGACATGACCGGGGTGGCGAAGAAGCAGGCGGCCCGTGATCCCCGCTTCGCGCTGGTCGGCTACCTGGCCGACGTCGCCTACGTGGACCGCGGCAACACCGCCCAGGCGAAGGAGGCGCTCGCCCCCGTGGTCGAGCGCCTGCGCGCGGGGATCTCGATGGCGATCTCTCCCGAGGGCACCCGGACACCGACGCCACGGCTCCGCCCCTTCAAGAAGGGCGCCTTCCACATCGCCATGCAGGCCGGGGTGCCGATGGTCCCCATCGTCATCCGCAACGCCGGCGACGTGATGCGGCGGAACTCGATGTTCGTGCGGCCGGGGTGCGTCGACGTCGCCGTCCTGCGCCCGGTCTCGACCGACGGCTGGACCGTCGAGAACCTCCCATCCCATGTCGCCGAGATGGAGCGCCTCTTCGCTGAGACCCTGGAGCGCTGGCCCGGTGAGTCGCCGGCACGGCGGCCGGCGACGGCCGCGGCGCTCAGCGCGCCGCGACCGCGGCGCCCGTCCGCGCGGTGAGCCAGCCCAGCAGGTCGGCGATCACCGTCTCCTGCTCGGGCTCGTTGAGGATCTCGTGGTAGAGGCCCTCGTAGAGCTTCAGTGTCTTGTCGCTCGACGCGGCGCGTGCGTGGACCATGCTGCTTCCCGCGGGAGGCGCGAGCCGGTCGGCGGTACCGTGCATGACCAGCAGCGGGAGGCGGATGCGCCCGACCGCGTCCGGGAAGCGCTCCACCGCGGCGGCCAGCTCGGCCACCGTGCGTGCGGGCAGCTTCCCGTGGAAGACGAGGGGATCGTCACGGTAGGCGCGCACCACCTCGGGGTCGCGGCTGACCAGTGAGGCGTTCACGGGGAACACCCCGAGCCCGGGGGTGAGCTTGGAGAGCAGCCTCGCCGCCATCCGCAGCGCGGGCGAGGCTGCCTCGAGCACCGCGACCGGCCCGGAGAGCGCCAGCCCGGCGAGCTCGTCCTGGTGCCGGGCGGCGAAGGCGATGGCGATCGTCCCTCCCATGCTGTGCCCGAGCAGGAACACCACACGTTCGGGTTGCTGTGAGCCGGCAAGGGCGACCAAGGTTCGCAGGTCGGCGACCACGCGGTCCATGCGATCGACCAGCGCCCGACGGCCCTGCGACCGTCCGTGGCCGCGGTGGTCCAGCGCGTACACCGCGTAGCCGGCGTCGACCAGCCGCTGTGCGACGTGGGCGTACCGGCCGGAGTGCTCGCCGGCGCCATGGGCGACCACGACGACCGCCCTGGGGTCGGTGGGCAGCCATGCCTGCCAGTAGATCTCCACGCCCGCGGCACCGGCGAAGCGTCCATCCCGGTGATTCATCCGGACCTCCTCGTGTGTGGGCCTTGCGATCGGCGTGCCAGGGCCAGCACCTCGTCGAGACCCTGCTGCAGGCAGTCCATGAACGCTGCCATGTCTGTCACCGCGGCCGCGTCGCAGTTGATGCCGATGCAGCAGGTGCCGGCGTGGGAGAGGAGCGCCGCCATGACCGCGCACCCCGGCAGTGGACCGAAGGGATACATGCGCTCGATCCGCGCTCCCGCGAGATACACCGGGTGCGCCAGGCCGGGGATGTTGGTCACCTGCAGGTCGAGCATCCGCGTCTGGCGCAGCTGAATCTCGGTAAGGAGTGGCGTCGGGACCACGGCGAGAGCCGGAGCCATCAGGCCCAGCGCGTCGATGGCGGGCTCGGCCCGGGCGGCAAGGACGAAGTCGTGGATCAGCCGTATCCGCTCGGCCGGATCCCTCTCCCCCACCGGGGCGGCGAAGCGGGCGCCGGCGAAACGGTTGCCCCCCATGACGTCATCGCTGGTGCGCAGGCTGATCGGCATCGCCATCGGAAGCTCCGCGACCTCGACACCGAAGCGCTCGTGATACCGGCGCATTCCACCCAGGAGTGCGGCGATGAAGGCGTCACCGGTGGTGCCGCCCGCGGCGCGGCCGGACCGCTTGAGGTCGTCGAGGCTCGCTTCGAGGGTTCCGAAGCGCCAGGAGAGACTGCGGCCGCGCAGCAGCGGGGAGGGTGCGGCGGGTAGTGGAGCGAGCACGCGCTGGAGCGAGCGGCCGAAGCGCGCCGCACCGGCGAAGGTGTCGACCGGTTGGGCGGCCAGCCGGGCGGCGATCCGCGCGGCCCGGGCGAGCTCGCCTACACCGCGTCCCGGCAGCCCCCGGGCGCTGCGCCCCACCTGCTCGGCCAGCATGGAGAACGACGACGCCCGCTCCGCGGCGGGTGGGTCGGGCATCGGCTTTTGCGGAGACGGCTCGCGGGTGCGGCTGTGAAGAATGCCCAGCAACTGGACCGTGCCCTGCCCGTCGGCGATGCTGTGGTGGATCTTGAGGATGTATGCGGCCCCGGCATCCTCGAGCCCCTCGACGAGCACCGCCCGCCAGGGTGCACGCGTCCGATCGAAGGGCGCCATCGCCACCTGCTCGGCGAGCTCGAGGACCCGCTCGAGGGTCGCCGGCGCGGGGAGTGCGACTCGGCTCAGGTGACGGCGCAGGTCGAAGTCCGCGTCGACGACCCATCTCGGAGCGCCGAGCTGAAGCGGGGGCTCGACGACCCGCTGGCGCAGGCGCGGGACCAGGCGGGTGGCCCACTCGTGCGCCGTCCACAGCCGCTCCCACTGCGGCGCCTGATCGAGCAGGTAGACCGAGGTCATCGTCGAGCGGAGCCGCGGGTCCGTCTCCGCCCGCCACATCAGCGTCTCGAACGGCGTCATCTCCCGCGCGATGCCCCAGGCTCCCGCCAGTGCCCATGCCTCCTCGTTGCTCTGCGGGAGATGCGTGGCGCTCATCTCAGCCCGCCGCCAACTCGGTGGTCGGCCGGTGCCGCATCAACCCGCGAAACGCGTCCTCCGCCGAGCCTCCCTCGTGGACGACGAGATCGACCTCACGGGCGATGGGCATCTCCACGTCGTGCTCCGCGGCGAGCTCCATCACCACGCGCGACGTGCCCACTCCCTCAGCCACCATGTCCATCTCACGCGTGATCTCGTCGATGCTGCGCCCGCGCGCCAGCTCGATGCCGACACGACGGTTGCGGCTCAACGGGCTCATGCAGGTGGCGAGGAGGTCGCCCATCCCGGCGAGCCCCGCGAAGGTGTGGCGCTCGCCGCCGAGGGCGACGCCGAGCCGGGTCAGCTCGGCGAGGCTGCGGGCGATCACGACCGCCCGAGTGTTGTCGCCGGTGCCCAGCCCGGCCGCCATGCCCGCGGCGATCGCGAAGACGTTCTTGAGTGCGCCGGCGATCTCCGCACCGATGACGTCGGTCCCGGTGTAGAGGCGAAAGAGCGTGGTCCGGAAGATCTCCTGGAGCGCGGAGGCCACGTGCTCATCGGGCATCGCGAGGAGCGCCGCGGCCGCGTAGCCGTCGGCGACCTCCGCAGCGAGGTTCGGGCCGCTAAGAGCACCGGCGGGATGGCCGGGGAGCACCTGGTCGACCACCTCGGTCATGCGAGCGTGGCTGTCCCTCTCGAGCCCCTTGGTGAGGCTCACGACCGGGATCCAGGGCCGCACGTGTGGCGCGGCCGCCTCGAGGACGGAGCGAAACCCGTGGGAGGGCACCGCCATCACGAGCAGGTCGGCCTCGCCGACCGCCTCCTCGAGGAGGCTGGTGGCATGCAGGGACGGCGTCAGTCGACGGCCGGGCAGATAGGTGGCATTGGTGTGCTCAAGGGTCACCTCGTCTGCGACCTCGGGCCGTCGCGCCCAGAGGATGGTCGGGACCCGCCGCGCGACGATCGAGGCGACGGTCGTCCCCCAGGACCCCGCGCCGATGACCGCGACCCGAGGCTGCCGGCTCATCTCACGCCGCCCGCCTGGGCGCACCGAGGACCGCGCCCCAGGCGAAGCGGGAGAGCGCTTCCGCCAGGGCTACGTCCGGCGTCGGTGCGCAGGAGCGCACGTGCTCAGCGACGGTGCGCTCGATCGACCAGACCACGATGAGCGGCGCCGTCTGAAGGTCGACGTCCTCGGAGATCAGCCCAGCGCGCCGGTCCTCTTCAAGCTGCTCGCGCAGGCGCTGCGCGTACCGGTCGATGTGCGCACGCCACAGCGTCGCCACAGGGCGGTCGTAGCCGGCAACCTCCTCGACGCCGGCGAGAACGCTGGCGTGCCTGCGGTACGCCTGGATGACCCGCAGCATGCCGTCCGTGAGCGAGACGGCGCCGCCGGAGCGCCGCTGCGTCCACCACCAATCCAGCGCGTCACGCAGGTCGTCCGCGGCGCGCCTCGCCAGCCGCAGCAGCAGATCACTCTTGTCTGCGAAGTGGACGTAGAAGGTGGAGCGAGCGATGCCGGCCGCGTTCGAGATTTCACTGACGCCCAGCTGCGTGAAGGGCGCACCCTCACAGAGCAGCCGCTCGGTCGCCTCGAGCACCCGGCCCTCGACCTCTGGGCTCATGCGAGAGGCTGCTTCGGTGCGGTAACACCGAGAATCGTCCGCGCGACAAGATCCGGGTCGTCCCACATGGGGACGTGGCCGGTTCCGGGGAGCATGACCAGCGAGGCCCCGGGGATGCGGTGGACCAGGCCCGCGCCGAAGGTCTCGAAGGGAAGGACGCGATCCTCGGTCGGCCAGGCGATGCACACCGGGCACGAGATTTGCTCCAGGCCACCGACGGTGCCGTCGGAGGGAGCGGAGCGCAGGATCTCCTTCACCACCGTGCACCCCCTGGCGGCACGCAGGATCTCGGCGACGTCGGCGGGAGCGCAGCGCTCCGGGTGGCGCATCGTCCGGCTCCCCATGGCTCGGCACAGCGCGCGCCAGCTCACCGCGAGATCCGCAACCGGAGCGATGCACCGAGCGACCGCAACCCCTGCGCGCAGGCGGCGCAGCACTCGCCGGAGGTCACGCTCACTCGGCCACCATGCCGCGGGGGCGATGGCCACCACAGACAGGGCTCGATCCCGCTTGGCGAGCTCGAGGGCGATCCTTCCGCCCAGCGAGTTCCCGACGATGTGGGCGCGGCCGATCCCCAGGCCGTCGAGCGCGCTCACCACCCCGTCCGTCAGCGCGGGGACGGTGGCGGGCACGCTCTGGGGAAGCATCGGGCCGCGGTGGTGGCCTGGCAGCGTCAGCGCGACCACTTCGTGCCGAGCCGCGAGCAGCGGCATCACCGGCAGCCAGACCCGCCAGCTCGCGGTGAGACCGTGGAGCAGCACCAGCGGCGTGCCCGATCCCGTGCGATGGTAGGCAGCGGGGCTCGGACGCGGGCTCGAACTGCGCTCAACCTGCACCACGGCAGCACTCCGCTTTATCGTACGATACGTCGGACAGTATGTCCGTGTTCGGGGCGGACTGTCAAGGCGGCCATCTCGCAAGTAGAACCATCGGGGGTACGGACACCATGACCGACGCAGTGATCGTGGACGTGATCCGGACACCGTCCGGCAGGGGGAAGCCGGGAGGTCAGCTCTCCGGCGTTCACCCGTCCGACCTGCTCGCGCGGGTGCTGCGGACCCTGGTAGAGCGCAACAACCTGGACCCGGGCCTCGTCGACGATGTCGTCGGTGGATGCGTCTCCCAGGCGGGACAGCAGGCGCTGAACATCACCCGGAGCGGTGTCCTCGGCGCCGGATTCCCCGAGTCCGTTCCGGCCACAACCGTCGACCGCCAGTGCGGCTCGAGCCAGCAGGCCGTCCACTTCGCGGCCCAGGGCGTGCTCGCCGGCGTATACGACGTCGTCATCGCCTGCGGTGTGGAGTCGATGAGCCGCGTGCCGATGGGCTACGCACCCCACGGCGAGGACACCCGAGGCCCCGCGGTCGCCGCCCGCTATCCGGACGGCCTGGTCCACCAGGGGATCTCCGCCGAGCTCCTCGCGGCGCGGTGGAAGCTCGACCGCCAGACCCTCGATGAGTTCGCGGCCCGCTCGCACAGGCTGGCTGGAGAGTCCGCCGCCGCGGGCACGTTCGCCAACGAGATCGTGCCGATCACGGTGCCGGGTCCCGACGGAGCCGACCGCACGCTGACGGCGGACGAGACCATCCGGCCGTCCACCACCATCGAGGGGCTCAGGGCGCTGCAGCCGTCCTTCCATGACGAGGGCATGGCGCGGCGCTTCCCCGAGATCGAGTGGCGCATCACCCCCGGGAACTCCTCGCCACTGACCGACGCAGCCTCCGCCGCCCTGATCATGAGCGAGAAGAGAGCGGCTGAGCTCGGCGTGCGCCCGCGCGCGCGGTTCCGAGGTTTCGCAGTCACCGGCAGCGATCCGGTGCTGATGCTCACGGGCGTCGTCCCCGCCACGCAGAGGCTTCTCGCTCGCGCAGGGATGGGCATCGACGACATCGACGCCTACGAGGTCAACGAGGCCTTCGCTCCCGTCCCCCTGGTCTGGCAGCACGAGCTCGACGCCGACCCCGAGAAGGTCAACCCGCGGGGTGGAGCCATCGCCCTCGGCCACCCCCTCGGCGCCTCGGGAATCCGGCTACTGGCGACGCTCGTCAACCACCTCGAGGCGACCGGCGGCCGCTACGGGCTGCAGACGATGTGCGAGGGCGCGGGCATGGCCAACGCCACCCTGATCGAGCGGCTGTAGCGAGGGCGTGCACCAGCCATGGATCTAGAGGACACTCCGAACCAGGCTGCCTTTCGTGCCGGGGTGCGCACCTGGCTCGCGCGGCGCGCCGGGGAGGCGCCGTCGAGGACCGTGCTCTCGCCGCCCGATCAGGAGGCGATCCACCGGCGGCGCGAATGGCAGGCACGGCTCGCCGACGCCGGGTTCGCCGGCGTCAGCTGGCCGGTGGAACACGGCGGCGCGGGGCGTGGCCCGGCCGAGCGTCTCATCGTCGACCAGGAACTCGAGGCCCGGGGAGTAGCGGGGGCCTTCGACTTCATCGGAGTCGAGATGGTCGGCCCCACCCTGATGGCGCATGCGACGCCGGAGCAGTGTGCACGGCATCTCCGTCCTCTGCTGCGCGGCGACGAGGTGTGGTGCCAGCTGTTCTCCGAACCCAGCGCCGGCTCCGACCTGGCCGCCGTGCGCACGCAGGCGCGCGGCCAGGATGACGGCACCTGGTTGGTCAACGGGCAGAAGGTCTGGACGACGCATGCTCAGCACGCCTCCTTCGGCATCATGCTGGCGCGAACCGATCCCGCTGCTCCCCGGCACCGCGGACTCACGATGTTCGTGGTGCCGATGCAGGCGGCCGGGGTGACGGTCCGGCCACTGCGCCAGATCGGCGGCGACGCCGAGTTCAACGAGGTGTTCCTCGACGACGTGCGACTGAGCCCCGACAGCCCGGTCGGCGCACCGGGTGAGGGCTGGTCCGTAGCGCTCACCATGCTCGGCTTCGAGCGTCTCACCGTGGGGTCGGGGCTGCACGCAGCACGGCTCGACAGGCTGGTGGCGGCGGTCGGCGCGGAGGAGGCGAACCGCGAGGATGCGGTGGTGCGCGCCCGCCTGGGGCGGATCGCCACCGACCTCCTCGCCCTGCGGTACTTCAACTACCGGCTGCTCACCGAGATCGAGCGCGGTCGTGTGCCCGGTCCAGAGGCGGGCCTGGCGAAGATCTCCACGGTGCTGGTGTCCTTCGCGGCCGCGCAGCTTGCCGTCGACGTGGGGGGTCCCGAGGCGCTGCTGGGGGACGAATGGGGGCATCAGGTCTCGGCGCTGCCGGGGTTGCGATCGGCCGGGGGCACCGAGGAGATCCTCCGCAACGTGATCGGCGAGCGAGTCCTCGGGCTGCCGCCCGAGCCCAGGATCCCGCCACCCGTGGCTGAGGAGGCCCGCGGTGCGCTTCGCTCTGTCTGACGAGCAGACGTGGCTGCGGGACGCCGCCATCCAGGCCCTCGCGCGGCACGACACTCTGGGTGGCGCTCGTGCCGCCCTCGACGGCCACCCGCCGCCCTCGCTGTGGACGACGGCCACGGAAGCCGGCTGGCCTGGTCTCCTGGCCGGCGAGGAGGTGGACGGCGCCGGTCTGGGCGCGCTGGAGGCGATGCTCGTCCTCGAAGCCTGCGGTCGCATCCTGGCCGACGCCCACCTCCTGGGCCACCTTCCGGCGATGGCGGGCACAGCGGGCGGCGGCGACGAGGCACTGCGAGCCGCCCTCGCGGCGGGCCGCTGGCGAGGCGCGCTCGTGGACGGGATGGCCGGCGGCCGTCGCGGTCCAGCGGTGATCGCCCGAAGCACGGCGGAGGGGCTTCGCCTCGCCGGGACGGTCGACTGGGTGCTCGACGCCCCGGATGCCGACGTGCTGGTGGCGTGCTTCGAGTCCCAGGATGGTGCGCCCGTCGCCGCCTGGCTCCGCAGCGGGGGCCCCGGTGTCTCCGTGCAGTCACGCGGCGCCTACGATGCAACCCGTTCGCTGGCGCGCGTGGTGCTGGACGATGCCCCGGCGAGTCTGCTCGCCACGTCCGCCGATCGCGTGGCCGCCGCGCGACACCTCCAGCGGGCCCTGCTGGGCGCCGAGTCGCTCGGGGCTGCCGAGGCGTGCCTGAACCGCGCCCGCGACCACGCGATCGAGCGCGTCGCATTCGGACGGCCGATCGGCTCCTATCAGGCCATCAAGCACAAGCTCGTGGAGATGCTGCGGCGCATCGAGAATGCGCGGTCACTCACCTACTACGCGGGCTGGGCGTGGGAGAGCCGCCAGGTGGAGTTCGCCTTGGCGGCCAACGCGGTTCTCGTGTCGGCCGGAGATGCGCTCGATTACGCGGCGCGCGAGAACATCTTCGTGCACGGCGGCCTGGGTGCGACGTGGGAGCACGACGCCTCCCTCTACTACCGCCGGGCTGAGCTCTCGCGCCGGCTCGCCGGCGGCGCCGATGGCGCCGCGGACGCGGTGGCCGAGGAGCTGTTAACCGGATGGCGCTGACCCGGGCAGCCGAGGCACCGACCTTCGAGGTCACCAGCGAGCCCGCCCCGCTCCAGCTCAGCCTCCTCGGCCTGACACCCACCACCCTGTAGCCAGAAAGCTGCACGCGCTCCTGCGTTCAGCCGAACTCGCGGCGCCTGTCGCGGCCTCATTCCCCAAACACTTCCCCGAGCTCCCTCGAGCGGAACCGAAGAGAACTCTGCCCGGCCGGTAGAGCCACCGAGCGTAGGCGTTGCCGAGCACGGACAAGGTGTCTACTGTTAACTGCCATGTCTCGTACAAGGAAGCTCGCGCTCGCCGTCGCCGTCGCCGCCGTCGCCGGCCTGTCGTTCACCGTCTTCGGAGTCGTTCCTCCGGGCGAAGCGCACGCCACCCCGGCGTTCGCCGTCAACCAGGCCAATCCCACGATCACCATCACCAACGAGGGCATCAACTACACCTTCAGCCCGGCGCAGCTCAACGCCAAGGTCGGGCAGGCCATCACCATCACCAACAAGGATCCGAATGGCGTCCATAACGTCACCGCCAACGACCGCTCGTTCTCAGTGGACGTACCGCCGCAGAGCAGCGTGACGCTGAAGGTGTCGAAGGCCGGAAGCTATCCGTACTACTGCCAGTACCACCTCGACACCCACAACCCCGCCACGCTGAACATATCGTGAGCCCGCGCCTTCGGCCGCGCTGAGCTGGGGTGTACCGGCGCGGCGACCCGCGGTCGGCGTTTCGCGCCTCGTCGGTCCGGCTCAGGAAAGCGGGAAGGGCCGTGGGGGACCAGGCGTTCGGCCGGCGGACCTGAACCGCCGGTCAGTGACCTTCTGGACTCCCACCGCTGGTATCGGAGGTTCACTCGTCGGTCAGCGCTCCCGGAGCTGACCGTGTAGCCTCCCACGGTTCTTCCCGCTCTCCACGCCGACCTCGAGATCGCGCAGGGCGAGTTCGTCGTCGTCCTCGGGCCCTACGGGGCGGGCAAGACCACCCTGCTCCGCGTCCTCCTCGGGCTCCAGCCGCTCAGCGAGAGCGGCGTCGAGGTGCTCGGCGGGGCGTCGCGGCGGGGCCGCCGGGCGATCGGCTACGTGCCCCATACGGCGTATGGATATGGCATTAAGGGCCCGGGCTTTGGCCAGCGGTGTGCCGGTGCGCCAAGTGTCGCAGTACTGCCGCGAACCCGGCTCCGGGACCCGATGTGGAGCGGAGGGGATTCGAACCCCTGACCTCTGCCGTGCGAGGGCAGCG
>JRHI01001568.1_pt1 | contig 18526 bp, 15 predicted proteins | sample 215371 | NCBI WGS metagenome assembly JRHI01 (sample SAMN02929681, study PRJNA255918) | sediment metagenome | biome: cave system; feature: Ice Cave; material: Sediment; isolation source: sediment from deep within a dark volcanic ice cave with no known source of... ...
CCCGCCGTCGCCCGCATGGACCGCACGGCAAAACGTTGCACCGCACCCGTACGCACTCCCAATGTCGAAGGGAACGTCCCGCCGTGGTAAAATGAATGGTGTTTATGTAGCGTTTCAGCCGGCGTGGAGAAGGGGTTAATCGGCGTGGAAATCGGAAACGTTCGCTTGGCCAGCATCGAAACGGAGATGCGCCAGTCGTACCTCGACTACGCGATGAGCGTCATCGTGCAGCGAGCGCTGCCCGACGCCCGCGACGGTCTGAAGCCGGTTCACCGCCGCGTACTCTACGCGATGCACGAGATGGGACTGCGCTCGACCACCCGGTATCGCAAGAGCGCCGGTATCGTCGGCGAGGTGCTCAAGAACTTTCACCCGCACAGCGACACGGCGGTCTACGACACCCTCGTCCGGATGGCGCAGGATTTCAATCTGCGCTATCCGCTCGTCGACGGTCAGGGCAACTTTGGGTCCGTCGACGGCGACGGCGCGGCGGCGATGCGCTACACCGAGGCGCGCCTGACGGCCATCGCCGACGAGCTCCTGGCCGACATCGACAAGCAGACGGTCGATTTCCAGCCGAACTACGATGCCTCGATGCAGGAACCCAAGGTCTTGCCGGCCCGCCTGCCCAACCTGCTCATCAACGGCAGCACAGGTATCGCCGTCGGCATGGCGACCAATATCCCCCCTCACAACCTCAACGAGGTCTGCGACGCGATCGTCTACCTGATCGACAACCCAGAGGCCACCGTCGACGACCTGATGGCGATCGTCCAGGGACCGGATTTCCCGACGGGCGGCACGATCCTCGGACGCGAGGGCATTCGGGCCGCCTACGCGACGGGGCGCGGCCGCGTCGTGATCCGGGCGAAGGCGTTCGTCGAAGAGGCGTCACGCGGGAACCGATACCAGATCATCGTGACCGAGCTTCCGTATCAGGTCAACAAGGCGGCCCTCCTCGAGCGCATCGCCGAGATGGTCAAAGAGGGGAAGATCGACGGGATCAGCGACCTGCGCGACGAGTCGGACCGAACCGGCATGCGCATGGTGATCGAGCTGAAGCGCGACGGGCAGCCGATGAAGGTCCTCAACAACCTGTTCAAGCACACCGCGCTGCAGCAGACCTTCGGCGTCAACATGCTCGCCCTCGTCGAAAGCGGCACGCAGCCGCGCGTGCTGACGCTGCGCCGCGCCCTGCAGGAGTACGTCGGCCACCGGCAGGACGTCATCACCCGGCGCACGCGCTTCGAGCTGGAGCGCGCTCGCCGGCGCGCCCATGTCCTTGAAGGGCTCAAGAAGGCCCTCGACAACATCGACGAGATCATCGCGACCATCCGCCGCTCGCGCACGACCGAGACGGCGCGTCAAAACCTGATCTCCGGGTTCAAGTTCACCGAGGTCCAGGCGAACGCCATCCTCGACATGCGACTGGCCCGCCTGGCCGCCCTCGAACGGCGCAAGATCGAAGACGAGCTGAAGGAAGTCCTGAAGGAGATCTCCGCCCTTGAAGCGCTGCTCGCGGACCCCAAGAAGGTCCTCGCCGTGATCCACGCCGACATGGCGGCCTTGAAGGAGAAGTACGGCGACACCCGGCGCACGCGGATCCAGGACGTGTCCGGCGCATTGAGCGAAGAGGATCTGATTCCTGAGGTCGATGTCCTCGTCACGATCACCAACAAGGGCTACGTCAAGCGCATCGCCGACGACGTCTACCGAACCCAGCATCGCGGCGGGCGCGGCGTCACCGGCGTGACGATGCGGGAAGAGGACGGCGTGCAGCACATCCTCGCCGCCAACACGATGGACTCGCTCCTCGTCTTCACCAACCGCGGCAAGGTCTACCAGGTCAAGGTGCATGAGCTGCCGGACGCGGGTCGCACGGCCAAGGGTCTGCCGATCGTCAACGTCATCAACATGCAACCGGACGAGACGGTGACCACGCTGATGCGTATCAAGGACTTTACATCGGCGACCTACCTGTTCTTCACGACCAGGCTCGGCCGCGTCAAGCGCGTCAACCTCGAGCAGTTTCAGTCGGTGCGGTCGGCGGGGCTGATCGCGATCGGTCTGGAACCGGGCGACGAGTTGGCCTGGGTCCGGATGACCAGTGGCAAGGACGACATGGTCCTGGTCACGCGGGGAGGCCAGGCGATCCGGTTCAAGGAGACCGACGTCCGGGCCATGGGCCGCCAGGCCGCCGGCGTGATCGGCATCCGCCTGGAGGAAAAGGACCACGTCATCGCGTTCGAAGTCGTCCAGCCCGGCTCTGATCTCCTCATCGTCGCCGCACGGGGCTTGGGCAAGCGGACGGCCCTCGATCAGTACCCAAGCCAGGGCCGCGGCGGCAAGGGCGTCACCGCGATGAAGCTGACCGCCAAGACCGGCGAGATCGTGGCGGCCTGCATGGTCCGGCCGGAACAGACCGTCATGATGATGAACAGCCATGGCCAGGTGATTCGGATCCCGGCGGCCCAGATCTCCCGGATCGGCCGGGCGACCCAGGGCGTGACCTTAATGCGTCTCGGTCCGCACGATTCGGTGAGGTCGATGACCGTCGTCGACGCGAAAAGCGAGCGCGATAACGGCGCGCTGTCCGCGTTGAACGGCCATGACGACATAGACGGCTCCGAAAACGGCCGACTCTCGTGATCCCGCATCCGGCGGCTGTCATCAAGCCCGGACGCGCCACAGCGGCCCGTCGCTCAGTCGGTCGTCAAGCGGGCGCTGCGCGCCGGAGCCCGATCGCGATCGTGGGGACGGCCACGACCAGCACCACTGTTAACCCAAGTATCAGGGCGTAGAGCGCGGGGACGATACCGCCGCTCGTCGGCTGGAACGACGGTCCGTGGCCGGTGATCGAGAGCGCGAGGAATTGGACGGCGAGTGCCACGGGTGGGACGAGCGGACGTTTGCCTTTGGGCAGGAGCCAGGCGAGGACGGCGCCGCCCGCCGCGAGGAGAGATGCCTCCGCCAGCGCCTGCAGGGCAGTCCGGTGGTGAATGGCGGCCTGGAGTCCGATCAGAACCGGCACCAGAAGCGCGACCGGCATGAACACGAGCGCCGCCTCATCGGGCGCCGACCAGAAGGTGATCGCGATCCAAACCGCCGTCACGAGCAACAGCAGCGCTCCGGCGGCGGCCGCGAAGATCGCCGGGGTCGCGGAGTGACGACTCACGGCGACGTAGGGCTCGCGGGCGAGCGTGACTTGAAGCGCGAGGAGCGGCAGCACCCCGGCGGTCGTGACGACCCCGACGAGTAACGCCTTGGAAAGTGGCCACGTTGCCTCGCCGCGCGTGAGTACGTGGCCGGCGATTTGCCCGCCGATGATGACCAGGAGCCCTAGCGGCAGCGAAGTCGTCCCCGCGAGCGGCCCAACGACAAGAAAGCCGCTTGCTACAAGTCCGGTCAGACCCGAGACCAGGGCGAGGCCAAGCACGGTGCGATCGGCCTGATCCGCCCGATCCGCCCGATCCGCCCGCTCGCGATTGCGGCCCCATGCTTGTCGCCTCGCCTGAACCGCAGCCGGCGGTGTGATCTCCTCGGGTCGAGCCGCATTCCACGGGGGCGGAATCCAGTCCGGCTCCGGGTCCCCGGAGACGACCGGTACGCGTTGCGTCGCCATGGCGCGGAAGATACCCTCGTCGCCGGGTCATCCAGAAACGGGGATGCGCGGCCTCAGCTCGTCGATCGGGACGGAACGTCGCCGCCGCTGGCGAAAGGACGCCACCGCCTCAATCCCGCAGAGCTCCAGCATGTCAAGCGTCTTCGCGATGCCCGCGCCGACCGTCTGCGCGGCGTGAGAGTCAGTGCCGGTCGTGATCAACGTGCCGCCGGCATCGGCGTACCAACGGACGATGGCCGGTCCTGGCAGGCTGGTCTGCGGAGCCTGCCGCAAACCCGACGTGTTGATCTCGAACGCGACGCCGCGCGCGATCATCGCGGCGAAGATGCGCTCGATGCGGTCCCGGTAGACCAGCGGATCGTAGGACCGGCGGCCCGTCGGCAGGTACCGCTTTGGAATGTCGAGATGCCCGATCGTGTCGAACCAACCGCTTTCCACCGCCGCCTGGACTTGGTTGAAGTACGGCAGAAAGACTTCGTCCAGCGTGCGGTCGGCAAAGTGCTCCGGGAAAATGATCGCTCCCCCGGTGGCGTAATGCACCGATCCGATCACGACATCATAGCGGGAGCCGTACCTCGTGACGAACCGTTCAACCTCGTCGCAGGTCTCGCTGTGGAAGTCGACTTCAGCGCCCGCCAGGATCGCGAGCCGGTCGCCGAACTCGTTGCGGACGGCCTCAATCGCCGCGAAGTAGTCCTCGGGTCGGTAATAGCCGTAGCCTAGATCGGACGGCACATGATCGACGTGGTCCGTGAAGGCGATCTCAGTCACCCCGGCCGCGACTGCCGCCTGGCACGACTCAGCCATCGGAACCTTGCAATCGACAGAGAACTCACTGTGAACATGGTAATCGAACACGATCAGCCGGCCCCCGCCTCATGGACTCAATCCCCGTGTACTATACCAGGCGTCCACTCGGAGTCTCGCCGCCGGCGCGGGCTGTTGGCGGTTTGCTAGAATCCGCGCCGGAGGGAACCTGCCGGTGAGTCCGTTAACACCTCGCTTTCTATCGTGCGAGATTGGCCACAATTCCTCGCTCCGTGGGGCGACTCGCCGTTGCGACGATGATCGGTCGCTTGGGCGCTGACGCGGTGCCGGGCGCGACCCGCTCCGGCATCGGCGTCTTCGGCGGCACCTTCGATCCGATCCACGTCGGGCACTTGATCGTCGCGGCGGAGCTGCGCCACGCCCTGGAGCTGAATCGCGTGCTGTTCGTGCCCGCCGGCCATCCCCCGCAGAAACCGGGGCAAGCGATCGGCGCCGACGAGCACCGCCTCGCTATGTTGGAGCTTGCCCTGCAGGACGCTGCGGGGTTCGAGATCAATCGCGTCGACCTCGATCGTCAAGGTCCCTCCTATACGGTAGACACGCTCCGCCTGCTGACGCACCAGCTCGATGGGGCGCGTCTGTGCTTTCTGATGGGAGAGGACTCGCTGCGCGATCTGGCGACCTGGCACGAGCCAAGCCGTTTGGTTGCCCTAGCCGAGCTGGGCGTCGCGCGGCGGCCGGGCGTCGACGTCGACCTCGACGCGGTTTGCGCCGCGATACCGGCCGCGCGCGGACGCGTCCACCTCGTCACGGTGCCGGAGATCGGCATCTCCTCCCGCGACATCCGCCGCCGCGTCGCGACGGGATCGCCCATTGCCTATCAGGTGCCGCAGGCAGTGGAGCGCTACATCGACGACCATCAGCTCTATCGAGATACCTGAGGACGACCGCTACGAGAACGGTTCCCGCGAGACGAACCGGCGCAGCACGTTTTCGGTGATCCGCGAGACGGCGTTCTCGTAGCCGCGGTGCGACAGAGCGCCGCACCAGGCGATCGAGCCAACCGAGAAGACGGCGCCACCGTTCGGCCCCTCGAAGAAGACCAGATCGGCGCGCACCTTCGGATTCGTGCTCCCGCCCTGCGTCGAGTCGCTCTGATGGACCTCCTCGACAACATGCTGATAGGAGTCCGAGTGGCCCGCCGACGACGCCAGAACAAGCGCGTGGGGCGGCGTCCCGAGGGACGGTTCGGCGCGATCGATCTCAAACCCGGCCGCGCCGTAGCCCAACGTCAGCGCCGGAAAATCGCCGATGTCTTCGTCGGGACCGATTCCCTCGAAGATGAAGGCGGCGCGCGGATCGAAGCTTCCCGGTTGGCGAACGTACGCAGCGGCGCGGTCAAATCCCTGGGCTGTGAATCCGACCCCGGTCAGTCGTTGCGGCGCCCGCCCGCGGTTTCGCCACAACCCGCCCAATTCGCCCGTCGTGCTGTGGTAGCACTCCCCCGGGTCCGCGGCCCAGGCTTCTGTGCCTCCCCAGCGCCGCACTTCCATGACGTGCGGCCGGTCGGGCGCGATCGAAGTGACCCAGTAAAAGCCGTTGCCGCCCAAGTACATGAGCCGACCGCCGCGCGCCAGGTAGGCCTCGAGCGCCTCGAGCATCTGCCTCGTCCAATACTCCGGATGGGTCGACGTGATGATGACCCGGTAGCGACGCAGGCGATCGACTCCTTGATGGTGGAGCGTCTCGTCGGTCAGGCAGTCGGCTCGAAAGCCCTTCTGGTCCATCCAGTCGACCAGGTAGAGCTCGGCGGCGAGGTGGCGGGAGCAGTTCTGCTCGCGGAACCGGAACTTGGGCCTCATCGTCAGGATCGGACGCAATCGGGAGGAGTAGCACACACCGGAGCCGTCACGGTGCTTGTCGTACAGGCTCATCAATCCGTTGTCGGTCAGGTAGCGGTGTTCTGACTGATGCAGGCCGATGTCCTGGTTGGGAAAGAGCGCACGGGGCCCGGGCGTGACGTTGAAATTCGCGTAGGCCAGGTAGGTGTTGGTCGCGATCAGGAACAGGATGTCGGACTCCGCCCGATCCGAAGGCGGTTCGACGACGAACGGGATGTAATCCTCATCCTTCTCGGCGCGGAGCCGGGCAGCGTAGACGCCGCTCGGGAGATCCGCCGGAATCCGAACGTCGACGTCGATGTCCCAGCCGGCGTCTTCGAGATCGTCGTCGTGGAAATGGATTCCGCCGTATTCATCGGGTGCATGGGCGAAGTTGGACTCGTTGCCCGTCCAGTTGTGTCCGGTCATCGCGCGCGCCGGCATATTCACCGTCCGGCCGGCGAGCGCATGCCTGGACGCATCGGTGACCGTGGTGGTTGAGACAGCGGCGGCGAAGTTCCAGGCGGCAATCAACGCCTCGCCGAACGAGTGCGGATCTCGGCTCTCGCGGAGTGAGGCAATTTCCGCGCCGGTCAATGCCCGGGAAAAGATCCGGGGGCGATCGATCTTGCCGTTGAAATGGGCACCAATCCGAATCTCCCCGCCGTCAAGCGACCGGTGGCACGCGCCAATCAGCAGATCCGCGCCGGGGACGGACAATCCGCGAAGACCGGTCGGTCGCGTCACGACTGCGCAGGACTCATCACGGGGCCAGCGCTTGACCGGCTCCTGATGCAAGACCACCTCGCCCGTCGCAGTGTCAAACGCGGCCACGACGAAGTACCACGTACGAGCGCGCAGGGGAGACGCCGTCGTCACGCGGGCGCTCGGCCCGCGGCCGTCGCCGACCCAGAGCGTCAGGGCACCGCGCTCGTCGACAACTAACGCGAAACCACGCTCCTCGATCGGTGACCACTTCGCCAGGATCGCTTGCACCCCTCGCTCCGGCAGCGTCGGGTAGATCCACGCTTGGATGGTGAATCCGCCGCTGGGTCGGAGCGCGGAATCGTCGGGCACGACGACGTAGGACCCCGGGCTGATCCGCTGCCGCCGGCCCGGGTAGGCGCCGGTCAGGTCGGAGGCGACAAGCTGCTCCTTGAAGCCCGGACCGCCGGGCTGCTCGTCGCCGTGGATCAGGCGGACCAGATCCGCCCGATACGACGGATGACCGCAGCTGACCATGAAGCGAATCCGCTCGCCCGGCGCAGCGCTCAGGCGATCGGCATACCCGACGAGCTCCATGAACGACCCACTCCTCTCACGCCCCGCTTCCACAGGGCGTCATCGTAGCGCGCCGGGTCTGGCTCCGAAAGACCCAAGAGGGTGCGCCTCAGGGTCGATTGACCGTCCTGGAGCGGATCGGGGCGCTGTCTGGATGGTCACAAGTTTGACGGGATAGTATATAGGCCCCGATTTGAGTGCACTCCCACCGCCCGACCGCGCCTTGCTCGCCTGCTGCTCATCGCGGCAAACGGCGGCCGAATCACCAGCGCTACGCCCAAGAAGCGGGCCGACGGGGCAAAGAGGTCGTCCGCCCATCGGCAAGGATGCCTGCTCAGTCGACCCTCCGCGTCGGTCGGACAGAACGAGTGTGCTAACGTGGGTTCCATTAGGTATCCCGCGCGTCGGTTTGACTGATCCGGTAGAATCTGGGATCAGACCGAAAAGCCCGCTGTCGTGCATACGCCAACACCGAACGAGGCCCGGCCTGGTGTTGCCTTGCCCATCGTCGTTCTGCCGGAGCCAAGAGGGGACATGGTCCAGGGGCCGAGAGAGGGCCGGATCCCTGGTCACCCTGCTTCATCTGTGCGGTTTGGCACTGAGGGGGACGAGCATGGCGGATCGGACGGTGAGCAGTACGAAGCCAAACCATCCCGTGGCTCACACTCCTCGGCGGGACATGAACGATTGGGAGGATTTGGGGCAGCACCTGATCGACGTCGCGAACGAAGCGGCCTTCTTCTCCGATGCCTTTGGTGCACGCGACCTCGGGTTTCTCGCCGGGATCTGGCATGATTTGGGGAAATTCAACCCACAGTTCCAGGACTACTTGTGGGCGTGCTACGTCGCACAGCAGCAAGGACGTCCGCCGCCGCGAACGAAGGTGCCTCACGCCATCTGGGGCGCCGCGTTCGTCTATCGGCTCGTGCAGGCCAAGGTGGCGGGTGACGGCTGGAAGGATCTGGCCCTCGTCATCAAGGGTCACCACGCCGGTCTTTCCGATGGGGGCATGGCCGAACAGCAGCTTCGGCAGTTCCAAAAAGAAAGGCCTGACGCGCCGTCGCAGATGCAGGCGGCCATGAAAACACTGGGCGTTGTGCTGCCAGGATTGCGGTCGCCGGGATTCGCGAGCACGGACCGGGAGCTCTTCATTCGCATGCTGTTTTCCGTGCTCGTGGACGCCGACTCGTTGGTTACCGAACGGCACACCAACCCGGCAGAGGCGGGATTGCGGGTTGTGTCCCTAGAGTTCTGTAAATTGGGTGGCCGGATGACAAAGCTGGCCACCGTCCTCCACGAGAGCAGCGATGTTGGCACCGCTATCGCAGGAGGAGAACCGATGGCCACGGGCAATGGTACCGACCAGGGGGGATTGGCACAAGCGCTGTTGCTGGACGATCCGGACTTCTTGCGGGGGATTGTCGAGCGGGCGGTGCAGGCGATTCTGGAGGAGGAGATGACCGCTCACCTCGGTGCCGCGCGGTATGCGCGGGGGGAGGGGCGGACCGGCTACCGCAACGGTCACAAGCCGCGCGCCCTCACGACGCGGGTGGGGACGCTTGAGTTGCGGGTGCCCCAGGACCGCGACGGGACCTTCTCGACGGAGCTGTTCGCCCGCTACCAACGCAGTGAGCAGGCGCTGGTGACGACGCTGATGGAGATGTCTCTGCAAGGCGTGTCGACCCGCAAGGTGGCGGCGATCACGGAGGAGCTCTGCGGGACGACCTTCTCCAAGAGCCAGGTGTCGGCCCTGGTGGGACGGTTGGACCCGGAGTTGCAGGCGTGGCGGGAGCGGCCGCTGACCGCGGTGGCCTACCCGTATCTGGTCGTCGACGCCCGGTACGAGCACGCGCGCGTGGACGGCCGGGTCGTGACGCTGGGCGTGCTGATCGTCGCCGGGGTGCGCGACGACGGGCGGCGGGAGATGCTCGCCATCGAGGAGGCCGACACCGAGAGCGAAGCGACGTACCACGAGCTGTTCAAACGCCTGAAAGAGCGGGGGCTCCGCGGGGTCGAGTTGGTGACCAGCGACGACCACCGGGGACTGACGGCGGCGATCGAACGCCACTTTCAGGGGGCGAGTTGGCAACGCTGCCAGGTCCACTTCGCCCGCAACCTGCTCGGCATGGTCGGGGCCAAGCACCGCGCCCGCCTCGGCGAAGACCTGCGGGGCATCTTCGCGGCGGCGACGCTGGCGCAGGCGCGGGCCGGACGGACCCATCGGGTCTCGGCCCGCGCCTGCATCGCGAGCTGGCGGACCAGCCACCCGGCGGTGGCGGCGAAGCTGGAGGAGGAGCTCGAGGACTGCCTGGCTTGCTACGCCTTCCCGGCCGCGCACCGCCCCCGGATCCGGACCACGAACGGCCTGGAACGGGGCACCCTCCGGGTCCAACGAAGAGCTCAAGCGCCGCACGCGGGTGGTCCGGATCTTCCCCAACCGCGCGGCCCTGCTGCGGCTGGTCACGGCGCTGGTGATGGAGCAGAGCGAGGAGTGGGTCAGCGGCCGGCGCTCCCTGACCATGGACCCGTTCTGGGAGGACCGCCGGCGACCCATCGCGCCGGCACCGGTCGCCCACGCGGCCGACGAACGGAGGGATCGCGCGTGGAGGACATTTACAGAACTTCCAGGACTTGACCTAACTGGCCATCGCGAAACCGAGCACGTCCTCCACCGAGAGAGCGAGCGCGGGATCGAGCCGCAGCGTCGGGAGGGCCAGCCGCATCGCCTGGAGGTAGGCTTTGCCGACGGAGGCCGGCGAATAGACACGGTCCGGCGGTCGGGCAATCGGGTGACGCCGGTACTCGTCAAGCAGCTTGTGGCTGAGCTGCGCGGTGATCCGGACGTCGTTCTCGGCATAGTCCAGGAGGTCGCGTGTGATCCGGCCGAACTCCCCGGCATCCCCCTTCGGGTGCTCGGTCCCGAAGGCGGCGCACGCGGATGCCAGGCTGTGCCCGCTCCCGGTCAAGGCAAAGGCCAGCGTCCGCAGATCGAGGAAGTGACCGCGCCAGGTCCGCTGCTTCGCGTTGTCCCACCGCGCTTTCGGGTCTCGCTTTTTCCACCGGGACGTGAACCCGATTCGGGCGCGCTTGTTGTCGATGGACGTGATGGCGATGCGGGGAACGTGGGGATCGGGCCGCGTCCGCCCGTGCTCGTCGGTATAGGTCAGGTAACAAAACGAGAAACCACCCGCGTAGCGGCCCCGGGCCGGACTCGCCTCGACCGCCAGCCGGGACAGGTCAAAGGGGAGGTTGAAGCCGACCACGACGCCCCGGCCCTGGTCGGCGACCGGGAAGAAGACCTGCTTCAAGAATTCCTCGCGGGTGCGGCGCACGACTGCCGGATGCGCACCGCCCCACGCCGCGACGACGGCCCGTTCCTCCGCATCAAGCTCTGCCGGATCGTCGGGGAGAATCAACCCGACTTCGACCACTTGCTGGCCGTTGAGCACCCGATAGCAGCCGACCATGAAGCGTTGCGAGAGATCGGTCCGGGTCTCGGTGTCGAAGACCAGCGCGAGCGCCGGCCATTCCTGCTGCCAGCTGGGCGCATCGGGACGCCGATATCCCCCGCACTTCGTGTCCGACCCGTCGTTCTTGAGAACCTTGGTGTACGCCCGCACGGCGATCGGGAGACGACGTTCATCAACCATGCATCAGCTTCCTTGCTCCATCGTTTTCCACCATTCCGGCCCGAGGTGCGTCGAGAGATAGGCCGAATAGGTTTCGAGCGTGCGTGCCCACCCCTCGGCCACGGTGGCAAGCTGGCGGAACACATCGACGAAGAAGCGCAGCCAGGCGGCGAGGGTCAGATGGAAATCGCGGTCGGGGTTCCGCAGCGTCGCCGGCGGCCAGTCGAGCTGGGCGTCGCTGAGGAGCGCATGGGGATTGGCCGGCAGTGCCGCCGTGAAGCCATCGTTCGCGCGGCCCGCCGGGTGATGACGCTCCGTCCCTGGCTTGCCTTGGAGGGCCAACCGGCACTGGGCGCAGAGCGTGAGCGAGGTCGCCTGCAACGTGCCCAGATCGGTCTCGCCGCAGCGTTGACACTGGGCATCCGGTCCGAAGCGGTGCTGTTTCCGTTGGTGCCGTATGGTGGTCGTCAACGTCGATGGGTTCGTCATCAGGCGGCCTCCAGCGTTTCGTAGATCGAGTCGAAGCGCACCTCGCCGGCCGTGGCCAGGCGCATGAGGATCGCCGGGTCGGTGAGATAGGGATAGGCCATCTTGTCGACGCGCAGGGACTTGCCGCGGAACGGTCTCAGCACCGACTCGTCCCCGGTTTCGAGGTAGAGCTTGACCGCGTTCCAGTACCGACCGATGCGGGTCGCGGTGCGCGAGTCGCGGATGGTGAGGGCGATCCGCCCGTCCGGCGTGAGGAAGAGCATGACCCGCGTCACGCGATCGAAGGGTCGCACTACGGTCTGGCCATCGCGCCGCTCAAGGGCGCCAGGGGCGTATTTCTGGACCGCTTCGAGGCTGATCCGCTCCTCGCGCGGCTTCCCGCGGTTGTAGCTCGTGAGGATCGTCTCGACCGGCAAGTGGTAGCGACGACCGAGACTGACGACGTGCAGGGCCTGCTCGCGCTTGGCGCGGGCCGATGGTCGCAGCTTGGCGATGTCGGTGAGCGATCGTACCCGACGGACGGCCCGGCGCTGGGCATCCCAGTCCTTGAACCCCTTGGCTTTCGCCAGCGCGTTGCGGTATTGGCGCTCGGTCTGAAAGGTGCGCCCGGCAAACCTCCCCCTGCCCGGGGTATAAGGATTGGCTTTGGTAATCGATGGGCGGCTCATGGCGCCACCTCGCCGGTCCCGTCGTGTCGGCGGGGTGCCGTTCGCGACTGGCGGGTCGCGACATCAGGCGCCGACGATGGCGACGCCGACGAGCGAGCCGACCCAGCCGGCCACAGGCTTCGTGCGGTCATGGCTGACCGAGTTGGTAGAATGGTCACGGTAGATCCTCTCCTGGCCCGGCAGCGGAGCTGAACCGCTGCCGGGCCATCTTCGTGTTCGATTCGCGATGCGGCATCAGGGCGGGGTCCCAGGTGGGGCGCGACTCCGGGCCGGATACGGCTGCACGAGCCCACTCAGTCGCCAGCGCCAGGCCGGGTCGAGCACACAGGCGTAGCGGTGCTTGCCGGAGACGGCCTCGCGCTGGGCGGCGACACCGGTCGCGCGGAGGTGCTGAATGCGATTACTGCCATATCGGGAATAGACGCTGCGCGGGTGGTGCAGCCGCCCGTCCGCCAGTCGAACGTAGGTCTCACCTACCGTCTCGCCCAAATACAGCCAGCCAGTTGCTTGATAAATGATCCCGACATGGCCGGCTGCCGGGTCGGCGTAGGAGAGGATCAGTTTCCAGGAGGTCGTGCGGCGCAGGTGGCGAAGCACGATGCCCAGCACCCGGCTTTCGCTGTTGCGGGGCAGGGCGTCGCTCAGCCATAAGCGGGCCAGCGTCGCCACGTCCTGGGGTTGAGCGGCCACGAGGAGGCGATGACCGTGGCGCGCCCCGCTGGTGAAGACGAGCGCCCCGGCAAGGTCTCCCTCGAGGTAGACGCCGAAGCAGCGCCGCGCCGCGGCGGGCATGCTCTTCAGGTAATGCTCCGTCTCGATCAGGGGCCGGATGGCGGCGGGACGGACGGGCTCAACCCGCAAGGTCTTGGGAATGGAGCGCGAGGGTCGGTCTTGCACCGCCATTTCCCCGATGGGATTCGGGGCGTCCTGCTGGTTGGACGACTCGCGCTTGCCTGGGTGGAGATCGTCGGGCACGCTCATGCCGCGTCGCCGTTCTCGTCAGAGCCGAGCGCGTACGCCACGTCGAGCACCGCTTCGCTGGCTGTGCCGAGCCGCCCGCCAAGCGATGCCGCGTCTGCGTCGCCAAGCGCGAGACGGCAGGCGTCGGCCACCGCCTCCGCCGTCGTCCAGCCGTCGAGATCGGCGTGATCCTCCAACGCCACCGCAAGCCGTTCGAGGTACTGGACGAGGCGTCGCTGCTGGATCCGCTCCACCGGCGAGATGAGCCGCCCGATGGCTTGGCCGACAGAGGATTCGAGATCAATCACGGGCAGTTCCCCCACGGGCCGAGCGGATGCAGGGGAACTGGCGGGGTAGCGTGCGCCGTCCGCGCCGATCCGCTCCGGCGCGGACGCAATCTCGTTGTCCGATTCGAGCCGGTCGCGAATGGTGGCCACCGTCGTCGGGGAGAGCCCGGCGTGGCGGGCGATCTCCATATTGGAGACCTCGGGACGGCGGCCGAGCAGGCGGGCCGCGAAGGCGCGCCGGTCGGTCAGGCTCAAGGGCCGGCCATGGACGGCGTTCAAAGCGAAGGCGAGCGCGTGCAGGTCGCCATCTCCCGGGCTCGGCAGCACATCGGCGGCGATGTCGGCGCGGCCGAGATTCTGGGCGGCGGCGTAGCGGTGGAAGCCGTCGACGAGCAGGTAGCGGCCCTCGCGCGCCACCACCGCGATGGGCGGCCAGCCGTCCGGTGCATCTTGGAGCGACCGGACGTGATCGGCGTCGAGGCCATCGACACGGGGCTGAAGATCTAAATCGATCTCGATATCGTCGAGTCTGATTTTGTCCATTCTTATTGAAATTCCCTTCTCTCGGCAGACTGATTCACGTCGCGACGAGTGCCCGTCGATGGGCTTGTCGATGCTCGTCCCACGGGCATGATAGGCGGGTCGGCAGAGCGCCGATAGTCAAAATTTGGTGTACTATGGAACTCGGGGGACTCGCAGCGAGAGGGAGCGGCGGCGATGGCGCGCTACACGGCGTCGGAGATGGTCCAGGCGGCGAAGGGCGCCAATCACGCGCGGGTCTCGGAGCGTCTGATTGATGACTGGGTGGCGGCTGGGCTATTGGACCAGCCTGAAAGCAGCTCACGGGGCCGTTATGGTCGAACCCCGGGAACGTGGGGCGAGAACCAGCTAAGACTTTTTCTCAGTCTGCTTGAGGTCCATGTCCACACGAAAGCTATGGCGGAGCTGTGCAACCTCCCCGTGTGGCTGTGGCTATGGTGGGGCGATGACTATGTCCCGATGCGCCAAATGAAGAAGGCGATGACGACCTGGGCGGCGGCAGCGAAGAAGAAGAATCAGTCCCGGGCAGCCAAAGGGATTTCTCATCTGGTGAAGACGTGGGGTAACTCGGACACGCCCTGGGCTGCGACCCAGCGTCTGGCCGGATCCCTGCCGCCGATGATCGCGAAAGGCAAGGCCGACAAACGTACGGTACGACAGGATGTGGCTGGCGCGCTTGACCCGACGGGCGGCTCGTCATCCGAGGGCGGCCTCTCAGCGGACGGATATGCTGGAATCTTTCGCGCCCGAGTTGAGGTGCTTGCCAGGCTCACCGCGCCGGTCCCAAAGGGATTCAAAGGCGGCAAGCTCCATTCGCCGATATCCGATGACCTCTTTGAATGGGCGCGCGTTTTCTACCTGTCGACCCGTCAGGGCTACGACCGGAAGCGTCCTCGGCTTGCCGCGGCGTTCGGAACCGCCAGATACGGGGACGGCACGATCGACGAGATCGTGACTGATTGTTGCGTGGATCTCGCGACCATCATCGGCCTGGAGCTGACGGGCCAAATCCGGGTGCAGCCCGGATCGATGGAAGACCCTGAGCTGTGGAAGGCTGGGGGACTGCGCTCCCGATTGACGACAACGGCGACGGATGAGGGGATCGACGTCGAGATCCAGCTTTCCAATTCGCGGGCGCTCGACTCACCGTAAACGCGCGAGGCTACAGGAACCCCCGCGACGGCGGCAACCGTCCGGGGGCGCGGCATTAGGAACGGGAGATTCCCCATGCAGGTGCAGTATACCCCTCACACGGAAGAGATCGCTCCACGCAACGGCGTGGTGATCCTCACCGGCTACGGGCTGCGGGTCGCGGTCGAGCGCGCTCACCTGATCGTCACCGACGGCGTCGGGCGCGAGCGGCGGCAAGGCAAGTTCTCCCGCGCGACGCGCGACCTGCGGCGCCTGGTCGTGCTCGGGCACACCGGCACCATCAACTTCGACGCCCTGCGCTGGCTCGCGGACCGGGGTACCGCGTTCGTTCAGATCGATGAAGACGGCCGCGTCATCGCGGCAACCGGTCCAGCCGGACTGGATGACGCCCGGCTGCGACGGGCGCAAGCCCTCGCCACGACGAACGGCGTCGGGCTCGCCATCGCGCGCGACCTCCTGCACGACAAGCTGCGGGGGCAGGCAAGCGTCCTGGCGCGGTTCCCCGGCGCGAGCGACGCCGTGGCGACCGTCGAAGCCGACTTCGATGCGCTCAACGCCGCCGCAACGGTCGAGGTCCTGCGGTTCACTGAGGCCCAGGCTGCCGCGGCCTACTGGAGTGCGTGGTCAACGGTTGTGGTGCCGTTTGCCCGCAAGGATCTGGCGCGGGTGCCGGCACACTGGCACACGTTCGGCACGCGCTCCTCGCCGCTCACGACATCACCCCGCAAAGCAGCCAACCCGGCGAACGCGCTGCTGAACTACCTCTATGCCATCCTCGAAGCCGAAGCCCGGATCGCCGCGCTCGCCGTCGGGCTCGATCCGGGAATGGGCGTGCTCCACGCCGACCTGAAAGCCAGGGACTCCCTGGCCTGCGACCTCATGGAACCAGTCCGCCCCAAGGTGGATGCCCTGGTCCTGGACCTGCTGAGCACGCACACCTTCGGTGCCCGCGACTTCTTCGAGACGCGGCAGGGGGTCTGTCGCCTCATGCCCCCGCTCACGCACCGCCTCGCGGAGATGGCACCAACCCTCGCCAAGTGGATCGCGCCGGTGGTCGAAGGCGTCGCGCGTGCCCTGTTCCAGCCGGAGCGACGCATCGCCGTGCTGGATCGGACGTTGCCGACGCACCTCACGCAAGCAAACCGGAGTGCGGGCCGCGATGTCGTGCGACGCAAACTGAAGCGAAGCGGGGAGGCCGCGGCCAGCCTCCCTCTTGCCTGTCTCGAGTGCGGCACGATCCTCGACCATTCGGAGCGTCGGTACTGCGACGCGTGTCTGCCGCAGCGGCGGGAGGAGGCGGTCGCGGTCTTTGGCACCGCCGGGCCAGCTGCCTTGGCGGCGTTGCGCGAGGAGGGGCGGGACCCCGCGCACGGCGGCGAGGCCGGACGGAAGCGGGGCCGGCGCAACGCCGAGCACGTCCGCGCGATCGCGGCGTGGGAGCGCGAACCCGATCAGCGGCTGCCTGGGGTCGATTTCACGCGGGACATCCTGCCGACGCTGCAGGGCATCCCGCTGAGTGAGATGATGAACGCAACGGGACTGTCCCTGCGGTATTGCTCGGTGATCCGCCGGGGATTGAAAGCCCCTCATCCCCGACATTGGCCCCTCCTTGCTCGGCTGGCCGGCCAGGGACGCGACGAGCCGGGGTTCAAGAATGATCCCGCAACGCCGTGCGCGGGGAGCGTGAGCGGCCGGAGCATCCGTGAACCGCTCCAGGCAGATGTCGCATGCTGACCAAGCTGGTCCTCAGCACCATCGATTGTGCCTGGGGGAAAGGTGGGAACGATGATGACGACGACGTGCGAGGTCTGCGGCTACGTCCTGTCAGAGCCTGCACCAGACCACCCGTGCCCTCAGTGCGGCGGACCGATGCGGACCGATGTGGTGGTCCCGGTACCGGCGGCACGAGCGCATGCCGCGGCCGGGACGGTCTCGCTGACGATCATCAACCGCTATGCCGAAGCCTGGTATGAAGATGCGCTCCACGAGGCGCGTGAGGGGCGCGACCATCACGCGCGGCGGCGCGAGATCCTCTTCGCCGTGTGCTGCGCCGAGAGCTACATCTACGAGTGGACCTACGACCTGCTCGATACGCTCACCGGCCAACCCTTATTCCACATCGATCAGTACTTCCCGCCGGAGCCGCAGCCAGGATGGAAGCGCCGCGTGGTCGATCAGTGGAAGGAGGTCCCGAAACTGCTGCACAACCAGGCTCGCATCGCGGCCACGCCCGATCTCAGTGGAGAAGATTGGAAGGCATGGGACCGTCTCGCCGACTACCGCAACGGGCTCGTTCATGCTCACGTCAGTCGGCCAGACCGCGGTCCGGCGGATACCCCAGCTTGGCAAGTGACAACGCGGGAGCTGGCCGCATTGCCTGCGGGCTGGGCGACGAACGTGGTGGCTGAGCGGATCCGGCGGTTGCATGAGGCCGCGCAGATACCGGTGCCGCGGTGGCTGGCGACGCCCTAACGTGCGAGCATACTGCGAAATCATTCGCGTGCTCAGCTCGAGGCTGCTTGGCCGGAACGCTGTGCCGGCGGCGACTCCAATCGGGTCTTGAACCACACGTCACACCACGCGGCCGACGCCCCCGCGCCGAATCGATTGCTCCAAGCGCAGCCGGGAAACAAGCGGCCTTGCCGCTTCCCGTTGAGCCTAACCCCGGTTACAACCGCACCGCCGTCATCCGCATAGACCCATGCGATGCGGCTCTACGACGAGATCGGAGACGCGAGATCGGTCTGAATGAGTGCGAATTCCTCGAGCGCGGCTTGCAAATCCTCAATGATCTCCCGCGCGATCATGTCCGGGTCGTCGAGCGCGGCGCCGTCGTCTAGGCTTTCATCGCGTACCCAACTCAGGTCGAGACTGACCTTGTCCCGCGCAATCAGCTCCCCGTAGCTGAAGACCCGCCAGCGTCCGTCCGGCTCGTCCGATGACCACGTCTCCGTCCGCTCCGATCGGTTCTCAGGGCGGTAGCAGGCGACGAAGTCATCGAGATCGGAGCGCTGCAACGGGTTGGTTTTGAGGGTGAAGTGCTGGTTCGTGCGCAGATCATAGACCCAGAGCTTATTCGTCCAGGGCGTTTCGCTGGCCGGCTTGCGGTCGAAAAAGAGCACATTCGCCTTTACGCCCTGGGCGTAGAAGATGCCGGTCGGCAACCGCAAGAGCGTGTGAACGTCGCATTGGTCGAGCAGGCGGCGGCTGACGAACGACAATTAGAACTGCCGGTGGCGACAACTAGCAT
>JRHI01001569.1_pt1 | contig 18516 bp, 13 predicted proteins | sample 215371 | NCBI WGS metagenome assembly JRHI01 (sample SAMN02929681, study PRJNA255918) | sediment metagenome | biome: cave system; feature: Ice Cave; material: Sediment; isolation source: sediment from deep within a dark volcanic ice cave with no known source of... ...
CTTCAAAGGAGGTCCCTCCAGCACGAATTCACAGACCCTGCTCTCGTAGTAACCGTCCTCGTCTCATAAGCGCGCAAAAGAGAGACAAGTTGCTAGAGCCGATGATAAGCCACCATAATAGGACTCGCGTGAAGGAAACTCATCTCCGAGGCTTCGTCCTATCACTATCTGCCCTCAGCCCAGGAACGAACTGGACTCAGAGAACACAGTACCTTCTCTTTTTTCATCAAACATTAATGTTCTTCTCATGCATATGGTGTAGGTTCAATGGGCATAGAGAAGAAATTCATTCTGGCCAAGGGGGATTGGTCGCATGCATGGCTCTATCTCTTTCTCATGAAGTGTCATCTTGCCCTTCATCGGTTAGAGCTTCTTGGGAAAAGCATGCACCCCAGCAGCACCAATGATCGCTCTCCCAGGATAGGGTGTTTGGTGGATGTGAATATCAAACCGCTCTATGGAGAAGGATCGTCAAGATGAAACAAAAGAGAGGACCATTATTAATGACTATACCAGCAGAGCAGCATGACTTGCTCACCATTCGCCAGCATACCACGCACGTGTGGATCGATCATAACGCCCTCCGGCTCTGGATGGCGAGTTGCTCGTTGGAGACCTTCAAGTTTCCGTATCCAGGCCAATGTCGGGCTTACCCTACGGAGAACGCGCCCATGGTATTGTTGATACACACAGAACCAGGGCAGAGCCAGGACAATGGGCAGAGAGGAAGCGTGCAACCATGAAGCGCATTCAAACGCTCACCAGGCGAGTGCTTGTCTTCGCCGTCCTGGTCTTGCCGCTAGTCGTGTTATTTCAGTGGTCTTCTTCTGATCCATCAGCGGGCGCATCTAATCACCAGAGCCAGAAGATTGGCGCGGCAACCACCCCCATTAAGCACATCGTCTTTATGCTCAAGGAGAATCACAGTTTTGATAGTTACTTTGGACGCTTTCCGGGGGTCAATGGGGCCACGACCGGAGTGGTCAGGGTCAACGGTGTTGACAAGACAATTGCACTGAACTCGGCAATCGATCAGCCCAAAGACTATTGCCACACCTGGACATGTAGCCATACCTCCTACAACAATGGCGCGATGGATGCCTTTAATCTCGCCGATCCGACCTACTGCGGAGCACCGACCTATGCCTGTTACCAGGCCGCTGATCAGTCGCTTATTCCCAACTATTGGTCGTTGGCTCAACACTATGTGCTCAACGACAACACCTTTTCCTCGATCCTGGCCCCCTCGTTGCCCAACCATCTCTATACCATGGCTGGGAGCGCTGGACCTGATCTGGCGCACAGCGCGATTAGCAATGCTTCGGTGCACGGCGCCCCAGAAGGATGCGATGCTCCAGCCAACAGTAAAGTCCAACTGTATAACCACACGCGCATCTATCCTTGCTTTACCTTCTCCAATCTGGGTGATGAGATGACAGCGGCGGGTGTCTCATGGAAGTTCTACGCCCCCAATGTGACCGAACCGGGAGCGGTCTGGAACACACCCGATCAGTTTGCCCAGGATCGCAACAATCCGACGATCTGGAAGAACAACGTCGTGCATTGGACCCAGTTTGCGACGGATGCCCAGAGTGGCAACTTGCCCGCCTTCAGTTGGGTGACCTTTCCCGTCACGCAAAGTGAGCATCCCAGCGCCTCCAGCTGTGTGGGGGAGAACACCTCCATTCAACTGATCAATGCGGTGATGGCCGGGCCAGAATGGGCGAGCACCGCGATCATCCTGGCCTGGGACGACTACGGTGGTATTTATGATCACGTCACACCGCCGCAAGTGGATAAACTGGGTCTGGGTTTTCGCGTACCGTTGATGGTGATCTCGCCCTATGCCTACGCCAGCGATAACGCCACGGTCAACGTGCATGTCAGCCATGTACAGCTAGAGTTCTCCTCGGTGCTGCGCTTCGCCGAGCAGGATTTTAACCTGCCGAGTTTAGGCAGGCGAGACGCGACATCAGGTGATCTGATGCAACTCCTTGATTTCAGCCGGGTCTACAATGCTCCGCTGCTCCTGCAAACCCGCACCTGTCCGATGAAAAGTCTGCTGCCTCCAGTAACGAGAAATACTGATGACTAGTACACTGAGGTAGAGAAACGCCCATGATAGAATAGGAGGGATTACTCCAAAGCGCCATCGCAGTGAGCAGCAAGTGGTACTGCGAGCGCGTATCGTCTTAGCAGAAGCCCAAGGAATCTCCACTGCGCAGATCGCGCGCGAGTTGGGTGCCAGCGTGGACAGCGTGCGTCTGTGGCGGGATCGCTGGGTGGCTCAAACGCCAAGGTATCGCACCGCAAACGCTGGGAGTCAAAGGCAAGAGCGGCATCCTCCAGTCGATGGAAAGCCGCTCGGCCTTCTTGCATGATCCGACGCACGCGCTGGTCTTGGCTTTGCTACATTTCGCTTATGCCTGGATTGCCTTTCGAGCCGCCATTTTCGGATAGGCACTTAACGACTGTGCCTCACGAACACCGTATCCACCTCGGCTGAATATCCTCCACCGGTCGATCAAACAAACCCTCCTGACCATCCAGGCGAAATAACTGCTCGAAATCTTCCGCCGAGAAGGCCTTGCGCAGCCTCGCCGCATAGGATGTCACCAGCACTTGCAAATAGTGCTCCACGTCGTAGTCCCGCCGATTGCCTATCTCTTCACTAGTAGATGGCACGGCAAGCCCATCCTGAACGTGCGCAGTGACGCCCGGAAATTCGCTTTCAGTATGGCCTACAGTTCCCTGCTCTTCTCCATTCGCTCGCGTCTGCGCCTCCCAGTCGTTGCCCACGGATGCCTCGTCCGTCTCTTCAGGCAGCCAGATATACTTCTTGTTGCGCACGCGATAGTAGCGCACCTGTTCTCGCGGAAACCAACGCGTTCTCCCGGCGGCAAGCAGCGCTTCGTACTGGGCTTCTGGATGCGCGGCACGCGAGGCCATGTACGCTTCTGGCGTCTTGCTGAGGCGCACTTTGGCTCCCACTTCGGCGGCTGGTAATACCCGGTCGCGCAGTGTGGTGACCGTCTCAAGATAGGCGCCGCGCAGCCCGGTAATATCGTTGGTCATGGCACTGAGCAGCGCTTTGCGCAGAAAACGCTCTCCAAATGGCTCGGCTCTGCTGGAGCGCAGCGCCACGCCGCGCACAATCAATTGCCCACCATACGTCAACAAGGCATAGTTCTTCACCTCGTGGCTAAACATGGCCTGATAGCGTCCCTCGTATTCCAGCCGGATACCTCCTGGCAACTCAGTCGCTATCTCGTCCACCAGCGCCCGTTCCTGAGCCTCCGTCCAGTCAGTGGGTACCGCGAAATAGACGCCGTCCGTGTCGGCTTCGATCAGTGCCATCCCCCTCTCTCGCAGCGCGTCGAGCACCTGCGCCAGCACCTCGCGCCCGCGCTTCGTGACCTCGTCTGCGGCACGGATGTCGGCAAAGAGCGCCATCGAGCCAGCCCCCATATAGCCGTAGGCTGAGTTGATGAGAATCTTCATCGCCGCCTGGGTCGCATCGTGCGTATTGGCCTCCACCGAGCCTGGCACGGCCGCCTTCGCTGCCGCTTTATGAGACAGGCGCAGGTCCGTCAGGCGGCTCAAGATACTCAGCAAGACGCCCAGCCGATCACAGGCGGGACCTATCTGGTAGGTGCGCATAAGCGAGGGGTAGAGCGAGGCGACATCGGCCTTCACCACGTGTTCCGCGATGCCTTCGGCAAAGAGGTGAACCGCTCCCCCCTCGTGCAGTCCCAACTCGCTTTCCTGCTGCGCTGCCTGGCACGGTAAGGCCGCTCCGGCGCGCACATACGCTCTGACAAGCATCGGTTCGAGGATACCCATCGCCGGACCAGCCGATGCCAGCCGCTCGTAGCGACGGGGCGCCATGCTTGCCAGCGCGAATGGCGCCCCCAGCAGCCTGCGCGACAGTCCATCTACCTCGGTGACATCATCTAGCGCGTAACGGCGCACCAGTTCCGGGTCCTGGCGATACGTCTCAAAGATCGCAGCACCCTCAATGTACACTCTGTCGGGAGCGGCTATGCCAAAATAGCGCGCCACCTCTTTGAGACGATGACTGGGCATGTCACGCACCACAAAATCGTGGCGGCGCACGGCATCCAGCGTATCGATCAACTCGCGCCCCGCCAGGCTGTAACGCGTGCGCCGCCGAGCATCAGGCCCTACTGCCAGCGTATCGGCACGCCGCTCCAGTAGCGCTGGCCCACCCTGACGACCCAATGCCAGCGCAATGCCGTGCACGGCGGCCCGCTCTTCCAGGAAAGGGAGGTCAAAACCAAAGAGGTTATGGTTCTCGATCACATCGGGGTCCCGTTCGCGAATCACGTTGCAGAGCCTGGCAATCAACTCTGCCTCGTCTCCGGGAGCAGGTGCATCGAGTGTGGTGGTCAGCCCGCGATTATCGCGCAGGGAGACCATGAAGATGCGCCCACGGTGCGGGTCAAGCGCCGTTGTCTCCAGGTCAAATTGCAGGCGATGCAGGTCGTCATAGACCATACCGCGGAAGTAGACGCGCCCCGTGAGCATCAGATACTGTTCGACCGGCCCAACGCGGTAGTAGCTCTCGGGCAGATCGTTCAAGTTCGTGACTGGCCGCCCCAACCTGCGCGATGCTCCGCTCAATAACATGCGCTCAAGCGCGCGTCCATCACGAGCCGAGAGCACATAACGATACGAGCCTGTTGGTCCTGCCATTTCGCGATAGCTGACTACCGCACTATCCCCAGCAGGTGCATTGTATGGCAGCAGGGACTGTCCCAGATGAGTCAGATCAGACAGCGTGGTTGCAAAGAGCCAGGGGCGGAAACGTTCAGTCGTATAGGTAATGCGCTCTCCTGCGCGCCGCCACACGATCGCGCGCCCCTCGCGATTGGCCCACACCGAGACTATGCCTGGCGTCGGATCCCAACCGAATACGCGCTCATCTTCAGTGTGAGTCTCGTCAGCTTCTTTCGTTGAAAACGGGAACATATCTCTCCTGGGTGCCATTAAACAAGAACTTTTTTTCCAAGTATAACACACAAAAAAGCAGGGGATGGTTGAAGTCGAACTTCAGCCATCCCCTGCTTTTTTTACTTACCCAATTCTTTGCAAGACAAAATCAGCAAAAGCCCGGATATGCTGCTCAACAGGCACATAGACACCGCCGGACCTGTACGCCCTGGAACCCATGCTCAACTGCGTCCACTGGCACACCTCCCAGTCCTGCTTGTTCACAATATCAAAAATCTCGACGGCATCCATCGGATCAAAGTCTTCCCTTGCCATCACTACCGGGTCAAAAAGCCAATCACACGTAATACGAGTGCGTCCGGGACCATCCGGCGCTATCCAGTGGATAACCACGTGATCATGGAGCAGGTTCAGCAGCGCATTGGGCTGTAGCACAATCCCATAATACTGGCGCAAATCTTCCGGCAGCAGACCGGGCAACGGCGGACGACTGGCTTTGCCCGTAATCGTAAATGCCTCGACGTGCTCAGCTAGCCTGGCCGCCTCTCCATTGACGTAATCAGAGACAATGCCCGTCTTGAACTCCGGAAGTAGTTGACAAAACTCAGGATGCATCGGTGCGCAATGGTAGCACTCCATAAAATTCTCAAGGATCAGCTTCCAATTGGCCTGTACATCGTACACGATCGTCTTCCCAACCTTGAGATTTCCAACATCATAGCGAGCAAAGGCCGCATAATCGCCAAAGCGCTCGACGATAGTTTCATTGAGTTGGTCCACAATTGGCGCGGGCTTATCGTCTAGATTCAGCCAGACCAGTCCCTCCCATACCTCCAGCGCCACCGGCAAAAGACCATACAATGCGCGATCGAACTGTTCGTCGGAGAGCACATTCGGCGCACCGATCAGCCGCCCATCAAGTCCATAGGTCCACGCGTGATAATGGCACTGGATCGAGCCTTTCAAGCGTCCGGAGGCTTCGTTGCAGAGGCGCGCGCCGCGATGCCTGCACACGTTGAGGAACGCTCGGAGTACATCATCACGACCACGCACGACGATACTACTTTCCCGTCCAATCGTCACAACCGCGTAGGACCCTGGACCAATAATTGCGTCTGCGCGACCAACACAGACCCACATCTGAGAGAAAATTCTCTCCTGCTCCAGGTCATAAATTGCCTGGTCATAGTAGTAGCGGCCAGGTAGCGTCGAAACAAAGGGGGTCTCCGAACGAGCCATAGTTGTCATAGGTTGCACCTCGGTCTGCTAAATAAACGAGCTAACAATAATTTGTTGTCGGACTGGCTGTCCACACAGCCCTTGTATCAGCCTGGCAACATTGCTACATGCGCCGTCTCGGACGAATATAGGTCTAGACTTCGCCCTCGAGATCTTCCGTCGTCTCTGGTACTCCAGCGTTTTTGTACAGGGTAGACAATGGAAAGCGTCCATCAAGGCTCATGAGCGCTATCTCATCGCCTGGCCCGTAGGATTGGTAGATTGCCCATCCCTGCAGCGTGCGGCGGTACACTTCAACGGACTGGTACTTAGTGGCAACAAGCACATATTCTTGCACGGTTGGGCAGGCGCGATACAAGCTGAATTTTCTTCCCCGGTCGTAGGCTTCGGTAGAATCTGATAACACCTCGACAATGACGCAGGGAGCTTGCACATCTGTCTTGTCGGGCGCCGATCGATCACGCGCATCACATGTCACCGACGCATCGGGGTAGGTGTAGCGCCTGGGTGAGAGACGCACGGCGACATCTGAGTTGTAGACATCGCATAGTTTACCTGCTGTCGCGAGCGCGTCCTCAAGAGCCCTGACCACATTACTCCCAATGCGGCCATGAGCAAGGCTCCCCCCCGACATGGCGTAGGCCTGCCCATCTATATACTCGTGTTTGGTGTCGTGGCTGATCCGTTCCAACTCGCGCCACTCATCAACGGTCATATGCTGTGGCTCTCTTTGGGCTACTATGGTCACCCCCCCTGAAACTTGATATCAGTCATTTCCCTAGCTATCATACACTCAAATGCGTCAGATGTGAACTAGGGGGCGTTGCCTCGTTGCCTGTCTTTTCATGGAGATTGGAATTATACTATTCAACCACACTTAGGGGGACGCTTGCGTCGCCCGGGTGGGAGGTTCTCAAATGTGAACAGGACGATGGGCGACGCAAGCGTCCCCACCCATCGAACCACGCCACCCCCGCCCCTACGGATAAGCAAGCTTCTCAGGCGGACTTACAAGAAACCTACCCTTGAGAGCGCCTCTCCCGCCCCTACGAGACGACGATGGGCAACGCTAGCAGATCCCTCAATACACCCTTAAATCAAATCCCCTCTTGCGAAACTCCTCCACAAATACCGGACCTGACACTGCCAGTTCGACGGGTACCCCTCCGCGTGGCGTCTTCCCGCGCGCAATCAGACCTGCCATGATAGCCGCGTGCCAACCGGTCGTGCGTTCCATCGCTGTGAAGCCCGTGGCAGCATCATAGTAATCCAGTAGATCAACCGTTGCCTCTTTCTCCTGCCCATCCTTCAGACCTCGCGCGATAATGCGAATGACCACCATATCGTGCTCATCGGGACGAGGACGTAACTGCGGCTCTAGCAGAGCATGGAGCAGGTGCCGCGGAATAACCGACGCCCCGTCAACTATCACCGGATCCAAACCTATCAGTCCCGCGTCATTGAAGGCTTTCCACTGGGCATAGTGGCCGGGCCAGCGCAGCGTTTTGTTTTGCAGCGTGCGCAGCTTGTTGACATACGTCCACGGCATCGTACTCGTCCCGCCTGCCGTAGTGAAAGCCTCCAGTTGTCCAAGCGGCGCCGGGAAATCCACCAACTCATACTCCTCGAAGCAGCGTACCTCAAACTGCTGGCCGTCGCGCAAGAAGAACGTCGTGCCAAAGTATTCATTAGTCAGTCCCTCGATATTGAAGGTCAAAATATACTTCCAGGGCGCCCGTGGATGGCGCGGTATGCCCCCGTCATACATGATAATGTCACGCGGCTCATCCAGCAACGTCATAGCGTAAGCACAAAGCGACGTACCCAGCCCAGGTACTTGCCCACAATCAGGCATAAGGGTGATGCCCGCTGCCTTAGCCTGGGCATCAAACGCCAGTTGCTGGCGCACCTGCTCGGTGTTTCCCCCAAAATCACACATGCTGGCGCGAGCGCGTATAGCGGCACTGATCAATTTCAAGTTGAAGAAGTAGGGCACGCCCGAAATAAAGACCTCGATCCCGGCGTTGGTCAATAATTCTACCACGGCATCTTCGTCCCGCCCCTCCACCTGCGTAGGGTGAGCCACCTCCCGTCCGATCAACGTATTGACCCGCGCCGCAGCCCCCTCTGCCTGCGTTAGTGACTGGTCGGCCAATAACAAATAGTCGGCATCGCCAAAGCGAGCGAGGTCATAAGCGGCAGCAGTTCCCTGCCGTCCAGCACCAATTACAGCATAACGATAACCCATGCTACTTTTATCCCTCCCTCAAAGCGCTCACTTTATCGGCAAACTCGACGAAGTACTCGATAGATTGTGGGTTGCTCATCGCATCCGTGCTGATAGCCTTCTCCGCAGGCACGCCCATAAAGAGTTTTTTCACCGGCACTTCCAGCTTTTTCCCGCTCAGTGTCCGCGGCACAGCCGGAATAGCAATCACCTCGTCCGGCACATGGTGAGGTGAAATCCCGCTGCGCAGCCTGCCTTTGATTTTCGCCTTCAGGGCGTCGTCCAACACCACATTATCTTTCAGCACCACAAACAGCGGCATATAATACTTGCCGCCTGGTAGTTCCACTCCGACGATCAAACTATCCAGCACCTCCGGCAGTGCTTCCACGATGCGGTATATCTCGCTGCTGCCCATCCTGATGCCCTGGCGGTTAATAGTCGAGTCGGAACGGCCATAGATGACGGCACTCCCTCGCGAAGTAACCATGATCCAGTCGCCATGGCGCCATATCCCCGGATACGTCTCGAAGTAGCTCTCCTGGTAGCGCTTCCCGTCAGGATCATTCCAAAAGAAAAGAGGCATCGAAGGCATCGGCTCGGTAATCACCAGTTCTCCCAACTCGTCGACGAGCGGCTTCCCCTGCTCATCAAAGGACTCCACCTTCGCTCCCAGAGAGCGACACTGTAGCTCTCCCGCGTAGACTGGCAGTAGAACGGAGCCGCCAACAAAGGCGGAACAAACATCAGTTCCTCCGCTGACCGAGGCCAGCCAGATATCGCGCTTGACATGCTCATAAATCCACTGGAACCCCTCCGGCGGCAGCGGTGAGCCCGTCGAGCCTATGCCACGCAGCTTGCTCAAATCATACGTCTTGCCCGGCTCTATCTCAGCCTTCATACACGAGGCAATATATGCCGCGCTGGCCCCAAAGAAGGTCATACCGCTATCCTCGGCAAACTGCCACAGCGTGCCAATAGCAGGATAGCCCGGGCTGCCATCATAGAGCAGTATCATCGTGTTCGCCAGCAGCCCTCCTATCAGCAGATTCCACATCATCCAGCCGATCGTGGTGAACCAGAAAAATCTATCCTGCGGCTTCAGATCCATGTCGAGGGTGAGGCTTTTCAGGTGCTCCAGCACGATGCCGCCGTGCCCTTGCACAATGGCCTTGGGTAAGCCAGTGGTACCCGAGGAATAGAGCACCCATAGCGGATGATCAAAAGGCACCTGCTCGAAGAGGATCTCGGACGGCTGCTTCAGTAACTCCTGCCATGTCACCGCGTTGCTGAGATCCCCCATGGCAGACTGCGCGTCTGCAAAGAGATAGGGCACCAGCACTGTTTTTTCCAGCGTGGGTAGAGACTGCTGCAATTCCGCGATAATCGGACGCCTATCGAAGGTCTTTCCACCATATTGGTAGCCATCAACGGCAAAGAGAACCTTTGGTTCTATCTGTTTGAAGCGGTCGATCACGCTGTTGGTACCGAAATCCGGCGAACAGCTGGACCACGTAGCCCCCATGCTCGCGCAAGCCAGGAAAGCCATCAGCGTCTCTGGAATGTTCGGCATATAGGCCACAACCCTGTCTCCGCGCTGCACTCCCATCGCTCGCAGTGACTGGGCCACCGAACCAACCTTCTGCTGCAACTCGCTCCACGATACCTCCACCATGGCATGCCTCTCCGAGCGGAAGAGCAGCGCCGGGCGGCTGGCAGTGGCATTGCGAAATACATGCTCCGCGTAATTGAGCGTCGCCCCGGAAAACCACTTTGCTGCCGGCATCTTCCTCTCCAACAAAACAGCACTGTATGGCGATGAGGATTGAATATGAAAATATTCCCAGAGCGAGGCCCAGAAGTCTTCCAGGTGGTCAACCGACCACTGCCACAGGTCATCCCGCGTCTGAAAGTTTAAACTCTTCTCCCGTTTGAGCCACTGCATATATTGCGTAATATTCGCTGCTCGCTTTACATCCTCTCCCGCCTCCCACAGAGGTACATCATGTCCAAATGGAGTCACCATATCTCTCCTCCTTGCTTTGTCGACACTGGCATTGTTGTTTCTATCATCTAAGTCTAATCCTGAAACACACAAGACGTCAATGTTGTATGATATCCTTCTTGCAAGGAGAAAAAAGCACTCATAGACATTCCTAATAAGCAAGAGGAGCCTTTTGTGAACATCGAAGCCATTTACCACCATCCATACGGAGCCTACGCCTACGTCAACGGACTTGACACCTTACGCGTGCGCCTGCGTACAAGCGCACGCGATAGCGTGCAATGCTTCGCGCGCTGGAATGACCGTTGCAGTTCACCTGATTGCCAGGAGCGCGTCACGCCAATGACCTGGCTGGCCAGCGATGGCCTCTTTACCTATTGGGAAGCCGAACTACACGAACCGTACCGCCGCTTGCGCTACGCCTTCCAGATACGAGACGCAAGCGAAGAGGTCTGGTACACCGAAGACGGCTACAGTCACACTCCATCGCAAGGAGGGTGGCTCAGTGGTTTCTTCAACTGGCCCTACCTCTATCAGTCCCAGCACATCCAGGTACCAGGCTGGGTCCATGACGCCGTCTTCTACGAAATCTTCCCGGAACGCTTCGCCAATGGTGACTCCTCAAACGATCATCCAAAGGTAAAAGAATGGTCCGGCAAACCCGAATTATTCAATTTTTGGGGCGGCGACCTTGCAGGCATTCAGCAGCACCTGTCCTACCTGCAATCCCTGGGCGTCAATGCCCTCTGGCTCACCCCCATTTTTGCATCTCCCTCCAACCACAAATACGACATTATTGACTATACGAAGATCGATCCCTACTTTGGGAGCGAGGATTCCTTCCGCAAGTTGCTTGAAGACTGCCACGCGCGCGGCATGCGCGTCATCCTCGACGCCGTATATAATCACTGTAGCACCGACTTTTTTGCCTGGCAAGACGTCGTAGCAAACGGCGAGAGCTCGCGCTATAGCGAGTGGTTTTACGTGCTGGATGTTCCGCCCGACTGGCGCAAGCGCAACTATCGCATGTTCGATCACCACGGGCACATGCCCAAACTCAATACGTATCATCCCGAGGTGCAGCGCTATCTGATAGATGCTGCCGCGAAGTGGACACGCATGGGCGTCGATGGCTGGCGCCTGGACGTGGCTGGCGAGGTTGACCCTTCATTGTGGCGCGCGTTCCGCCACGAATTGCGCGCCATCAACCCGGACATCTACATTGTCGGTGAAGTCGAGCACGAGGCTGCCCGTTGGACACTCGGCGATATGTTTGACGGCGTACAGCACTACCCGCTCTACCGCGCCGCCCTCGGCTACTTTGCGGCTGGCGCAGATACTCCCACCTTTGGCATCGGTTCTGCAGAACCCTGGGACACCACTACTTTTGATCGGCGCCTTGGTCAAATCCGCAGCTGGTATCCCACTCCAGTCCTCTCGGCCCTACTTGCACCACTTTCGACGCATGACACGCCGCGCTTCCTCACTATGTGCGGCGGTGATAAGCGCAAACTGCGCCTCGCGGTCACATTTCTACTGACCTACTGCGGCACGCCGATGATCTACTACGGTGATGAGGTGGGCATGGCGGGTGGCCCCGACCCGGATTGTCGCCGTCCTATGCTCTGGGACCCAGCACAGCAGGATCAGGAATTGTTAGCATACTTCCGCCATGTAATCGCCTTGCGCCACAAACATGCCGCGCTGCGAACTAACGGCGTCTGGACCTGCCTGGCCCAGAACGAACCAAATATCTATGCCTACCTACGCGGCGAACTGCCCATGGGAAATACTCCACCCAGCAGCGACGTAGCGCTAATCGTCCTCAATAATAGCCCTACGTCTCAACAGATAGATGTCCCTCTACAGGCTGCCGGGCGTAGTCCCCACGCTCTCCAATCTTGCTGGCCCGACGGAACGCTACTTCACGATGACCTTGCCGGGCAGGGCTATACGGTGACACACGATAAAGTGACAGTGCGCCTTGTAGCATACCAGGGAGCAATTATCACACCTCTAATAGAACAATAAACGTTTGGACAGGGCGCCCTGTCCAAACGTTTATTGTTCTATCCTCCTCTACCCCCACCAGAACGAAACTGCGATAATAGCATACAAACCAACCAGCGCCACACCTTCCAGCCACGTCGACTCCCCATCATAGGTAATCACCGTACTCAACAGGGCCGTCAAACCCAACGCTGCTACCAGCAACGGCGGCAACACCAGCGTCAGATGCACGGTACCTACAAAAAAGCTCAAGATCACCAGCACCGGGATTAACCCTAACGCCACCTGCAGAGAACTATTGAGGATGACACTGATCGCATAGTCTGCCTTGTTCTGCGCTGCCAATTGAATACCGACGGCGTGCTCCACTGCATTGCTTGCCAGCGCCACCAGCACCAGTCCGGTAAAAGCCTGGGAGATATGCAAGACGTTAATTGCCGGAGTCAACGCGGTCACGAACCAATCCGAGACAAAGGCGGCTCCCACTCCTGCCCCGAACAAAACCACGATTGCCAGCCAAATGGGCCAGAGCTTCTCCACTTCTTCAGCCTCTGCAGGGACGCTTGTCGGACCACCCTTTAACGAAACAGGGATACTAGCGATATACACGATCAGCAGAATCACCGCGCAGACAATACTAAACCCATCCTCATGACTCGCGGCTGGCGTATGTAACAATGAGATCAGCGTCGGCACAATCAGAGCAGCAACCGCCAGCAATGTCAGCGTCGCGATCATCCGTGGCACTTCAGAAGCGAAGCGCTGCGTGCCATGCCGTAACCCTCCAACAAAGAAGGCAAGCCCAAGCACAAAGAGACTGTTTCCCAGAATCGAGCCGACCAGTGCAGCCTGGAGCACCGGAATAAGCCCATCGCGCAGGGCGAAATACCCGACGAAGAGTTCAGGTAAATTGCCAAGAGACGCCTGTAATACTCCTGTCGCTCCTGGACCAAGGCGCGCACCCACCTGCTCAGTTCCAATTCCCACCAGCGCGGCGAGAAGGGCAAGGGCGCATCCCGCTACAACAAAGGTGATGACCGCATTCGTATGAAAAGCCGTCAGCACACCAGCCGCGACACTCAAAACGAATGCTCCGCCAGTTATAAGCCATTCATTCCAGCTCAAAAGACCACGAACATTTCTCAACTCAAAACGTGCCATCCTCTTTTCAACTCCTATCAGCTCAAGTAGTATATCTCATAGAGGGTTTATAGGAAGGTATAACTTCCATAAGTGTCGTATCATGAGCAAAGATAACACTAAACGTTTCCAACGTCTCCTTGTTTCTGCTTATTCCCCCCCTTTTTCTTGCCACGCAAGAACTTTTTACGTAGCCCTTTCATCACAATCTCGTCTTCAGGACTCCCTTTGAACAAAACAACGAGTCCGATGTAGAGCGTGAGAAAAACAGGTATAAACAGCAGTTGGACAGACAAAATTGCGTGACCCAGTAACAAATACAACTTGAGATGGCTGAGATAGAGCAGGTAGAATATGGCACCGATCACCGCGCTGCTGAGAAGTCCTGCTCCGATTGGCTTGATGACATCCCAACGGTACGGATGCATTTTGAGCAGTATACGCACCTGGAGCAAGCGCATCAGATTCACCACGCAGAAGGAGACGCCAGTACCGATAGCTGTACCTATAGCACCATAGCGAGGTATCAATACTACACCCAACGCAACATTTGCAATAACAGCCACGAGCGAATTGAGGAAAGAGAGCTTATTATAGCCAGTCATCAAAAGCATATACCCAACAGCGCCTGTGCCAGCATTGAGTAGAGCGCCGAAAGCCAGTGCAACTACCAGGGGCCATGCTGGCACAAAAGCAGCCCCCGATAGGCCAAGCAGGTAGGGAGAGAAGAGTGCGCTCACCAGGAATAGTGGCAAGCTAAAGGTAATCGTCCATTTGGTGACCACTTTAAACAGAGATTCCAGTTTCTCTCGTTCCCCCTTGCTATGCAATTCCGCAATAGTTGGCGCAAATATATTATTCAAAGAAAGCAATGGCAGAGAGATAAAGTTACTTATCCTGGTGGCCGCCCCGTATTGTCCTATTTGTACTGTGGGGACATTGAAGACCGCCAACAATAACGCGTCCATGAAGTAGAGAAGGTTATCCGTGACAGTCGTCAAAAAGTTCAGTGAAGCAAAACCAAGCCATTCCCGTGTCTCATACTGTTCAATTTCTGGAATAGCGACGCGAGCAACCTGTTTGAACATAAAGAAAAGGTTGAGTAATACACTAAAGAGCGTGCTAATAAGCAATGCAAGCACAATTCCTGTGATATTACTGAAGAAAAGAATGACGAGTACTGTCAGTATAATCTGTAGCAGCGGCTGCAACACGCTTGACACCAGGACACGCAACTTGAATGCCTTGAAACCCCGCAAGCCACTTTGCCAGACTAATTGCATAGTGAATAACGGTATGAGAGGTGCCATCATCTGTAACGCTGGCATGACCTGCTCAAAAGCGCTTTGCTTATTGGGTGCCTGGCCATGCTTCACCGCGATGAACGCGACGAAGGCGGGAGTAAAGTACAGCAGCAAGAAAGCCCCGAGAAGGCCCGCAACCCCCGCCATGGCAGTGCAGAAAATCGTGATGCCTAACAGCAACCTCGGCTTCTGCTTGTTGCGATAGATGGCCACGTAACGCAGCATGGCATCTCCCATGCCAAGACTAAATATTGAGGAGATCAGGTTCACGAGAGACGTACTGAGCGTATAAATTCCATAGATGCCTGGGCCAAAGCTATATTGAATCAGGAATGTGCTGACATACTTGAACACACTTCCCAGAATATTGCCAAAGCCAACCAGGCCTGCCGCGCTCGCCGCACCTGACACCTCCGATTTCATCTCCTGCTGTTGTTTGCCCTGTTGCTTCGCAATACCCTGGAGTACCATCATAGGAATGGTTGAGCGCTTGTCCCACTCAGGATCGTCAATAGCAAAGCCGGAGGTTTTCACCTCGAAGGGTTGACCCGCTCCAGGTACCACAGTCACAATAGCCTGTTGATTGGCAGGAGTAACAGGCTCTTTCCATGTCCCATTGCCTTTCCTGTGCGCCCAGGATACTCCAGGAAAAGCTAGCAGGGGTGCAGTCTCTATCATATCAGCATCCAACCCCTCGCCCACTACTCTGTTCATCGTGCCATAAAGCAATACTGGCAGAAGTGCAGTCTGTGCTTCCTCGGCGTCCAACCTCCCGTCCATCACTCCATTCATCGTACCAGATGTCAGCTCAATATGACGATTGTTTCCACTTGCGAGAGACTGTTCTTGCAGCTCCCTTTGTCGCGCAGGCAAAAATTGACCACGTTGTTTTCTTGTGCCAGGCATAGCCACCGACACCTTCAACGTTGGTTGCTCCGCCAGGTCGTCCACGTCCATGAATGAACGGAATTGTATACGCCTCCTGCGTAGCGTCGAAGAACCCAACAAGGTCCTGTCAAGATCATCACTCATTACATGCTGCTGCTTTCAAAGGGAAGAGAAAAGAGCGAAACGCTCCACCGGCATAGTATACGCAGGGTGTGTGCAAGAGTGTAGGAGCCATCGCGGTCAACGGAGCATGCTGGATTTCTTTATCATTGAAAATGCCACCGGTAAAGGCCCCTGACCTTCACATGGTCCTCACTGTGGAAGCGCTCAGCACCTGAAATCACACCAAAAGCTCCCATTGCGGCGCACAGATGTTCCCCTGCATCTGTATAACACAAGACCCAGTATACTTGACCTCGCTGTGAACAACTCAGAACAAATAGTTGTATTCTGGTAATGACCGGTACCTGACGGTTCAGATTTCATAACTATCTTGATAACTCGCATAGAGCTTTTTGCAAGATCAAATTTTGGATTACATATTTCTGGTATGTTACTTGTATTGTATTAGTTACTTCACATTTGGAAGCAAAAGATACACATGCATAATATGATCAACTCCTATTCAATGTCAAGCTGAAATCTTCTCATCTTCAAAGGGCCAATGGTCTAAATGAACTTTCACAAATATTGTAATGTTGTAAAATATAGTGTATACTTAGATAGTCTTCTACTTCTTCTCATAAGTCATGTCCCCGTACGAAATGGCACCCAATGCATATCTCCATGATGGTATGCATCATCCTCTCCTCTCACCATGTCACAATCATTGTGAGCAAGGAGTACATTTGAAATACAACAGCAAAGGAAATGAGCCTTATGGCAAGTCAAAGTCAACTTGATATTCTTTCATCAGGGAATACTCTTTGGAATAAGTGGCGGCGAGAGTATCCTGATGTACGGGCTTTAGAGCCAGACCTTCACGGAGCTGACCTTCACGGAGCCGATTTATGTGGCGTTGATCTCCACGGAGCTGATCTAACTGAAGCCAATCTGCAGGATGCGGATTTACGCGATGCAGACTTGCATGAAGCAGACCTACGCAATGCCAACCTGAGAAACGCCAATCTGAGCGGCGCCAATCTCATGCTGGCGTGCCTGCATTGGGCAGACTTACATGGCGCCAACCTTTGCAATACAAACCTGCAAGAGGCTGATCTCACCAATGCAGATTTGCGTGAAGCAAACCTGGAAGGAGCAAACCTCGTTAAAACCGATGTACGTGGATCTATACGTACTGAAGCAAGAGCGTAATTTCTTCATAGTCTCCTTTTCTCGTCAGGCCGCTAGCAAGACTATCAGTGCCACTGAAGCACAGAAAGTAAACAAGCAACAAATGAACAAGCAAGAACCATCTAAGCACGTCGGAGGTACCACGATAATGGCAGACCGCTACTATGTCCAACGCCTCACTGAGCAGGTTTTTTTGATCCGCGAGCGCATCTCTGTGGACGCAGAGCCAGGATCCGACGACCCCATTGTCCGATCGTTCGATTTCCGCCATGACGCGTACACGTTTGTCGGCACTATGAACGATAAGCAAAGGAAGCTCGATGAAGACCACGGCCACTGGAAGCAGCGCCCCGACTGAGAAAGGCCCCTACTTTCATATCACCTTGATTTACGTCCTAAAGTGATAAACCATGTCATGACATGGTCTCGGCTGCGCATCGAGGTAATTGATCACTACGAGGAGCACCGTCTTCCAAACGGGCAAAAGTTGCGCGAATCATAAGCGCTTACACTTGATGTGCCATTTCTCTGTCACATATACTCGCTACAAGGTCACAACTCGTATCGGCCCTTTTAGCAATATCGAACGAGTTTTCATAGTATCCTTTGGCTGAAGTGACCCCTCAATGGTATCGAGCGCTTCGCGGTCAATTGAAGCCCGGATCACTGGTCTTCCTTGTGCCTCGAACAAGGGGACAAGTTCGTTGGCAAGCGTGGTTTTGCCTGCTGCGTCGATCCCATCAATGGCAACCCGCTGGGGGTGTGAATGGGGAAGAGAGACCACGATGTCTGCAAGCTGATAAAGGAGTTGCTCCCGTGTCACTGTTTCCCTTCCTCAGAGACCTATACTGCAACATCATCCCTCATCAGCTCCAATTCAGGAAGAGACGCTGAAAACTCGGTAGCAACGCGGAGTTTATCAGTGCTACTTGACTTCTGCATCGGGCAGATTATTGCATGAAAGACCGTCGGATGGAAGCAATCCACTGGCGCTATCATCTTACATGCTCATCGTACAAAATGCAACATGGCTGTGCTTGGGTGCTTGGGTGACTGTTTCGCCAGTTCGATCAGTATGAGAAAGAATTGCGTGCAGGGATTGAACTGAGCACACAGGCGTTACAAGCGTAAAAAGGGCCTCACATGTGGCATCCACGACATTCGTTCCGGTTTGTACATATGTTCTCGACCGGTGGTACAATAAAGTTGTCCGTTGTGAGGTATGTTGATCGCTCGTCCGATTGCCAGAAATAAGGAGGAACTTGTATGACGATACACGCGACAGGGAGCTTCGAGGTGAAGAGCTGGAATGAAAAACCTTACAGTGAAAGACTCTGTTGGCGAATGACACAATGAATCGCAAGAAGATCAGGCAGCATCCTGCTGGTGCCAAGCAGGATGCAAAGCCAAGCGCATGAAGGTGGAGCGACGGGTGG
>JRHI01001570.1_pt1 | contig 18515 bp, 16 predicted proteins | sample 215371 | NCBI WGS metagenome assembly JRHI01 (sample SAMN02929681, study PRJNA255918) | sediment metagenome | biome: cave system; feature: Ice Cave; material: Sediment; isolation source: sediment from deep within a dark volcanic ice cave with no known source of... ...
TGGAGCCTTTCTCCTCTCTTCCACCTTTCCCTATTAGTTGGAATCAATGGATTATGGTCAAGGAGGGACAACTCATCAGAATTCATTTCGATAATCAGAGTGATCTCTACCATCCCATGCATCTACATGGACACATCTTTACTGTGCTTACCCACAACGGTAAGCCGTTGACAGGTAGTCCGGTGCGCCTGGATACAGTGCTCATTCCGCCTCATACTATGTACGACATTGCATTCGTAGCGAACAATCCTGGCATCTGGATGATCCATTGTCACAACTTCTTACATGCCAACTGGGGCATGGACATGATGCTGATGTATAACGTTTCTACGCCCTATACTGTTGGAAGCATGTCGGGAAATTTCCCCGACTAACTGATAGTGTTTTGTTACAGTTCATTTGACCCAATCCGTCGTATGGGGCGCCATGAATGGTGCCCCTACCACGCTTCTCGTTGAGGGATTCCTAGATAGCACAGTTATGGATGGTATGCTATCATTACATGCGCAGATAGAGAAAGAGCATGTTAAGCTGGAATCCATAGTATCTGAGAAAAGGAAGCGTGATGAAGAAGAAAAAGAGAGCTAAAAAGCTAATGGAAAGCTGGTTCGTACGAAAAGTCTCGAAGTGGTGGTCGAGATTGCAGGTGCGTATGACCATTTCGTATGTCGGGGTGAGTCTTTTCATTGTACTTCTATTAGAGCTTCTGGTGCTCACCATTATCTTTTTTGCGTTGACGTCTCCTTTAGTCGATGATGTGATACAGAGCTCAGCACAACATACGGCACAGTTCTATGCGCTAGAAGCTACTACTCTGAGTGGCGAGACTGCTCTTGCTCCCAACATCACGTTTCAACCAGGACAACCCTCTTCACTCGATGTGGTGGAAACTTCATCCTTCAAATCGAAGAGTCCATCTTCTCTTCTTTGGTTGGGAGTTTTCTCGCAAAGAGTTCTTTATATCGATAGCCGTCCTAGCTCTGCTGAAGCAGTATCGTTTGCATTACTCATTGCTCCCAATGGTCAGGTGCTAGCTAGTTCTTATCCGGTGCGCTACCCAGTTTCGATGTCTATTACGCAATTGTTGCCCGAACAGAAACAGCTTATTCTTAAAGCTCTCGCTGGAATATCAGAAAGCAAAGTAGTAGATATTACACAGAGTAGTGTTGCTTTTGCGGCTCAGACCGTCTGGGGCAGGAACAAGAAACCACTTGGAGTTGTTTATGTACAGGTACCATCAGGATTGATAAATGGGTCAATTTCCTCGAATATCTATAGTGGATGGCTTCCGAGTGGCTTGCTCTGGTTACTCTTCATGATTCCTATAGGTAGTGTCTTTGGGTTCATGACAACACGAGGTCTAGTGAAGCGCGTTCATCGGCTTGTGCAGGCTACGGAAAAGGTTGCTAATGGCGACTATACACAACGAGTTCCGAGTACGAAGCAAGACGAGATTGGGCAATTGGAGTCGCAATTCAATAGTATGGCAGAACAGCTAGACGAGAGTATTGCGGAGCAAAAACGACTCGTTGAGCAACATGCACGCCAGGAGGAACGTGCTCGTATCGAGCAAGAGCTACGCACGGCTCAGAATATTCAGCGCTCTCTTTTGCCCAAGGAAAACCCTGAGTTTCCGGGGTGGCAGATCACAACCCACTATCAAGCGGCGAGAGAGGTTGGGGGCGACCTGTACGATTTCCTCTTCTTGGCAGATGGCCGATTAGGGTTGGTGATCGGTGATGTTGCAGACAAAGGTATGGCCGCTGCATTGGTGATGGCTAGCACACGCAGCATGTTACGAGCTGCTGCGCAAGCAACAGACTCGCCAGGGGAGGCTTTAGCACGCGTCAACGAGTTGTTGTATGTCGATACTCCTCCAATGATGTTTGTCACCTGCTTCTATGCGATTCTCGATTTGAGCAGTGGCAAACTACGCTATGCTAATGCGGGCCACGATCTTCCATACGTACGGCATGCTGGGTCGGTATGTGAATTGCATGCGACTGGTATGCCACTCGGATTGATGCCAGGAATGCACTACGAAGAGCAAGAGGTGACGATAGGCTGTGATGAGAACATTCTGTTTTACACCGATGGTCTGGTGGAAGCGCACAATTCTAGGCGTGAGATGTTTGGCTTTCCTCGCCTACAGACCTTGCTCGCGGAATATCCTGATGGAACATCGCTTATCAACTTCTTACTTCACGAACTGAGAGGTTTCACCGGCGAAGGGTGGGAACAAGAGGACGATCTGACGCTCCTAGCGGTACAAAGAAGGGACGCAATTTAGGGTGCTGGAGTGCAAGTGGCGCCTTGTGCTACATTGAGAGAAACAAGGTTGAGCATGGCTTGGCTGTCCTGTACTAACAGGTCTATTTGTGCAACCTTTGGGTCTGCAACAATGCTCTTCACCGAGAAAAGGATATGTGTAGATGTGTATTGCTGAAGCAATTCCATCGTTGGACTTGTCGTTGGTGCAACGCCGCCGCCTGTAGTTGGGCTACTAGATTTTGCGGGGGTAGCAGATTTTACGGGAGTTGTTGTGGAAGGCGACACGGTATTTGCTGATCGTAGGGCAAGAATGCGGTGATTGACTCCATCGACAATATACAGACGAGCAGGACTGTTCGCGTCAAAACCATCACCAACCACGATCAGGTTCGCACGCGGAAATGAGAGAAAATTTGGTGAGGTTGTTACCTGTGGTACAGCTGTATTCACATTCACATCACTCACGCTTACTGGTAAAGGGGACGCAATGGCTTTTGTTAACACCACCGGCGTCGCATTTGGGGTTGGATTGCTATTCATCAGGTTCAAGCTAAAGATGGAGCCGCTCTCATCGAGAAGAAATAATTGTTTATTGGGGAAAGCCGCTACCCCTGCAATCCCTGCGGTGACAGAGATTTGTGTTTTTGACGGCTTATTGTTGAGTGCATTCTTCTCAACGGGATAATCCAGAATCGTCAGCGTATTCTGATTGGTAGCAGAAGTAATGACGACAAACACATCCGACCCCCACGCCGTGATGGATGGAGGGGTATTGCTATCACTCGTAATCTTCGGATCAATGGTAGCGGCGTTACTATCTTTCAACATTCCTAACCCTGCTGGGTCGGGTAAGAGCAGGTGCAAACTATAGCTCGTCGGGTTCGTCGTGCTGTTCGCCGTTAATGCCAGCAGACGTGATCCATCACTCACGATCTTGAGGATGGTGCCATCCAGTTTGAAGGGGTTGATAAGACTTTTCTGAGTGCTCAATTGATAGAGCATTGCATTCTCTCCCAGAACATAGAACTGAGTACTTTTTGTATCTTGGAGAGCCGCAATGCTGGTGGCTCGTGTGTCTGTGGAATCGGTACTCACTTTACTGCTTATAGTAGTGGTACAAGGTAGTTGGGTGATCAACGACTGCGTATTATAGGTAGTGATAGCCTCCTGAAAGGTGGTAAGATAGACGTTTTGCACATCTTTGAATGTTGTATCTTGTGATGCTGTGCGTGTAATACTCCGTAGCTTCAGTAAATTGCTATGAGCACTAGCAAGTTTTTGAAAAGCATCGGTTGGATTCCCCGTCACCTCTGCACGTGCAAAGTCGATGGAATTTCTGGCATCGCGCAGACTTGCGTCAACATCTACGGTGTTGTTATTGCGTAATAAGAGATAATAGAAGCTACCTGTGACAAGAGAAACCACTAATAAGATGAAGAAAGCCAATGTGGGATAAAATAAGCGATTCTGGCTCCGTTTTTGGGATACGAATGAGGACACTCCCGTTCCATTCGTACCATTCATGCTGAGAGGTCCACTTGTATAGTGTAGTGGAGAGGTCGGAATACTCCTATCAGCAGACGCCATTCCTGGCATGGCTAAGGGACGACCAGGAAGCATACTCAACGACAAGGTATCTTCGTCCGCGGTAGTTTCACCTCCTGAAAGAGGAAAATGCGTACCCGGCGGATCTATGCCAACCTCTTGCACACGGACTACGATAACAGTAATGTTATCCATACCGCCATTCTCGTTCGCACGCTCTACTAAGTGATAGACACTTTCCTGTGGTGGATATTGCTGCACAATTGCGCATAGCTCTTCGTCACTTACCAAACCGGAAAGTCCATCACTACACAAAAGAATGGTATCGCCCACTTGCAATTTCTCATAAAATATATCAACTTCCACATCAGATTGGGTTCCCAAGCAACGGGTAATAACATTACGTTGAGCATGTGAGCGTGCCTGTTCTTCAGAAAGTAGCCCAGCTCGTACTTGCTCCTCTACCCAGGAATGATCCTGTGAGACACGCCTAATGTGGCCATTACGTATAAAATAGGCACGGCTATCTCCCACATTGGCAAAATAAGCGATACTACCACGTATGATGGTGGCTACGCAGGTTGTGCCCATGCCACTGCGTAACATATTCTCTGCTGCACGTTGATAGATCAGTGCATTGGCACGTTTGATGGCTTTTAGGAGCAAAGCAGGAGTTTCGTCGCTATCCTCCTGATAATAGACGTTGCTTACTGTATCAACTGCGATTTCGCTTGCCACTTCGCCGGCTGCGTGACCGCCCATGCCATCTGCCACAATGAACAATGCCCCCTGTTTACCCATAATAACTGGGTCTTTAGGGATGACATAAGCCATATTATCTTCATTGTGGGGACGTTTACGACCAACATCAGTGAGTTGTGCTGGATCAAGCCTAAGTTGATTGGACAACGCGTACCTCTCCCATAGTTCAGTAACTCTCAATATTGCGCAGTAGGCATTTGCTGGGACTTTACGCTATAATACACCGACGCAGAGAAAAACGCAACGCTCTGCCAGTTTCGCATGTTTTACATGCTTCTTTGACGATGTTTTTGTACGTTGTACATGAGTATACTCTTTCATCGCAAGGCATGCAAGAGATGTGTACGTATTCATAATAGCAAGTGGTACTTTAATATATGGTATCTTTTTTTATAAAACGCGCCCTTCAACAATATCTTGCTCAACACCTTGCTTCCTATCTTGAAGAATGGCGTATACTCTCAACTGTATCTAGCCATGGGTTAGATCAGGCAGTACTTACCTGTTTTCAACAGCATGCTGTATCTGTGCGCTTTCTGGAAATTGGTCCATCTCGTGTACATATGCTCTACGCGGAAAGCGATGCTCAAGCTCCTTATTCGTTGTGCTTTTGCTTGCCACCTACTTCTGCTAGGCAACAACTACGCACGCTTATCACTTCGTTGGCCGCCCTTGATGCCTATCGCAATAGCACTGCTTCACTACCAATAAACGTGAAATGGCTACTCAGTGGCACAGCAGTAGGAATATTGGAGGAGGCATCTGTAGCCACGAATGATGGAGGCTATGATGATCTACTCAACGCCGACGGGTATCTTTGGGATGGAAGTGAATGGCTCGATCCTGAATACCAGAAAGTGCCTTTGTTGGCATTGGGATGCAAAGGACAATTATCTATAGAGCTGACTGTACAATCAGCTCCTACGAGACTTCCTTCTCGTTATGATGCCATTGTGCCTAATGCTGCTTGGAGGCTTACCTGGGCTTTAGCCAGTTTAAAAGATGCTCGTGAAGAGATTCTTATTGACGGTTTTTATGATACACTGCTTCCATCTGAGGATGACGAAATAGCGCTCTTATCTACACTTCCCGATGATACGGACGCATTGACACAACGCTTAGGACTCAAGCATCTGCTGATGGATTTGCATGGATTTCAGCAACACTATGTACACCTGCTTACTCCCACCTGTACTATCACCCATATGAATAGCGGCACAGGAGCACAAGGACAAGCAACGCTTCAGCATGATATTCCGGCAACGGCCAATGCACGTGTTGACTTTCAGCTTGTGCCAGGCCAGGACCCCAATGATATCTTCAACAAAATTAGGCGTCACCTAGATACACAAGGGTTTTCAGATATCCACGCACATATGGTATATGCACAGGCACCAATGAAGACACCGCTACATAGTCCGTTTGTACAACATATGCGGCAAGCGACACGATCAGCATATGGACATGAAGCAATCATCTTACCACTGCTTCAAGGCAAACATCCCTTTTGCACTATACCACTAGCTTCGGCGCCGACTGTCATCTTTACTCCGGGTCACGGCGAAAAGGAAGAATACCTTCAGCCACAGCAATTTTTAACGGCTGTACTGCAATTAGCGCTGCTTCTAGAAAGGATACAGGACTTCCTAGCTTAGTTGCACTGAAAAATCGTGCTATTGCGTTTAAGCATGTAGATGGGGACGATAAAAATAGGAAAGGTAGCGATTTGTTACCTCGTGAAAAGCAAAGACGTTATGATAGCAGTGAGGAGTGGACTGCTTGTATGCATATAGGAATAAATGCGCAATTACTATCACTAGGTCAAAATTATCGCAATGGCGGCGTAAGTCGTTATATACGTTACTTATTAACAGAAATAGCCAAGCGACCAGGAAATAATCACTATACTGTCTTTGTCAATGGGGAAAAGGTGATTGAACAGCTTGAGGCTGAACATACTCACTCCCCGCATATTATGTATAGAGCGACGCCTTGGCCAGAGTCGCGTCCAGCCGTACGCATTGCATGGGAGCAAATAGTGCTTCCATCGTTGCTACAACGCATGCACATTGATGTGCTGCATTCACCTGTGAATGTCTTACCGGAGGTAGTACCGCAACGTTGTGCAACCGTAATAACGTTGCACGATCTTGCATTTTTGCGCTTTCCCGAAGTATTGACTCGTGCAAAGCGCATCTATCATCGTACATTCACTGTTCGTAGTATGAAACACGCTACGATGTTGATTACTGTTTCAGATAGTACGCAGCAAGATGCCCATGAACTCGTTGGTATTCCTTATGATAGGATGCGAACCGTGTATACCTGTATCGATGAGCGTTTTTCAAACGTAATTGAAGATGACAAGATACGAGCTTTTCGCATACAGAAAGGGCTGTCGGATGGCTATATTTTGTATCTTGGCACATTAGAGCCGCGCAAGAACATCCCTACACTCATTGATGCGTATGCGCAGTTGCGTCAGGACTATACTATTCGGCAAAAATTAGTGGTTGCTGGTAGTAAGGGATGGCTCTATGATGCTATCTTTGCGAAGGTGCAACAGCTTGGCTTGGAAGAGACCGTCCTTTTCCCTGGTTTTGTGCCTGATACAGAGCAAGCCTTATGGTATCAAGCTGCAGATGCGTTTGTCTATCCATCTTTGTATGAGGGATTTGGGCTACCTGTAGCCGAGGCCTTGGCTTGTGGTACTCCAGTCGTCACTTCAAACGTCTCTAGTTTGCCAGAAGCCGGGGCAACACTTGCTTTGACCGTTGACCCCCATGCTATTCATGCACTCGTTCAGGCCATATACCAAGCATTGACTGACCAGGAATATCGTGAACGGTGTCGTACGTTGGCACCATCTATCGCTCAGCAATTTTCAGCGCAACGTATGGCTGAAAATACGACTACTACGTATGAACGGGCCGCTGCGCTGCATGCTGCCCAGAGACGCTCACACTGAATGTCGTTTGTTCGATAGTTGTAGATTATGATTGAAGAAAACGTGAATAACAGAAGACTATCACAAACTGTAGATATTAGTCCCGATACTGATAGGACGGGAGCACTTGAGATGATGCCAGGCGCAACTGGACCTATAACGAAGGCGATCTCACGACGACGCTCATATCGTCGGCAGTGGCGTATCTTTGAATGTATCGCCATGCTCGTTATGGATGCATGGTTAATCGCTATTGCTTTTGAATTAGCATATCAGTTTCGTTTTTACCTGACACAAAAAAGCCCGTTAAGCACGATGCTTAACGCTATTCGCTATAACTTTACGGAAGCAGCACCTCCCAAGGGAACGCTCGCTCCTATGACTACGTTTATCCCGTTGGCTATGAGCATTGTCGTGGGTTTGCTCATCATCTTCGCTGTGCGTGGCCTTTATAAACTTCGTTTGACGGGTACGTGGTTTCAGCAAGCCTGGACCATTATCAGTTCTTCGACGCTAGGGATAGCTTTCCTTATTACCTACTTCTTTATCTTTCAACCGACCAATAGTTCGCGTCTGCTTGTGCCCTTCGTGTGGGTTGCCACGATCCTCGTGTTGTGTTTGGGGCGCTTCATCGTTTCTGGCACAATGGCTATTCTCTATAGATTAGGGTTAGGTGAGACACGCTTGCTTGTAGTTGGCTCCGGGCGTGTAGCAAAGATGATGATGCAACATATTGTGGCGAATCCGAATCTTGGCTACTCAATTGTAGGTTTCTTGCATGATCTCAATGAAGAACCAAGCGACTTTGGGCGCTTCAAAATGTTGGGTACGCTTGATGATATTGGCCTCGTCATTCGCTCTCTGCAAATTGACGAGGTCATTATTGCCGTACCCGCGCATATGAATCAATATGCTATACGGGCTGTCAAGATGTGTGAACGTCTCGGTACATCGTTCAAATTAGTGCCCGATCTCTATGAGTTGAGCCTGTCGCGTATCGATATGGAGAACATAGAAGGCATCCCGCTGATTGGCATTAAGCAAGTCTCGTTGAATAAAGCACAACAACTTGTCACACGCGTTGTAGACATCTCTGTTGCGACTGCCGTGCTCCTGCTTGGCTCACCACTCTGGCTCTGCGTGAGTATTATTGTCTACTTGACTTCACCAGGCTCTGTTCTTTATAAATCAACTCGTATCGGTATCAATGGACAAAAGTTTGAAATGTTCAAGTTCCGCTCTATGTATCAAGACGCAGACAAAGTGTTGACGAAGTTGATGGCACACAACGAGGCGCAGGGTCCCCTCTTCAAGATGAAACATGATCCTCGTATTACACCCATTGGGCGTTTCATTCGTCGCTCTAGTATTGATGAAATTCCGCAAATGCTCAATGTGATCATAGGTGATATGAGTCTGGTGGGTCCACGACCACCGTTACCACACGAGGTGGCACAGTATGAAGAATGGCAAAAGGATCGCCTCGCTATTAAGCCTGGCTTGACTGGCCTCTGGCAGGTGCGTGGACGCAGTGATATCAGCTTTGACGAAGGTGTCTTAATGGATTTGTATTATATCGAAAACTGGTCATTGCGTTTGTACTTCCAGATTCTTTTACGCACTATTCCATCGGTATTGTTTAGACGAGGAGCATATTAATAATGAAAGTGGCGTTGGTTCACGATTATCTCAATCAAATGGGGGGAGCAGAGCGTGTCCTGCTAGCATTGCATGAGATTTTTCCGGATGCACCCATTTATACATCTATCTATGACTCAGAGCGTGTCGATCCAACATTTAAGACAATGGATATACGCACCTCGTTTATGCAGAAATTTCCTTTGGTGACTAAACACCATCAGCCCTATTTGCCGTTTTATCCATTCGCAATGGAGAGTCTAGATCTACGTAGCTATGACTTGGTGCTAAGCAGTTCCAGCGCCTTTGGCAAGGGAGTGATTACACGGCCAGAAACAACGCACATTTGCTATTGTCATACGCCCATGCGCTGGTGTTGGAATTATGATGAGTATGTTGAGCGGGAACAGTTGGGGAAGGTAGCTCGCCGCATTTTGCCATTTCTGATTACGGGACTACGTGTCTGGGATCAGACAAGCGCGATGCGGGTTGACCATTTTATTGCGAACTCGCCCGTGGTTGCCGAGCGTATCCAGAAATACTATCGTCGTGACGCCGTCGTTATTCCGCCTCCTGTCGAGGCAGAGCGTTTTCCTTTTCAGCCAGAAACTGAGCCAGAGGATTATTTCCTGATTGTGAGTCGCTTAATTCCATATAAGCGTATCGATCTTGCTATTGAAGCATGCAATCGGCTCCAGTTGCCACTTGTCATAATTGGTAGTGGCCGCGATTCAGAACGCTTGCGCAAACTGGCAGGACCTACGATATGTTTTCTGGGGCGTCTTACGGACGAAGAGGTGCTACACTACTATACGCATTGTCGTGCCTTTCTTTTCCCCGGAGAAGAGGATTTCGGTATTACACCCCTGGAAGCACAAGCTTCTGGGCGTCCAGTAATTGCTTACGGTGCTGGCGGTGCCCTGGCATCAATTATTGAAGGTGTAACTGGAGCATTCTTTCATGAACAAACAGTGGATAGCTTGGCAAGGTTGCTAGTAACCTTCAACGAGCGAATATATGAGCCACATGTAATTCGTAATCACGCACTTGAATTTGACAAACCGCGTTTTCAGCGCCGTATTTTGCAATTTATTGAGGCGAAAATGAGTGAAGGGAAACTACAAGGTTCTCCCGTATCAGAAGTATCATCGAATGATAGAGTACACTAATTTCCAGCATATTTGATCTATTTTATCCACGAGAAAGGGTTTTAGGACGTGGAATTACGAGCATATTTGAACATTCTTTGGCGGCGTATCTGGGTAATTATCCTTGTTGTGGGGGTAGTGGCTCTCTATGTCGGCTATCAGTATTACCATCTCCGTAAAGAACCGGGGGCATTAAAAGTCTATCAATCTGCTGTTTCATTTCAGGTTGGATTAAAAGAGTCAATCAAAGCTACTGACCAGAGTTACGCGGACTATATTACCACCGCGGAGACATTAGCAGATACATTTGTGTCGTCTCCCAGTCCAATTCTCAGCTCAACCGAATTTGATACACAGGTAGTCCAGCAGATTCAAGCGGATATGGACGTTATCACGCAACGCTATGGGCCGAACGCGGACCTAGGTGATTGGAAAAATATAGGCGCTATTGGACAGTCCTTGACTGGAACGCGAGCACATAGCATTGTCATGATTAGCGTGAATTGGAATACACCCGCAGGTGCATGGGCGCTCGCCCATGCAGCGGGTGAGGTAAGTATTGCTCATATTGGTACCTATATTGACTATGTTGTGGCAGCGAACCCCTCACATGCTTCAGACCCTAAGCTCATACAGCCGCCTGTAGAAGCACGCCTTATTGCTGAAGCTACTGACGTGGTCCAAGTTCCTGGGCCACAGGCGAATCGCCCTACACTTTTACTCGTATTACTCTTTGTTGCTCTGATTATCGGTCTTGCGCTAGCTTTCCTTGTTGAATATCTTGATGATCGCATTCGTAGAGCATCTGATGTAACGCAACTTCTGCAATTGCCCATCTATGGTGAAGTGCCACGTGCCCCAGCTGCGGGACAGGGCAAAGTACGATCGTAAATGTCGTAGGGACCAGCTTTAGCGCGTCCGCGCTCAATAAATTGAGCGAGTTCAAGGCAACACCCTTACATCTATCTCGCCCGATCAATCGGGCCGACGGACGCGCTAAAGCTGGTCCCTACGACGATGCCGTGTTGCCGCCGTTATGCATTGACATGGTAGCGCATCCAAAATTATAGTGAAATAGAGGAGCTTTCCGTGGCTATACCATCTCAGGAGCAGGTAACTTTACTTGCTGATTACGACATACACTCAACCTATAATGAGGCATATCAGACGTTGTATGCCAATATTCGCTTTAATTGGGATAACAAGCAGAGCAAACAACATAGTGTACTATTAGCTACTCCCACGTCTTTTGCTGGTCAAGCGGCGGCTGTTGCTAACATTGCGATAGCTGCTGCTCAAAATGGAACGCCGACCGTGATCGTTGACGCTGATATGCAACAACCAAGCCTACAACAACGCTTTGGCGTAGATGAAAGCACTGGTTTTAGTGATCTCTTAAACCAGGACGCGATTACTGTACAGAGTGTCTCTGCTCAACTTCGTCCAACCTTTGTGCCAAAGCTACGCCTATTATGTGCTGGCAAAGCTAGTAAAGCACACGCTCGGAATCTTTTGCCACAAACACGCCTAGAGGAATTAGTGAATAGTACACGTCAATTGTTGGCGGAGACGGAAAGTGAGCCAAGCTTACTTATTTTTCATTGTGCTCCGGTACTTGCCAGTACGCATGCGGCTCAGCTCAGTACACTTATTGAGCAAACGTTCTTGACGATTGTTACAGGTCGTACCACACGGGTGCAGGCTAAAAAAGCACAGGAACAGTTACAGCGTGCCCATGCAAAGCTTATGGGTGCGATTATGTTATAGTTTGTTTCAATCCCCTCAAGTGGGCAAGAAAAGACGTGGTGAGCCGCTGCATCCCTTGAGGACAAGCATACCTCTGAATTCCAAAAAGTCAAGTGGGTATGCACGAGCATTACTCTTTATCTATAGTAAGAAAGAGGACATTTGCTTGAGGAGAGGAGAGTACAGCATGGAAGGACGACAGGGTAGCCAGGGAAAAGATCCTTGGGATAAGAATACAGGACGACGTATTGCCGCACTCAACGGTACGGGGAAACATCGTCCTGTTCCTCAACGCCCGCGCGGAATGCCACCTGATGTAGAGCAGCCACCGACCCCCAGGGTAGCACGCCCTAAACGTGGCAGCAATTCACCAAGAAATATACGGCGTGGATTGCTCTTGCTCGGCGGTGTATTCCTCATATGTGCTCTCATTGCCTGTGGTATTGGATATGCTGCGTTCAATTATTTTAATGGCCTCAGTGCCAGCGCGGGTGCATCCACAACGGCTAGCAACTTCATTACCGCTCTTTCTGGGCCAAAGCCTGATTATAACCAAGCATATCAGGATTTGGGACCAAGTATCACGCTACAACTTTCGATGCAAGATTTCACCGCGCAGGCGCAGAAAGCTGATACGTGCTACGGTTCGATTACCAACTTTACTGAGATTGCAGGCAGTGCGCAGGTGCAAGGGAATAGCCAAAGTTATAGTTACACTGTGACCCGTGCTAAGTTGAAAAACACCTATCAACTCAACCTGACATTACAGCCAGATCAAGAGGTGGCGAATACCTGGAAGGTGACTAAGTATGATGATGATCTTCCAGTCTCGTCTAGTTGTAAATAGAGGGATGTTGCAAGCAAGGGCACCCGCAAGGGGATGCCCCTACAAGGATACGAATATGCGCTGGTTTGCTCTCTTACGATACTGGACATTCTCATTACAACCTATGTCGCTGCTATCTCTGATCTCATTGCAAACGCTGGAGCAGGCGTTGACGGTAGTTGGTTATCCTGCTGTCACTTTTTTTGTGATGATCGAAAGTATGGGTGTGCCATTTCCAGGCGAAACCATGCTCCTCTTGGCCTCATTTTATGCTGCTATCGATAATCACTTACAAATACCCATTGTGATTGCGTGCGCTGCACTTGGTGCCATTCTTGGTGATAATATTGGCTATAGTATTGGGCGCACAGGAGGTCGGGCATTTATCGAACGCTTTGGGCGCTACTTCTTCGTCAAGCCAGAACATCTTGAAATGGCGGAACGCTTTTTTGCACGCCATGGCAACAAAACGGTCTTCTTTGGGCGCTTTACGACTATTCTTCGTCTCTGGTCAGCCTTTTTCGCGGGTGTCAATCACATGCATTGGCGCACCTTTCTTTTTTACAATGCTCTTGGTGGTATCATCTGGGCCACCATCTATGGGTTGCTTGGCTATTACGCTGGTCGCTTCTTTCATGACAACTTCGCGCAGGTTGAACAACTCGCCAGCACCCTCGGTTGGGCTGCCGGCGGCTTGATTGTGGTCGTGGTACTCGGCATTATCGTGTTTGTCTGGTTACGTCGCCGCCGTGCCGCTCAAAGAAAGTATGAAGCTGCTTCCGATACACAAGAAACAGAGAAAGAAACGGAACAGATACGTTGATAGGTGTACGTCTTTTTTTGGCGACGACGGACGACCACAAGGGTCCCCACTCCATACAACCCCGCCCCAGTCCCTACTGGTAAATGTGTAAAATGACAGGTACTCTACATTGACTATCGCCCATCCGTTCGCTATACTGCATTAATGCACTCATGTGTATATATTTTTGTTATTGTGAGCCAATCTTATGAAGAACGTTTTGTTGTATGTTGTTCTGCTATTGTTGGTGGCGGTAGCCATCTTTGCCTATAATGCTGCTGGTCAAGTCACCGCTGCCACTGTCACGTCTACACCTGTTCCCTGGCAACCTGCACGTTTACGTATTGATGCCCTGCACATCAACGCCCCTGTCCTGAATGTTGGTACAACTGCCGATGGAAAAATGGATGCGCCTGTCTCTAAAGCGATTAACTCTCCTTATTGGAGCAGGGTTTTCTGGTATGCTCCTGGCACCGCTCCAGGACAGGTCGGCAACGCAGTGATTGCTGGTCATGTGGACAAGGTGGGAGGAGATCCAGCCATCTTCTGGTCTCTAGACATGCTTAAAAAGGGGGATGTGGTTGTGGTAATAACTCAGGAGCAAAAAGAACTGCGTTTTGATGTAGAGCGTGTTATGTCCTATCCTGCCAATACTGTCAGTAAGGATGTGTTAGATGCGGTTTTTGGCCCCTCACCAGCGCATCACCTGAATCTGATTACCTGTAGTGGAGCTTGGACAGGCCAGGGCTATGATCAACGCCTCGTGGTATTTACCACACTAATGAATAATTGACATACCTGAGTGATATCGTTCGCATGCGAACGATATCACTCAGGTATGTCAATTATTCATTATGAGAAGGCGTTCTCGCCGGTGATTGCCTGTCCGATGATAAGGGTGTGGATATCGTCGGTTCCTTCGTAGGTGAAGACAGATTCCAGATTATTCGAGTGGCGACTGATCGGGTATTCGAGCGTGATACCGTTTGCCCCTAGAATAGTGCGAGCCTCTCGTGCTGTTTTGAGCGCCTCGCGTACGTTGTTGCGCTTGGCAATGGAGATTTGCACAGGATGTAACAAGCCCTCGTCTTTCAAGCGTCCTAGTTGTAGGGCTAATAATTGTGCTTTGACGAGTTCTGTTGCCATGATGGCTAGTTTCTGCTGTACGAGTTGGAAGCTGGCAATAGGACGGCTAAACTGGATACGCGATTTAGCATAGTCGAGTGCAGTCTCGTAGCAAGCACGAGCTGCTCCAGTTGCTCCCCAGGCGATACCATAACGCGCCTCGTTTAGGCAAGAGAGTGGACCACGCATGCCGCGCACGTTAGGTAGTATGTTTTCGGCGGGTACACGACAGTCCTCAAAATGCAATTCTGAGGTGATCGAAGCACGCAACGAGAGCTTGTGATGAATGTTGCTGGTGGTAAAGCCGGGGGTATCGTGCTCAATGAGAAAGCCCCGTACGCCCTCTTCAGTCTTGGCCCACACGACGGCAACATCCGCAATACTGCCATTGGTAATCCACATCTTTGTCCCATTGAGCACATAGAAGTTGCCATCGCGTCGCGCTGCTGTACGCATATTAGCAGCATCACTGCCAAAATCTGGCTCTGTCAGGCCAAAGCATCCAATCACCTCACCCTTTGCCATGCGCGGCAGCCAATGTTGTTTCTGTTCTTCGGAGCCAAAGGCCCAGATGGGAAACATAGCAAGCGACCCCTGTACAGAGACAAAGGAGCGCAAACCACTATCGCCAGCCTCCAGTTCCTGGCAAGCCAGACCATAACAGACAGAATTCATACCGGCACAACCGTAGCCATCAAGATGCATACCTAATAAGCCTAGTTCGGCAATTTCAGGAATAAGATGTCGTGGAAATGTGCCTGCCTCAAAGTGCTCACTGATAATCGGCAAAATACGATTCCTGACAAATGTCCGTACGGTATCACGCACCAGACGCTCTTCTTCTGAGAGAAGGTGATTAATATTATAGAGGTCGGTTGGTGATGGTACCTCTGTTTTACGGTTAGCCATTGCGTGTGCCATGATTGTTTGCTCCTTTTTCGGGCACAATTCATTGTGCCCCTACCGTTGAGCGCCTTTTTTGGGCGCAATGAATTGCTGCCCCTACCGTTGAGCGACAATGTGTCTTGCTCTATTATAACCTAGATGCGTTGTGTTCCGTAATATTCTCAGAGCGTTCTGTTAATCAATAAAAATCTGTGAAGAATATGGATACTTTTATGCTGGGATAGGTCAATCATGCTTAAAACATATATAAACCACTCTTATACACATCCATACACACGTACGGGTTCTTTTTCTGTAGGCAGAAAAATGTTGCGCACTCGCTATCAACGTAGGTGGAGAACGATTCTCTATCTCGCGTTAGCTGGTCTGCTGACTGGCATCTTTTGCGCATGGCTTCTTAACAATCTCATCTCATCTCATAGGCATAGGGTTGATACAAATGGATATAGTGTGGTGGGAAAACCAACCATCGATTCTGACTTGATAAACCGTGTGCTGGAACGGTATTCCTCGCCTGCGAGTGGGAAAGGGCAGGCGTTGTACGAAGGTGGTGTAAAGTACGGCGTTGATCCGGCGTATGCACTGGCCTTCTTCATGCATGAGAGTTCTTTTGGTACTCAAGGTGTGGCTACTGTCACCCATTCTCTCGGCAACATTCGTGCCACACAGGGGCATCCTCAATATCATGGCTATCGTCTCTACACCTCCTGGGAAGAGGGCTTTGATGATTGGTATCGGCTCATTGCTCAACAATATGTTGGGCGATGGGGCTTGTATACCATCGATCAGATCATCCCCGTCTATGCTCCCGCTGCCGATAATAACGATGAGGGAGCCTATATCCAATCGATCAAGAATGCGGTGGACACTTGGAGAAGTGGCTCTATTTAAAGGCGGAGAGGGTTGCACGCGCTACACGTCTCATCAGAGGGTTGCCTCTCTGATGAGACGTGTAGCGCGGAATAAATGTTCACATCCCATTCTCTGATGAGCGTCGGTTATTGCCTGACTGCTTGGTAGTGAAGTCCAACCACTCCTGCCTGGAATGTCTTTGCTTCTAACAGCTTCAGCTTCGTCCAGTCTTTGATGTCTTGAAAGAGCGGGATGCCAACGGTTAGAAGCTGGGCAAACAGGAGCATAATTGCTGTCGGCCCGACCACGCCAGACCGCTTCTATATACGGGGAGTCCGACCCTCTTCCCTCAAAGAGATCGCTCATATTTCTGCCTCCGATGTATCAGACGTGAACAACATTCCAACAGTTTACCACAAGATTGCAGAAAAAAACTTCTCCGATCTTACTCTTATGATGATGTGTCACAAATGATAACCTCATTTCGTCTAGTGTGCGTTAATCTACATAGTAGAAAGTAAGTAAGGAGCACATATATGAATTCGCAATTCGCACAAACAGACGTCGTGGTGATCGGTGGCGGAATGGCTGGCTTGGCTGCCGCCTGTTACCTATCGCGGGCTGGTAAAGCGGTGACACTTTTTGAGAAGGCTGCGAGCCTGGGTGGGCGTGCCGCTACTCAGAACTATGAGGGATATAGCTTCAACCGTGGCATCCATGCCCTCTACTGTGGGGGAGCGGCTGAACATGTTTTACGGGAACTAGGAATCAGTTATAGTGGTCATAGACCTACGGGCATCTTTGCATTGCGTCAGGGCAAACTGCATCTCGTGCCGCGTGATCCGTTTACACTCTTGCGTACCGATTTGCTGGATTTTGCTGATAAACTGGAACTTACCCGCTTGTTTACTGTGTTGCTACAGCTGAAAGCGCAAGAGCTACAACATGTGAGTACACAAGAGTGGCTGGAGCACGCGATTCGTCGCTCACAGGTACGTCAGTTTATGGCAGCCTTCGCACGCACTTATACCTATAGTGCGGCACTTGATCTGGTCAGCGCGGAGGTATTCATTGCAAAAATACAACTCACGCTCAAGCACCCTATCCTCTATATTGATGGTGGCTGGCAGACAATGGTTGAAGGGCTACGTAAGGCGGCAGAACAGGCTGGAGTACGTATTGTGAGCGGCATTCGTGTTGAAAATCTCGAATATCAGGGTGGTCGTGTGCAAGGAGTACGTTTGGGCAATGACGAGATTATACATGCTGCTGCCATCATTATCGCAACCAACCCCCATGAAGCTGTGAAACTGGTAGACGAAAGCGCCTCTCCGGCTTTACATCAGATGGTCAATGCCATTGTTCCAGCACAAGTGGCCTGTCTCGACGTTGCTCTGAGTCGCTTGCCTGATGCACAGCATCCAGTAGTGCAAGATTTGGAACATCCGCGCTTTATGTCGGCACAATCGCTCTTCGCACGTATCGCACCAGCGGAAGGGGCCTTGATACACGCCTTCAAGCAGCTTGACCCTGCACATCCCACGGAACCACGCGAGGATGAGCGCGACCTGGAAGACCTACTAGACACGGTGCAACCGGGTTGGCGCGATGTGCTAGTCAAACGCATCTACTTGCCGCGCATCGAGGCGTCTGGAATGCTTCCCACTGCCCGTGATGGCGGCTTTGCTGGGCGACCGGATGTACAGGTGCCGGGTTTTACCAATCTCTACCTTGTTGGTGACTGGATTGGTGCTAATGGCTTCCTTGTTGATGCCAGTATGGCTAGTACACATCGAGTGGCACAGACGCTACTACAGAATGGTTTGCTCTCAACGAGTGCAGTAGGGACGCCTTTTGCGAGCATGCGCCAAGCCCGATGAACCTCATTATGAGAAATGTCGTAGGGACCAGCTTTAGCGCGTCCACGGTCCGATTTATCGGACGAGA
>JRHI01001571.1_pt1 | contig 18484 bp, 14 predicted proteins | sample 215371 | NCBI WGS metagenome assembly JRHI01 (sample SAMN02929681, study PRJNA255918) | sediment metagenome | biome: cave system; feature: Ice Cave; material: Sediment; isolation source: sediment from deep within a dark volcanic ice cave with no known source of... ...
TAACTCTGCCCAGGTGGGGCCAGTCGACGATGCCGTTCCTACCTCTGGACGCGATGCGCCGACGGTGTCCAGTGGACGCCGATGCGCTGCCAGCTGCTGTCGCTGCCGACGTTCCTCGGCGACGCCGAGGTGGCCGGCCGAGCCTCGCACGCGTGGTGGGCGCTGAGCCGCGCCTGTCACCACCAGCCGTACGACCTGGGGCCGACCCACGACGAGCTCGACGGTTGGCTGACCGACGTCTGGGACCTGGCCAATGAGGTCGAGCGACGGTGCGGCGCAGTCGGATCCGCCCGAGGCGACACGTAGCTGTCGCCACCAGCGCCGAGACTTCGGGCAGTCACGAAGAATCGACGACCGCAAGGATTGCGGTGGGGGGAGACATGGAGACCACCGACGCCTCGACGATCGTCCAGCGGCTGCTGGATCCCGGCGCCCCGGGCGCGATGCGCGTCGGCCCCGCGCAGGCGGCCGGCACGCTCACCCTGGTGCCTCTCTTCCACGAGGCGCGCGCTCTCCCCTACCTCCTGTTCTCCCACGCCGCCGGCATGGACCTGGTCCAGGTCGCGGAGGTCGACGACTCGGGATCGGTTCCCGAGCTGCTGGTGACCAACTCCGCCACCAGGCCGGTGCTCCTCATCGAGGGCGAGGTGCTGGTCGGCCTGAAGCAGAACCGCACCCTGACCACGACCATCCTCGTCCCCGCCGGGACGACCACGCTCGTCCCCGTCGCCTGCGTCGAGCAGGGCCGCTGGAACCGCCAGTCGGCGTTCGCTCGCAGCGACGACTACATGCTCTCCCCGCGGGTGCGCCAGGTCAAGAGCGAGTCGGTGGTCCGAGGGGTGCGGGCTTCCGGCTCGTACCGCGCCGACCAGGGCGCGGTGTGGAGAGGCGTCGAGGAGGAGCTCGACGGGCACGCGATCGACTCGCCGACCCACGCGTACTCCGACGTCCACCTCCGGCGGGACGCGGAGATCCGGGCGCTGCTCGCCGGCATCCGGCCGATGCCGGGTCAGACCGGGGTGGTCGCGGTCGTCGACGGCCGTCCCCGCTGCGCGGACCTGGTCGACAGGTCGACGACCTTCCGGCGGCTCTGGCGGCGGATCGTCGGCAGCTATGCCGCCGATGCCCTCCGCCCCGACGCGCTCGACACCCGCCCGGTGACCGCCGGCGACGTCGCCGCCTGGCTCCGCGCGCTGACCGTGGCGGAGACCAGCGTGCATCCCGCCGTGGGGCTGGGCTCGACGGTCGCCCTCACCCTCGCCGATTGCACCGCGACCGCCCTGGTGGCCGGCGGCCGGGTCGTCCACCTCACCGCCTTCGCCGCGCCTGCCCGCGGTGGCCAGGCCGAGCTGCCCCGGTGAGCGGGCCACGGGTCACGCTCGGCGCCGACGGCCTCGAGGCCGGTGGGCTGCGGCTCTGCGACGCCGACCTCGTCCGCTTCGTCGCCGAGACCGCCGAGGACCAGCGCGGCGCGCTGCTCGAGCGGGCCCTGCGCGTCGGCCTGATCGCCCTGCGCAACGCCGGTGTCAGCGTCAACGTCGACTACGTCGAGAAGGAGTTCGCGCGCCTCGTCCACCAGATGGAGGACACCCACGCTCGTGCCGAGGCGGCGGTGCAGAAGGCGCTCTGCGAGACCTTCGGCGACGAGCAGGGCCGGCTGCCCCAGACCCTCGACCGGTTCCTCGGCGACCGCGGCACGCTGCGCCGCCTGGTCGACGATCTCTTCGACGACGAGCGCCGTGACAGCGCCATCGGGCGCATGCGCACTCTGCTCGCCGGCTACTTCGACGGCGACGGCGCCATGCTCGCCCGCCTGCTCGACCCGACCCGGGAGGGCAGCCCGCTGCACGGGTTCCGCGGCGAGGTGCGCGACGGGCTGCGGGACCTCACCGACCGGCTCACCCGCCTCGAGGCGGGACAGTCGGCCCGGTCCGAGGAGCGCGCCCGCGGCACCGCGAAGGGCGTCGAGTTCGAGGACGTCGTCGAATCGCGTCTCGGGACCATCGCCCGCTCCTGCGGCGACCTCGTCGAACGCTGCGGGGCGACGGTCGGCGAGAGCGTCCGGGGCAGGTCGGGCGACCTGGTCCTGCTCGTGAACCCCGCGGTGACCCGCGGGCTCGAGGTCCGGATCGCGGTGGAGGCCAAGAACGGCCCGGTCGGGGTGACGGCGATCGGCCGCCAGCTCGACGCCSCCCGCCGCAACCGCCGGGCGTCCGTCGCGGTCGCCGTCTACTTCGCGGGCACTGCGCCGACGGGATGCGCACCGCTCACCCTGCACGGCCAGGACGTCCTCTGCGAGCTCGACCCCGAGGACGCCGGGACCCCGGCTTCGAGGCGGCGATCCGGCTTGCCCGCGCGCTGGCGATCGCCTCGGTGCGGCAGCGCTCGGTGGAGATCGACGCCGAGGCGGTGCGCGGCCACCTCGACTCCGCGCGCAACCGCCTCCAGGCGGTGCGCGGGATGAAGGCGAAGCTGACCTCGATCGCGAGCTGCGCCGGCGACATCGCCACCACCCTCGAGGAGATGCGTGCTGACGTCCTCGAGTGCATCGTGGCGATCGAGGTGGAGCTGCGGGTCGTCGACCAGGCGCCGGCCGAGGCGATCGGGGCGTGACCGGACACCGAGGTCAACAGCCGCCGCGACAGGGCGTACCCTCGCCGGCCATGGGGAAGAGGAGGCAGAGCGAGGCGGGCGAGAAGTTCCTCCGGGTCGTCCAGCTCTTCATGAAGCTCTCCGACACCCAGCAGGGGCTGTCGACCTCCGAGATCGCCTCCGACCTGGGCGTCGACCAGCGCTCGGTGCAGCGCTACATCAAGACCCTCCGCGACACCCTCGGCCTCGACGTCGAGGAGGTGCGGCGAGGCCGCTACCGGTTCGGCGAGCGCGGGCGGTTGCCGCCGATGCAGCTCACCGACCAGCAGGCCGTCGCGCTGCTCCTCGCGGCCCGGGTGCGTCACCGGATGGAGGGCGTCCAGGATCAGCCGCTGCTCGGCGCGCTCGCCCAGATCACCCGGGCGCTGCGCTCCCCGGTCGTCACCCGCTACCTGCAGGCCACCATCGCCGCCGCCGAGCAGCGACCCCGGGACACCGCCCGCGAGCAGGTGACGCGCACCGTGACCGAGGGGTTCATCAAGCGGCTGGTGGTCGAGATCCAGTACCGGGACTTCGACGGCAAGGAGAGCCGCCGGTGCATCCGTCCCTACTTCCTCGAGCCCAGTGCCGAGGGCAGGACCGTCTACGTCTACTCCTACGACGAGAAGTCGCGGGGCCAGCGGGTCTTCCGCATGGACCGCATCCTCCAGGCGCGGACCATCCTGCAGGGCTACGAGGTTCCCGACAGCTTCAACATCGAGCGCATCGCCCGCGATTCCTGGGGGATCTGGTGGAGCGAGGGGCCGGGTGACCGTGTCGTGCTCCGCTTCCTCCCCGAGGCCGCGCGGCGCGTGCGCGAGACGCCATGGCATCCCGACCAGAAGCTCGTGGACCTCGGGGGCGGGGCGCTGGAGATGCGGGTGCGCGTGGCCAGCGAGGTGGAGATGCGGCCCTGGGTGCTCGGCTGGGGGCACCAGGTCGAGGCGCTGGCGCCGAAGTCGCTCCGCCAGCACATCGCCGAGACGGTCCGGCTCGCGGCCGAGCAGTACGTGCCCGACAGGTAGCTGTCACGGCGGTCGGGCACGGTGGCTGTCGAGCCCGCCCCGACCTCCCGACCGAGGCCCACGATGCAGCACAACGTCACCCCCGCCGTCCTCGATCTCATCAGCGGCCTGAAGGCCACGCAGCCGAGACTGCGCCACGACGGACTGTGGATGGTCGCCCTCGACGGTCACCGACGAGCCGGCGGGCCGGCGGAGCTGCACGGCACGGCCGGTATCGAGCTCCTCGAGGTGGAGCCACCGGTCGCCGACCGGATCATCGTGGTCAACCGGACCGACCGCACGGCCATCGCCTACCCGGGTGACGCCATGTCGGGCGGCCTGGCCGACCGTGTTGTCGCAGCGGTGGCGGTGATTCCTCCGGGGGCTCGCGGCTCGCTGCGGGTGGAGGCGACCGAGGCGCGGTGGTGGCCGGGGGGACCGTTGGTGCCCGGCCCCAGCGTCGACCCGCTGATCAGCGCCGGGATCGAGCTGCTGCGCCATGGCGGTGCTCCGGGCACCGAGGCGATGACCCGGACGGCGCTCTGGGCGGCGAAGGCGGGCTTCGGGTTCGGCCCGCGGCCGTCGATGCACACCGAGGCACCCCCGATGGACGTTCGCGGATGGGCCATCGGTGACGATGCCGGCCTCATCGGCGCCAACGTGTACCGCCGCACACGGGCCCTTCCGCGTGTCCCGGCGGGCGGTGCCGTGGCAGACGCACGGCGCCGCCGCCCTGATGCGGCGGGAATCGTTCAGACCGTTCTCGGCCAGGTGGCTGCGCTCGCGCGGCGCGGAACGCCGGAGGCGGGAGTGGCGCCGATGGGCGACCTGCGGTTGCGCCTCATGGTCGTTGGTGGCGACGTGCTGGGCCTGTCGCTGGTGCGGGCGACGCCCGAGGTGCTCGCGCTGCTGTCCCGCACCGCGGCATGAGCGGGAATGCTGCTCAGTCGATGTCCCAACGGCAGATCGCGCAGAGCGGGTCGCCAGAGCCCGCCGAGAAGGCGACCCGTGATCGGACCGATGCCGATGTCGCCGTCGGTTCCGCCGGCGCGTTCAGGGCAGGTCAGCTCCCCAAGGTCGGTGACGTACGCACGGCTCGCTGGGGGCGGCGCACCCCGCCGCTCACGTTCTGCGCCCGCGCGATCACGGGCCATCCAGGGGTACCGGGTTCAGGGTCGCTCGCACCTCGGCGACGACCCCCGCCACATCGGTGATCGTCCGGGTCTCCCCCGCCGCGGCGAAGACGAACTCGATCCGGGAGACCTCCCGTCCGGTCGCCTGCCCGGTCAGGAGCGCATAGACACCGCCCTGCAACCGGTAGCGGTCGAACCTCGCGTCGACACCGCCGGCGGCAACGGCGTCGGTCTTGTAATCGAGGATCGCGAGCCGCCCGTCGGGGTCCTGGTAGAGCAGGTCGATGAACCCCTCGACGACGACCCCGTCGACCAGCGCGCCGACGGGCATCTCCCGCCAGTGACGCGAGCCCGCGGCCCGGCGCACCGCCGAGCTCTCACACGCCGCCCGGACGAGCCGCTCCACCTCGGCGGTCCGTTCCGGGATGCCCTCCGCGGCCGCCTGCGCGGCGGCGTGCCCGGCCAGCCCCTCCAGCGAGCTCAGGTCGACGACCTGGAGCACCGCGTGGACCGCCCGACCGAGCGAGGTTCCACCCCGGCCGCGCCGCTGGGCGGCGACGTCGCCGGGGGCACCGACGCGGTCCGCCTCCGGCTCGTGCGCCACCGCCGTCGCCGTGGTCGCGCGCAACGCGCTGAAGCCGGCGATCAGCTCTGCACGCCGGGCCATCCATGCGTCCTCATCGCGGCGATGGGCATCGGGGTCCAGCTCCACCGCGACCGGCGGTGGCAGCGGTACAGCGGCGGCGGCCGGGTGCTCGGTGTCGAGGACGGCGATGCCCTCCACGGCGCGAAGCCGCTGGTCGAGCGCGTGGACGTCGGTGTGCTCCCCTCCCCTCGCCGTTCGATAGCGGCTGATGACGAGGTGGTCGCGGGCGCGGGTGAGCGCCACGTAGAGGAGGCGCATCCGCTCGGCGTCCTGCATCGCCACCTCGCGCACCGCCAGCTCCTCCCACCCCGGGGTCGCGAAGTCCTTCGACAGCTGGATCTCGACCCGCCCGTCGGCCCGGTCGGTGGTGACCTGGCCCCGGTTGCCAGGCGGCTTGCGACCCAGACCGGTGACCACGACGACGGGGAACTCCAGGCCCTTGGCGGCATGGATGGTCATGACCCGGACGCAGTCCTCGTCGTCGCCGTCGGCGGTGACGCTGTCGTAGTGCGGGTCGCGCGCAAGCCGCTCGAGATGCTCGACGGCGTCGTGGAGTGTCGTCCGTCCGGTACGGCCGAGCGCAGCCACCTGGTCGAGGAGGTAGCGCAGCCGGCGGAGCGTCTCCCGCGGGCGCCAGTCGTCCGCCGCGGCGGCGCGCAGCAGGCGGCCTGAGATCAGCGTCTCGACCAGGGCCGGCACCGACAGGGTGTGCCGGATGGCGTGCAGCTCGCGCAGGTCCGACATCGCCGCGGTGATGCGGAGCACCTCGGCGGCGCCGGGCCGCTCGTACGACCAGCGTCCGCCGGCCTCGCGCCAGCGCAGCAGGTCGACGTCGCTGCAGCCGTAGGCGGGGCTGCGCAGCGCCGCGACCAGGGCCACCTGGTCGGTGGGGTCGTCGACGGCGCGCAGGCAGCTGAGCAGGTCGCGCACCTCCTGGGTGGCGACCATCAGCGATCCGCTCTCCAGCCGGAAGCGGATGCGCGCTCGCTCCAGGGCGCGCTCGAGGTTGCGCAGGTTGGTGCGGCTCGGCATCAGGATGCAGATGTCGGAGGCGCGGCAGGGGCGGGGATCCGGCTCGCTGCCCCCCTCCCCCACCGTCCACCCTTCGGCGAGGATGCGAGCGATCACCGCGGCGGTCGACCGCGCCTCCTCCCGCCACATCTCCGGCGCCCGGACGTCGATCGCGTCCCCGAAGACATGCACCCCACCGTCGACCTCCGGCGCGTGGGCGATGAGGTCGACATAGGTGGCCTGGACGCCGGTCTGGCCGGACGGCCCCATCAGCCCGTCCTCGCCCCGGAATGCGGCGTTGACCGCCTCGACGATGCGCCGGCCGGAGCGAAAGTTCACCTGGAGCGAGGCGCGCGCCTCCGCCGACGAGGCGGTCAGGGCCTCCTCGACCGCTGCAGAGAGGGCGATGTCGGCCCGGCGGAAACGGTAGATCGACTGCTTGGGGTCGCCGACGACGCACAGCGTGCCCGGCCGCAGCGCCAGGTCCGCCCAGAAGCCGGCCTGGGCGTCGGGCAGGCCGGCCAGCAGGAAGGCCAGCTCTGCCTGGAGCGGGTCGGTGTCCTGGAACTCGTCGACGACGATGCAGGCCCAGCGCTGGCGCAGCGTGGTTCGGACCGCCGGATGGTCGCGCACCAGGTTGCGAGCTCGGACCAGCAGGTCCTGGTAGGAGACCAGCCCGCGGGCGCGCCGCTCCTCCGCATATGCGAGGGCGACCTCGCGCAGCGCGGTCGCAATCCCGCAGACCACCGAGGTCCGCGACTCCCCGACAACGGTGGCGACCTCCTCGCGCAACTCCTTCAGCGCGTCCTTGACGTTCTTGCAGATCCCCTTCGGCCAGTTGCGCGCGTTGCCGACGTTGAGGCTCGGGGACAGGTGCACGAGGCTCAGCGCGGCGAGGGCATCGTCCACGGTGGTGGCGCACTCGAGGCGGGACGCCAGCGGCCGCAGCGCGAGGAGCCGGGCGGACAGCGCGTCCGGCGTGTGGCAGTGAGCCGTCTCCCGGATGGTTGAGGCCAGGTCCTCGCCGATGCGCCGCGCCGCCGGGATGAGGTCGCCGGGCAGCCGGGCCTGCCACGGTGGGGCCGCCTCCAGCAGGTCCCAGTTCCCGGTGAAGGTGTCGAGCAGGGAGAGCAGGCTCGCGGGGGTGATCCCCAGGAGCAGGCCGCGACGCACCGCCTCGCTCCCCCGGTCGCCGGGCACCAGGCCGGCGAACCACTGCCGGAACCGCTCGCGGAGGTCGATGGCCGCCGACAGCGCGGCGAGGGTCTCGAAGTCGGGGGGAAGGCCGGCCTCGAGCGGGTGCATCCGGAGCAGCGCCGAGCAGAAGGCGTGGATGGTCTCGATGCGGGCGCGCTCCACCTCGCTCGCGGCGACCGCGCAGTGTTCCCGCTCGGGCTGCGGCCGGTCCTCGTCGGCGGTGGCCCGTTCGAGCCCCTCGCGGACGCGGACCCGGAGCTCTCCGGCGGCCGCGATGGTGAAGGTGATCGCCACCAGCCGCTCCATCGACAGGCGCCCCGCGGCGACGAAGGCGACGATCCGGGCGACGACCGCGGTCGTCTTCCCGGTCCCGGCCCCCGCCTCGACGAAGAGGGTGGTGTCGAGCTCGGACACCAGCCGGGTGCGCTCGGCGTCGTCGACCGGGGTCCGCCTCATCCGTCGGGGTCCTCGGCATCCGGAACGTCGCCGTCGGCGGCGTCGGGGGTGAGGGCGTGGTAGGGCTGCATCGGCGGGCTGTCGCGCTTGGCCGCTGTGACGACGTCGCGACCGGCGGGACATACCGCATCGAACTCGCAGAACGAGCAGTTGTCGCAGCGCCCCCAGTGGTCGTTGAAATCGCCCGGCACCTGCGGAAAGCATCCCGCGCGGACCCCGGCGTCGATGGTGCCGAGGACGTCGACGAGGGTGGCCTCGACCTCCGCGGTCACCTCCAGCCCGGTCGTCTTGAACTCACCTCGGGAGGTCGCGTACCAGTACAGCGACGAGATCTCCGGTGGCGGCCGCCCATCCCGCACCGCCTGCTGCCGCACCGCGAGCGCATAGATCGCAAGCTGGAGGCGGCGGCCATGGTCGAGGCGGTCCTCCACGCCCACCGCCAGCTTCTCGTACTTGCCCGTCTTGTAATCGAGCACGCGTGCATGTCCCGGCGCGAGGTCGACCCGGTCGATGAACCCGCGGAACCGGATCACCGACCCGCCGGCGATCGGCACCTCGAGGGCGCGCCACGACGTCTCGTCGCGGTCGATCCCGAACGGCTGCTCGAGGAGCTCGGGAACCCATCCGCCCTCGCCACGCTTCTCGGCGTCGACGGCCAGCAGCGAGCGCAGGTCGCGGAGGATGGTGGCGCGCTCGTTCGCCCAGACGAGGTCGTGACCGGTGACCCCACGTTTCTCGGCATCGCGGAACCGCACCTCGGCGATCTCACCGAGCCGCGCAAGGTGGTCCGCGGTGTAGGGCCGCCCCGGCGGGGGGTCGCCGCCGACCGCCACCTCGCGGAAGAAGTCCTCCAGGATCCCGTGGATCAGGGTGCCGCGCTCGGCCGAGTCGATCTGCCACCAGCGCTCGTCGTCGGCATCCGGGGTCGCCGCCACCGAGAGGATGCGACCGAGGAGGAAGCGGAACGGGCAGGTGGCCCACTGCTGCACGCCGGTCGCCGACTGTCCGCGCGCCGCCAGCCCGGCGGCGAGGAGCGGAGACTCCGGCGTCGCGGCGCCGAGGTTGCCGTCGAACTCGGTGAGGTCGGAGGAGTGCCGGGCCCGCGCGACCCGCAGCGTCTGCGCGAGCGGCAGGTCGGACCGGCGCGCGAGCGCGATCGCGCTGATGTCGAGACCGCCGGCGTGGGCCCGCAGTGCCTCGCGCTCGCGGCGTTCGGCGACGGAGAGCGGCGGCGACGCATGCTCGCCGGTGGTGAGCGCGCCCGCGCGGCGCAGCCGCGGATGGGTGATCGAACCCCGGCGCACCGCGGCGGCGCGCGGTCGCTGGCCGTCCACGGCGAGGAGCTCGAGCAGCCACGGCGATGGGTACACGGGGCGCCCGTCGACGTCGACGGTCGGCGCGCTCACCACCACCTCGCCGGCGGGGGCTCGCAGCGCCACCTGCCAGGCGCGCCGCTCTCCCGCCTCGTGCTCGGGCCGGCGGTCGAGCGGGTCGCCGGCGAGAAGGGGATCGACGCGGAGTCCGGCGGGGAACGCGCCCTCGAGCGCGCCGAGGACATGGACGCGCTCGAGGTCGAGCCCGAGCAGGTCGCGATGCGGACCGATGAGGATGCCGCCGCCGATCCGTCCCTCCGGCCGTGCCCGGGTCCGCAGGGCGTCCTCGAGGCTGCGCAGGACGGTGCGCACGTCCACCTCGGGCTCGATGTCGGCGGCGGCTCCCAGCCCGTCGACGATCTCTCCGACCAGCTGTGAGGCCTCGAGGTCGGCGTCGCCCCAGGCGTGGTCGGGGGTGAGGATCTCGTCGCGGATGCGGCGGAGCCAGGCGACGTGCGCCGGCCAGGTGCGCTCGGACGGGGGTCGCGTGAGCTGCGCGATCGCCTGGACGTGCTCGACGATCCGCGAGGCGTCGTCGATGTCGCGCTGCACCGCCATGCGGCGGCCGAGGTGCTCGTCGCTGTCGTCCCTCTCGAGGTGGGCGAGGTCGCGCCGCCGCTCCTCTGCGAGCCGCCCCATGCGCCCGACCCACTGCTCGAGCCCGCGGACGACCCCCGCCTGCCGGCTCAGCTGGTCCCACCGCGCCTGGCTGCGGAGCACCCCGCCCCGGTGGGGAAGGCCCGAGAGCCAGCCGAGCACCGACCCCCTGCTGAAGTCCTCGTCGCGGAGGCGGACCACTCCGAGGAGGGCGCGCGCCGGCACCGTGTCGGCCAGCGGACGGCCGTCGAGCGAGCTGTACGGGAGGCCCGCGAGCGTCAGCGTGTCGCGCAGCAGCAGGCCGTACGCGGCGGCGTCGCGGTAGACGATCGCCTGGCGATGCAGCGGGACCGGGGTGTCGCGCTCGAGCGCGGCAAGAGCGTCGCGCACCGCGGCGCGCACCTCCTCGACGGCGTCGACGGCGATCGTCACGGAGGTGGGGATTGCCGCGTCGAGACGGTTCGGGGTCGCCACCGGGACCGCACCGAGGCCGAGGAGGTCGAGGCCGGCGATCGCGTCGTCGACGTCGGCGAGCGCCACCTCGACCGGGACATGGCCGGCCAGGGCTCGAAGGAGGCTCGCGATGGGAGGATCGAGGTGGTCGGGGAGCAGCACGATGATGGTGCCGACGTCGCCCAGGACGGAGGCCGCCTCCCCGGCGCCGACGGCGGCGGCGGCGGCCGAGAGCAGGTCGACGTCGTCGTACCGCCGCTCGGCGGCGAGGCGCACCCAGTACGCGTCGACAGCGTCGAGCGCGGCCCGTGCGGTCGGCGTCCCAAAGGCGCGGATGCGAGCCACGTCGGCATCCGGTTCGCGACGATGCCGCAGCTCCGCGGCAAGGGCGGAGACCAGGTCCACGAGACCGGCGTGCGCAGCCGAGGCCACCGGTGGACCACCGGCCGACCGCAGCGCGGAGCGGACCAGAGCACAGCGCACGGGCGCGGTGAGCGGCGTGTGGCCGCTGTCGCCGAGCCGCCGCGCTCCGAGCATCTCGGCGAGCCGGGAGAGCACGGTGAAGCGGACCCCGGCGTACCCGGTGGCGGCCAGGCCGTGCCGCAGGTGGAGACCGGCGTGGTGGGTGGGCACCACCACCGTGACGGCTGCGAGCGGGTCGTCACCCTGCACCGAGCGAATGCGCTCGCGGAGCCAGACGGTGGCAGCCGGACCGGGACGCACCCGGACGGCCGTTGGGGTCCTCACGCGGGCGAATTGTGTGCTCGCCACCCGCAAGACCCTCGTTCACCCGCTCCATGTCCGCCCGCCGGGGGGGGCGGCCTGGGGCGAGCATGGTCGGCCTCCGCGAACCCAGGGGATCCCGGGTCCCGGCGCTGCGGCCGATTCTAACGGACATGTAATGACATGCAGGGCGGTCCTCGAACGGCTTCGCCGGCCGGCCGATTCAGATCGGCTCCCGGCGCTCCTGTGGTCCGCTCACCTGTTCGATCCCGGGGCTCGCTCACAGCACCTTGGCGAGGAACTCCCGGGTTCGCTCGTGCCGGGGGGATGCGAGCACCTCACGGGGCGTGCCGGACTCGACGATGACGCCGCCGTCGATGAACACCAGGCTGTCGCCGACCTCCCGGGCGAATCCCATCTCATGGGTGACGACGACCATGGTCATCCCGTCGGCGGCGAGGCCGCGCATCACATCGAGGACATCGCCCACCAGCTCCGGGTCGAGGGCCGAGGTGGGCTCGTCGAAGAGCATCAGCTTGGGCTGCATGGCCAGGGCCCGGGCGATGGCGACCCGCTGCTGCTGCCCCCCGCTGAGCTGGTTGGGGTAGCTGTCGACCCGGTCAGCGAGGCCGACCCGCTCGAGCAGCCGGCGTCCCCGCTCCGCCGCGACACTCCGGTCCTCCTTCCTCACGCGCATCGGCGCCTCGATCACGTTGCCGAGCGCGGTCATGTGGGGAAAGAGGTTGAAACGCTGGAAGACCATCCCGATCCCCGCCCGCTTGGCGCAGATCTCGCGGTCCCTCAGCTCGTGGAGGCGGTCGCCGCGCTGGCGATAGCCGACCAGTTCACCGTCCACCGACAGCCTCCCGGCATCGATCTTCTCCAGGTGATTGATGCAGCGGAGGAAGGTGCTCTTCCCCGAGCCGGAGGGCCCGATCAGGCACATCACCTCGCCGGCCTCGACGCGCAGGTCGATGCCGCGAAGCACCTCGAGCCGGCCGTACCGCTTGTGCACCTGCTCGGCCAGCACCATGGGAGCCGTCATCGCGGCCTCTCCCCCTCCCTGGCGTGGCGTGCGATCAGCATGGTGCGCAGACGCTGCAGCGGGGTTGGCGGCAACCCGCGCGACGACCCGCGGGCGAAACGCCGCTCCACGAAGTACTGGCCGACGGAGAGGATCGACGTCACCCCCAGGTACCAGATGCTCGCGACGATCAGCAGCTCCAGGGTGCGGTAGTTGACCGCGTAGATCTGGATCGCGGAATCGAGGAGCTCACTGACCGCGATCACCGAGACCAGCGACGTGGTCTTCAGCATCGAGATGGTCTCGTTCCCGGTGGGAGGCACGATCACCCGCATCGCCTGTGGGAGCACAACACGGCGCAGGATCTGCGCACGGGTCATGCCCAGCGCCTGCGCCGCCTCGGTCTGCCCCGGATCCACCGAGATGATCCCGGCGCGGACGATCTCGGCCATGTACGCCGCCTCATTGAGGCCCAGCCCCAGCACTGCAGCGACGAACAGCGTCACCACCTGATTGGTATCCGCGCTCAGCCACGCCGGACCACCGAAGGGGATGCCGACGCTCAGCCTCGGAAAGAGCAGCGACACGTTGCCCCAGAAGAGGATCTGCACGTAGACCGGGGTGCCACGGAAGAACCAGATGTAGACGCCGCTCACGGTCGACATCACCGGGTTGGCGGAGAGCCGCATCACCGCCAGGGTGACGCCGAGCACGACGCCGAGGAGCATGGCCAAGAACGTGAGCTTCAGGGTCACCACGACTCCGCTCAGGATCCGCCCGTCGGACACCCAGTACCGCACCACGTCCCAGTGCAGCGTCCGCGCCGTCGCCAGTGAATAGACGACGTCGGCCACGAGGACGAGGACCGCCGCGGCGGCCAGCCAGCGCCCCGGATGCCGGACCGGTACGGCTCGCACCGCTGCGGCCGGTGGCGTCAGCTCGCCGCCTGGTTGATGCCGGGATCGGTGATGGCACCGCCCCTCACCTTCCATTTGGCGAGGATGTTGGAGTAGACACCGCTGCTCATCAGCTGCTTGACCGCGTCGAGCACCGGCTTGCTCATCCCGTTCCCCTTGGGAAGCGCGATCCCGTATGGAGCGGTGCCATACGGCTGGCCGGTGAGCTGGAACTGGCCGTTGGACTGTGCCACCTGGTAGGCCGCGACCGGCGAGTCGGCCATGGCGACGTCGACCCGGCTGCTCTGCAGTGCGAGCTGGGCGGCGTTCTGATCAGGGAATGACAGGACGGTGACATCCGCCTTGCCGGCTCCGGTACAGGTCGACTTCTGCGCGTTGGCGTCCTTCTCCTGCGTCGTCCCGGTCTCCACCGAGACCCTGTGCCCGCAGAGACCGTCGAGCGAGGTGATGGTGGGGCCACCAGCCCGGACGAAGAAGGACGTCCCGGCGCTGAAATAGGTCACGAAGTCGACGACCTGCTCGCGCTCCTTGCTGTCGGTCATCGAGGACAGCCCCATGCCGTAGCGGCCACCCTGAATGCCCGGAATGATATTGTCGAACTTGACGTTCTGCAGCTGCACGGACAGTCCCATGACCTGGGCGAGCGCTGCGGCCATGTCGGCATCCATCCCCTGGATGGTCTTGCCGTCCGGGCCCACGAACTCATTGGGCGCGTAGCTGGCGTCGGCCGCCACGATCATCGTCCCCTTCGCCCTGATGCTCGCCGGCACCTCGCCGGCGATGGAGTCGACCTTGGTCGCGGTGATGGTCCCGCCGCCGCCACCCCCCGGGGACTGGGAAACCGCGGGGCTGCCGGAACTGCCGCAGCCTCCCAGGGCCGAGGCCACGAGGGCACAGGCCGCGCCGGCGCGCACCAGGCGGCGACTGAATGGGACGATCATCGGACGTACCCCAGGAGACTCGATGTGGCTGCAGCGCCGATGATACCCCCGGTCCGGCGCTCTCAGGGTGCCATCTGGACCGACCTCCCACTGCCCGTACAACGAGCTCGGCCTGCTGAGGCGCTCGACCAGTCGCAGACAGGCCGCGCTGTCGCCCGGGTGGATGACGCCTCGAAGTCGGCGGGGAGATCGTCTGCGTGCGCTCAGCGCGCACTCCAGGAGCACCGCGAGACCGGAGGATCTCCGGGGAGGTCGCAACGCCACCGATTGACCAGGCGGCCTCCGGCCTCGAACCCATCCGCTGCAGGGCGGCGCCACGCCGCGTCGCCACGCAGGCGAGGCCGCCCTCGCCTTCCTCGCCCGCGGCGACGCGGCGCCGGCCTTCGAACTGGTGCGGACCGAGCCGCTCCAGCGCCGCACCCTCGGCGCCGTGCTCCAGCTGCCGCTCTTTGCGCCCGCTACCGGCGGACCCGTGCTGGAGAGCGACATCAACCAGGGTCGGACGGCGACTGCTGGTTCCTTTCTGCTCTCGGCGAGATCGCGGCACGCAACCCTGATGTGATCACGCAGCCGTGGGGAGCAAGCGGAGCAGCTCCCCGGTACGTGACCCTGACCGAGGACCAGTGGCACCACTACTTCGACAGCGTCGACACGCAAGGGTGGGGGGCTAGCCCAAGCCCGCCCACGAGGCCGATCGACGTCCGGGTGACCACGGGCTCGTAGGAGCCTCGCCGGGCGGCGTGACGTGGGCAATGACGCCAGGTATGGTGTCAGCCTGACCTTCTGGACGATCAGGAATCAAAGGCACCGATCGGAGCGGCATGACGCAGCCACCGAGTGCACCGACCAGACACGACCGGCGCCGGCCGGCCGGCGCAGCGACCGTGCTGGTTGGTGCTCCACCCCTCGACGGAGAGCTGTGCACGGGCAGTGCCTGCGACGCCATGGCGGACGACTTCGGCCATCTCGTGCACCGGCGTCCCCTCGCGGTCCTCCGACCCGGCTCCGTCGACGATGTCGTGGCGATGGTGCGGTTCGCACGGGAGAGGGGGCTCCAGGTCACGCCACGCGGCCAGGGGCACTCGACCTTCGGCCAGGCACAGCTGGCCGGTGGGGTGATCGTCGACGTCTCCACCCTGCGAGCGGTGCACGCCGTCGATCGCGATCGCACGACGGTCGACGCCGGGGTGCGATGGGACGAGCTCCTGGCGGTGACCCGGTCCGCATCGCTGATCCCGCCGGTGCTGCCGGATCACCTCGGCCTGTCGGTGGGTGGAACACTCTCGGTGTCGATCGTCAGGTGATGGGTCCACCCTCCGTCACCTGATAGGTCCACCGTGCGTCACCTGATGGGTCCACTCGGTGCCCCGTCGGGTCAGGATGGTACTGGCTCTTTTCTCCTCCTGCGTGACAGCCCGTCCTCAGGCTGGTCGGGGCGGTCGTCGTCACCGGGCGGCGGCGGAGAACCGCCGCCGTCGGGCCGCCGCAGCGGCCTGTAGGTGCGGCCCTTGAAGAAGACGTGGTGGGCGCTGTTGACGAGCCGGTCGAGGGCGCTCTCGGCGAGCACGGCGTTGGGGAAGAGCGAGTACCAGTCCACCGGCGAGCGGTTGGAGGTGGTGATGATCGAGCCGACCCGGCAGCGCTCGCAGATCAGCTCGTAGAGGTCCTCGGCCTGGGCCGGGCTGAACTCCCGCATGCCGAAGTCATCGAGGATCAGCACGTCGGGCTGGAGGTAGCGACGCAGCCGAGGTTCCCAGCTGCCGTCGGCGCGGCCGCCGGCGAGGTCGCGCAGCAGCGCGCTAGTCTTGGTGAACAGCACCGAGAACCCGGCCCGGCAGGCGGCGTGGCCGAGACTCTGCGCGACGTGGGTCTTGCCGACGCCGACCGGGCCGCACAGCAGCACCGATTCGCGGCGCTCGACGAAGCCGCACGTGGCCAGGTTGCGCAGCTGCTCGGCAGGGATCTGCGGGTTGAATCGGAAGTCGAACTCCTCGAGCGTCTTCGCCTCCTCGAAGCGGGCGCGGTGCAGCCGCTGGGCGAGCATCTTCGACTGGCGCCGATCGATCTCGTCGTCGAGGAGCAGAGCGAGGAACTCGACGTGACCCAGGCGCTGCTCCTCGGCCTGGGACCGGCGGAGCTCCAGGGTGTGGAGCATGCCGCCGAGCTTGAGCAGCTTGAGCTTGGTCTCGAGCTCGTGCGCTCTCACCGCGACGTCTCCGCAAGCAGCACCTGCTGCCCGTGCAGGAAGGCGCCGACATGCTGGGCGTCGGCGGCGTCATCGCCGTCGCGGAGGTCGAGACCCTTGGCCAGGATGGTCCGCACCGTGCGCAGGCTGCCGTCGGCCAGCAGGGCGCGGCCGCAGGCGACGTTGAGACGCTCGGGGTCGTAGGTGTCTGCCAGGCGCACGACGCCCTGGGCCTGGCGCAGGCAGGCGAGCGGGTGAGGGCCGGCGAGCATCTCGGCGACCAAGGTCAGCACCTCTGGCCCCAACTCCTCGGCCCGCCTCCGGCACCACGCCGGGCTGCGCTGCAGGAACGCGATCTTCTCCGGCGGGTAGTCGGCGGGGTCCGTGTAGCGGCGCTGGCCGCGGCGGCGCAGATGGGTCTTGAGCAGCTCGTTGCCCTCGTAGATCCGCACCACCCGCTCGCCGACCCGGACGTGGAGCCGCTTGCCGACATGACGCCACGGCACCGAGTAGAAGTGGCCACTCACCTGGATATGGCAGTCGGGATGGAGCGTCGCCACCGCCCAGTGAGCGATCTCGAAGGGCTGCTCGGGCAGCTCCAGCAGCGCCGCCCGCTCAAGGTTGGCGAAGACCTCGCCGACGGTGCCGGGCAGGGTGCCGTGCGGTCGGGCGGCGGAGACGCCGCCGCACCAGCGACGAGCACTCTCCTTCATCTCCGGCAGGGCCCCGAAGTCGCGGCCGCTCCAGAAGCTGTCGCGCACGTAGGGCACCGCCCGCTCGACGCAGGGCTTGTCCTTGGGCTTGCCGGCGCGGCAGGGGTCGAGGAGCACGCCGTAGTGCTGGGCGAGCTCGGCATACGAGCGGTTGAGCTGCGGGTCGTAGATGTCGGCGCGCAGCACGCCGGTCTTGAGGTTGTCGAGACGGATCTCTCGTGGCACCCCTCCGAAGAACTCGAACGCGGCCACGTGAGAGGCCACCCATGACGCCTGGTCGCAGCCGAGCACCACGTCGACGAAGTGCAGCCGGCTGCTCACCAGCGTCATCACGAAGCCATACACGACGTGCCGCTTGCCGGTACGCGGGTCGGTCCACTGGCCCAGCCGCCCGTAGTCGACCTCGGCCACCTGCCCGGGCGGGGTCACCTCCTTGCGCACCGTGACCCGCTCCCGACGCACCCCCTCCCGGACGTGTCCCTCCACGTAGCGCCGGAAGGTGCTCTCGCTGACGGTCAGCCCGCGCTCGTCACGCAGCCGCTGCCACACCGTCCTCTCGGTGTTCGTCGCCAGCCCGGCGACGATCGCCTCGTGAAAGCCGGCCAACAGCTGCCCCTGCGCCGTCGCCGGCGGCGTCAGCCGCGCCGCGAACAGGTCGGGGACCCGCTTCTCCCACTCCGGCCGCGTGAGCGGCGGACCTCCGGGCGCCAACCCCGCCGCCTCCGCCCGGGCCACGATCGCTCGCACCCGGTCGCGCCCCATCCCCAGACTGCGTGCCAGCGCCCTCGTCGAGCGCCCCGCCTGCCAGTGCTGGAGGACTTCCACCACGTCTGCCACATCGAACCTCCGCCCGGCCACCCGCTCCTCCTTCTGAAGCTGATGAACCGGGATCGTCGTTGTGGCACCGGGTGGCCCGTCAGGGTGGACCTATTAGGTGACGACAAGTGGGTCGATTAGGTGACGACAAGTGGACCCATCACCTGACGGACGGTGGACCTATCCGCTGACGACCGACAGGCGGCGAGATCCAAGCGAGCGGCGAGTCGCCGGAGGTCGCGTTCTTCGCTCCGGCCGACCTCGGCCAGTTCGACGTGCACCCCTCGATCCGGCTGCGGCTGAAACACTACGTCGAAGGTTGGCCACGTGCCGTGATCTGAGCATCTGCCTGGATGCCCGATAAGCGACTCAGGGACGTGCACCCTCCCGTGGTCCACGGTCCTCTCTGTTGAGGCCGGATCTGAGCGCCTCGGAACATGCGTCGCGCGCCGGTCGCCACGCGACGCGCCGGTTCGCAACCCATCGGTCAATCGTGATCACGCAAGCGAGGACGGCCGCAGCTCCAGCCAATCCCGCCCCCGAGGCCACCATGTCGAGAATCGCTTCACCGCCCCAGGCCCGCGGGGCACTGCGCTGCCGGCCTCGCCGACCCAAAGGACCAAACAGATGGGCCTCCCGGCATGGATGTGGGTCGGGATTGGGA
>JRHI01001572.1_pt1 | contig 18479 bp, 18 predicted proteins | sample 215371 | NCBI WGS metagenome assembly JRHI01 (sample SAMN02929681, study PRJNA255918) | sediment metagenome | biome: cave system; feature: Ice Cave; material: Sediment; isolation source: sediment from deep within a dark volcanic ice cave with no known source of... ...
AGATCACGACACAGGTCATCAACTAAGCCACGGGMSAKACKCRYSAYYTKCNGWTRMMAACCAACCAACTGGTTGGTTGGTATCGAAGGTGGCGAGTATGGCCGTCGGCAGGACGCAGTCGCCCCGGCGGGGCGCGGACCGCCGGCAACTTCTGGTGCAGGCGGCGTTCGACGCCATCGCGGAGAAGGGTTTCGAGGGACTGCGCCTGCGTGCGGTCGCGGCACTGGCGGGCATCGACCATTCGACCCTGCACCACTACTTCCCCACCAGGCAGGACCTGATCGCAGCCGTCGTCGAGTTCGCGACCAGCCAGTTCTGGACAACGATGCCCGACGGTGGCGTCGCCGCCGAGAAGCTCTCGGCGCATTTCGCCACCCTGGCCCAGATGATCCAGCAGCAACCAGCGCTGTTCACCGTGCTGCGCGAGGTCGACCTGCGGGCGAGTCGCGACCCGGCGGTGCGCGAGATCGTCGATCGCTACGAGCAAGGGTGGCGGACCGCCCTCGCCGACGTCGTGCGCACCGCCGACTCGGCCGTTGATCTTGTGATCGCCACCGTCAAGGGCGTCAGCCTCACCCCGGATCGGGCGGCCGAGGTGCTCGACCAACTCGGGTCACTTCTCACTCAGGAGCGCGGATGACCGAACAGTTGCACGTCATCGTGGTCGCGGCGGCATCGGCGGCCTCTGCCTCGCCCAGGGACTGCGGCGAGCCGGCGTGAGCGTCGCCGTCTACGAGCGCGACGTCAGCCTGACCGGCCGCCTGGAGGGTTACCGCATCCACATCAACCCCGCCGGCAGTAGGGCGCTGAAAGCGTGCCTGCCGCCGGTGTGGGAATCCTTCGTCGCTACCGCTGGGGAACCCGGCGGCCTTGGCTTCATCACCGAACAGCTCAGCGAGCTCGTGGTCATCAACGGCGAGGCCACGGCCGATCCGGCGGAGGGCTCACATGCCGTCGACCGGATCACCCTGCAGCACCTGCTGCTGTCCGGCCTCGATGACGCGGTGCATTGCGACAAGACCTTTACCCATTACGAGGAGCACGACGGCAAGGTCACCGCATTCTTCGACGACGGCAGTTGCGCCGGCGCAGACCTGCTCGTCGGTGCTGACGGTGCCGGATCCGTCGTGCGCCGGCAGTTCCTCCCGCACGCGCAACGGGTGCCCACCGAGGCCACCGCCACCGCGCTGAGATTCCCACTCACCGAGCAGACCAGAAGCTGGGTGCCGCACCGGCTGGCGAAGTCGATGAACATGATCGTCGCACCGGACCCGTTCTTCCTGTTCACGTCGGTCTTCGAGCGCCGGTCGGGGTACCGCGACCAAGACGACCTAGACGTCAATACCGGCCGGCGATGGTGACGCCGTGGTTGGAAAGTGTTTCGCGGTGCATGATCGGGCCGTGACCCGACGGCAGTTCCTCAACGACCCCGACGACTTCGTCCACGAGGCACTGGAGGGACTGGTCCTCGCCCATCCCGGCCTTGAGCTGCACACCGACCCCACCTACGTCCTGCGGGCCGACCGCGGCGCACCCAAGGTGGCGCTGGTGTCCGGCGGCGGCAGCGGGCACGAGCCGCTGCACTCGGGCTTTGTGGGCCCCGGGATGCTCGACGCCGCGGTGCCCGGGGCGGTGTTCGCCAGCCCGACGGCGTTTCAGGTGACGGTCGCGACGAAGGCCGCTGACTTTGGCCACGGTGTGCTGCAGATCGTGAAGAACTACACCGGTGACGTGCTGAACTTCCAGATCGCTGGGGAGATCAGCGCCGAGGAGGGCACCCGGGTGCAGCGGGTGCTCGTCGACGACGACCTCGCCACCGACACCGGCCGCGAGGGCGGTCCGGGGCGGCGCGGCACCGGAGCGACGGTCGTCGTGGAGAAGGTGTGCGGCGCGGCCGCCGAGGCGGGGGCGCCGCTGGAAGAGCTCGCCGTGCTGGGGCGTGACACTGTGTCGAGGTCGCGGTCCATGGCGGTCGCGCTGTCCGGTGCGGCCCAGCCTGGTTCGGCCGTCCCGAGCTTTGAGCTGCCCGACGACGAGGTGGAACTGGGTGTCGGTATCCACGGCGAGCGCGGCGCCACCCGAGCACCGTTTGGCACCGCTGGCGATTTGATGCGCCAGCTCGTTGACCCGCTGGTAGCCGACCTGCAGCTTCGTCGTGGCGACGGGGTGCTCGTGCTCGTCAACGGCATGGGCGCCACGCACCCGCTAGAGCTCTCGGTGTGCTTCCGCGAGGTGCACCGGGCACTGGGTGAGCTCGGGGTAGAGGTCGCCCGCTCGCTGGTGGGGACATACCTGACCTCGTTGGACATGGCCGGGGTGTCGCTGACGTTCACCCGTCTCGACGACGAACTGCTACGGCTGTGGGACGCCCCCGTGCGCACTCCGGCGCTGGTGTGGTGAGAGCAATGAGCAGGGAGCTGACCGGCCCGGACGCGCGCGAGTGGATGCAGCGGTTCATCGACGTCTTCAACCAACAGCGGGCGGCGCTGGCAGAACTGGACCGCCGGGCGGGTGACGGCGACTTCGGCACGAATCTGGCCTCGGCGCTGCGCCGGGCGAGCCGCCGGGTGTCCGACGGCCCGAGCGACTCGGCAAGCGCGGTGTTCGCCCGGATCAGCGAGGGCTTCCTGGACACCGGGGGCACGTCCGGCCCGCTGTTCGGGATGTGGTTCCGCGAGCTTGCCAAGGCGACGGCCCACAGCGCGGACGCGGTAGCACTAGCCGCTGGGGTGGCTGCGGGTGTGGCGACCGTGCAGCGTCTGGGTCACGCTCGGGTGGGCGACAAGACGATGGTCGACGCCATGGTCCCGGCCGCCGAGGCTATGACGGGCCAGGACCTCGACGCCGACCTGGCGGCCGCGGCCAGAGCAGCCCGCGCCGGTGCGGCGAGCACCGAGGAGCTGCGCGCACGGCGCGGACGCTCCAGCTACGTGGGCGACGTGGCTGTGGGTGTGCTCGACCCGGGTGCCGTCACGGTGGCGCTGTTCTTCGAGTCCGCTCGAGGCTGAGCGCTGACGCGGCAATTGTACACTCGCCCGCCTATCGATCTCGGTGCAACGCCGAGTACTCGGCCAGCATGATCTGGTACTCGATCTGCAGGTCGGCGTCGGACGACGGAGCGCCTTGCTCACGGTCGCCGTCCGATGGTCCTTCCATTGGGCAATCGTGCAGGAGGAAATCTACGATCGGTAGGGCTTGCCACGGGACGGCCTCGCGGATCACGGCCCCGTACCTGTGCCGTGGAGAAATCCTCGATCCATAACGCTATGTCAACAGGAGCGTCTCACTGGCGGGACAGCTTTGCTGGGTCGGACTCGCCTTTGCCCATGAACTGCCGGTTGACTAGCCAGAGCAAGACCCCGACCGCCAGCAGCACGCCTGCGAGCAGGTAGTCGGCGGAGTCGCGGCCGGACAACGGGGTTACCAGGTAGGCGCACAGCAGTGCTCCGAGCCACGGGCTCCAGGTCGGGGCACGGAAGTGCTTGTGCTCGACGGTCTGCCTGCGAAGCACCAGGCAGGCGATGTTGACCAAGGTGAACACAGCAAGCAGCAGCAGTGATGTGGTGCCCGCCAGGCTGGCCAGTGGGACGAAGCTGACCAGGACCACGGCGATCGCGCTGGTGAACACAATCGATACCCACGGGGTGCGCCGGGTGGGGTGCACCGAGCCCAGGACCGGAGGGATGATTCGCTCGCCTGCCATGCCGTAGACAAGCCTACTGGCCATCAGCATGTTGATCAGTGCTGAGTTGATCACCGCGAAGAGCCCGATGACGGCGAAAAGGCGCAGCGGGAAACCGGGCGCACCGATCTTGACGACTTCGAACAGTGCGTCACTCTGCACAGCAGCCAGTCGATCGGCCGGCACCAGCAGCGACGAGGTTAGTGCGACCAGCACGTAGATCAGGCCTGCAGCGCCCATCCCGAGCAGCATCGCCCGCGGAAAGATCTTCGCCGGTGCTGTGCATTCCTCGGCCATGTTCACCGAGTCCTCGAAACCGACCATCGCGAAGAAGGCCAGCGCAGTGGCCGAGGTGATCGCCAGCAAGACACCAGAATCTGCAGTGTTGATCTGAGTGAGCCTGCTCGGCTCACCCTGGCCCGAGCCGATCGCATAAATCCCGACCGCAATGATGATCAGCAGACCCGACAGTTCGATGCAGGTTAGTACCACGTTGACCTTGAGTGACTCACCGACACCGCGGAAGTTAATCAGCGCGAGCAGCACGATGAAGGTGATCGCGACAGCCCAAGTGGGCAGCGTGATGAACTGCTGAAGGTAGGTTTTGCCGAACGCCACGGCCGCCGACGAGGCGCTGGTGATGCCCGAGCTCATCACGGCGAAGGCGACGATGAAGGTCAGAAACGGGATCCCGAAAGCCCGGTTGGTGTATAGCGCGGCTCCGGCTGCCCTGGGGTACTTACCGACCAGCTCCAGATAACTGAATGCGGTGAGGAAGGCAACCAGGAAGGCGCCGACGAACGGCACCCACAATGCCCCGCCGATCTCCCCCGCGACACTGCCGATCAGCGCGTAAATCCCGGTTCCCAGAATGTCGCCCATCACAAAAAAGAACAGCAGCTTCGGACCGATCACCCGTTTGAGCTCAGTCGGAACCTCACCGCCCGCAGTCATACCCTGCGCCGTCGTCTCACTCATGACACGCAGTCTGGCGCTCACCGGGCCCTGAGTCACACACCGACGGCAGCGAGGCGCGTCGTGACGCGAGGCGCCGAACTGCGCCACGAGTGCCTGGTCGACAACGCAGCAGCCACGGGCAGCGATTGCTTCCAATCACGAGCCGGTGACGTCCATGACAGACCTGACAAAGAGCTCGACCTGCGGTGTGAGCAACCGTGGGTGACCGACCTCTTCGACGAGGTCGAGCACCTGATCGGCGGTTCCCAGCCCGAGCTGCGCCGCGAGCAGAACGATGTCCTCGTCGTCTTCCCCGAGGCGGTGTGCGAGACACTTCAGCACGAGGACGGTCTCCGCGCTGGCCACCTCACATCGCAGCCCGGGCATATCGAGGATTCTGGTGGGGAAGGTGTCCGGGCCTTGCAGAAAGCCCTTGACCGCATCATTGAGCCACCCGTCGGGTAGGTCGAGCGCGGCACCGACCCGGGCGGCGGCGGCGTAGACCTCGTTCTTCGGCGCGAACACCGCATCGATGTCTCTGGTAGCCCGGCGTTCGTCATATGCCAGAGCGATGGCTGCGCCACCGACGACATACAGATCGGCGACCAGTCCGCGTTCGGCCAAGTCGGCTCCCAGCGCCGTGAGAGCCGCCAGTATTTCGTCTCGGTGCATTGCTACACCCTGCTCAACATTCCGGCACCGAGCAGGATGCCCCGCCGACGAAACGCTGCGGGTGACTCCACAATGGCCCGTGCCCACAGCCCCGGGTAGCGCGGCCACCAGATACGCGCGAGAAACCGGCCCGCTTCGATCGACCAGGGTGGGGCGGCTAGGGCACGCTCGGCAGCGACGTGCTCGGCCAAAGCTCCGAGGTACGCGTCGGTACGCGGATCGAGATCGCGTGGCCGGTCGACGATCCGCTGCGCGACGTCATCGTGGCTCCTGGCCCACCGAAGATCGTCAAGGAAGTCCGCCGCTGCTTCCCGCAGCGCAACGCCATCTGCGATCCGATCTGCTGTTCGTACGAGCGTCATGGGATGCCGAGCCTGCGGCGGCAGGAAGTCGCGCAACTCGGTGTCATCCTCGATCTGCGCGAAGATCCGCTCTGACGGGGTACTCATGTCACAAAGTCTGCCGTAACCGCATCGCGTCACGGCACAGGTAGGCCATTGGACCTTGTTCGAGTGGGCCATGCCCATTCCCTGACCGGACCCGCCGCTTACCCATGACCCCGTCCCGTCTCCTGTCGGATGCTCGCTGTCTTCCACGTCAGCACCTCGTTGAGGACGTCCCAAGCAACCACATGCGTCACGAACGTCCCATGAATGAGATGGGTGGATGTTCTGCAGAGGTGCCGCCGGTGGCAACTTTGCGGCAAGAGTTGCGACACACCCATGGCACCGCTGCGCGCAGCAACGCCGAGGCCCCGAGCTACACGGACAGTGACGAGGATCGTTTGCCGGCTGCGTCTCGACCTCATGCGGCGACATCGTTCCGGGCGACAGACGTCGAGCGGCCTTGGCGGGATGGACGGATGGAGCCGCCACCTTCTGGGGCGCATTCGCTTATCGGATCTGATAATATATTTCCTATGGACCGAGTCCGTCGCACCGGCGACGTCGTTGCCGGAGCTGACTTCGGATCCCGCCAGCGCGCCGAGGACCCAGCCAAGGAGACCCTGCCTCCCGAGGTCGATGAGCCGACGGGCGATTCCGCGCCCGCGTCTTTGGCCAATGCCAGTCCAGCCCTATTACGTGTGCTTGAATCCGCTGGTCGATTGCAGGAGCTTGTTCCCGATGCCGTCCTCGTCGGCGAGTCTGCCGCTGCCCTGTATGCCGGCCACCGCGACTCCTACGATCACGACCACGTCGTGCGGAATCTGGCAGACCGGTTCGATGCGGTGCTCGATGCGCTCGAGTCCGAAGATGGCTGGGTGACCAACAGAGTCACTCCCGGCAAGATCATTCTTGGTCGGCTCGGCGAGATAGAGACCGGCGTACGGCAGATGATCCGCAGAACGCCGCTGGAGACGACGCACATCGACCTGCCGTCCGGACAGACACTCACGGTGCCGACCGACGACGAGACTCTGCGGATCAAGGCGTTTCTTATCGTTCGGCGAAACCAAACCCGCGACTACCTCGATGTCGCCGCGCTCGCTGAGCGTGTCGGCATCGAATCGGCCGCCTCGGTATTGCGCGACATCGACCGGTACTACGCCGACCAGCGCCGAGCAGGAGACGGGGTGGCGACGCAGGTGTTCCGGCAGCTCTCGGACCCTCGCCCCAAAGACTCGTCCACCACCCGGGAGCTGAAGCGCTACAAGAATCTCGACCCACACTGGCACGAGTGGTCAGCAGTTGTCGCCACCTGCCGGGATGTCGCCGCGGAGATGGAGAAGGGGCAGTGACTCTCGTTTTCCGCAACACCGACGCCTCGCCCGCTGATCCAGTGCAGACCTGGCCGACCGAGGCGGTGATCACAGCTCTCGAACGTGGCGGTCTGTCCGACTGGCACCGACTGGGTGAAGCGATCCGAGCCGATCCGTGGGGACCGGTGGCACGCAGAACAGAAACGGCACTAACCTGCGTCCAGCCTTATGGGGTCGACGTTGCCATGCGACGGATACTCTCCGACGCTCGATCCACCCGGGAGGTGGCTGAACGGGAGGCCGTCGCGGCGGAAGTCGCACAGATCGTGCGGGCTTCCGGTTTGAGCAAGTCCGAATTCGCCTCCCGGGTCGGAACCTCGGCGTCACGGCTATCGACCTACCTGTCCGGCTCCGTCACACCATCCGCGTCTCTCCTGCTCCGAATGCGGACCGTGTCACAGCGCGCGACCAATCCACCCGGATGAGCTGACGGCAGCCACGCCGCCGCCTCTGCAGTATCGCCGCGCGAGGCACTCGAAGAGGTATTTCTGACGTGATGCCGCTGTGGAGCGGCTGCGCTATTGGCCTCGCAGGACGGCCACGATCTGGTCAATAACCCGAGCCCGCTGTGCGTCAGTCAAGCGGCCGAAATGCTCGCCAAGCATGTCTACCGGCATCCATACCACCCGGTCGGCGAGCACGACCGGCGTAATCGGTCTCGGTTGCATAGGCGGTAGCACGGTAGCGGGTGCCGGTCTCGATCTCGATCTCGGCGATCAGCACGGTAGGGCCGCCCGCGGCGTTGTAGATGTCCGCCGACGCCACTAGGGACAACTCTCGCTGTCCGGTCAGCGGGGACGGGTTGGAGATGAGGACATCGCCCTGGCTCGGCGTGGTTTGGCCTGGCGCCGTCACCGTCCGGTCTTCCACGCGGATAGCGCGCGGCTGCGCGACTGCGCACGCGCATGCAGCCGCTCAACATCGTCGGCCCCGGCGAGCATCATCACGTGGTCAGCCAGCTCGCGGCGCGTCAATTCTGCCTTTAGTGCCGCGTCTACCAGCCCTGACAGTGTGGTTCCGGTGCTGCGTGCATGCTGCAGCGCCCGAGCATGAGTCGCGTCCGGCAGCGAGATGCCAACCTTTACGGTCATTCTTCCAGTCTGACCAATGGTCAGACCCGCGTCCAGACCGCAGCGGCGTTCGCGGGCGAGGACGACCCCGAACCCGGAGGTCTGCTCAGTCCGATGCCGCCCGGACACCGCCTGCGGCGACAGCGACCCCACGGTCGACAAGGTGCTCGGACAGGCCGGCCTGCTCACCGTGCCACCGCACCCATTCGGGCAACAGCGCCTTCGCGCGACCACGAGACACCGGCGACATGCGCAGGATGGTAGGACTGGGCTCCGTTCGCGGCGTCGCCGGCCGTCATCAACGAGACAAGGCTGTCTGTCCGGGCTGCCCGCCGATATGCTGACCTCGATGGGGGGTCGGGATCACGAGTTCGCGAGCCTCGGCGGCGGTAGGTTTTGCATCGACCCGGTTCTGTTCGGCCCGCTTCCGATCGACACAGGCGGGTGCGACGCGCCGAGCCACCTCCAGTCCCTGCATTTACTCACGTCACAGCCCTACGAGCCGAGGATTCCCCGATGAGTACTCAGCCCGCTGACTTGCCCGCTGACTTCTTCACCAAGCCCGTGTCCGAGGTCGACCCCGAGATCGCCGCGGTGCTCGCCGACGAGCTCGCCCGCCAGGAGAACACCCTGGAGATGATCGCCTCGGAGAACTTCGTGCCGCAGGCCGTCCTGGACTGCCAGGGCTCGGTCCTGACCAACAAGTACGCGGAGGGTTACCCGGGCCGGCGCTACTACGGCGGTTGCGAGTACGTCGACGTGGCCGAGCAGCTGGCCATCGACCGGGCCAAGGAGCTGTTCGGGGCCGAGCACGCCAACGTTCAGCCGCACAGCGGCGCTTCGGCCAACGCCATCGTTTTCAGCGCCCTGATGGACCACGGCGACACGTTCCTGGGGATGAAACTCGACCACGGCGGGCACCTCACGCACGGCATGAGGATCAACTTCTCCGGCCTGAACTACAACGTGGTGCCCTACGGAGTGGACCGGGAGACCTCCCGGGTGGACATGGACGAACTCTCCCGGCTGGCCAAGGAGCACCGGCCGAAGCTGATCCTCGCCGGCTGGTCGGCCTACCCCCGCCAGCTCGACTTCGCCCGCTTCCGGGAGATCGCCGACGAGGTGGGCGCCTACCTGTTCGTCGACATGGCGCACTTCGCCGGCCTGGTCGCCGCCGGAGAGCACCCCAGCCCGGTGCCCTACGCCGACGTCGTCAGCACGACGATCCACAAGACGCTGGGCGGCCCGCGCAGCGGCATGATCCTGTGCAAGGAGGAGTTCAAGAAGAAGATCAACTCTCGGACCTTCCCGGGTTGGCAGGGCGGCCCGCTGATGCACGTGATCGCCGCCAAGGCGGTGGCGCTGAGGATCGCCGCGTCGGAGGAGTTCCGGGAGCGCCAGCGGCGCACCCGCGCCGGCGCCCGGGCGCTCGCCGAGGAGATGCTCGGCGGCGGGCTCAACGTCCTCACCGGCGGCACCGACGTCCACCTGGTGCTAGCGGACCTGCGGGAATCTCCGCTGGACGGCAAGCAGGCCGAGGACCGGCTCGCCGAGATCGGAGTCACCGTTAACCGTAACGCGGTACCCTTCGACCCCCGACCGCCGGCCGTCGCGTCCGGCCTGCGGATCGGGACCGCCCCGCTGGCCACCCGGGGGCTGCAGGAAACCGACTTCCGGGAGATCGGAAAGATCATCACCGAAGCGCTCACCGGCGAGCTCGACGACGCCAAACGAGCGTCGCTGCGCGAGCGCACCCGGGACCTGGCCAAGCGCTACCCGCTGTACCCGCAGCTCGCGCCCCACTCTGAAGGGCGGTGACGGGCATGCCGAACGGGCCCATGCACCTGTTCATTCCCGGTCCGACCAACGTCCCGGACGCGGTGCGCTGCGCGATGAACGTGCCGATGCAGGACCACCGGGCGCCTGACTTCCCTGAGCTGACCCTGCCGCTGTTCGCAGACCTCAAGACGGTCTTCTCCAACGAGASCGGCCGGGTGGTCATGTATCCCTCCTCCGGGACCGGGGCGTGGGAGGCGGCGATCACCAACACCCTCAACCGGGGTGACCGGGTGCTGATGTCGAGTTTCGGCCAGTTCTCGCACCTCTGGGCCAACATGGCACAGCGCCTGGGCCTCGACGTCGTCTGCGTCGAGCGGGAATGGGGCGAGGGCGTCCCAGTGGAGGACTACGCGCGCCATCTGGGCGAGGACAAGACCATCAAGGGTGTCTTCGCCTGCCACAACGAAACCGCCACCGGGGTGACGTCCGACATCGCCGGTGTTCGCGCGGTGATGGACGCGGCCGGCTCAGATGCGCTGCTGTTCGTCGACGCGGTGTCCTCGCTGGCGTCGATCCCGTTCGAGCAGGAGGCCTGGGGCGTCGACCTGGCGGTGAGCGGCTCGCAGAAGGGCTTGACGATGCCCGCCGGGATGTCAATGCTCGGAATCAGCGCCAAGGCGCTGGAAGCGCACAAGTCCTCGACGATGCAGCGCTGTTATTTCAGCTTCGAGGACATGGTCACGAACAACGACCGCGGCTACTTTCCCTACACCCCGTCCACGCCGATGCTGCATGGGCTGCGGGCCGCGCTGGACCTGCTGTTCGACGAAGGCCTGCCGCAGGTGTTCGCGCGCCACCACCGGCTCGCCGAGGGCATCCGTCGCGGGATCGACGCCTTGGGCCTGTCGCTGTGCGCGCTGGACCCGAAGTGGTATTCCGATACCGTGAGCGCCATCCGCACTCCCGAGGGCGTGGACTCCGGGGAGGTCTGCCGGATCGGTTACTCCCGCTACCGCACGTCGTTCGGGGGTGGCCTGGCCAAGGTGGCGGGCAAGGTGTTCCGGATCGGCCACCTCGGACATCTCAACGAGGTGATGTGTCTCGCCGCGCTGGCCAGCGCCGAGATGTCATTGGCCGACGCCGGGGCCAAGATCGAGCTCGGAGCCGGGGTCGCGGCGGCCCAGGGCTATTACCGCACTGCGACCGCGGCGCTGGAAGCCGACGCTGGCCAAAAAATGGAGCCCGTGCAATGAGCCACACCCTCCATCCGATGCGTCAGCCCCGGTTGCAACGCAGTGAACTGGCGGTGCCGGGCTCGAACACCAGCTTCATCGACAAGGCGGCCGACAGCGCGGCCGATTTCGTGTTCCTCGATCTGGAGGATGCGGTAGCGCCCGCCGACAAGGAACAGGCCCGCCGCAACGTCGTCGAGGCACTGCGCGACATCGATTGGGCGGCCAAGGGCAAGACGGTGTCGGTGCGGATCAATGGGCTGGACACGCACTACATGTACCGCGACGTCATCGACGTGATGGAGCAGGCGGGCGACCGGGTGCACACCATCCTGGTACCCAAGGTCGGGGTACCGGCGGATCTGTACTGCGTGGAAGCCCTCGTCAACCAGATCGAGCAGGCCAAGGGTTATGAGAACAAGGTCGGTATCGAGGCCCTGATCGAGACCGCGCTGGGAATGGCGAATGTGGAAGCCATCGCGAGCAGTCCCGGCCGGTTGGAGGCACTGCATTTCGGGGTGGCCGACTACGCCGCGAGCAACCGGGCCCGCACGGTGAGCATCGGTGGTTTCAATCCAGACTATCCCGGTGATCAGTGGCATTTCGCGCTGTCCCGGATGATCGTGGCCTGCCGGGCCTACGGGTTGCGCCCGATCGACGGCCCGTTCGGCGACTTCTCCGACCCCGACGGCTTCCGCGCCGCAGCTCGCCGGGCCGCCGCGCTGGGCGCTGAGGGTAAGTGGGCGATTCACCCCAGCCAGGTCGCGCTGGCCAATGAGGTGTTCAGCCCGCCGGCAGCGGAGGTCGACCGGGCGCAGCGGATCATCGAAGCGCTGCGGCAGGCCGAGGCGCAGGGCAAGGGCGCCGCGGCAGTGGACGGCAAGATGATCGACGCCGCCTCGGAGCGGATGGCCCAGACAGTCATCGCGATGGACGAGGCGATCCGGACCGCCGCCGCGAGCCGGGCCTGAAAGGGGCTGGCGTGGACATTCACGAATATCAGGCCAAGGAGATCCTCGCTCGCTTCGGGGTTCCCATCCCCCGTGGCGGGCTGGCCTACAACCCCGAGCAGGCGTCCTACCGGTGCACCGAGATCGGGGGGTCTGCCTGGGTGGTCAAGGCCCAAATACATGCCGGTGGCCGCGGTGCGGCCGGCGGAGTGAAGGTGTGCCATTCCGACCGTGACGTCCAGGACGTCGCGAACGGCATGTTCGGCCGGCGGTTGGTCACCAAGCAGTCCGGGCCGCGCGGCAAGCTGATTTACCGGGTGTACGTCGAGGAGGCCACCGACATTGCCCGCGAGTTGTACTTCTGCATTCTGCTGGACCGCCGCATCGAGCGGGTGTGCATCATCGCCTCCGCTGAGGGCGGCATGGAGATCGAAGATCTGGCGGCCACCAAGCCCGAAGCGCTGGTGCGCACGACGGTCGATCCCGCGGCCGGGTTCCTGGAGTTCCAGGCCCGGGAGATCGCCTTCGCGCTGGGCCTGGCGCCGGCGCAGCTCGCCGAGGCCAGCCGGATCTTCCGCCGCGCCTACCGGGCCTTCCGGGACCTCGACGCCACCATGCTGGAGATCAACCCGCTGGCCGTGACGGACAACGGCGACATCGTCGCGCTGGACGCCAAGATGTCCTTCGACGACAACGCGCTGTTTCGCCACCTCGACATCTCCGAGCTGCGCGACCGCAGCCAGGAGGACACCAGGGAAAGCCACGCGGCCGACCGTGGGCTGGCCTACGTCGGCCTGGACGGCACCATCGGCTGCATGATCAACGGTGCGGGCCTGGCCATGGCGACCATGGATATGATCAAAGTCGCGGGCGGGGAGCCGGCGAACTTCCTGGACATCGGCGGTGGCGCGTCACCAGAGCGGGTTCTCAAAGCCTTCCGCGCAGTGTTGCAAGACACCAAGGTCAAAGCAATGTTGATCAACATCTTCGCCGGCATCAACCGCTGCGACTGGGTTGCCGAGGGCATCGTGGCCGCGTTCAAGGAACTCGACGTCAAGATCCCGGTGGTGGTGCGGCTGGCCGGCACGCACGTCGAGCTCGGGCATCAGATCTTGCGAGACTCCGGATTGCCCATCATCACCGCGGACAGCCTCGGCGAGGCGGCCCACAAGGCCGTCGCCGTTGTGGGCGCCGTCGGTGCCAGCGCCTGACGGTTGTGAAGGGTCTCGGAAAAGCATGGCCATCCTGATCGACGAAAACACCCGCGTGGTGGTGCAGGGCATCACCGGGCGCATCGGGCGCTTCCACACCGAGGAGATGATCGACTACGGCACCAAGGTGGTCGCCGGCGTCACCCCGGGCAAGGGCGGCGAACAGGTGCTGGACCGTCCGGTGTTCAACACCATGAAAGACGCCGTGACCGAGACCGGGGCGAGCGCGTCGATCGTCTTCGTGCCGCCCCCGTTCGCCGCCGACTCCATCATGGAGGCCGCCGACGCCGGGATCCGGTTCTGCGTCTGCATCACTGACGGCATCCCGATGCAGGACATGATGCGGGTCAAGCGCTACATGCGGCGCTACCGGGCTCAGGCGCGGATGACGCTCACCGGGCCCAACTGCGCGGGCACCGTCTCACCCGGACGGTCCCTGGTGGGCATCATGCCCGGCCACATCTACCTGCCCGGACGGGTCGGGGTGATCGGGCGTTCGGGCACCCTGGGTTACGAGGCCGCATCGCAGATGAAGGCGCTGGGCATCGGGGTTTCCACCTCGGTCGGGATCGGCGGCGACCCGGTCAACGGGTCCTCGTTCCGCGACCACCTGGCGTTGTTCGAAGCCGACCCCGACACCGACGCGGTGGTCATGGTGGGAGAGATCGGCGGGCCGCAGGAAGCCGAGGGCGCGGACTACGTACGCGATCACATGACCAAACCGGTGATCGCTTACATCGCCGGGCTGTCGGCCCCCAAGGGCCGCAAGATGGGCCATGCCGGCGCGATCGTGTCCGCCGTAGGGGAATCCGCCCAGGAAAAAACGGAGATCCTGGCCGCGGCCGGCATCACGGTGGCACCCAACCCGTCGTGCATAGGTGAGACGGTCGCGCGCGTGCTGTCCGAGCACGGCCTGCTGCGTTTGGGGTCCGAAATGGTGGAGGCTGATCTGATGGAGCATGGCCGTGGATGAACCGGTCATCGTTGTCACCCGGCGCTGGCCCTCTCCGGTGGAGGAGGAGCTGACGCGGCGCTTCCCCCACGCCCACCTCAATATCGACGACATCCCGCTCGGGGCCGACGGGTTGCGCGCCGCGCTCGAGCAGTCCGACGTCGTGCTGCCCACCGTCTCCGACCGGCTACCCGCTGAGCTCTTCGACGGCGAGCTGCGGACGAAGTACTTGGGCAACTTCGGTGTCGGCTACAACCACATCGACACCGCCGCCGCCGCCAAGGCGGGGATCGTCGTCACCAACACCCCGCGAGTGCTCACCGACACCACTGCAGACACCGCGATGACCCTGCTGCTGATGGCCGCCCGCCGGGCCGGCGAGGGCGAACGCGAGGTCCGCGCCGGGCGCTGGACCGGGTGGCGGCCTACGCACATGATGGGCGCCGACGTCACCGGCAAGACGCTGGGCATCGTGGGCATGGGCCGGATCGGGGTGGCGGTGGCCCGCCGCGGGCACTTCGGCTTCGGCATGCCGGTGGTTTTCTACGACCCGGCCGACTTCGAGCCCGATCACGGGATCCCCGGCGCCCGCCGGGTCGGCACCCTCGCCGAAGTGCTGGCCGTCGCGGATTTCGTCTCCCTGCACATGCCCGGCGGCGCCGAGAACACCCACCTCATCGACGCCGCGGCGCTGGCGACGATGAAACCCACCGCCTTCCTGGTCAACAGCGCCCGCGGCGACGTCATCGACTCCTCCGCCCTGATCGAGGCACTTCGATCCGGGACGATCGCCGGCGCCGGGCTCGACGTCTACGAGGGCGAACCCGAGATCCCGCAGGGGCTGGTTGAGCTGGACAACGCCGTGCTGCTGCCGCACCTGGGCAGCGCCACCCTGGAAACCCGCACCGCGATGGGCATGCTCGTCCTGGACAACCTGCAGGACTTCCTAGCGGGTCGCGAGCCATCCTGCCGGGTGGCGTGAGCCTGCCGCGCCGAAGCCGGGCCCATCGTCACTGTTCGTGTGGTCTGGTGGAGGACTGTTGCAGCGTGCGGAGGTGCCACCTTCGGCACTTCTCGCCCGAGTTGCCGTCTCCGGCACATCCCCAACGGATCCCACCTCTCCATGGGACAAGAGAGGCTGATGGGACCCACGCCGTCCCGCTCTGCGAGCTCGCCGGTGGGTGATCCGGCACCGCTGCTGCGGGCGATGTTCGACGCCGCGGTGGCCGCGGCGGACCCGTTGCAGCGGGTTGCAGGGTTCCTGCCGGAGCGGCCTGCCGGGCGGGTGGTCGTGGTCGGCGCCGGGAAGGCGGCGGCGCGGATGGCGCAGGCAGTCGAGCAGGCTTGGGACGGGCCGTTGGGCGGGCTCGTGGTGACCCGTTACGGGCACGCGGTGCCGTGCACGCGGGTGGAAGTCGTGCAGGCGGCCCACCCGGTACCCGACGCCGCCGGTGAGCGGGCCGGCCGCCGGATCCTGCAGCTGGTGTCCGGGCTCGGTGCCGACGACCTGATGCTGGCGCTGATCTCCGGCGGCGGCTCGGCGCTGCTGGCACTGCCCGCGCCGGGGGTCACGCTGGCCGACAAGCAGGCGATCAACACGGCGCTGCTGCGATCCGGGGCGTCGATCGGGACGATGAACCTGGTGCGCAAGCACCTGTCAGCGATCAAAGGTGGCCGGCTCGCGGCGGCAGCGTTCCCGGCCGCCACCGTGGGACTGCTGATCTCCGACGTGCCCGGTGACGACCCCGCCGTCATCGCCTCCGGACCCACCGTGGGGGAGGCGTCCACCCCGGCGCAGGCATTGGCCGCGCTGGAGGCCTACAACGTGCCGGTGCCATCGGCGGTGCGGGAGCTCTTGGCGACTACCCAGGGCTGCCCGGCGCCCGACGACCCGCGGCTGGCCCGCGTCACCAACCACGTGATCGCCGCGCCGCAGCAGTCCCTGCAGGCCGCCGCGGCGGTGGCGAGGCAGGCCGGAGTGACCCCGGTGATCTTGAGCGACTCGCTGGAGGGCGAGTCCAGGGAGGTCGGGATCGTGCTGGCCGGGATTGCCCGCCAGGTGCGCCGCCACGCCCAGCCGGCACCACCGCCCTGCGTGCTGCTCTCCGGTGGCGAGACCACCGTGACCGTGCGCGGTACCGGCCGCGGCGGGCGCAATGTCGAGCTGCTGTTGTCGCTGGCCCTTTCTCTGCGCGGGGCGCGGAATGTGCATGCCATCGCCTGCGACACCGACGGCGTCGACGGCGTCGAGGAGGTGGCCGGCGCGCTGATCGGGCCCGAGACCCTGCGCCGTGCCGAGCAGCTCGGAGTGGACCCCGCGGCCGCGCTGGCCGACAACGACGGGCACGGTTTCTTCGCCGCGCTGGGCGATCAGATCGTGATCGGCCCCACCCTGACCAACGTCAACGACTTCCGGGCCGTCCTCATCATCTAAGCCGTAGCGCAGCCGGGACCGTTGTTACGAACGGTGACTACTCATGTACGCAAAGTTATTGTTGCACTGCCCCCCGGCATGGCCTAACTTCGTCATTGCGTGACCACGGAGAGTAAGGGGCCATCTCGGGTCACCTGGGGCTGTCGAATACGGGGAATGGACACGCTGTCGTTGTGACACGGAGCAGAGTTCGCTAACGCCGGACTGCGTCGACGATTGGGGAATCGTCTCGCAAGATGGTCTCGGGCGTGCACATCATCTCACCAATGATCTGGCAGACAGCACGTCGTCGTACAACCTCCCTAGGTCGCTTGAGTTCTCTTGCCTTTGCATAACTTTTCCATCGACTGGAACCGAAAAGGAGCGTTATGAGGATTTCGGAGATCTTCGCAATGGGTGGCGACGATGGACGGCGCGATGAGAGCTGCAACAGCGGCTGCTACAGCGGCTACAGCGGCGGTGGGTCCAGCGCCGGCCGCGAGTCGCTCGACGACCCGCGCTTGAGGCGCACTGGGCTCGCAGCGATCATAGGAAGCAGCTCCGATGGAGGTAGTGGGCTGCTCGGGATCTTTAGCAGCGGCCGCTGATCACACTGCCGGTCGTTGGGCGGTGGCCTTGAGCTCCCCAGTGAGCTGAGGTCACCGCCTCGATATTGCGAACCGAATCAGCCGGTCATGTCCTCCAATTCGCGACCCTTGGTCTCCTTGACCGCCTTGAGCACGAACCCGAAGGACAGCGCGGCAAAGACCGCATACAGCCCGTAGGCGAAGGACAGACCGGCATTCGACAGGATCGGGAACGTCGTGGTGATGGCGAAGTTGGCCAGCCACTGGGCGGCGGCGGCTACGGCGAGTGCGACCGCCCGGATCCAGTTGGGGAACATCTCACCCAGCAGCACCCAGACAACCGGACCCCAGGTCGTGCCGAATGACACGACATAGAGGTTGGCGGCGATCAGCGCGACTGTTCCCCACGGCTGGGGCAGGCTGACGTCCTTGCCGCTACCGATCGCCTGCGAGAAGCACACAGCCATCGTTGCCAGGGTCACCGCCATACCCAACGATCCGCCGAGCAGCATAGGTTTGCGACCCACCTTGTCGACGATGGCGATGGCGATCAGCGTGACCAGGACGTTGGTCACCGAGGTGATGACGGTGATCGTGAGCGAGTCCGACTCGCTGAATCCAACCGAACGCCACAGGCTGGTCGAGTAGTAGAAGATCACATTGATGCCGACGAACTGCTGGAAGATCGATAGCAGGATCCCCACCCACACGATGGGAAGCAACCCGAGACGGGGTCCGCGCAGGTCGGACAACCTCGGTGCGTGTTGGTCCTCGCGTCGCAGGCTGACCACGATGTCCTGCACCTTGCGCTGCACGGCTTCGACGCTTCGGGCGCCCAACACCTCGCGCAGCACCTCACCGGCGCGGAGTAGCTCTCCCTTGGCCACCAGGTATCGGGGCGATTCCGGAATCTGCAAGGCCAGCACTGCATAAGCCAAGGCGGGGACCAGCCCGGCGAGGAACATCCACCGCCAGGCCGACAACCCGAACCAGAGCTGCTGACTCGCCCCGCCGGCCAGATTTGCCAGGAACGCATCGGACAGCAACGCGACGAAAATGCCGGAGACGATGGCCAGTTGCTGCAGCGAGCCGAGCCGGCCGCGGATGTGCGCGGGCGCGACCTCGGCGATGTAAGCCGGAGCGATCACCGAGGCCATCCCGACCCCTAGCCCCAGTTTCCCCCTTAGTTTGATCTTGATGGGCTAGAGCCGGTTT
>JRHI01001573.1_pt1 | contig 18477 bp, 19 predicted proteins | sample 215371 | NCBI WGS metagenome assembly JRHI01 (sample SAMN02929681, study PRJNA255918) | sediment metagenome | biome: cave system; feature: Ice Cave; material: Sediment; isolation source: sediment from deep within a dark volcanic ice cave with no known source of... ...
GCGCCCGGCAGGTGCAGGGCTGTATCAACGGCTACGGCGAGCGCACCGGCAACGCCAACCTCACGACGATCATCCCCAACCTCAGCCTCAAGATGGGGGTCAAGACGATCCCCGCCGACCGGATGGAGCGGCTGACGCCGGTGGCCCATCACATTGCCGAGTTGGTCAACGTGACCCCGAATCCGCAGCAGCCCTACGTGGGCTCGTCGGCGTTCGCGCACAAGGCCGGCCTTCACACCAGCGCCATCGCCCGCGCGCGCGACGCCTATGAGCACGTCCCGCCGGACTCGGTGGGCAATGGCACCAGGTTCGTCGTCAGCGAGCTGGCTGGGCGATCCACACTGCAGATGAAGGCGACCGAGCTCGGCCTCGATCTGGATGGCCGTGCCCTCGGTGAGGTGCTCCATCAGCTGAAGGAGCTCGAACATCGCGGCTATCACTTCGAAGCCGCCGACGGTTCGCTCGAGCTGCTCATGCGGGCCGCGTCGGGATGGAAGCAGACCTTCTTCCGGCTGGAGTCATTCCGGGTGATCACCGAGCAGCGCGAGGATGGCGCCTTCGTGACCGAGGCGACCATCAAGGTCCACGTCGGCGACGAGCGGGTGGTGGCCACCGCCGAGGGCAACGGTCCCGTCAACGCCCTTGACGCGGCGCTGCGCAAGGCCATCGGCCAGCACTACCCGGCTTTGGCCCATCTGCACCTGACCGACTACAAGGTACGGGTGCTCGACACCGCCAAGGGGACGGCCGCCGTGACCCGCGTGCTCATTGACTCCACCGACGGCGAGACCAGCTGGTCCACCATCGGGGTGTCGGACAACATCATCGAGGCCTCGTGGGAGGCGCTCGCCGATTCGATCGTCTACGGACTGCTGCACGAGGAGCACGCGTGACCCAGCCCGACTATGTGCCTGTGGCGATCGGCGCGGGGGTGCGGGTGACCGAACGCCTGCCTCCCGCCCACGCGTGGCGGGCCGACCGCCCGGCGGAGATCCGGGGCCGAGCCCCGTCGGGTGCGAAGTTCGGCAGCCCCGGTCCGGATCTGGGGTATGGCCTGAAGCTGGCGCGGATGTTCGTCGACCGGTTGGTGCTCCAGCCGGGGGAACACGCCGAGGACGCGGTCGCCGGCTGTTTCGCGGTCGGGACGAAGCGGGCTTCCATCTTCGGGCGGGCGCCGGTCATCTACGACATGGAACTGGCCTACACCCTTTGGGGGTTCCTGCCGGGCGCACCGAAGGACCTGGTCGCCTTCCGCGTGCCGTTGTTCAAGGGCGCTTCGCACCACTACTGGGACCAGCGCGAGATCGTTGATCGCGTTCCCGAGTCGACCCTCCGAGTGACGCCCGCCCAGGTCGCCAGCCGGCTGGGCGAGTGGCGCTCGCTGCTCCCCACCGACTGAGGTTTGGGGCTGGATGGGGGCTCGCCGCGCGGGCTCGCCGCGCGGGCTCGCCGCTCGCCGCGCGGGCTCGCCGCTCGCCGCTCGCCGCTCGGGCTCGCCGCTCGCCGAACGAGTTGCGCGCGCGGCAGTGCTCGGGATCCACGCACGGTCGCGCGCACAACTCGTCAGTAGAGCTCGATATCGGTGCCGTGGCCCTCTCTGAGCGCTTTGCGCTGATCGCGCGCCAACTGGCGCCGTTCGAGCCAGCCCCGAACGCGGCGTCGCAACAGGGCCACGGTGGCCACGGTGACGACCACCCACGCCAGGACGAGGAGCAACCCGAAGTACCAGGGAAGATGGTTGGCCAGCCCACACCCGGAGCTCCCGCTGCCTTCCACGCAGGAGCGGGAAACCACGACCCACAGCATGCCTGCATCATGGCGCGAGACTGCCGACCATGCAGCCGATCACGCTGAGCGACGAGCAACGCGACTTTCGTTCGACCATGCGCCATTTCTCCGAGGACAAGATCGCACCCCGGGCGGCCGAGATCGACGAACGGGCGGAGTACTCCTGGGAGAACTTTGCTGACTGCCGGGCCATGGAGTTGCCCGGGCTCGGCATTCCGGTGGAGCACGGCGGGGCGGGCGCCGATCATGTGACCCAGGCCATCATGATCGAGGAGTTGGCGCGAGTGTGCGCTTCCACCGCCCTCACCATCCTCATCTCCAAGCTGGGGATGATCCCGATCATGAACTGGGGGAGCGACGCGCTGAAGCAGAGGTATCTGCCCCGGGTGGCGTCGGGCGAGGCCCAGGCCAGCTATTGCCTGTCCGAGCCTGACGCGGGGAGCGATGTGGCCGCCATCCGGGCGCGCGCCGATCGCGATGGCGACGACTACGTGCTGTCGGGAACCAAGTACTGGATCACCAACGCGGGGATCTCGGATATCTACATCGTGTTCGCCAAGACCGATCCGGCGGCCGGTGCACGCGGAGTCTCCGCCTTCGTCGTGGAACGCACCTGGGGCATCCGGGTCGGGAAGCTGGAGCACAAGATGGGCGTGCGGGCCAGCCCGACCGGCGAAATCCTGCTCAATGGCGTACGGGTCCCCGCCGAGAATCGTCTAGGCGAGGAGGGCGACGGGTTTCGTATCGCCATGCACACCCTCGACCGCAGCCGCCCGACCATCGGCGCCCAAGCGGTCGGGATCGCCCAGGGGGCAATCGACTATGCCATCGGATACCTGAAGCAACGCAAGCAGTTCGGTCGGCCGCTGGCCGACTTCCAAGCGCTCCAGTTCATGGTGGCCGACATGGCCATGAAGACCGAGGCGGCGCGGAATCTGGTCTACCGGGCATGCGCGCTGGTGGATGAAGGCGACCCGCGCCGCGAGCTGTCGCTGGCCGGCTCGATGGCCAAATGTTTCGCCTCCGACGTGGCGATGGAGGTGACCACGAACGGCGTGCAGCTGCTCGGCGGCTACGGATACACCAAGGATTTCCCCATGGAGCGCTACATGCGCGATGCCAAGATCACCCAGATTTATGAGGGGACCAATCAGATCCAGCGGGTGGTGATGGCCAAGCACCTGCTCGGCTAAACGTCGGCGCGGCTCTGGTGGCATCCGATGATCGCCGACCAGTCGTCGTCCTGTGGGGTCGCAACAACCACCCGTAGTTCGTCGTAGGCGCCCCCTACGACCGAGAGTTGGGCCGGCGACAGGCCGCTCAGTCCGATTCAGCCGCCGGGTTGAAGCTGGGTCTGGAGCGCCTGGGCCAACTCGATGAGCGCGGTCGCTCCGATGTTGGCCAAGATCACATCGAACCGGCCGGGCACGTCGCTGACCCGACGTTCGGACACCTCGATCGTGCCGGCCAGGCCATTACGGACGGCGTTCGTTCGGGTGGCGGCCAAGGCGTCGGCGCGGATGTCGAGCGCGGTGACGGATGCGGCCCCGAGTCGAGCCGCGCTCAGCGACAGGACGCCGCTGCCGCAGCCCACGTCCAACACGGGTTCGCCGCCCCGGATTCGGCCCGCCAACTCCGTCAGCAGCAATTTGGTGGACGGGGAGTTCTGCCGGCACCGGCGGAAGCTACCTCCGCCAGACGTCAGCCGCCGGCCATCGCCTCGCCGGCGCGCTTCGCCATCTCGTCCGGCGAGAGATCTTCGATGTGGGTGGCGACGTTCCATCGGTGGCCGAAAGGATCCTCGAACTGGCCTGATCGGTCGCCGTAGAACTGATCCTCGACCGGTCGGAGAGCCTTCGCGCCCGATTTCAGGGCCAACTCGAACACCCCGTCGACGTCTTCGATGTACACGCTCAACGTCACCGGGGTACCGCCGATGGACTTGGCACTGCGAAGATCTATCTCCGGGAACTCGTCCGAGAGCATGATCACCGAATCACCGAGCTGCAGCTCAGCGTGGCCGATCTTGCCGTTGGGGTCGGGCATGCGCATGCGCTCCTTAGCGCCAAAGACCGTGCTGTAGAAATCGATGGCGGCGACCGCGTTGTCAACACACAGGTACGGCATGACCTGCGGGTATCCATCGGGAATGGGCTTTACCTTTGCCATGAGGCCTCCTCTTCGAACATATGTTCGGTACTCTAATGCGGTCACCTCACGCCGTCAACAGCCTCAAGCGGGACCTGCTGGCTACTTGTCCGGGTCGGCCTTCATCTTCTCGGCCGCGTCCGCGAGGGCGCCTGAATCGTGGCCACCTTCGGGAACGGGTTCGTCGTCGTCGCGGGTGCCTCCGGCGTGCATCTTCTCCTCGGCGTCGCGCAGCGCGGCCTCGTCGTATGCGACATCACCTGTGGGACGCTCCCGGAAGGGCGCCTGATTCTTGCAGAAGGCCATGAAATACAGCCCGACGATGCCATCGTGGAAGGCGTATGGAGTGGACCGGCGGGTGTTCTCGTCCCGCTTCGGCTTGGTGGGGTCCGCCGTCTTAGCCGGGTCTCAGGCGGACCTTCTGAGCTCGGCGGTCAGGTGGAGCTGCGATCTCTGGCCGGCGGCGGCCATGTCGAGGGTATAGGTCAACGCCCCACCCTCCACGGTCAGCCGGCGGGCGAGCGAGCTCACCTCAACGGCGCTCGACGTGCGGCCCACCAGAGAACTGGTCAGATCAATCCGGGTGCCGTCGACGATACCCTCTTCGATCTCGACCAGCCCGGTCGGATGAGCCAAGACGAGTTCGACGCGGCCCCCCGGCTGTGTCCGCCAGTAGCCCGCCTCGCCGTGGAGCGGCCGTCCGTCGTCGAGGCTCCATGTGCGCTGGCTGTACGCCAGGAAGGGTTTCCCCACATGCCAGAACCGGATCTCCTCGCCATAGCGAAAGGTGGCGATGGTGGGGTACTGGCCGGTGCCCGCGCCGGACCAGTTCCCGAGGAGAAATTCGAGCGGGACGGCGTCGGGATGCAGGCTGACCGCTGAGGGAGACGAGCTCACGGGTCCACCGTATGCCACGGCGGGGTGGCGTTCCCGGGCCAATGGCGTCGTACCCCGAGCATCACGTCGAGTGGGTAACATGCTCAAAAACCCACCGGGCTATAGACACAATAGTCCGACTAGGCGCTCATGACCTCCTCACGGTGACCGATATGCACGGTGCAGCGACCGGCGAACGCACTCGTAACGGGGCGGGAGAGACCATGGCTGGGGAGGGAGCGCAGCGACTGCTCGGCAAGGGGTTTGAGGACGTACCCGACGCCACGCTCGATGACATCGCCCGCTTGGCGACCAGGGTGTGTGGGACGCCCATGGCCGCGGTCACGTTGTTCGACGTCGGCCGGCGGCGTTGTGCCGTCACCAACTCGCTCGCCGGCCCGAGGTTGTCCGGTGACGACCTCATCGCGCTGGCGATCGACGCCCCCTTCTTCGCCCCCGATGCGGTGTCGGGGGCACCCATCGTGGTGGTCGACACCCGCGCCGACTCTCGATGGGCCGAGCACCCTCTCGTCGCCGGTCCACCTGGTGTGCGTTTCTACGCGGGCGTGCCGTTGGTGTCCGAGAGCGGAGCGACGGTGGGAGCGGTGTGCGTGCTTGACACCGAGCCGCGCCGGTTGTCATCCGACGACCTTGATGCCCTCCGCTCCCTCGCCGGCCAGGTTGTCGGGCAGCTGGAGCTGCGTTACGAGGCGGCCCGGGCTCGCAAGTTGCTGGAGCGCCTGGCCCGTGACGAGCAGCGCCTTATCGACGCTCAACGTCTGGCCGCGGTCGGCAGCTGGGAGTGGGATGCGGCCACGGGCGAGGTGGCCTGGTCGGAGGAGATGTACCGGCTCTTCGATTGGCCGACCGGGACCGCCGTGGACGACCCCGAGGGTTTCGTCGCTCGCATCGGTTCGGCCGAGGCGGAACTCCTCTGGGCGACCATCGGCCAAGCATGGCAGCAGGGCGGGGAGTTCGAACTCGAGATCCGCGTCGATCCGGCAGGGGGCCAGCCCAAACGACTGGCGTGGCGTGGTCAGGTGATCGTCGGCGTCGAGGGCCGGCGCACTGGACTCCGGGGCACCGCCAGGGACGTGACCAAGCAACGCGCCGCCGAGCAAGAGTTGCGCCTCCAGGGCATCATCGTGGCCAACATGGCCGAAGGCGTCGCCATTTACCGCGCCGCGGATGAGACGATCGTCTACGCCAACCCAACCTTCGCCAAGTTGTTCGGCTACGAAGCGGGCGAGCTCGAAGGAACCTCGGTCTCGATGCTCAACGCCCCGGATGAGCGACGGCGCCCGGCGGAGGCGGCGGCAGAGATGATTGACGCGTTGCGGCGCACGGGTTCGTGGAGCGGCGAGGTTCACAGCCTCCGTCGCGACGGATCGACGTTGTGGTGCCAGGCACGGCTATCGACCTTCGACCATCCCGACTACGGGCCGGTCTGGATCGCGGTGCACACCGACATCAGCGAACGCAAGCGAGCCGAGGCGGAGCGCGACAAGTTCGCGGCCGCCCAGGCTCTCTTCATTGCCGCAGCCGCCCACGAACTGCGGACGCCCGTAACCACCCTGGTGGGAATGGCCAGCACCCTCCAGCAGCATCGTCACGCCATGACTCCCGACGAGCTCGACTTCGCGTTTGGGGCGTTGGGTCGCCAGGGCGAGCGCATGTCGGGGCTGATCGGACACCTTCTCGACTTGGCCCGCATCGACAACTCCGGCGACCTGGCGTCGATGAAAGTCATCGCCCTGGACGACGTGGTCGTAGAAGCGCTGGAGACGGCGCCGCCCCCGGCCGACGTACGGGTTCGGACCAGCATCGCGCCAGATCTGCAGGTCCGGGTCGAGCCGGTCGGGCTCAGCCAGGTCGTCGTCAATCTCCTCACTAATGCCTACCGCTACGGCGGTCCCCTCATTGAGATCGAAGCCGTTGCCCATCACGAGGGGGTCACGATCACTGTTGCCGACGACGGACCAGGAGTTGCGCCGGACCTCATCGACCGGCTCTTTCAACCCTTCACCAGGGGGGCGGGGGGAGCGGTCCGCGGCGGATCGGGTTTGGGCCTTACCGTCACTGAGCGCACCCTCGAAGCGTTCGGAGGATCGATTCGCTACGAGCCGGGCCGCCCGAGCGGGAGTCGCTTCGTCATCGATCTCCCCGCACCCGAGTAGCTGTGTTCATGGCTCTTCGGGCGAGCCCTCATCGCGTGCCGGCTGGGTCCCACCCCAGCCGGCGGCTTCGATCGCGGCCAACAGTTCTGACGGCCCGAGCGGCGAGCGGTCGAGTTTCACCCCGAAAGGGCGGAGGGCGTCGGCCACCGCGTTGAACACCGCCGGCGGCGAGCCGATGGCGCCGCCCTCGCCCATGCCCTTGTGGCCGCCGGGTGTTGCGGCTGGCGTCTCCACGTGGCCGTACTCGATGACCGGGGCCTCGGTCGCGGTCGGCAGGAGGTAGTCGAGGAACGTGGTCGCCAGCGGGTTGCCGTCGCCGTCATAGGCGGCGTGCTCGTAGAGGACACCTCCGATGCCCTGTACGACCCCACCCGCGATCTGGCCTTCGACGACCATGGGATTGATCATCACCCCGCAGTCCTCGCTCACGATGTAACGCAGCAACGACACCTTGCCGGTCTCCGGGTCGACCTCGCAGGTGCACATGTGGCAGGCGTTGGAAAACATCAGAGGCGGCGACTTGAAGCGGCTGATCACCTCGAGGCCGGGTGACACGCCCGGCGGCAGGCGATCGGTCTCGGTATAGGCCACCGCCGCGACCTGAGCGAGCGTGGTTGAGCGGGTCGGGGTCCCGCGGACGGAGATCACGCCGGATTCGATCTCGAGGTCCGCTGGCGATGACTCCATCAGGTGGGCGGCGATGGCGAAGACCTGGTCGCGGACCTCGAGCGCGGCCTGCCGGGCGGCCGGCGAGAGGATGCCGGCACTCCGGCTGCCGCCCGTACCTCCGCCAAACGGCGCCGACTCGGTGTCGCCCTGGTGGACGATCACATCGTCGATGTCCACCCCCAGATGCTCGGCCACCACCTGGGCGATGGTCGTCTCCAGGCTCTGACCGTGCGAGCCGGAGCCAATAAACACGTCGACCTGACCGTTGGGTGCTACTCGGACGTTCGCCGCCTCGACGCCGAGGGCACCCATTCCGGCCTGCGGTTCGATGTAAAGGCCGATTCCAACGCCGAGATACCTTCCCTTGGCGCGAGCCTCCTCCTGCTCCTCGCGAAACGCGGTGTAGTCCAGGATCGATGCGGCCTGTTCCAGCGTCTCCGCCGGAGATACGTGCGAGAAAACGATGCCTCCGGCACTTGCGTACGGCAGATCAGAGGGAAAGATCACGTTTCGGCGACGGAACTCGAGCGGGTCCATCCCGATGTCCCGGGCGACGGCGTCCATCATCTGCTCGCGAGCCACCGTTTCCATCATCCACGGACCCCGGTAGGCACCTCGTCCGCAGGTGTTGGTGAACACCGACGTCGTGGACCACGCCAACCGGGGAATGCGGTACGGCCCAGGAAACAGCAAAGCGACCAGGGCTCCTGCCCCTCCGGACCCACCCATCGGATAGGCCCCGCAGTCCTCGAGGTGATCGACGCTGGCTCCGAGGATGACCCCTTCTTCGTCCACAGCCATGGTCACGGCGACCCGATCGGTCCGAGCGTGATTCGACGCGATGAGATTCTCCCGCCGATCCTCAATCCACTTCACCGGCCGCCCCAACCGGTAGGAGGCAAGCACCAAGACCATTTCCTCGCGCGGCATGAAGAACTTCTGGCCGAAGCCTCCGCCCACGTCGGCCTGGGTCACCCGCACCCGATTCTCCGGTATGCCCAGGATGCGGCTGCAGCAGAGCCGCACTTCGTGCGGGTTCTGACTGGACATCCACACGCGCATCTGATCCCCATACGCATCCCAGTGGGCCACGATGCCCCGTGTCTCCATGGGGACGTTGGTCTGCCGCTGCTGACGGAAGGTCTTCGTCACCACGTGGGCGGCTCGCTTGAACACCTCGTCAAGCTCGGGGCGAGGTACGGCCAGGGACGAATGGACGTTAGAGTCGAATTCCGGGTGGACTCGATCGAGATGTCCAGCCGCCGTTTCATAGTCGACAATCGGCACTAGCGGTTCGTAGTCGACCTCGATGAGATCGCACGCGTCCTCGGCGACATAGCGGGAGTCGGCGACCACGAGGGCGATCGGTTCGCCGACGAAACGGACGTCGCCGGTGGCGAGTGGGCGCAGGGGCGCCGAACGACCGAGGGTCCCACTCGCAAACATAGTGGGCAGCATCGACCCTTTCACCAGAGGTTCGAGGTCGCCGGCCGTCAACACCGCGTGCACGCCGTCGAGCGCGGCCGCGGCCGAAATATCGAGGCGAGCGATTCGCGCCCGGGCAAAATCGCTGCGGAGGAATGCGCAGTGCAGCATGCCGGATACGACGATGTCATCGACATAGCGACCATGGCCCGTGACCAGCCGGGGATCCTCCTTCCGCTTGACGGACTGGCCGATGAAGCGCCCCGCAGTGAGGCTCATGGCGTCGTCTGCTTAAGCTCCGACGCGGCGCGCATCAGCGCTCGCACGATGCCCTGGTAGCCAGTGCATCGGCACAGATTCCCGGATAGGGCGTCGCGCGCCTCGGCTTCGGACGGGTCGGCGTGATCCCGGAGGAATGCAGTGGTGGAAACGATAAACCCGGGCGTGCAGAAGCCACATTGCAGCCCGTGCTCCTGGCGGAATGCTTCTTGCACGGTGCTGAGCCCTCCGTCGGCGGGTGCCAATCCCTCGATCGTTGTGACCTCAGCGCCGTCGGCCTGGATGGCGAAGATCAAGCAAGAACGCACCGCCATCCCGTCGAGCAGCACCGTGCATGCTCCGCAGACTCCGTGTTCGCAACCAAGGTGCGTGCCGGTCAATGCGCAGTCCTCGCGGATGAAGTCGGCCAACGTCTTTCGCGCCTCGACCACCGAGCGGTAGTGCTCACCGTTCACGGTGACGTTCACCTCTGTCTCATGCATCCGCCGCCTCCTCGAGGGCCCTGCTTAATGCCCGGGCAACAAGACGAGATGCAACCTGGCGGCGGTATCGCCCCGAGGCGTGAATGTCGTCAGGGGGGTCGAGATCGGTGACGGCGAGATCGCCGATCTCTCTCAGCACCTCCTCGGTCACGTCGCGCCGCGTCTGGCCCAGAAGCGCCGCCTCCGCGACCGACGCATGTACCGGAGTGGCGCCCACACCGAATAGCCCGATACCCGCCCTGCAGACCGCACCATCCGTGTCTACGCCGATGCCGCATGCGGCGCCGACGAGAGCGAAATCGCCCGCCCGGCGGGCGATCTCTTCGACCGCAAAACCGCACCGCCCTTTCCAAACCGGGAAGCGGATGGAGGCCAACAGCTCGTCGGCCTCGACGCATGTCCGCCACGTACCGACGAAGAAGCTGTCCGCGTCAACCGAACGGGTCGTCGTGCCGGCCTCGCCGCCGGAGTTGTCACCGGCGATGTCGAACGTGGCGCCCAGAGCGACGGCCACGGCCGGGTACTCGGACGCCGGATCGGCATGAGCCAACGAGCCGCCGACGGTTCCCCGGTTGCGGATCTGGAAATGACCGACCAGCGGTGTGGCGCGGGCCAACAACGGGACCACGTTGGCGACGACCGGGTCGCGTTCCACGACCGCCTGTCGGGTCATGGCTCCGACGATGACGTCCTCACCCTGACGGGTCACGCCACGGAGCTCGTCGACTCGGTTCAGGTCCACCAGGTGGTCGAAGCGAGCCAACCGCAGGGCCAGCATCGGCACCAGGCTCTGTCCGCCGGCCAGCGCTTTGGCATCGTCGCCGTATCCGGCTAGCAGCGCCACCGCGTCGGCGATCGACGTCGGGGCGTGATAGGCGAAGGGCGCTGGCTTCAACGTTTGGCCTGGAACGGCACGTGTTCGAAACCGTGGACGTTGCTCATGTGGACCCGCTGCAACCCGCCCTCGTCGATCACGTAGTCGGGCGCCCGACGCAAGAACTCTTCCAATGCGATCCGAGTCTCCATGCGGGCGAGCGCGGCGCCGATGCAGAAGTGCGCGCCATACCCGAATCCGAGACCGATGACACTCGAGCTCCGGCCAACATCGAAACGGTCGGGGTCTTCGTACGCCCTCTCGTCGCGATTGGCGGAACCACTGACCAGGATGACTCGATCGCCGGCCGGGATGGTCCGGGCATGCAGGGAAACCTCGCGCGCGGCCGTCCTTCCCTGATACTGCGAGGGCGCCCAGTACCGCAAGGTTTCCTCCAGGGCCGGCGCGATCAGGGCCGGATCGGCCAGTACACGAGCCCGCTGGTCGGCGAAGCGGGAAAGGAGGACGACGGCGTTGGCCAGCAGCTTGGTGGCCGTCTCGTTGCCCGCTGCACCGATCAGTGCACAGAATCCGGCCACCTCGGGGTCCGTCAACCGGCGGGTCCCACCGTCGGCGGTGTCGATCTCGACACCGATCAGCCTGCTGATGAAGTCGTCGCCAGGCTTGACCCGCAGCCGGGCCACCATCTCGAACCAGTAGCCGGCCATTTGGGCCGAGGCCTCCATGGCCCGGGGCGGAATCCCCGGATCGTCCTGGTCTCGCTCCAGGCTCGTGTCCATCCAGGCGCGCAACTGCCTGCGATCGGCGGACGGGACCCCAAGCAACGTGAAGATCACGTCCATGGGCAGCAGACAGGCGAAGTCGGTGACGAAGTCACCGCCTCCCGCTTCAATTACCTCGTCGAGATAGCCGCCAGCGAAGGACCGGATAGCGGGCTCGAGTGACGCCACCTGTCGCGGCGTGAACACCCGGCTCACCAGCGCCCGCAGCACGTCATGATCGGGAGGATCCATGGCGATCATCATGGGCATGGCGTCGAGATAGCCACGGTCGATCTTCTCGATCATTGGCCCGTCGGACGAGGAGAACATCTCCCAGTCCCGTGATGCGTCCAGAACGTCGGCGTAGCGGGTGAGTGCCCAGAAGCCAAGCTCTTCGTTGTGGTAGCAGGGATCGTGGTCGCGGAGCCACCGGTAGGTCGGATAGGGATCGTCGTGAAACTCGTGTGCGAACGGGTTCAGCTCGACCATCCCGGTAGTGTTCCACGCGCCGCCGCACTAGCGTCGCCCGCCGAGCGTTGTCCTATCACCAGGCGGCCTAGCGGAGGACAGATGAGGGACCAACTTCCGAGCTACGACGAGCTTCCGGTGGATAGCGCTCGGCCGCCCGGCTCCTCCTGGGGTGTGTGGGGAGATCACGACGTGTTCGGCTGCTTGAACCTGCTGACCCCCGAGCGAATCCTGGCGGCGGCCGCCTGGGTGCGGAAGGGCGCGGTGTTCGCCTTGAATCTGGAGCTTGAGTTGCCGGATCCGCCGCTCTTCGGCCGCCCGGCGTTCACGCACAAGGTGAGCTGGTTGGGCGGTGAGGTCGGCCACGACGACGAGCTGGACGGGTGGAACACCCAGAGCTCGAGCCAGTGGGACGGGTTTCGCCACATCCGCCACCTGACCCATGGCTTCTACGGAGGCGTGGCCGACGAGGAGCACGGCATCCACCACTGGGCCAGGCGGGGGATCGCCGGCCGAGCCGTCCTGGCTGATGTCGCCCGATGGCGGGAGTCGGTGGGCCGCCCGCTGGACGCGACCAGCTCCGATGCCATTGAGCCGGAGGACATCGTGGCCACGCTCGAAGCCCAGCACGTGACCATCAAGGCGGGCGATGTGCTTCTTCTCCGTACCGGCTGGTTGCAGTGGTATCGGGGACTTGACGAGGATGCCCGGGCCGCGCTGGCCGCCGGCGAGTTCCGGTCGCCCGGGCTGCGGCCCGGCACCGCCACGGCCCGCCTCCTCTGGGACCTCCACATCGCGGCTATCGGGGCAGACAACCCGGCGGTCGAAGTGTGGCCACCGGGCGCCATGATGACCGACCCGGCGGAAGCGGCGGCCATCCGCGCCGACCCGGAGCGCAGACATGAGGTCTTTGTCCATTTCAGCTTGCTCCCGCTGCTCGGACTGCCACTTGGTGAGCTGTGGGATCTGGACGCGCTGGCGGCGGACTGCGCCGCCGACGGTGTCTATGCCTGTTTCTTCACGTCCGCCCCACTCAATTTGGAGAGCGGCGTGGCCTCACCTCCGAACGCGCTCGCCATCAAGTAACCGGACCTGCGCGAGCATGGCAGTCATGGAGATCGAACGGGTCGGCGTGGTCGGTTGCGGGCTGATGGGTTCTGGCATCGCCGAGGTCTGCGGACGGGCCGGGCTCGATGTGGTCGTGCGAGAGGTCAATGAGGAATTGCTGGCGGCCGGCCGCCGCCGCATAGAGACGTCCCTCGATCGGGCGGTTCGATCGGCGAAGCTCGATCCGGACGAGCGGAATCGGGTCATGGATGGCATGCGGTTTACGACCGAGATGGACGACCTGGCCGACCGCCAGTTGACCATCGAGGCCGTCATCGAATTCGAGCCGACGAAGTTGGAGGTGTTCGCCCAACTGGATCGGGTGCTGGAAAACGACGCCGCCATCCTGGCGTCGAATACCTCGTCCATTCCCATTATGAAGCTGGCCATGGCCACGCAGCGGCCGGAGTCGGTCGTGGGAGTCCATTTCTTCAATCCGGTGCCCGTGCTCAAGCTCGTCGAACTGGTTACCTCGCTGCTGACCAGCCCGGACACGACCGAACGGGCGCAGAGTTTTGCCGAGAAGGTCCTGGGCAAGCACGTCATCCGCTCTCAGGACCGGGCCGGTTTCATCGTCAACGCTTTGCTCATCCCGTATCTGCTTTCGTCCATACGCATGTTGGAGTCGGGCTTCGCCACGGCCGAGGACATCGACCGGGGGATGATGGAAGGGTGCGCCCACCCGATGGGCCCACTTGCCCTCACGGATCTGATCGGACTGGACACGACGATGGCGGTGGCGGAATCGCTTTACGAGGAGTTCAAGGAGCCGCTGTACGCGGCACCACCGCTTCTGTCGCGGATGGTCGAGGCCGGTCTCCTGGGACGCAAGACCGGTCGCGGCTTCTACGACTATGGAAAGAAGTGACGAGTCCCCGCCTGCGCTTCGCCCCCTCTCCGACCGGGCCGTTTCATGTGGGCGGGGCGCGATCGGCGCTGTGGAACTGGCTCTACGCCCGCCAGCAGCGGGGCACGCTCATCTTGCGTATCGAAGATACGGACGCAGATCGAAACCAGGACCAGTGGATCGACGGCATCCTGCGATCGCTCACCTGGCTGAGTATCGATTGGGACGAGGGGCCGTTCTTCCAGTCTCAACGCGGTGATCTCTACCAGGCCGCGGCGGAGCGCTTGTACGCCAGTGGCCGTACCTACTACTGCGACTGCACCAGTGAGGAGGTGCAGAGGCGCAACGCCGAGGCGGGGCGGCCCCCCGGCTACGACGGCTATTGCCGCGAGCGCGCCCGGGGCCCGGGGCCAGGGCGGGCACTCCGGTTCCGCACGCCGGACGAGGGAGAGACCAAGGTGGTCGATCTCATCCGAGGTGAGCCGACATGGGACAACGCCACCATCGAGGACTTCGTCATCGTGAAGTCGAACGGCGGCGCCATTTTCATCCTGGCCAACGTGGTGGACGACATCGACATGCGCATCACCCATGTGATGCGAGGCGAGGAGCACCTCTCGAACACCCCGAAGTATCAACTTCTGTGGGAGGCGCTCGACGGTGGAGCGCTTCCCGTGTTTATCCACCTGCCCGTGCTCGTCAACGAGAAGCGTCAGAAGCTGTCCAAGCGGCGGGACAAGGTGGCGTTGGAGGACTACCGAGGTGAGGGCTACCTCCCGGAGGCGATGCGTAACTACCTCATCCTGCTCGGCTGGTCGCCGGGTGACGACCGGGAGGTGCTGACGGTTGAAGAGATGCTGGCCGAATTCTCGCTTGAGGCGCTCAATAACTCGCCCGCCTTCTTCGACCTGAAACGCCTCGCCCACTTCAACGGTGAGTATCTGCGCCGGCTCACGCCGGACGAGTTCGCTAGCCGAACGGTCGACTGGTTTCGGATGCGGGTGCTCGACCCCATGGCCGAGCTGGTCCAGACCCGGGCGGTGACCCTCGCGGACGCGATGGCCACGGTCGACTTCTTCCTATCGGAGCCGGTGCGCTACGACCCGGCGTCGTGGGACAAGGCCATGCCGCCAGATGCGGCGCGCCTTCTCGAGGAGGTCATCAAGCGCTATGACGCGCTTGGCGACGCCGCCTGGAAGGCGGAGACCCTGCACGATGCCACCGAGGCGATCGCTGGCGACTTCGGACTCAAGCTGGCCAAGGCCCAGGCTCCCGTCCGAGTGGCCGTCACGGGCCGCTCGATCGGACCACCCCTCTTCGAGTCGATGGTGGTGCTCGGCCGAGCGCGCACGATGGCTCGTTTGCGAGCGGCAAGGGACCGGTGTTCCTCCCCGTAAAGGTGGCCGTCAAAATGGTGGGAGTCATCCTGACCGCGGCAATCCTGTATCTGACCGTGACCTTCGCCCAGGTATGGCTGGCAGCTCGCAAGGATGAAGCTCGGCCCGCCCAGGCGATCATCGTGCTCGGGTCGGCGCAATATAACGGAACACCCTCGCCCGATTTGAAGGCTCGGCTCGATCACGCGTACGACCTTTGGAAGCGCGGCCTGGCTCCCACCCTGGTCGTAACCGGCGGACGCCAGTCTGGTGACCTCTTCACGGAAGCGACGGCCGAAGCCAACTATCTCTTGAAGCGCGGAGTTCCGGACTCGTCAATCCTTCGAGAGGTGAAGGGGAGGGACACCTGGGATTCCCTCGCCGCCGCAGCCGCGTTTCTGAAGCAGCGCGGCATCCGCCGGGTTCTGCTCGTTTCCGATCCTTTTCACGACGCGCGTATCGCGGCCATAGCGGGGGAGTTGGGACTGTCCGCTTACGTTTCTCCGACCCGTACGTCGCCGATCAAGGGCGTCAACAACCTGGAGCATCTCGGCAAGGAGGCGGTGGAGATGGCGCTGGGCCGGATCATCGGTTTCCGGAGACTGATGGGCGTTGGTCATCGTGTAGGGTGAAGCGCCCGTTCGGGGGTGGTGTAATCGGCAACACAACAGGTTCTGGCCCTGTCGTTGGGGGTTCGAGTCCTCCCCCCCGAGCGCATCCTGCGAGGCAAAGTGCTGCTCAGCCGCTTGCTTTGTCGGAGTGAGGTATCACGAGATGCAGCCTGTGGTCATGAGTTGGTCACGAGGCGTTCGGCCCCGCTCCGAAAATAAGCGCTGCGACCTTCTCTGCCGCGTCGGTTTGTATTCCGGCCACCACGTGCTGGTAGGTCTGCCAGGTGGTCATTGGGGAGCCATGCCCGAGCCTCTTCGACACGATCGCTACGTCCACACCAGCGGCAAGCGCGAGGGTCGCCCATGTGTGACGCAAGTCGTGAAGGCGGATCGTCGGCAGAGTCGAGTATCTCGGTTGACGCATGCGCCGGTCGAAAGTCTTAAAGAACGCCTCAGGCTGGTAGGGGCGCCCGTCGACCAGACAAAAGATCAAATCGAGATCCTGATAGCCACCGCCGATCGCAAGCCTCTCCTCGGCTTGGCGGGCTCGCCACGTGCGGAGCATGGACACGCTGCTGCCATCGAGTTCGATCATCCTCGCCCGGTCTGTCTTGGTCCGGGCCACGATCCGTCCCTCCCGTCTCATGCCGCTCGCCCTTGTCAGCGGCATCACCGTTTGGCGGATTGAGACGGCGCCACAGTCAAGATTCACGTCCCCCATGGCAGCCCGAGCGCCTCTCCGCGCCGGCAGCCGGTGAGGGCCAGGAACGCGAACGGCCACCGCCTTGCTCTGTCGACTACGCCGGCCGGTCGTCCAGCGTCGCTCGTAGCTTGGCGAGCAGCTCGGCGTCATGGCGGTGCGAACGCAGGAGGCGATGCAACTCTGCGAGCGTGCGTTCTGCATCTGCCACCTAACGGCACATCGGTGCGTTGCCTCACATCGATATGGCGCGCGTTCAGGGACACCCGACGCCGTGGTCGCGCGCCCGTAGCCGTCGATCGGTCACCTCAACTGTTGCTGTGAGGTACCGCCGGGCGTAGTCCAGATGGATCGTTAGGTACCGGGGGTGCGGGAGCACGCGTGGCGGCCGATCTGGTCAAGCCTGTTCGCGCTCCTTGTCGCTGCGAAGCACGCAGAACTCGTTTCCCTCGGGGTCGGCGAGCACAAACCAACCGGTGCCATCCGGTCTGCGGCGGTCGTCGACGGCCGTGGCGCCGGCCATAAGGAGGCGATCAACCTCCTCATCACGGGTTCGATCCGTGGGCACGAGATCTAGGTGCAGCCGGTTCTTGACCGCCTTGCGCTCCGGTACCTCGATAAAGAGAAGTCGGTTCGCTCCTTTGGGATCGATGATCATGCACTCCTGGTGACCGAACTCGTTTGGATCATCCGGCACGTCGGTGTAGTCGAGTATCCCCTTCCAGAAGGTCGATAGGGCATACGCATCCCGGCAATCGAAGCTGGTATGCGAGATTCTCGAGGTCATCGGGTGCCAAGGTAGCAAGGCAATCAGGTTCGGGTTCCCGGATGCCAGTTCCTCCGCGGCTCTGCTCCCGGGGCGTCGGGCCGCACAGATCGCTCCAGCCGAAGGCCACCGGTGCCGAACGCCTTGCGACCAGACTCGGCGCTGTGGTCCGCCCAATATGCCTCCCCGGGGTAATCCAGAACGCGCGCCCCAGAACGGCAAAGCACGGACTGCGGCAGAACGCCGGTTCCGCCGCCTACGCGAGCGCTCGGATCCAGAACCTCTCGGAGGGGACTCGGATGGGGCTGCCGTGGAGACTCAGTAGTGCGTCCCGGTGACGCCCTATCGAGAAGTCGCGGACACCCATGGCACGTTGCTGAGGTACCACGCGAGCGCGCCGATGTCTGCGAACACCGTGGTGGCGGTGCCGACAACGGACTGTTCGACGCGTAGACCCGCGCTTTGGAGTTGCTCGACCGCGAGGTCGATGTGGAAGTCATCGTCAGGGGGAGGCTCGAGCGCGAGGAGCTCGTGGAACTGGCGGGCTCCTGACCCAGCCTGTTGGGTGATGAACACACCTCGGTCACGCAGTACTCGGCGCACCTCGACTGCCACGAATGATTCGTGGCGGTTGACGACCAGGTCGAAGGCCGCGGCGCAAAAGGCGAGCCGACCGCGGGGTTCGCAGGTCACCTGATCGGCATTGTCGACCGCGCCTTCGTCTTGCACGACTGGGATGCTGAGAGGTCCAAGTCGGGCCACGGCGATTGGGACGTTCGGGGCCCAGCTTTCGGTGGCAACGGTGCGGGCGGGGTAGCGTCGGTTGCTCAGCCACTCGCCGCCCGCGGTGCCCATGTCGAGCATAAACGCAGCTCGGCCCGCCTCGTCGTCGACGATTTGTTCGAACGACCAGGGCGGCGGCTCAAGGACGAGACGATCGCCGAGCACGGAGAAGTCCCAGCCGTGAAAAGGGATGTCGAGCGCTTCCCGCAGTAGCTGCTCGGCCGACTGCCGCGCCATCAACTCCATCTTGACCGAAACTCTTGGGCACGCCAGATCCAACGGCCAACCGTCACCTAACGCGCGTCCCCGAATGCGACCGCGCCGCACCCCCGAACGCCGGGTACGTGGCCATCACGTACATGTCGTCGAGCTGAAGCCC
>JRHI01001574.1_pt1 | contig 18471 bp, 12 predicted proteins | sample 215371 | NCBI WGS metagenome assembly JRHI01 (sample SAMN02929681, study PRJNA255918) | sediment metagenome | biome: cave system; feature: Ice Cave; material: Sediment; isolation source: sediment from deep within a dark volcanic ice cave with no known source of... ...
CACGGTGCGTGTATACGGAGCCTTTTCTCTTATCCAATCAGGGTTCGCAGAGGACCTGGGTCTTGAATCTGACCTTGATTTTTAATCATCCGCCTTCAAATCACGTAACAAATTTCTCAATGACTGATTCCCCACCGCTCCCTACAACTGCCGTACCGCTGTCCCGATCACCACCCGCTGACCATCCACTCCAATCAGCAAAATAGTATTGTTGTCCACCACCAGCGCTCTAAAGTTATACGTCGTGGTCGGCGACGGCGTCGTCGTCAACTGCAGCGCATTCCCCTGCACCCCGCCCAGCGACCCATCACCTTGCAATACCAGCAATCCATTTACCGGCACGTTGGTAAAAATCTTGGCATCGCCCAGCTCCGTATAATCCACTATCCCGTTGGCAATGTTGTTGGAGTTTGCGCTCGACACCGGAATCACTCCCACAAAGTCTTCCTCGAAACCGTTCGCCAGATTCTCACCGCTCCAGGTGATCGCGTAATTGCCCGCCACGGAAGCCGCGGTGAACGATCCGTTCTGCGCCGTGATGGACCCGTCCGCGACAATATTCAGCGAATTATCCTGAATAAATCCGCGCATCGGCGAAGCCATATAAAAAATAAATTGAAATACTTGGCCGGAAGTCGCGTCCGTAAAGTCCAACGTCCCGCGCCCGGTTCCCGCCGAATCGATGGTGTACGAAAGATTCGTCGCACCGGCTGCTTTAGGGAATACCCTCGGCGAACCATCATTCTGGTCGAATCCCAGGTTCGTGATATCGCCATTCGCATTGGTGGTGAATCTTCCTGCAAGAGTCACTGGGCCGGTCAGCCCTTGATTCAGCACTCCTCCGCCGACCGCAAACACAAAGCTCCCGGGAAATGCGGCCAGCGTTGTGGGCACATTGGATTGCGCCAGCGCCGAACCCGTCGCCGCCGCGATCGAATCATTTTCCACAAATATCATGTGGCTGGCGTCCAACACGTAAAACACATACGAAAAATTTCGCAGCTGGCTGTTCAGTGTCGTGCTGAACGTCAACGTCCCGCGCCCAAATTTGCTGAAGTTGCTCGCATCCATTGTGATATTTCCTGGCTGCAGCGTTAACGGACCAGACGCCGATGCGCCAGTGTTCACATCCATCACTCCGCCGGTGACTCCGCCTGCACCATTCGTCGTGAACTGCCCGATAAAAGATGCGGACCTCTGGCTGCCCAGATCCGGCCCCGAAAAATCAAACGCGTAAGCAGGCGCGAACGTGCTGCTGATATTTTGTAGCCGGAAGTTTCCGCTCATCGTGGAAGTCCCGTCTGTCTCGACCATGAATCCGCCGGAGGTCGAATCCAGCACTATGCTGAACACGAAATTGTCGTTCACGCTCGGGTTCACCACATCGGGATGGCTCAGCGTCAGCGTGCCTTTCCCATCGGAAGCCACGGAGTACGTCGACGCTGGAGCAGCCGTGAAATTAAACGTGCTGGAAGATCCGCCGTCATTCACATCCTCAATCGCCATAGTGATGTTGCCCTGCCCGTCCGCGTGAAAACTTCCCACTCGAGCGATCGAAAGTCCGCTTCCATCGGTTCCGCTCATGATGAATCCGTAAGTCCCGTTCAAGCTCGCCGTCGAATATTTTCCCTGCGGCGTTGGCCCCGGCCCTGGCGAAGGCGTCGAGGTGTAGCCACCCCCGCAGGCCGCCGCAAACAGGCCCTCCAGAATCGCGCAACCCAGCGTCAACCAATTCGCCGCGGCCATCCTTGTTCCCTCGCCGTTCCCTTGTCTGTTCATTCCATTCCCCTGGTAACCGGTCTCTCAGTCGATTCGTGAGTCCTGTGTGGCACTCGCAACAAAATAGCTTTCCGCAATCCCCGAAACACTTACACCCACTCTCTAACCAGAAACCCTCTTCCATGGAAAAAGTTGTCGCAAAACTTCGGCTTTTCTCTGACAACAAATCCCCTCTTCCACACCTTCTATTTGACAGTTTTCCGAACTGCGAACATAATCCCTTGTACGTCACCCTTGGAGGACATCAAAGCTCGCGCCTCAAGATCGTGAGCTTGCACGGATGGCGCCAAAATATATTTTTGTTACCGGCGGTGTTGTTTCCTCTCTGGGAAAGGGCGTAGCTGCCTCCTCCATCGGTTGTCTCCTCGAAAGTCGCGGATTCAAAGTCACCCTGCAGAAATGTGATCCGTACCTCAACGTCGATCCCGGTACCATGAGTCCGTTTCAGCACGGCGAAGTCTTTGTCACCGAAGACGGCGCGGAAACCGACCTCGATCTTGGCCATTACGAGCGTTTCACCCACGCCAGGCTTTCCCGCGACAATAACTGGACCACCGGCCGCATCTACGAAACCATTCTCATCAAGGAACGCCGCGGCGATTATCTCGGCAAAACCGTCCAGGTCATTCCTCACGTCACCGACGAAATCAAAACCACCATAAAAAAAGTTTCCGATGGCGTTGACGTCGTCATCGTAGAAATTGGCGGAACCGTCGGCGACATCGAATCCCTGCCCTTCCTCGAAGCCATCCGCCAGATGCGCTTGGAGCTCGGCGCTGAAAATACTTTGTTCGTGCACGTGACTCTCGTGCCCTTCATCGCCGCGGCCGGCGAGCTGAAAACCAAGCCCACGCAGCACAGCGTTAAAGAAATGCTTGGCATCGGAATCCAGCCGGACATTCTCCTCTGCCGCAGCGACCGCCACATTCCCGAAGATCTGAAAAAGAAAATCGCGCTATTCTGCAACGTCGCAAACTCCTGCGTGATTTCCATGGAAGACGTCGACACCATCTACGCCGTTCCCGTCGAGCTCAGCAAAGAAGGACTCGACACGGAAATTCTTCGCCATCTGAAGCTCACCGAAAAGCCTGCCAACATGCAGCCGTGGCTCGATCTGGTTCATCGCATGCATCATCCTGCGGGCGAAGTGCGCATCGCCGTGGTTGGTAAATACGTCCAGCTGGAAGATGCCTACAAAAGTTTGCGCGAAGCGCTGCTGCACGGCGGCCTGGCCCACCAGCACAAAACCGTTCTCGAGTGGATCGAAGCGGAAGAAATCGACTCCGCCGAAACCGCGGCAACTCGATTGCGCGGCTACGATGGCATCCTCGTCCCCGGGGGCTTCGGCAAGCGCGGTATTCAGGGCATGGTCCACACCATTCAGTACGCCCGCGAACATAAAGTACCCTTCTTCGGAATTTGCCTCGGCATGCAGTGCGCCACCATCGAGTACGCACGCGACATGGCGGGCCTCAAGCAAGCCGACTCCACCGAGTTCGAGCCGCAAACTCCCCACCGCGTAATTTACAAGTTGCGTGAATTATTAGGCGTTGATGAAATGGGCGGCACCATGCGCCTCGGCGCCTGGCCCTGCAAATTGGAGCCCGGTTCGCTCGCGCAAAAAGCCTACGGCAAAACCGAAATCAGCGAACGCCACCGCCATCGCTACGAATTCAATCGCGATTACGAAAAAGCGCTTCTCGGCGCCGGCCTCCGCATCACCGGCCGCACCCCCGACGAAAATTACGTGGAAATTATCGAAGCGCCCGACCACCCGTGGTTCCTGGGCTGCCAGTTCCATCCCGAATTTAAATCCAAGCCGCTCGAGCCCCATCCGCTCTTCGCCGCCTTCATTGGCGCCGCGCTGGAACACCAGCACCACAAATCCCGCCCCGCCGCCACGCCCGCAGCCACGTCTCCGCACGAGCCCGCGCATTCCGAGCCTACCCACGCCTCATCCCACCGCGCATCCCCACGCGCCACCGCCTAAGCACTTCACCGAAACCCGCACAAACACGGAGGGCCTGCCTGCCGCAGGCAGGTGCCCCGCCCTTGATTTGTAGGGTGGGGTCCGGGGTAAGCCGGAATTTCCCCCTTTACCTATCCATTCAATTAGTTTTTCGTACTCCGCAAACCTTGGTGTATAACGGTGTCCATCCAGGCGGTCGAAATGGATATTTCGACTCAATAACTAACGGAGAAAAACAAAATGAAGAAATCACTCGTGATGTCGTTAGCAGCCACCTTAGTCATCGCCGCGGTATCGGTCGGTATTGCGCACGCCCAGAAGGACTCCAGCAAGGACGTCGTCTACATCTCCGCGGATAAAGCCACTTTCACCAAAATGCCCGGCAATGAAAACGTCTCCATGGCCCCCCTTTGGGGCGAGCCCGATAAGGGTGCTCACGGCACACTTACGAAATTCGCCCCGGGCTACGACGCCGGTATGCACACCCACACCAACGATGTCTCGATCGTCGTTATCAAAGGCGCTTACCTCTATAAGGATGAAGCGGGCGAAAAGCGTGTCGGGCCGGGAGATTACCTCCGCGTCCCCGGCGGCCACAAGCACTGGAGCGGCGGCGACAAAACTGAAGGAGCGCTCTTCTACCAAGAAGGCTCCGGCAAATTTGACAAGCTTCCCGCGAAGTAACCAAGCACGACAAACATAAGCAATTCGCGTAGCAGAATTTTGCGGGTGCCGCATCCTTCGCCGCCTTCGCGAAGGGTGCGGTCTTTGACTTTTCTGTCGTCGTCCAAATAGTTGCACGCCGCACTCGCGCATGGGCCTGCCTGCCGCAGGCAGGAAGTTTGTTAAACCATAACCACCCAATCGCCAAGTTCCGCAACATCGTCGCATTTGCAAGTGTGTTGTCTTTGATTTTCATGGCGGCGCGGCACCCTCGGTCCTCATTCGCGGGCTGACGTCCCAGGTTCAACTACATCGAGGACACGAACCATGGCCCCTGCCTCACTAAATTTGCATAATTTTGCCGAACGCTACACTGCGGCGTGGTGTAGTCAGAACACCGGAAGCGTAGCCGCCTGCTACTCGCCGAACGGCTCGCTGAGCATCAACAACGGCACGCCCGCTGTAGGAAGAAATGCCATTACCGCCGCTGCACACGAATTCATGAGCGCATTTCCCGATCTCCAGGTCCTCATGGACAAACTAGTTATTCAGGACGACTTCGCCATTTACCGTTGGAGCCTCATCGACACCAACACCGGCCCGGGTGGTAAGGGCCAACGCGTTCGCAACTACTGCAATTTCGCGTACTCCGCTTTAGCTTCTTTCAATACCGGCACGTCCGCATCCGCATCTTTCCACATCCCGAAAAAGTCCTGGTAAGCGGTACGCGCCTGCGCCGTATCGTTCTGTAGCACACGGGCGCGTGCAACACCCAGTCGCGCCAGCGGATAGAACACGCTGAGAGGATCAAGTCCCCGGTGGTCCAGAATCTTCTGGAATTCCGCAAGCGCCTTTGCGCCTTCGTGAAGCTTCAGGTACGCCTCGCCTCGCAAGTACATCGCCGCATAGGTGGCGCTGTTCGGGCCGGTGCCGAGTTCGTAGGGCTCCGTAGCCGCGAGCACCTCCACGGCCTTCGCGGGCTCGTTGCGCTGTAGTTCGATTCTGGCCCGGCTGAGCGGAATCTGCACGTTATTCAGTATCGTGTCGCTCGAAAAGTCGCGTGCGAGTTGATCGTTCATTGCCTGCGCCCGGGCCATATCCCCGGTCAGCGCGAGGGACAACGCGGCCTTAGTTTTTATGTCCTTGTCCTGACCCAGATGCAGCGCCTCAGCGACGTGCTCGCGCGCTTCATTCACGTACCCGAGTTGCGCCTCGTAGCCAGCCTCTACCACTCGGACGCTGGCTGGAAATTCTTTCATCCCGTGCTGCACTGCATTGTTAACTGTCTTGTCAAAAATACCCCGCCCGTCTTTTACCTTTCCCCTCGCCATCTCGCCTCGGCCCATGTGAAAGAGCAGGAACTGCTCGTTAAACGTTCCCGAAGCTTCGGCGACTACTCGCTGCAGACCCGCTTGATCTCCGCGCATAAAGGCCAGAAAGAACCGCAAGAAGCTTGTGGCGCTCGGGTCGATCTTCTGCGCCGCGGCCTGATCCACCACCGCCTGGGCTTCATCGAAGCGATTGAGAGACAGGTACGCGCCGCTCAGATTCCCGTACGCGTATCCATCCTTAGGATTGAGGAGCACCGCCTCGGAGGCGCTCTGCAGGGCCTTATCGTGTTGTCCCACGATTGAATAAACTAGGGACAGGTTGTCACGCGGCAGGCTGTCGCGCGGATAGGTCCGCTGGTAGCTCTCGTAAATCGCCGTGACTTTGTCCAGCTCTCCAGTTCCTTCCCCATAATAATGCGCTGAGATGTAAAGCTTCTCCCGCTCGCTCGCCCGATCCCTCAACTCGAACGCCTTACGCAGGGCTTCCCGTTCTCCTGTGTGCTGTAAGGTGTTCCCATAAGCCACTCCCAGTACCGCCCAGGCCATGGCAAAATTCGGGTCCAGTTCGACCGCGCGCTTCAAGTATGGAATGGCCGCCTCATCGCGACTGGCTGTGTGCGCGGCTTCTCCGTCGCTGTACGCGTGCAACGCTTCCAGCGACGATGTGGTGGCCTGCTCCAGCGGAGTCGCAAACTTTTGTAGCGACGGCAAAGATTCCCCCAGTTTTCCGCGCAAGCTGGACGCCGCCTGATCGAGCGTCTTGAGCACCTGTTCTTTGCTTTCGGATTCCGCCTGCGCTGAAGCGATTGTGTCTCCGGTCTGCGCATTCACCGCCGCGACGCTGATCACGAAGTGGCTGCCCAACGGCGCAATCTCACCGGTGAGCATCGCCTTTACTCCTTCGCGCACGCAGATCTCGCGAGCCAACTCTCTGGTCACGCGTTCATCAGTCGAGCGTCCCATAAACTGCAGCGCCTCGCGAACCCGTGATTGAGGAAGGATGTTGAGGTAAGGAGATTGCTCCAACTGCGTAGCCAACGCCTGCTTCAGTGTCCCGTCGAACACGCTGTCGCCCGTAGTGTTGACGAAGTCTGTGAGCAGCACCGCATCTTTTTCGCCTAGCTTCGATGCCGCGTGTGATTTTAAATACAGCCCACCCGCGAGCACGCCGACAAAAAGAATCACCACCCCAACAAGTAGCCCCGTCCGTGCCTTCTTCGCATTCGGGGCGGGAGAACTCGCAATCTGCGCTCCTGAAATTCCAGACACTGCCGACACTTGTGCCGACGACGCCCGCCCCGCCGGCGCTGAACCCGAAGGCGGCGCGGGCGGCTGTACTGCATCGGATTGCCCTCTCACTTCGTGCTCGATCGCACCGGATCCCGAACTCGCTGCAACCACCAGCCCGCTACCCGAATCCCGTTTTAGCCGCTGCAAGTCCGCGCGCATGTCCGAGGCATGCTGGTACCGCAGATTCCGGTCCTTCTCCAGCGCCTTATTGATGATTCGCTCCAGGTCCGCAGGCACGTCCGGATTCAGCCGAATCGGCGCGACCGGAACGCGCCTCAAAATTGATTCGAAAATCGTGGCCGTGCTCTCGCCGCGGAACGGCAATTGCCCCGTCGCCATCTCGTAGAGCACCGTGCCAAAGGAAAACAAATCCGTGCGCGAATCCAGTTCTTTCGCACGCGCCTGCTCCGGCGACATATACGCAACCGTTCCCAACGCGCTGCCCGGACTGGTCAAGTGTTCTGAATCCACTCCCTGCGTTGCCATCGTCTCCACGTTCACGTCTGAGCTGGCGCTTTTTGCAGCACTTACTTTAGCCAGCCCGAAGTCCAGAATCTTCGCGTGCCCGCGGTCCGTCACAAAAAGATTCGCCGGCTTGATGTCCCGGTGAACGATTCCCTTCGCGTGCGCTGCATCCAGAGCGTCCGCCACTTCAATCGCTACATCCTGTAGATTTTCCAGTTCCATCGCCCGGCCGGCGATGGTGTGCTTCAGCGTTTTGCCTTCCAGATATTCCATGACGATGTACGCTTCGCCATTTTCTTCGCCGATGTCGTGGATTGTGCAGATGTTCGGGTGGTTCAGCGCGGAAGCCGCCTTCGCTTCCCGCCGAAAGCGATCCAGCGCTTGCCGGTCGTGCGCTACGTCGTGCGGCAAAAATTTCAGCGCCACAAAGCGGTCCAGCCGCGTGTCTTGCGCCTTGTACACCACACCCATCCCGCCACCGCCGAGTTTTTCGACGATCCGGTAGTGCGAAATAGTTTGTCCAATAAGAGATTGCGCATCAGGCATGGGCCGCCATCATAATTTGCCACTCGCAGCCAAGTCAATAAATCCGCCCATCCTCAATCCCCGCGCCGTGCAATCAGCGAGTTCCCCTATCCAAAAAAACTTGTCATCCCGGTCGAAGCGGGCCGACGCATTATCCCCACCTTCGATCCTGCTTGCCCCCGAGTGGGAGCTTGCCCGCCTGGACGAGTGGAGCCTGCTCGAGGGGAAGCGAAGAGAGGTTCCTCGCCTCGGCGTCGATGGTTGCCACACACCGTAATTGTTCGGTTTCTTAACTTCCTTTACACCGTGGTTGCGTGTGGAGATTTTGTTCAACAATCGCTACCGCCTTACTCGCAGCAACTCGCCGTCAGAATCTCGCAACAAATCTCACACGCCCACCCAAAACCTGTCATCCCGACCGAAGCGGGCCGACGCATTATCCCCACCTTCGCTGCTGCTTGCCACGAGTGGGGGCTTGCCCGCCTGGACGGGTGGAGCCTGCTCGCCGAGGCGAGGAACCTCTCTTCGCTTCCCCTCCCGTCGCTGGCTTACCGCTCACCACCAAGCTCATCCGTAGCCGCAGTCGCGCTTTCCGATTTAGTCATCGAACAGCGGGTTTCCAAGTCCCCGATAAGTGGTAATGCTCAAACCCCTACCCAGCCCACCGCCCTTGCTTATCGACGCGGGCATATTTAAACTGACCAACCGGACCACCAAAACAACAAACTATGAAAATTCCGACCGAGCCCATTGGCAGTATCCCGAGACCCCTGAAGCTCATTAAGGCCATTGCCGATGCTGGCAACTTTGAGGACCCCAATCTCGATCCCTCTTACGAAGACGCCGTCCGCGACACCATTGAACAGTTCGAGGCCACCGGCTCCCCGGTTATTACCGATGGCGAGCAGCGCAAATATCACAATTTCTGGACTTACTCCGTGCATGGTTTGCACAATACCGCGCCCGATGGTTTCAAAATTCCCTTTTCCGTCGGTCACGTCCGCCGGATGCCGCGGCTCACTGCCGGCCCGTTTCGCTACAAAGTTTATGCCGATCGCTACCTCGATGTGGCCAGGCGCCACGCGCATCTTCCGCTGAAACAGGCCGTTATCTCGCCCTCCGCGCTTAGTCTCATGTATCCCGCCGAAGACATTCCCGGCTACTCGCGCCAGGAATTTATCGACGACCTACTGCGCGAGCACGAGGTGGAAATTCGCCGCTGTTTCGAAAAGGGCGCGCACAAAGTCCAGATCGACTTCACCGAAGGACGCTTGGCCGTCAAACTCGACCCCTCCGGCAGTCTTCTGAACAGTTTCATCGGTCTGAACAATTTGGCGCTTTCGCGCTTCTCTCCCGAAGAACGCCAGCGCATCGGCGTGCATACCTGCCCCGGCGGTGACCGCGACTCCACCCATAGCGCCGACGTGGATTATGCCGATCTTTTGCCCAGCTTGTTCGAATTGCGCGTCGGGAATTTTTACATCGCGCTAGCCGGCGAGAAAGACCGCGTGCGTGTTCTGAAAATTATTCGCGAGTACCTCAAGCCCGATCAGCGCGCCTTCATCGGAGTTGTTTCGCCGATCGATCCTCATATAGACACACCCGAGGAAGTCCGCGATCGCGTGCTGGAAGCCGCCGAATTCATTCCGCTCCAGCAACTCGGCACCACCGATGATTGCGGTTTCTCGCCGTTTAGTGACGACACTTCCACCACGCGCGAAACGGCATTTGCCAAAATTCGCGCCCGCGTGCAGGGCACGCAACTCGCCGAACAAGTTCTCGGAAACCGCTGATGCATCAGGACGAAGACGAACTGAAGCTTCTGCGTTCTGTCGCGTTTCAAAATTCTCAGGCTGTTCTTCTGGCCCGCGAGCGCGCCGAGCGTGAACTCATTGCCGCCAAAGAAGCATTGGAACGCAAGTCCGCGGAACTCGCCGAATCTAATAAATCCTTAAGCGAAACCCGCGACCACCTTGAAAAGCGCGTTGAGGAACGGACCGCGGAGCTTAACACTGCGAACCAGAATCTTCGTGAACTTTCCGCCAGTCTGCTGCATCTTCGCGATGATGAACAGCGGCGCTTGGCTCGTGAACTTCATGACAGTGTCGGACAGCTTCTTGTAGCCATCGGCATGAACATCGGGGTGGTGCAAAGCGAAGCGCACAAACTTACTCCCTCCACCGCCAAGTGTGTTGTGGACAACGGTAACTTGTTGGAAGAAGTCGCCAGGCAGATTCGCACCATATCGTATCTGTTGCACCCGCCGCTGCTCGACGAAGCCGGCCTTGCCTCCGCGTTGCGATGGTACGTGGATGGATTTGCGGAACGCAGCAAGATCAAAGTCGACGTACAAATCCCGGAGGATCTCGGCCGCCTGCCGAGCGACACGGAACTCGCCATCTTCCGTATCATCCAGGAATGTCTGACCAACATTCATCGCCATTCCGGAAGTCCTACAGCGGCGATTCGCATTTATCAAAACGGCGAGAACCTCATAATCGAAGTGCAGGACAACGGAAAAGGCATCCCCCGCGAAAAACAACGGGAACTTTCGACCTCGCATCGCACCGGCGTGGGTTTTGGAGGTATGCGCGAGCGGATCAGGCAACTCGGCGGCACCCTGCAAATTAAGTCCGACGAAAACGGAACCGTAGTAAGCGCCATTCTCAATCGCGGCCAAACTCCCGATTAACTATCAAAACTAATTTCAACGCCCCAAGGAGCCTTCATGAATCTCACGCAGGTACCCGACATCGTCACCTGGCCCGAAACCCATTACGTTTTTATCGAAAGAATAGGCCCTTTCCAGAATACCGCTCCCCAAGCCTGGCAAGACCTTCATACCCTCCAGACCAGGGTTTCAGAAAACAATGAAATCACTGGATACATGAGCCTTTACAAAGTAGGACCAAAAATATATCGCGCGGGTGTTTCGCTCGCCGCAAAACCCACAGATTTACCCGCAGGCCTGCAATACGAAAAATTCCCCGGCGGGAAATACAGCCGTTTTGTTTTGACTGGACCCTACTCAAACTTACCCGCAGCCTCCGGCCGCGTTTTTGAAATCGTCGCTGAGAAAAAAATCCAGATGCGCGACGATTACTGCATAGAGAATTACGCCAACGATCCAAGAACCACACCTGAGGATCAGCTACTCACCCAAATTCTTATCCCCGCGGCCTAGCCGCTGAATCTTCCGGTACCTGGGTGCCCCACACGCCGTACTCGCGTGTGGGCCTGCGTTTGAGGCAAACTCCATGTCCCATGTCCGACACTCCTTCCATCGCCGGTTCCAAGGACGCTGTCTGGGCGCGCCGCGATCCCGACCTTAACCTCCTCCATGGCGACCCGGAGTTTGAGCGCCTGTACCCGGAAAAGTCCATCACCCACTAGTTCTTCAACCGCCGGTTTTCGCTTACGCATGGCCATCGGGAGGATGTATCTTCGTGGCGCTTTCTCGCACAAAAGACATCAACCAACCCATCTCCGCGTTATTTTTGGCTAAGAAGATACAGGTCGGCGTGCCCGCCCGGCCGCGCATACACCACGGTGGAAACATCGCGCGAAAAGTCATACGCGTTCCCACCACTGACCAGCGGAAATGCAAAAGGAAGCTTCAGCGTAACCTGTGGCTGGCCAATGAGTTTGCCGGCCTGCCAGTTCTGGCGATAAACCGTAACATCGCTGCGCGAAGGCACTGCGTATACAAAGGACTTGCCATCAAGATCGAAGTTTAATCCAAACGTCGCCACTCCCGGCAATAGCGAAGTGCACGTTCGATCAGCCAGAGAAAATTCATAAATTCCAGCCTTGTCTCCACCCGCGATCAGTGTGATTAGAAATTGCCCACCGGGCGCCGCGCCAAAAGTAAACCCGCAACCGTCTACCAGTTTCTGCGGTACCGACCCTTCCACGCTTTCTTGAAATATGCTGCCCATACGAACGCCCTTTTCCGCGCTATTTATGTAAAACAATTTCGAATCTTCGCTCCAGACCACATTCTGAGTCGTTCCGCCGGTCCAGGTAAGCGTGTGCAGTCCGCTGCCGTCTGCTCCGACCACATACAACTTGGTCCCTTTGCCCTTCTCCTCAGACATAAACGTGAGGTGCAAGTTGTCTGGAGCCCACGACGCCGTTGCCAGGGTTCCCGAAGGCGCGAGCCTCACTTTGTTGCTACCGTCAATGTCGCTTACCCATAGTTCGTTGCGGTCCCTGGAGGGAATGGTGATGTACATCACGTGTTTTCCATCGCGGGAGATGGCCGGCTGCGTCGCGTTTTCCGATGCGATGTCGATGGACTCCTTCGTCTTCGTATTATACGCAGTCAAAAATCCCGACGACTTCCCATTCACGATGTAAATGCCTTTCCCGGACGGGTCGGGCATCGGCGAGACATCTGGTCCGGTTCCGAATGTTATTTGTGAAAGTGATTTGTCCTGCAGCCCGAACTTCCAGATGTTCGTCAGCCCGTTCACAGTCCGGCTGAACAGTAAGCTTTTCCCGCTTTCGGCCCACACGACATCCCGTGGATCTCCCGGCACTTCGCCCAAATCATCCGCCTTTTGTGTGGCGGGATCGACATCGTACGCGTGAAAAACTTCGAGCGCCGAAACACTGTTGGCTGTGAGCACCAGCAAATGTTTTCCATCCGGGAACGGCAGTATCCGAGCCAACGGCAACGCCGTGGGATCTAATGCAAACACTTGTTCCTCTCCCATTCCGGTCCGATTCGCCCTAAATATCGCGCGGGATCCTCCCTTCGTGAAATAAATAAACTCGTGATCGGTAGACGGCGCCGGCGCTCTACCCGCAACCAGCCGGTGCGGATTTCCGCCGAGCGTCGGCACCGCCCAGCACTCGTCTCTGCCAAACACCCGCACATAATAAATTTCTGTCCCGTCGGCTGAGAAATTCGAGACCACCTTCTCGCCTTCATCATTCGTAAGTTGCAGCGGCTCGCCGCCCGAAGCCAGCATCACGTACACTTGCGCCACTCCCGCTATCGGCGAACTGAACGCCAATGTGTGCCCGTCGGGGGAAAGCCTGGCGAAATCCATCGGTTTGTCCCAATGGCTGATTTGCGTAATTTTCGCGAGCTCATTGGAACTCTTCGACCCGACTCCAAAGTGGTACGCCGCGAATCCCACCGCCAGCAGTGCCGCGACAATCCCCGCAAGCACAAGTTTGTTATTCGCCACCCACGACGAAGAAGACTGTAGCCCTGAGGCCACACGTGAACCGCTTCCCGGTTCCGCGGCCACTTGCTGCGCGGCTATGCTTCCAGAGCTTGCCGATGACAATATTCTTCCGGAATCCGTATCCCGTCGTAGTCGCTTCAAGTCCGCATACATCTCGGACGCGGACTGGTAGCGAAGGTCGCGATCCTTTTCCAGCGCCTTCATCGTGATGCGTTCCAGTTCCGCTGGCAGTGCCGGATTCATCCGCACCACCGGCGTCGGCGTACCATCCAGAATCGCTTTGAAGATCACTCCCGATGTTTCGCCTCTAAACGGCAGCGCACCTGTCGCCATCTCGTACAGCACCGCGCCAAACGAAAACAAATCCGTCCGCGCATCCAGTTCTTTTCCGCGCACTTGCTCCGGCGACATGTACGCGACCGTCCCCAACGTGCTTCCCGGGCTGGTCAGTTGCGCGGTGTCCACTGCCAGTGTCGCGAGGCTATCTCCGCTGGATTTTTTTGGCGGGCCGAGCTTCGCCAATCCAAAGTCCAGAATTTTCGCGTGACCGCGCTCCGTTACAAAAATATTCGCTGGCTTGATGTCCCGGTGAACAATTCCCTTCGCGTGCGCCGCGTCCAGCGCTCCCGCTACATCGATCGCCATGGCCAGCAGAGTTTCGATTTCCATCGGACGCCCCGCGATGGCGCGCTTCAGCGTCTGCCCTTCCAGAAATTCCATCGCGATGAACGCATTGCCGGATCCTTCGCCGATGTCATAAATCGTGCAAATATTTGGATGATTCAGCGCCGACGCCGCCTGTGCTTCCCGCTGGAATCGCGCCAGCGCTTGCGGGTCGCTGGCTACTTCGTCCGGCAAAAATTTCAGCGCCACGAAGCGGTGCAGGCGCGTGTCTTCCGCCTTGTACACCACGCCCATGCCGCCGCCACCGAGTTTCTCGATGATGCGGTAGTGCGAAATAATCTGGCCAGGAAGCGACTGCGGGTCCGTCATGCTCGCGTCATCTTATGGTGCGTCCCAATCCAAGTCAACGAACCTCCAACATCGGAGTGGCGAACCCCGCGCCAGGCAGTCAATGCGGGCGCCTCGTTCGCCTCATCTTTATTGAAACGCGCTCGCTCGGACTTGCGAGACCGTCGCCGGTGATCTATCTTAATTGTAGAAGTTCGTGCCGAGGTCAAGTGAACAGCGGAAGACAATTTCTTTATTACTACCACGACAGTCCCAATCCTGAGGAAGTAAGCGATCCTTCCAGCGAAATGCCCATTCCGAAAAAGGGCGAAATTGTGGAGCGCAGACGAAAAAAATATGAGGTAAAGAGTGTTCAGCCTGTCGTGGGCAAGGCTATTCCTACCTACATAATCCAGTTAATGAACACCATCTGATTTCAAGTCCGTATCGGGCTAGTTCAAAATCCTGGTGCCTTCATCTCAGCGAAACGCGCAATTCTTGCACCACGTGGGAAGTTCGCCCTTTCGGCCATTGTGCGCCGATCGTAGGTCCTCTAATCGCACGTCGAACCACAATTCCCGCACAGTATTTTTCGTCGCATCCCCCAGCCACTGCGGTGGATGCTGCCGTTCCTGGCCGGCGCACAACAACAGTCTGTTGTCCCACCGGATATACACTTCCCTGCGAATGTCGCGACAACGTACGTCAGACGGCACGCTCGCTCCCAGCGGGCGAAGAGGAATCAGATAATTGAACTTCACCGTGTCGCCAATTTGCAGCCAATCTTTCCGGAAGCCTCGCAAATCGGCCGCTGTCTCGTTTGGCAGGATTACGTGACGAATCTCCAAAATTGGTTTGCCGCTTTTCTTGTAACTCGAAAACTTGGCCGCAGCCTCACGAATCTCGGAATAATTTCCGCCTTTCCTTTGCCGCTCGAATGCGCTGGGATTTAAGCCATCAATGGATAGAACCACAGTATGAATGTTCCACTGGCAAATCTGCTCGGGGAGCAGCTTGGTAAGGGCAGTTCCATTCGTGTACAGCAGCACCTTCATTTTGCTGTCACGAAGTGTTTCCATCATTTGCGTAAAGTCCGGGTGCAGCACCGGCTCACCCAATCCGGCAATTTTCAGGACTCGGCATCCCCCGGCTTCCAGTTCGGCCGCCAGCGATGCAAAGAATTTGGGGTCCATGAGCCCAACGGAACGCGACATAATCGATCGCGGACAATATCCACACGCGAAGTTACATTGATTCGTGAATTCCACCGTGGCCCGTGGAGGAAATTTTCGTAATTTGAAAAGGTACGGAATCTTGTAATAAACCCAGTCAATACCCTCCCGTACGCTGTGGATGTCGCGAACTTCTGAAATGTAGTGCGGGATAGAGTGGAAGACTTGCCGCAGTCGCCGCTGATGCCAGCCGTTTTGGGTCGGCTGTTGTATTTGATGCAGAGCCACGCTGGAGACCTCGTGCGCGATGATATGCAATTAGGGGTACTAACTAAAATAGTACTTTGAACGAGTACTTGCCGGTCACTTTTTTTCGCAGGGTGCGGTTTTTGACCTTCCTCACCCACAATCCACGTTTATTGCCCGGTGGCAGAAATTAGGGACTTGCGCCTGGGCAGACCTGAAGAAGCACCCTGGAATCGGTGCTCCTCCCCACTTCCTTTTACCGCTCGTCCGGAAACACGGGCAGTACCACCATACTCACCGTCGCCGGGTCATCCCGCAGCTTGATATACAGCAGCGTGCCATTTGGCCTCGGCACACTCATCGTCGCTTCCATAAATCCTGCCGGCACCGGAGTGGTGTGCGTAAACTGTGGATCCGAGGCCACCGAATCGATCAAAAATAAATTCGTGCCGCTCACCCGGCATTGCTTGTCCGGACTTTCCGGGCAACGAATTTCCTTGAGCGAAGGCAGTCTCACCAATGTCGCAAGCGGCTGCCAGTCGCCCGTTCCATTGCCGTCCACCGGACGGAAGCGTAGCGGTCCAAACGCTGATGGCCCGAAACTCTTCAGCGGATCAAGCGTCGCCAGCACATTTTCCGCGTCCTGCAACACCAGGTTCCCGTCGGCCACGCTCAGCGAAACGTGAAAAGCATCGTCCGCCGTGCCCACTTCGATTTTCTCCGTTTGCGGAAATTTTCCCGGTATCACGGTTTTCAGGAAAAACGACAGCCGCGCATCCTGTGGCAGTTCGTCCTGATTCCCAAACCGTACCGCTGTGGGCGTCGGCCCTGCCTGCACATTCTTGCTGATCAGCGTCACCTTCGGACGCGGCGCTTCCACCGTCGTCTGCAAATCCAGCACTCTTCCATCCCGCAGTGCCACGTGCGCAACCAGTTTTTCTTCCGGTTGCCATGCGTTGGACCCTGCTCCATTTGGAGCCGCCACCGGAGCCGCCAGTCGCAGCTCATCGCTTTCCTTCGCGCGCGACAATTGTCCCGGCACGAAACGCACGCCCTTCAATTCGGCGCTCTCCACTTCATCCAGCCGCGTGCCTCGCAATACTCCCTGCTGATCGCCGGAATTAATTGTGAAGCGTTCCAGGTGCGCCGCCTCCGCGTAACTATGCAGTGGGAGCTCATCGACTTTCGCGAGCCCGAACTGTTTCACCCCCATGGTCACCGCCCCGGGCGTTTCGTTCTGCAGCGCTACATGGACTTCCAGTTCATCCGCTCGCAAAAGTTTCCAGCTGCTCTTCAGTTCTTTTCCTTTTTCGTCTTTAAAAGTTATCTGTTCCACGCATGTGACGCATTCCGATTGCACGTGCAGAGCGTCGTCGCGTCCTACAATCAAGCCGCTCTGTTCCCCCGCCGACACATTCCACTTTCCGCTGTGCGCCAACTTCAAATCGAATCGCGGTCCCTCAAAAGTTTCAAATCCCCAGTATCCGCGTAGCGTTCCCGTAACCTCTGGATCAATTTGCCGGCCTTGCAATTCGCGCGCGTCAATCACAAACCCGCCGCGCCCCGCATCCGCCTTCGCCGGCAAATTGATTTCCGCGCCGGATTTATTTTTTAATCCCAGCACAAAGTGATGCGCAATATCCGTCGAAAAAACCAGCGGCGCTCCTTCCACCGGCAGCACCAGAGAAGGCTTCTGCAAACAAAAAACCTCACCTGGATGCACCGGACGAAGCGGCGGCAATTGCGCGGCCTCTACCGCCGGCAATCCGATCACCAGAACCGACTTTGGTTTGCGAAACGACGGCGGATTATTCAGCCGCAGATTCAATTCCTCCTGCTTGGGCAGCGCCAGCGCGGGAATATATTGATAATCCGGGGTGCGAAAACTCTCCATAATTTTTGCCAGGTCCACGATCGCGCCCACATAAGGACTGAACGATCCGCCGCCTGCCAGTGGCGTCGAGCTCACCGCTCCGATCAATTCCGTGGAAGGACCGGAAGTCAGCGCTGCCACCATCGATTGGCTGTGGCCATCGTCCAGCACCCGCTGATCGCTGTTTTGCATCAGGCACGTGGATTGCTGCTCCACCGGCCGGTCGAAACATTGCTGGTCCAGCCGGATGTTCAAGGCGCGCGCCAGCAGCGCCGAGTGGTCGTGCAACTCCTTCGCTTCCAGCCCCGCGCTTTCCCGCACTTCTTTCAAGTACGCTTCCAGCCGCGAACGATCGAGGCTCGCCTGATTCAGATCCTGCGAAGCCCGCACAAATACTCCCGGCTTTCCGCGCACCGCCGCGCGCAGCGATCCGTAATCGCCGCCCGTTTCCGGCGCCAGAAAAAGAAGCGCTTGCTGCGCGCCCTGCGGTACATTCACAAAAAAGCCCTCTTCGCGCGTCTGTTTGTTCCACGCTTCCGCTTTCGTAAACCAGTGTTCCGGCGGCGGATTCGTCGCTCCGCGCAGAAAAGCCACCACCACCAGGTAATGTACCGACTGGCTGTCTGGAAAATCCGGATGTATCCACAACCGGTCGCCCACCTGCAGATTCGGCACATTCGCAATCGGCAAAGTTTTACCCGAGCGCATCACTTTCATTTCCACGCGCGGCCCCGAAAGATCAAACGCCGCCGCCGCATCCGCATGAACCGTCTTCGTCTGCCATGTCGCCTCTCCAGCCATCGCAACGGCCACGGTCAACACTGCCGCCAGCAGTCTCCGTTCGAACCGCCCAAATCGCCGGTTCACATCGCGTAATCTCGAATTAAACAAATTCATCATTCCCTCAACTCCTCGTTTAAAGATTACTCCACGCAGAACTCAATCCCCACCACCCAATTCAAAAAACAAGGAGGGTGCCCCTCGATAAGAGAAAAGGCGTTGTCAAGCA
>JRHI01001575.1_pt1 | contig 18470 bp, 10 predicted proteins | sample 215371 | NCBI WGS metagenome assembly JRHI01 (sample SAMN02929681, study PRJNA255918) | sediment metagenome | biome: cave system; feature: Ice Cave; material: Sediment; isolation source: sediment from deep within a dark volcanic ice cave with no known source of... ...
ATCTCTACACCAACCTCGAGACCGATCTCGGACGCGGCGAGGAAGCGGTGCTCCGGCTCGTGCGGCGGGCTCGCCAGCGCCGCGCGGATCCCGATCTCTATGCGGGTCTGGTGCACGCGTGCCGCTACTGCGGGCTGCTCGAGGCGTCGGTCGCGGCGCACGTGCGCGCGCGGCAGCTCGATCCGCAGATCGCGACGAGCGTCGGGCCGACCTACTGGATGCTGGGCGATTACGAGCGCGCGATTGAGGGCGGCTTCTCCGGCTTCTTCGTCGGCCTGCCGCAGGCCTCACTCGGCCGCACCGCCGACGCTATCGCCGCGGCGCGCGCATCGGCCGTCGCGGTCCGCGACCCGACCACGAAACTGTATCAATCGGTGCTGCCGCTGCTGCTCGAAGGGCGCACCGGGGAGTGCCTCCGTCTGCTCGACGAGCTGGCGCCGCGCAACCCGGATCCGGAGTCGGTGTATCACATCGCGCGAACATACGCGCGTCTCGGAGCGGTCGACGCGGCCGTCGCGCAGTTCGGTCGCGCCGTCGACATGGGATTTCTCTGCCACACGACGTTCGCGCGCGATCCGTGGCTGGCGCCGCTGCAGTCCATCGGGACGTTCGCCGAGGCGCTTGCGCGTGCCCATCGTCGTCAGGACGAGGCCGCGCGGAAGTTTCGCGAGGCCGGAGGCGAGCGGTTGCTCGGCCTCGCTTAGCCGGAACGCGACAAGGGGCCGTACCCCTTGTCCACGTGATGCTGTGGAAAAAGGGGCACGGCGCTTTTGGCGCTCAGCGGGTGCCGGTCTTCTTCGCCGGGTCGTCGTTCGGGTTGACGTATTTCACGACGAACGGGCCGGTGCCGTAGATCTGCACGATCGTCTCGCCCTTCGCGCTGGCGAAATGACGCATCTGTTTCGGCATCTTCAGGAACGATCCCACTGGAAAATCGTGAAGGCCGGCGTCGCTGTGGGCGTCGCCCATGCCGGCCCTGAACAGGCCCTGCACGACGACGATGTTCTCGTCGGTCGGGTGGGTATGCGCCGGGATCTTGTAGCCGTCCGGGAACTTCAGGCGGAGTGTGAAGAAGCCCGGCTTGAAGGGGTCTCCGTCGAGCACGGCGACCTGCGCGCCGGCCGGCAGCACAGGCGGCGCGGGCCCCCACTTCATGTCGCCGGGTGTGAGGATCACGTGCGCCGCAGCCGCCGGTTTGGCCGCCCGCTTCGGGGTCTGGGCCCCGGTCGCAGCGGCGCACAGACCGATCGCCAGGGCCATGGTGAAGATTTTCATTGTCATAACTGCCTCCTACCTCCTCAAGCGACATCCGATGTCAAACAGGATCAAAACCCCTGCAGGGGGCCGACCCATGTGTCACCCCCGGGCTGAAGCCTTTGCCGGCGTACCGCCCCGCTGAAGTTCGCGCTACGTGCGCGCGTGGACGACGAGGACGCGCATGGGCGCCAGCAGCGGCGTGCCGCCGAGCTCGCGCGCGGCAGCGGCGGCGACAGCGGCTGTCACCACTTCAGGAGTCGCGCGCGCCCGCTCCTTGATCGCGGCGATCACCGGATTCCCCTGCACGAGCCCCACGGCTACGGGGATGGAGCCGACGAAGCTGCTGTGGTCCGCGGTCATCAGGTCCTTCGCTATTGCGACGGCGGCGGCGTCAGCTCGCGCATGAATTCGGCGAGATGCCTGCCCCAGATCGCCGGCAGCGAATGCGTGCCGTGACCTCGTGTCCGATCGCTCGTCGGCACCAGGACGTAACGGCCGCGCTTCACGCGCGGCATCAGCTTCTCCATGATTCCCAGCTCCGGCGGGTTCACCACATCGTCAGCCGAGTTGATGGCGAGCAGCGGCGCGGTGATTTTTTCGAGGTTCGGCGACGGATCGTAGTCGCGCGACGCGTTGAACTGGTACAGCATGTCGTTCGCGTCGTTGGCGGCGACGCGCGACTTCAGCTGAGTCTCGTACCACGCGTCGGCGGCGTCGCGTGTCGGCCCCGATGTGTGCCAGCCGATCGGGCTGCTGGTCATCATCATCAGGAGATTGACGGCGCCCACCATACCGGCGTGCGGCTCCTCGGTGTACTCGCCGTTCTTGTACGCCGGATCGCGCGTGATGCTGTCCATGATCATCGTGCGCATGACGCGGTTGCGTCCGGCAATCTGCGTCGGCGCGCTGGCGAGCGGCACGAGGCCGTCGACGAAGTCCGGGTACATCTCGCCCCACACCCAGCAGTGCATCGCGCCCATCGACGTGCCGAGCGCGACGCGAAGATGGTTCACCTTCAGACCGTCGACGAGCAGCGTGTGCTGCGCACGGACCATGTCGTCGTACGTGTATTTCGGAAAGCGCGCATGCAGGCCGTCGCTCGGTTTGCTCGACTGTCCGTGGCCGACCCCGTCGGGCAGGATGATGAAGTAGCGCGTGGCATCGAGGATCTGGCCGGCGCCGAACAGCTCGCCGCCGAACGCCGGCGACAGGAAGCCGGCGCCGGTGCCGCCCGTGCCGTGGAGAATCAGCACCGCGTTGCGCACGACGCCAGACGCGTCGCGCCGCGGCGTGCCGATTGTCCGATAATGCAGGGTCAGGGCCGGCAGGGTCTCGCCCGAGCCGAACCGGAAATCGCGCGCGACGAAGTCGCCTTCGATTGGTGGCGGATACGCGCCTGCGCCTTGGCCGGTCTGCGCCACGGCGGCAGTCGCGGTGAGAAGCACGACTGCACAGAACAGCCGTGAACGGCTGCGGATCATTGGTGACCTCCGGAACGCTGACATACCGGAACGACGGTGCCGAGGGCGGAGTGACGTGTCGCGGCCTTTATATCAGCGTCTCTCGTCTGTGACAAGATGCGCAGACCAGCCCGCGGGCGTCGAGCGATACATGAAACCACGATTCATTGCTGTGAGACGCATCGCTCCCGGCATTCTCGTCGCCGCCGCGAGCGTTCTCGGCGCGTCGGGCGCGAGGGCGCAGTCGCGCGTGACGTTCACGAAGGACGTCGCGCCAATCGTGTTCGAGCACTGCGCCTCCTGTCACCGGCCCGGCGACATCGCCCCGTTCAGCCTCCTCACGTACCAAGACGTCAGACCTCGAGCGGCGGCGATCGCGCGGGCGACGCACGCGCGCAGCATGCCGCCGTGGAAACCCGAACGCGGGTACGGCGACGAATTTACCGGCGCGCGGCGTCTCGACCAGAAGCAGATCGATCTCGTTCAACAGTGGGTCGATGACGGGGCCCTTGAAGGCGACCCGGCGGATCTGCGCTCGCCGTCGCCCGTCGCGCCGGGGTGGCGGCTCGGCGAACCGGACCTGATCGTCCGGCTTCCGGACCCGTATGTGCTGCCGGCGGCTGGGGCTGATGTGCTGCGCAACTTCGTCATTCCCGTGCCGCTCCGCGACGGGCGGTACGTGCGCGCGCTCGAATTCCACCCGGGGAACAATCGCGTGGTCCATCACGCGAACATTCGGGTCGATCGCACGCCAAGGTCACGCCAGCTGGACGCGGCCGATCCCGATCCCGGCTTCGACGGCCGTTTGACGACGGGGGAATTTCCGGACGGCCACTTCCTCGGCTGGACGCCCGGACAGTTGCCGCCGCCGCTGCCCGACGGCATGGCGTGGCGTCTCGATGCCGGCAGCGATCTGGTCATGCAGCTTCACCTGCATCCGGCGGACACGCCGCAGAACGTTCAGCCGAGCGTCGGGCTCTTCTTCACCGACAGTCCTCCGGACCACAGGCCACTGATGCTCCGCCTGGGGAGGCAGAACATCGACATCGCGCCGGGCGACCGCGCATACGAGGTGCACGACAGCTACGTGCTGCCGGTAGACGTCGAGGTGTACGCCGTGCAGCCGCACGCTCACTTCCGCGCGCGCCAGGTGAGGGGCTTCGCGACCCTTCCCGACGGCGCGCAGCGGTGGCTGATCTACATCGGGGATTGGGATTTCAATTGGCAGGACGTCTATCGGTACGCGTCGCCGCTGGCGCTGCCGAAGGGCACGACGCTGTCGATGCACTACACCTACGACAATTCCGCCGCGAATCGGGCGAACCCCGATATCCCTTCGAGGCGCGTGCGGTGGGGGCAGAACAGCTCCGACGAAATGGGCGATTTGTGGATCCAGGTGCTGCCGCGCACCGACGCCGACCGGAGCCGGCTGCAGCGTGACTTCGCTCCCAAAGTGATCGCCGAGGACGCGGTGGGGTTCGAGTCGACGCTGGCCGCTGACCCGCGCAACGCGCGGCTGCACGAGGCGGCCGCTGCCCTCTACCTCACGCTCGGCCGAACGGAACGCGCGATCGATCATCTGGAGGCGGCGCTGCTCGTCGACCCGGACTCGGTGGAAGGGCACTACAACCTCGGGCTGGCCCTGGCGTCCCAGGGGAAGCGCGATGCGGCCGTGCCGCATTTCCGGCGGGTGCTCTCCATGCAGCCCAACCACCTGCAGGCCCGCGTGAATCTTGGCGCGGTGCTGCGCGCGCAGGGGCGCGTGGACGAGGCGATGGCGGAACTGCGGCACGCGTTGACGCTCGATCCGGGCAATGCGCCGGCCCACACGAACCTCGCCGGAACCCTCGCCTCACAGGGGCGGATTGATGAAGCCGTCGCGGAGTACCGCGCGGCGCTCGAGACGCGGCAGGATCTGCTGGAGCCGCTGGTGAGCCTTGCGTGGATTCTGGCGACCTCGCCCGATGCCGCCGTGCGCCAACCGCGCGAGGCGGTGCGGCTCGCTGAACGCGCCGCCGCGCTGGCCCATCCCGCGGACGTTCGGGTCGTCGACACGCTGGCAACCGCGCATGCGGCGAGCGGCGATTTCCGTCGCGCGCTCGCCATCGCCGAACCTGCCTTGCGCGACGCGCTGGCGAGCGGACGCACCCGCGACAGCGATCTGCTCCGCATCCGCGTCGACATGTATCGCCGGCACGTGCCGTATCGCGATCCCGCACTGACGCCGCGCTGACACCTCGCTCGCCTGAAAGGCTCGCCGTCCGCCGCCGCCATCCGGTCGCCTGACAGGCCCGCGCTCCAGCGTGTCGCCCGACCGAGCCTCCTCGCGCTTAGAACGAATACGTCATGCTGAACTCCATGACGCGCGGCTCCATGATGATCGTCGGTTTCAGGAAGTTCGGCCCGGATTGGCGGGTCACGTCGAGCACCGTGTTCGCGTTGAGCACGTTGAACGCGTTCGCGCGAACCGCGAACCTCTGCGTCTTGGTCAGGGTGAACGTCTTCTCGACGCGCAGATCGAGCTGGTTGTTGTCCGGTAGCTGGCGCGTGCCGATCGGCTCGACGTTCAGCACGATGTTCGGGATGGTCCGTCCGCCGGTGAACCGGACCGAGCGTGCCCAGAGATACCCGCTGCGACGCTCGAAGTTGGCCGAAGCCATGATCGCGAGCGGGAACCGGTACACGCCGGACAGCTTGGTGCTCGATTCCCATCCGTTTTCGGAGGCGTTGATCTCCGCGTTCGGATTGAGCGCGCCACTTTCGACGTTGCCGTTGAATTCGGCCCCCGCAGCCGGCGTGGGGTTCGCCAGGATCGGCACGTTTCGTCGCGTGCCGGAGTACGACGCGAGCAGCTGCCAGTTCTTCGAGAGGCGCTTGAACAGCGCGATGTCGATGCTCTTGTACCTCTGATCTCCCCTGGGGTCGTTGACCCGTGCGAACCGCTCGAACCGGCGGCCCGCCAGCGACGTGGGGTACTCGTAATAGGTGAACGTGGTGCCCGGATCGTCGGCCGTTCCGCGCACGCCGTCGGGCCCCGGATCGATATTGGTGACCGGCACGTTGTAGCTCTCGTAGGGGCGCAACAGGTTCACGAGGCGATAGGTGTCGTGATATCTCGAGTAGACGCCGCTGACCCTGAGCGCGAAATTCTGCATCAGTTCCCGCTCGAAGGTGACCGAGTACTCGTCGCTCTTGGGCTGGCGCTCGTCCGGACTCGGCACCGTATTGGAGCCGCCGGTCTGCGACACGAAGTCCGGACCATTGGGATCCAGGTTCACCTCGCCCGGATCGTAGCGGTGGTTGCCGTTGAGATCGCGCCAGCGATAGACCACCTGCGTCCGCACCTGGGCGTCGGCTGCGTCGAGCTCGGGCACCTGCTGACGCTCGTGATCGAATCGGCCCCAGCCGCCCTTGATCATCGTCTTGCCGTTTCCCTGCACGTCCCACGCCGCATGGAGGCGCGGCGCAAACGAGTTCCAGATGTTGAACTGCTGCCGCTCGCGGCACCCGGCCGGGAACGCGAGGTGTCCGGGCGGCGCAGCCGCGTCGCGGCAGACGTCGGGCACGAACCCGTTGTCGTGGGCGAAGCGCACGCCGAGGTTGAGCGTCAGCCGGCGCGCGATGTTCCAGCTGTCGGTCAGGTAAGTACCGAGGTAATGCGTGACGACCTTTGCGTTCGCGGGATTGTTCCAGACTTCAATCTGGAACGGCGACCCATTCTGAAGCAGCAGCCGGTAGTTGTAGGCCCAGGACGAATAGGCGCCCTCGAGCTTCAGTTCCGGGTCGAGTTGCGGGTATTGGCGGCCAAACCAGTTGTCTGTGTAGTCGAAGCCGGCCTTGAACTCGTGGCTGCCGGCCAACAGGTCCGGCTGGAACGAGGTCATGCTGCCTTTGTAATGGTGCCGCGGATTGTGTGGACGTTGTCCGATGGTCGTCTGCGGTCCCCTGATTTGGCCGGTGACCTGATCGAAGCTCGGTTCGGCGTCTCGAGGTGAAAAGCTCCAGTAGATGCTGTCGTACGTCCAGTAGCCGTACTGAAAAGACGTGACGAGCCTGCTGCCGTACACCTTCTGCCATTCGATCTTGCCCGTGCGGCTGGGGGTCATGATGCCGCCACGGTGCTCCCAGGGGATGAACTGACTCAGGGTGCTCGCGTCGTATTTGTGGTTGTACTGGTAGAAGCCGACGAACCGATTCGACTGCGACATCTGATACGAAATTTTTTCGGTCTGGAACCACGACAGCTCTTTGGCGAGCGCCGGCGTTTTGCCGTCCGGCATGAACGTGTTGAGCGGTTCCTGATCGTCCACCTGGCGACGCGCCGCCACATAGAACCAGAGTTTGTCCTTGACGATGCGCCCGCCCAGGTCACTGCTCACGCTGTAGCGGTTGCTGAGGCCGTTGCCGGCGCCGATGCCGGCCGCCCGGAGGGCGTCGTCGATGTTGTCGCTCTGGGTCCGCCTGGGCGTCTTGTTGTAGGACGTGCTGCTGTGGAAATCGTTGCCGCCCGACTTCACCACCGCGCTCAGATTGACGCCGCGGCTCGGCACCTCCGCGCTGTTGCCGATCGTGCGCACCGACGCTTCCTCGAGCGTCGTGTAGTCCCAGTAGTTGGCCTGGCCGCTCGACGCCTGCAGGCTGCTCGTCTGCACCCCTTCGAGCGTGGAATAGGCCTCGCCCGCCTGACCGAACACGCGGTAGGTCGGCACCTGATTGAGGCTGCTCCCGCCGACGTCTCTGAGCGTCCGCACGCCGGGCGCCTGGGCCAGCAGACTGACGATGCCGTTGCGGCTCGTGGGGATGAGCTCGATCGTCTCGCGGGTGAACTGGGTGGTGGCGGTCGTCGACGTCGTGTCGACGACCGGCGCGGCGCCCGAGACCGTCACGGTTTCCTGGAGCGTTCCGACTTTCAGCGACACGTCGATCTTGGCCGTGAAGCCGACCGTGAGCCGTATGCCCTCGTGCCTGACCGACTGGAATCCGGAGAGGGTGTATTCGACGGTGAATGCGCCGATGGGCAGGGGCGAGATCCGATAGTCACCGCGCTCGTTGGTGACCACGACGACAGAAGCCACCTGCAGCGCAGGGCTCGTCGCCGTCACCGTCACGCCCGGCAACACGGCGCCGCTTTCGTCCGTGACCTGGCCGATGATGCCGGCGCCGTCCTGGGCCCTCACGGCGCTTGGACACATCGCCGCTTGCGCCAGCAGCAGGAGCGCGCACCATGTCACGTGTCGCGCCCGTGTCGACTTCCGCCTGATCACCATTGCGAGCCTCCCCAATCGAATGGGGCCGAACATGGACAACGCAGACGCAAGAGCGCGGTGGACAAGAACGACCGGCACGCGACGTGTCACGGAAAATAATCAGGCCGAGTCTAGACACTTGCCTTCCCGATTGCGAGCGATTTCTATGGCGGAAATCGTGAGCGGAAACAATCACGGACCGGCGGCCACACGGCGAAGGCTCATACGATCGCCGCGTCCGTTTGGCGACGTCTAGCGTCGAGTGGCGGCGTTCCGGGTCCGCAGCAGGCCTTCCTTGGCCGCGCCGGACGCCGGATCGAGTGACAAGGCCTCCGCGAACCAGTGGCTCGCGGCTGAGGGGTCGTTCGCGTTCAGTTCCAGCAGCGCAAGGTTTGTGTAGGTGGCGGTATCGTGCGGATCGAGATCCAGGGCGGCGGCAAACGCACGCCGCGCCGCGTCGGGGTTGTCCATGCTCGCGTCGATGGCGCCAAGCAGGTTGTGCGCGGCCGCGCGGCTGGGATCGACGGCAATCGCCTCCTGAACGGCCTCGAGCGCGAGCTGGAGGCGACCGCGCAGGAAATGCGATGCCGCGGCGTAATAGAGCGTGCCGCCGTGACGCGGACCGGTGCGCCGCATGATGTCGACGGTTGCGTCGAGCTGCTCGGCGTCGCCGGCGTCCGAGAAGATCGACGCGAGCTGTTCCCACGCCGCGAGATCCGAGGGCGCGAGCCGGCACGCCTGGGTCGCCTGCGCGATGGCCTCGTCCACAGCGCCCCGCGCCGCGAGAAGCTTCGCGAGCGACATCCGCGCGCGCGCGCGATCCGGCGATGCCGCGGCAGCAGACGTCAGCAGGCCGACGGCTTCGCCCTCGCGATGGGCGGCGACCGCGACCGACACGATTCCCGAGAGCGTTTCGGTGTCGGCGGCATCGAGCCGGAGCGCAGTCCTGTAGTTGTCGAACGCCTCGTCGTACGCGGCAACGCGCGCCATCATCGCCGCGCGGTTGCGCCACTCGGCAGCCGTGGCGTGCGCGAGCGCGGCCGCAACAGCCGGCGGATCCGCTGCACGATTGAGCAGACGGCGGAGTGCCGACACGTTGGTGGCGGTCACCGAGTCGTACAACCCGGCTGGCCCCGAGAATTCCAGACGCACCCGGTCGTCCCGCTGCACGTCGGCATTCGTGGTGTACCGCCGGAGCTGCTCCGGCCCCGCGAGAAACATCGAGAGAAGGGCGAACGGATCACGCGCGCCGACCTCCGCCAGATCCTGCGCGACGCCAGGCCGTTGCCAGGCGCTGGATATGTCCGCCACGCGCTGCTCGAGCGGTTGATCGCCGCCCATCAGCAGGAGGTCACTTTCGCCGATCAGCCACATCACCGCATTCGGGAAAACCGACGAGAACGTCGCGACAATCGAGCGGAGATCGGCGTCCGCGATGTCGTAGGTGTGTGCCCACTGGCAGACCAATCCGCCGGGCGCGAGCCGGCGGCGCATGGCCTCGAAGAACTCGCGCGTGAACAGGGCGGCGACGCCTGTCATCCACGGGTTGGACGGCTCGGAAATCAGCACGTCGTACTGCCGTGAGCCAAGCAGCATGTGCGATCGGGCGTCGCCGACAATCAGCCGCGTGCGCGCGTCCTGCAGGGCGTGATGGTTCTGGGGGTCGAAGTAGCGCGAGGCCACGACCACCTCCGGGGACAGCTCGATCACGTCCACGCTCCCGATCGGATGACGGAGCGCCGCCCCGACCGTCACACCGCTGCCAAGCCCGACGACCGCGACATCGCGAGGATTCGGATGGAGCAACAGCGGGAGATGGGCCAGCAGCTTCTGCGTGAGCATGTCGCCCGAGGTCGACGCGTCCACCTTGCCGTCGACCGACATCGAGAGGTCGCCGGTCAGCCGCTTCACGGAGACCGTCGCGACAGCGCCATCGCGGTAGTACAGAAGCGACCCGGCCGTCAACGCGGTTTCGAGATCGACGTCGCGCGGGACCGATCGGGCGTATTTGTACCCACCGCTCGCAAGCAGCTCGCGATTCCACCCCTCGCCGGCCACGAACATGGCCACCGCGGCGCCCGGTGCCAGCAGCCCGATCGTCCGCACGCGCGCCGGCAACCTGATGGCGCACGCGGCCAGCACCGCGGCGCCCGCGAGCGTGCCGACCGCGATCCACAGCGTGCGCTCGAGCCCGAAGACGGGGATCGCCAGAAACGCTGCGGTGAGCGACCCGGTCACCGAGCCGATGGCGCTCACGGCGTACACGGCGCCGACGCGACGCGCGATGGTGCCGGCGTCGACCCCCACCAACTCCAGGGCCAACGAAAACGCGGCGCCGAGCGCGGTCGACACCGGAAGGATCAGTGCGCCGACGAGCAGCGCGTGCCGCAGCAGGAGGGAGGCGAACGGTTGCCGGGATTCGACGAGCTCGCGCATCACCAGGTGTGGGACTGCCCCACCGGCAAGCGATGTACTCCAGCCGAGCGCCACCGCCGCGGCGCCCAGCGCGAGAATCAGGCCCACCGCAGGCTCACGCAGCCGGCTTGCGAGTCTCGTCCCGACGACCGACCCGATCGCCGTCCCCGCGATTACGGCCGTGAGCGTCAGCGAGAAGGCGTACGTGGACGGGCCGACGATCAGCGAGAGCACGCGTGTCCATGCGATTTCGTACAGGAACGTGGCAAACCCGGTCATCGCGAGCAGGGCTGCCGCCAGGCCTGGACGCTGAACGGGTGCGGCCGCGTGCGCGCGGTCGCTTTTCTTGGCCTGTCCTCGAGGAATCGGGACCGCACGCCCGGGGCGCGCGCTCGCCGGCGGCGATGCCGTGTGGGCGACAACGGTGTCGTACCCGATCCGGCGCGCCAGCAGCAGCACGATCGCCGCGGCAAGGAGACTCGCCGCCACGCCCGTCAGCGTGGTCCGAAACAGCCCGAGCGTCGGCAGCAGCACGAAACCGGCCCCGAAGGCGCCGGCGGACGCGCCAACGGTATTGGCCGCGTATAACACGCCGGCCTGATGAGGCGCGTGCGTGGCATCGCGCGTGGACCCTCGAAGCGCGAGCGGATAGGTCGCTCCGAGCGCCGCGGCGGGGATGGAGAGCAAGAGCAGGGACGCCGTCAGCCGGACCAGGGGGAACAGGATGGGCGCCTGCCCATCAGCGTATGCCGCTTTCAGCAGAGGCGTGAGCAGAGCAAGCTCACGTCCCAGCGCGAGCGCGATGAGCGCGACCGCTACCTCTAGCGCGGCGTACGCGTACAGCGCCGCCGCGGGCGTAAGGCGCGTCGCGACCCGGCCACCCACGGCGGCTCCGACCGCGAGTCCCCCCATGAATGCCGCAACGACCGTGCTGGCCGCCGCTGTCGTGTGACCCATGGACAACGTCAGCAGCCTGGTCCAGCTGACCTCGTAAATCAGGCCGGCGGCACCGGAACACATGTAGGCGGAAAACAGCAGTCGTCGGGGGGACAATCTGCCCGAAGTCTACGGCATCTTTGCTGTTGCGCAGGACAGGGACCGGGTGCAGACTTGCCAGTGCTCACCGGTTTTGGCCGGTGCGACTTGTGAGATGCGTTTGTCTCCACGCGTTAAGCATCGAAAGGACGAAGGCACTATGGTGGCGAATCGCGTTCGGAGACTCTTCGCATCCGCGATTGCGGTGGCCTCGCTGCTCCTGCCTTCCGCCGGATGGGCCCAGGCGACCGCGCAGACACGCCACTGGAACGCACAGGGCGTGGCGCCCGTGTACGAGGGGTTCGACATCAATGCCGACGGCAGCTTCAACATGTGGTTCGGCTACATGAACCGGAACTTCGAGGAAGAGATCGATATCCCGGTCGGCCCCGACAACAAGTTCGAACCGGGCCTCGATCGCGGGCAGCCGACGCACTTCGACACGCGGCGTCACAAGGATGTCTTCCGCGTGACCGTGCCGAAGGACTTCGGCGACTCGAACACAGTGGTCTGGTCGATCACCGTCCGCGGCAAAACGGAATCGGTCACCGGCACGCTCAATCGCGTGTGGCAGATCGATCGCGTCCGCAGCACGCGCGGGGGCAACAGCGACAACATCAACTCCAACACGCCGCCGAAGGTGCAGGCCGACGTCGCCAGGTCCACGATCCCGGCCGACAGCGCGGCCACGTTGAACGTGTCGGCCACCGACGATGGGCTGCCGAAGCGACGCGGGACGACGACGCCGGTCGGCATGACGGTGGAGTGGGCGAAGTATCGCGGCCCCGGCCACGTCACGTTCACGACGGCGAAGCAGCCGCTGGCCGACGGGAAAGCGACGACGACCGCGACGTTCAGCGAGCCGGGTGACTACACCTTGCTCGCGGTCGTGGACGACGGCTCCGGAGAATTGGCCGGCAACTTTGGCTACCACTGCTGCTGGACCAATGTCGAGGTCACCGTCACAGTCACCGGCGCGCGCGCGACAACCACCTCGAACGCCCCGGCCCAACCGACCTACGCGAAGAACATCGCCCCGATCTTCCAGGCCAAGTGCACGCAGTGCCACCACGCCGGGACCGGCGCACCCATGTCGCTGACGACGTTCGAAGAGGTCCGTCCGTGGGCCCGTTCGATTCGCCAGCGTGTCTCCAGCCGCGAGATGCCGCCGTGGCACATGGACAAGACGGTCGGCATCCGCAAATACAAGAACGACATGTCGCTGAGCGACGAGGAGATGGCCACGGTCGTGAAATGGGCCGATGCCGGCGCACCCGGCGGCAACATCGCGGACATGCCCCCGGCGCAGGTCTTTGGTCCCGAGGACGTGTGGCACATCGGCAAGCCCGACATCATCGTGAAGATGGACAAGGTCCACACGATGTACCGGAAGGGTCCGGACTGGTGGATCGATTACTTCGCCGACACGAACCTCAAGGAAGACCGCTGGATCAAGGCCATGGAGATCCGGCCGGGCAACCGGCGCATCGTGCATCACGTCGTGACGTATGCGATTGAGCCAGACGCGCCGCCCGGAACGCCGGAGACCGGCCTCCAGCTGCATGAGTACGCCGTCGGCAAGTACGGCGACGTCTTCAACGACAGCACGGGCCGCATGCTGAAGGCCGGAACGCGCATCCGGTTCGACATGCACTACTTCGCGATCGGCGAAGAGCTGACGGATCAGACCGAGCTCGCGCTCATCTTCTATCCAAAGGGCTACAAGCCGAAGTACGAGGTCCGGTCGATGTCGTTCCGCAACATTCCGAACGACGAGCTCGAGATCCCGCCGAACTCAGTGGTCCGCCATGACGGCTACCTGCGTCTGCTGCGTCCGGCGCGCATCGACGCGTTCCAGCCGCACATGCACATGCGTGGACGCGGGATGACCCTCGAGGCGATCAACCTCGATAACACGGTGACCGTGCTCAGCTCGGTCGACCACTTCGACTTCAACTGGCACATCTCGTACAACTACGCGGACGACGTCGCGCCGCTGCTGCCGGCGGGGACCATGCTGCACATCATCGGCACGCACGACAACACCTCGGCGAATCGCCGGAACCCCGATCCCACCATGTGGGCCGGTTTCGGTGAACGAAGCGTGGACGACATGCTGCAGCTCTGGATCAACGTCGTCTACCTCGATGAGGCCGAATTCAACAGGCTGGTCGAGGAGCGGAAAGGGAAAAGCGGCGTGGCAACGACGGCGCAACACCAGCAGCAATAACCCTCACCACGCGAGGGCGGCCTCGAGAAGGGCCGCCCTGCGTGATGTGGCGACGATTCTCAGGGCTGGCCCTGTGTCGGCGCAGTGCCGGTGACGTTCACGGTCACTTCGACGCGCTTGGACAGCTGTCCGTCGTTCGCGTTCGCGCGAAACACGTAGGTACCGGGCACGGCAAACGTTGCGGTAGTCGAGACCTCACCGTTGACGACAGGCGTCGGTCCCGGCGCCGCGAACGTGATCTTTCCGGGCCCCCGATACTGCACCCAGCTGACCGTCAGGCCGCGCGGTCGCTGTCCCGTCGAGTTCACTTGCGCCCTGATCGGCCCCGTCCCTCCCGCGCCGGCTGTCGGCGGCGGCGGCGGCGTCCCGGCACGCGGTTTCGGCAGGCCATCGTCGGTCACGTGGGCGGTCAACGCGATCGGCGTCCCGGTCACGACGTTCTGAAGCGGCGCCAGCGTGATCGTGGGCGGCTTGTTCGGGTCGTTCTCACCAGGATCGAAGTTGCCGTTGGTCGTCAAGACCCGCTCGGTGAGCTCCTCGGCTGGGAGAAGATCGCCGTAAGCCTTCTCGGTCCGCCCGTTCGCAATGACGATCCACGTGACCACTTTCTTGCCGAAGTCGGCCGGGACGCGATAGCGGAACACCCACCGCTGCCGCCGGGGCAGAAAGTACGTCGGCTGACCGACGTCGGCGACGGTGGCCGGCTCGACCTTGTTGTCGGATCCGGGAGGAATGGCGAATTCCTCTTTCCAGTTCCTGTTGAAGTACCCGAAAACCAGATCGAAGGTCCCGTCAGGATTCTTGATCCAGCCCTCGAAGTACGGCACCACGCTCTGTCCGGCGTTGAACCGGACGCTGCTGCCTTCGGTGGGAAACCGCGGCGGCTCAGCCTGCGCGGACGATCCGGGTGCGGGCGGCTGCGCACGAAGCAACGAACCGGGCGCGCCGGCGATCAATAAACCGCTCGCGAGCGTCGCTCCTACCCAGCGCAGATGGGTGGCCATCATCTCACTGCTGCTGAGTCGTGGTGGTCTTCGCGCCGGTGCGCGCGTTCACACGCTGTTGGTAGTCCGCGTCGTCGAGGTAGGTGAGCGTGACCCACGCGAAGCTCATCTCGTCGATCGAGCGGGCGCCGCCGCCCACCCAGTTCTTGGGGTTCGGGTTGTAGCGGTTCGCCGGGCTGTTGTCGTGCCACGAGGTGATGTGAATGATCGTGCCCGCCGGCAGGAGCGGCGCCACATCATCCGCATAGGGATAGGTGATGTGCCAGCCGAACTGGTAGTTGCTCACGCAGCTGAGCGTCTCAACGCGCGCCGGGCCGGGACGCGCCGAGTCGGCGCGCACGTCGGGATAGATCGCTTCCATGCACTGCGCCTTGCCGCGGTTGTGCATGTGCGGCTGGAACGACGAGAGCAGGGCGGGCTGCGGCAGCCGGAAATACCCGTCGTGCCGCGAGATCGCGCCGGCCGGGATGTCCAGTTCGCTGACGTCGCCCATGTGCTGCGTGAACGCCACGTACTTCGGGACCCGGCCCTTGGGCGCCACTTTGAGTCCGAGCTGCACGGCCACCGGCGTCATTTCGCCGCGCGGGTTCAGATGCAGGTTGAAGTTGATCTTCGTGCCCGCCTTGATGAGCCGGCCCGAGTTCGGGGGAAAGATGTCGCCGTTCTTCCCGAGCGCGTACTCGTTCAGGAACAGTCCAACCGGATCCTCTTCGGGATCCTCCACCAGGTTCGTGGTGAAGTGATGGACCACCTTGAAGCTCCGCGGGTCGAGCGGCTTGCTCTCGATGGCCGTGATGTACATGTCCTCCTTGAAGCCGGGATCGACGAGCACGTCCACGATATTGTCGGGCCCGACCGCCGGGAGGATGTACGGCTTCTCCATTTTCACGACGATGTCGGGCTTTCCGATGAACCAGGCCTGATCATCGGCGAACTGGCGGGCGGCGGGCATGTCGGCCACGCTGCCCATCGGCGAACCGGTGTCGACCCACGCGACAATCGTCTTGATTTCGGTGTCGGTCAGGGACGGATCGTCCTTGAACTTCGAGATCCCGACGTTCCGGTCGATGTGCCACGGCGGCATCTCGCGGTTGACGACCTTGTTGCGGATCGACCGCGCCCAGGGACGCGCCTCTTCATATGTCAAGAGCGACATCGGGGCGATCTGTCCCGGCCGATGGCAGCTCTGACACGATTTCTGGAGAATCGGAGCGACGTCCTTCGTGAACGTGACCTGGCGTGACGCGGCTCCCTGCGCTCCCTGGCTGCCCGCGTGGGCTGACGCATGCACCATGGTCACGGCGGAGGTGACGAGCAACGTGAGACCGCCTAGCACGACGCCTGATTTCCAGGTCGGAGACATCTGACCTCCTCGCAATCCGGGCACCGGACGAAAAATCTATTTGGCCGAGCGAATCAGTGGGATACTCGGCCGATACAGGCGCCTTGTCAAGCGTATCCCCCAGAAGACAGGCGCGCTGCTCCTGCCCGCGCCGGTCGCGCTCGTTCCCGTTCGGGCGCAGTCGCCGCGTCCGATGGGGATCGTGGATCTACCGAACGTCTCCCGCCTCGGCTACCCGCCAGTGTCGCCCGACGGCCACGACGTGCTCTACGCGCGCAGCGAGACGGACTGAAAGATCGGCCGCCGCGTCTCCCACGTCCGGCCACGCGCGCGTGAACCACCGCCCATCTCGACAGCGTGCGTGTCACGTCAGAACCGGTACACGATCGTCGCCTGCAGCGCGCGCGCCGGCTGCTGATTGCGCATCTGCAGGTAGTTCGCAACGTTGAACTGTTCGTTCGCGCCGTTGTAGTTGTACTGCGTGAAGTCGCCGGCGTTGAGGATGTTGAAAATGTTCGCCGCGAGCTCCACGCTGTTCGTGCCCATCAGATTCAGCTTCTTGCCGATCTTGAGGCCGAGCGTCTTTACGTCCGGCGCCATCACCTGGCCCTCGCCGCGCGTGGGGTAGGCGAACCGCATGCGGGTGGCCAGCGGGTTCGAGGCCGGGAAGCCCGTCGACGACACGACGGTTGACGGTCCGAATACCGCGAGCTGTGGGTCGCCGGCAGGGAGCTGCGTGACGACGGATCCCGTCCACGGGCCAGCCTCGACGGTGTAGCTGGCGGCGAGCACCACGCCGTACGGCGCATACCGCGAGCTGCCGAAGTTCAGACGGTACTTCTGCCATGTCGGACCGTAGGTGTGAACCGACGTGCCCGTGGCAATCGGCAGGCTGTTCTCCTCGTTGTTCCCGCGCGGCATGTACAGCAGCTTGTCGTTCGCGAATGCGCCCGGCTGAATGAAGCGCGCCGGATCGGTCGGGTTCCAGTCGCCGCTCATGTGCTGCCACTGCCGGTTGATGCCCGCCATGAACTGGAGGCCGTGCGACAGGTTCTTGGTCGCCGTGATCTCGAGCGCGGTGTAGTTCAAACGGCTCCAGGAATTGTTCGTCTGCTGGTACACGATGCCGCGCGTCGGATCGATCTTGCCGAAACCACAGAACGGCTGGTTCGGGCCGCTCGGGTAGAAGCCGTTGATGTCGATGCGCGCGTACATGTCCTTGTAGACGCGATGAATGCCGGCCACGTCGATGGCGATTGCGTGCGGCAGCTGCATCCGGTAACCCAGAATCTCCTCGTCGAGATACGGCTGGTGCAGGTTCGGGTCGAACTCTGAGGCAGCGAGTGAGCCCGTGCGGGCGGGATCGGGGAACCGCGTCTCGAACACCCCATCGGCGTCGAGGTCGTACGTGTCGAGGAAACCGGCGCGTCCTCCTGCGCCAAAGAGCGTGACGGCATCGCGCCCCATCATCTGCTCCCCCAGGCGAACGTAGCTGCCGCGCAGGACGTTCTTCGCGTCCTTGGTCACGAGATAGGAGAAACCCAGGCGAGGCTGCACGATGTGCGTGTTCTCGCGGACGACGTCGAAGATCTTGTCGTAGCGGCGCACCCAGTCGAGGCGGACGCCGACGCTTGCGGACAACCGTGGCGTCGGTTTCCAGTTGTCCTGGAAATAGACCGCGAAATTCCTGTCGCGCGCCAGGCGCGTCGTCAGCTCGAGCGGCGTGGCATATCGTCGGTGGAACGGAATCGTCCCCTTCGACGGATCGTTCGCGTCCACCTGGCGCCGCTCTTCGAGAATGAAGCCGTCGTTGAGGTACAGGGTCGTGGTGTCGTAGGTGCTGCGCGGCGCACCGAAGAAGCCGGTTTGGAACTCGTGCGACCCCGCCAGACCATCCTTGAAATATGTGAGGTCGGCACGCAGCGTGATTTGCGACGACGGGAGGTACGAGTATGACGCCTGTCCGGCGCCGCCGGTGCCATCGTCGAAGTTCCCCCCCGAAACCAGCCGCCCGTTCCCGATCAACCGTCCACCCGTGAGGCTTGCCGCTCGGTGGATGGTGATCGTTGGTCCGGAGCCCCCCCACCCATCGAACGTGCTCGCGTCTGAGCCACCCTTGTTGTTGAACGACGCGAGGAACGTGGTCGTGACCCTGTTGCCCCACACCGAGGTGACCTTGCCGCCGTACAAGCCGCCGCCGGTCGAGTACACATTCGACCGACTGAAGTGATACTCACGGTCGCCGGTCGCCTTCAACCGATCCTGCTGGACGAACGCGGCAATCTGGTGCGTGCCCGCCTGCATCGTCACTTTGCCGTACGGCTGCCAGCTCTCCGTTATGTTGTTGAACGGTGTCGCGTTGGGGAAGAACGCCTTGAGTCGCGTGACTTCCTCGGACGTCCGGCTAATCCACGGCTAATCCTCGGCTAATCCCAATGCCTTTCGGAAATTCGCTCGCAACGCGAATAGCGCCGGAAAACA